>FRYL01000001.1_pt1 | contig 89995 bp, 99 predicted proteins | sample 1057401 | NCBI WGS metagenome assembly FRYL01 (sample SAMEA4473313, study PRJEB15554) | hydrothermal vent metagenome | biome: marine basaltic hydrothermal vent biome; feature: marine hydrothermal vent; material: water | place: Pacific Ocean | collected 2011-06-14/2011-07-23 | depth 1199 m
CTCTTTGTTCTCTTCTCCATATAAAAAATCAAGCCCTAAAGCCCAAATAGGAGTATTAACCAATACCTTTGTCGCTTCATTTGAGTGTTCAAAGTAGGTTATAACTACGATTTTAATATTTTCACTAACTTTTGCTAATCTATCATAAGTTGGTTTAATTAAATCTAAAACTTTTTCTTGATTATCTTTAACAAAAATTGGCTCATCAATTTGAACAACAATCTCATCATCAAGTTTTGAAATTTCTCTTAAAAGCTCTTCATAAATAGGTAATATTTTAGAAAATAGCTCATAAGTATCTCCTCTATCTACTCTTTTTGAGAGTCCTAAAAATGTAATTGGTCCAATAATATTTATTTTAGTTTTAATACCTAAAGCTTTCGCCTCTTTATACTCACTAATAATCTTAGAAGCATTAAGTTTATACTCATCTTCTAAAGAGAGTTCTGGAACGATATAGTGATAGTTTGTATTAAACCATTTTGTCATCTCCATTGCCACAGATGATTGATTTCCTCTTGCCATAGCAAAATAGAGTGTTTCATCTTTTAAATCTCTAAATCGTTTAGGAATGGCATTTAACATAATTGCTGTATCGAGCATATTATCATAGAGTGAAAAATCGTTTGAGCTAATAAAATCAACTCCTGCCTCTTTTTGATAATTCCAATGACGAGCTTTTAAATCTGATGCAACATTTTCTACTTCTAAAAATTCTGTTTTTCCTGACCAAAAAGCCTCTAATGCTTTTTTTAATTCTCTTTGTTCTCCAATTCTTGGAAATCCTACAATATAATTTTTGTTTTTTGACATGGGTATATCCTTTAATATTTTATAAATGTTTAAATAGCTATTTTTGATTGTTTATTTTATAAAATCTGAAAAAGGAGGATGTACACCAGTACGACGAAATGCAAAATAGGTTGTATAGTATGGACAACGAGGAATATAGTGATTAAGAAGAAGTATTAATTTTGTTCTATGTTTAAAATAATAATTACAATAACAATTTAACATTAAAAACTACTCTCCTTAATTTTTTTAAAATTATACTCTTTAAAGGTAAATAAATAATTTAATTTTTAAGTTAATAATATTAATTTCCTTTTTGTTATTATAGCAAAATATTTTTATGTTATAATTTCTTTATGAAAAATAATTATGCATATAACCACAAACCAATAAAATTTGATTTCCAACAGAGTATTGAGAGATTTTTTGTAGAAGAGATACCTCTATATAAACCTACGGGTAAGGGTAACTTTTTAATTTTAAAAATTAAAAAACAGGATATGAGTAGTTGGAAATTAGTTACTGTAATTGCAAAAGCTACGGGACTTGCAGAGAGAGATATAGGATATGCAGGACTCAAAGATAAGAGTGCTACAACTATTCAATATATATCTATTCCAAAAAATGTAGAGAAGTTTTTAAATAAAAATCTTACTACTGATAAAGTAAAAATTTTAGAGAGATATTATAATAAATCACCTATTAAGATAGGAGAACTTAAAGGAAATAGATTTGTAATAAAACTTCATAAAGTATCAAAAAGTGAAGCTCAAAATATCACTAATATATCTACTAAGTTAGCTAGATTAGGATTTCCAAACTATTTTGGTTATCAAAGATTTGGAGAGGATAGTTTAAGCTATGAACAGGGCAAAGAGATAGCCGAAAGTGGTAAAAGACTCAAAGGTGTAAAAGAGAAACTATTAGTAGCCTCTTATCAGAGTCATCTATTTAATAGTTGGTTATCAAGTAGAGTAAATTTATCTACTATAATTACTCATAACTCTATTAATAATGCCTCTAAAATATTATCATATCCAAAAGAGTTAGTAAAAGTATTATCTAAACAACCACAATTTTTTAAACTATTTATTGGTGATGTAGTTACCCCATACCCTTATGGTAAGAGTAGATTTGTAAGAGATATGAGTAGTAGTGCAACTCTATTTAAAGAGGCTAAAATAGCTCCAACAGGACTTTTATGTGGAGAGAATGCTATTCGTGCTAAAAGTGATGCTTATCATCTTGAAGAGCCTTTTGATGATAGAGAACTCTATGCCCTAAAAGGTGATAGAAGATTAGCATGGATTTGGGCAGAAGATTTATCTACAAGTTATGATGAAAAATCAAAAGAGTTTATAATTGGATTTTATCTTCCAAAAGGTTCTTATGCTACTACATTTTTAGAAGAGATAGCAAAGCAAAAATTAGTTTCTTAATAAAATTTAACTTCTTTTTCTATAACTTTAGATACAATATTAGCTAATTGTAGAGTAAATTAATATTTTGATGGTAAAACCCATCAAAAAGGAAATAAATATATGGAAAAAGATAAAGCTTATAAAGTATTAGCACAACAAGAGAATATATCTAACAAAAAAGCAAAAGAGTTGATAGATAAAGGGCTTGTTTATGTTGGAAATAATAAAGTTAAAATTGCTAGAGCATTGATTGCAATAGATACTAATTTTAGAATAGAAGAGGTAGGTGAGTTTAAAGTAATTTTTGAAGATGATAATATTATTGCTGTTGATAAGCCATCGTTTGTAGATAGTTATGATATTGCTGATGCTATTGATGGGGCTACTCTTATTCATAGATTAGATAGAGATACATCTGGAGTTTTATTACTCTCTAAAAATGATGAATTTTTACAAAAGGCTATATTAGAGTTTAAAGCAAGAAGAGTTAGAAAGAGATATATTGCTTGGATTGAGGGTGTTTTTTATGAAGAGATAACTATTACTGCACCTATTGTTACAAGTAGAAAAGGTAAAGCTGTATCAAGAATTGATGAGAAGAGAGGGCAAAAGGCAGAATCTACTGTAAAGCCATTGGAAATTCAGGGTAAAAAGAGTAAAGTTTCTATTGAGATAGCCACAGGTAGGACTCATCAAATTAGAGTACATCTCTCTTATATTGGACACCCTATTGTAGGAGATGAACTTTATGGAAGTCATACTAAATCTAAAAGAGTTCTACTTCACGCATATCAAATATCACTTCTTGGATATAGCTTTACATCTAAAGAACCTAAAGAGATATATAAGTATAAATAGTTATAATGGAGCAGATATTACCATCTTATAGAGACCCTCTTTTTAGTATATTACTTATTATTACTCTTATACTTTTTACTGCTTTAATAACTTATATTTGGGGTATATATGCTCAAAATAGAAGCAAAGAGCATCTTGAGGGATTTTTAGATAAGTTTGATAATACAAGTAGTATAGATGAAGATTGGATTTTTAATCCAAATATGGTAAAGTCTTTAGAGATTTTGGCTAAAGTTTATCAAGATAGAGGAGAGTATAATCGTTCTATTGATATTTATCTATATCTTATTAAAAATTCAGATACTAAAATAGTTAAAATTAAATTTTTAAACTCATTAGGTGAAGTTTATCTTCGCGCTGGATTTTTGCAACGAGCTAACAATATATTTTTAGAAATTCTTAGAGACTCTCCACGAACTCCTGATACTCTATATAATTTATTGATTATTTATGAGATGTTACATCAATATGATAAAGCTTTAGAGGTGATAACTCCTCTTAGGATATTAAATCAAGATATAGATAGAGTTGAAGAGTTTTTAAAATTTCAAACTCTTATTTATGATAAAAATATAAATGATAAGAGTACTAAATTAAAAGAGATGTTAAACTTATACCCATCACTATATCGTAATATTATATCTTATCTATTTCGTCATAATGATATTAATATAGCATGGAGTCTATTTCAAGATGATAGATTATTAGAGATATTAGATATATTATGGATATTGCCAAAATCAAAAGTGGATTTAGATATAATTTCAAAATATATATCATTAGAGAGATTATACTACGCAAAAGGGTATTTAGAAGAGTCAAAAAATCAAAGTAATATATTTGTAATTGAGATATTAGCAAACTCTAAAAGTGTAGGATTAAATAGTGGTGGTTTATCTTTTACATACATATGTAATAAGTGTCAAAATAGATTTCCTATATCTTTTTATAGGTGTCCAAATTGTATGGCTATTAATAGTATAAATGTAGAGGTAAATATTATTAAAATATAGGAGTAAAAATGAATAGTTATGTTCAACTAGAAGAGAGGTTATCTTATACCTTTAAAAATAAACAACTTATTGTAGAGGCATTAACTCATAAAAGTTATAAGAAACCTTATAATAATGAGAGATTAGAGTTTCTAGGTGATGCTGTTCTTGATTTAATTGTAGGTGAGTTTTTATTTCAAAAGTTTAGTAATTCTGATGAGGGTGTATTATCTAAGATTAGAGCATCTCTTGTAAATGAGAGTGGATTTACACTACTTGCTAAAAGTATAAATTTGGGTGATTATATCTATATCTCAATTGCTGAAGAGAATAATGATGGAAGAAGTAAGCCATCTCTATTATCTAATGCTTTTGAAGCAGTAATAGGTGCTATATATTTAGAAGCAGGATTAGATGTAGTAAAAGATATAACAATTAAATTACTAAATGAAGTACATCCAAAGATTGATTTAGAGACACTCTCAAGAGATTATAAAACTACACTTCAAGAACTCACTCAATCTACTTATGGTTCAACTCCTACTTATGAATTAATTGGTGCAACTGGACCTGACCATAAAAAAGAGTTTGAAATATCAATTATAGTTGATGATAAAAATATAGCATCTGCAAAGGGTAAAAGCAAAAAAGAGGCACAACAAAAAGCTGCAAAGAAGGCTTTAGAGTGGTTAAGAGGATAATATGAATAGTTTTGGAAAAAAGTTAGTATTAACAACATTTGGAGAGTCTCATGGTAAGGCTATTGGTTGTATTTTAGATGGAGTCCCAGCTGGGCTTAAGATAGATGAGAATTTTATTCAAGAAGAGTTAGATAGAAGAAAACCAGGGAAGTCAAATTTGGAGACTGCTAGAAAAGAGGCCGATAAGGTAGAGATTTTATCTGGAGTTTTTGAGGGGTTATCTACGGGGACATCAATAGGAATGATAATATATAATACCAACCAAAAGAGTAAGGATTATAGCAATATTAAAGATATGTTTCGCCCAGGTCATGCTGATTTTACATATTATCATAAGTATGGTCTTAGAGATTATAGAGGTGGTGGTAGAAGTTCTGCTAGAGAAACTGCTTCTAGAGTTGCAGGTGGAGCTATTGCAAAGCTTATATTATCTCAAATTGGGGTTAAAGTAGAGAGTGGAGTATTGGCAATTGATGGTATTGAAGGTAGTAATCTTGATTACGAGTATGCCAAAAATAGTAGGCTTTATGCACTTGATAAAGATATGGAAGCTAAACAAGAAGAGGCAGTATTAGATGCAAAATCTAATCATAACTCTGTTGGTGGAGTAGTTATCACGAGAGCTGTTGGAGTACCTGTTGGATTAGGTGAGCCAATATATTATAAGTTAGATGGAGTATTAGCTACTGCCATGATGGGGATTAATGCTGTAAAAGCAGTAGAGATTGGTGAGGGGATAGAGAGTAATCATCTAAAGGGTGATGAGAATAATGATGAGATTACAAATGATGGATTTAAAACTAATCATTCAGGTGGAATATTAGGTGGAATTAGTAATGGTGATGAGATTATTGTAAAGACTCACTTCAAACCAACTCCATCAATATTTAAACCTCAACAGACAACAACTATAAACAATGAAGAGGTTGAGTGTAATCTCAAAGGTAGGCATGACCCCTGTGTGGCGATTAGAGGTAGTGTTGTGTGTGAAGCTATGATGGCTTTGGTATTAGCTGATATGGTAATATTAAATATGGGGGCAAAAATGGAACATTTAGAGGCTATTTATAAATGAGATTTTTTAACTTTGGTGTAGATGATATAAAAGCTAATTTCTCTGAAGATATATTTATAGAGGGAGAGAAATTATTTGCACAAAATAGTGTATTAGAGTATGACTCATTAGGAGTATCAAGAAAAGAGATTAAGATATTATCTGTTGTAGAAGATACTCAAGATGATACACCTTATGAACAAGAGGTAAATATCTATCGTAATAATGATAAAATTATTATAGATGGTGGTTGTAGTTGTGAAACTTGTATTAATTGTAAACATATAGTAGCCGTTATAATGCAACATATTAATGATAAAAATGAGGCAATTGCTACTGCTTCAAATATATCTATTGAGATTAAAAATGACCCTACTATAAATATTAATAATTGGGTAGAGAGATTAATCTTATCTAGTGAACAAAAAATAAAAAATGATAATGAGCTATTTTTAGCATATAAAATAGTAAGAAGTAGTAACCCTAATAGAGATGATATTAAATGTTACAAAACTAAAATCATTAAAAATGGTTCTCTTGGAAAGGGAACAAGTGTTGATATAAGAAGTTTAGCATATAATAATTATGATTATAGTTTTTTAACAAATGATGATATTGATATTCTAAAAATTTTAAACTCAATTGCTCCAAAACATCAAGATACTCTAAAATTAAAAGGTAAATTAGGTAGAAAGCTATTAGAGTATATGGTATCTACTAATAGATGTTATCTTGATGGAGGAGAAGTTCCACTTAAAATTTCAAAAGAAAAAGAGGAGTTATCATTTAAGTGGAAAAGTGTAGATGATAATAATACAATCTTAATATCATCTATCACAGATGAGTTTATATTATATACTACTCCTATATCATTAATTAAATCAAATACCATATTTGAACTATCTTTAGATTATAGTAACTCATTTTTACGAGATATTTTAACATCTCCAAAGATACCAAACTCATTTTTAGATGAGGTAGTATCTAAAATTGATACAAAACTTCCACATCTTGATATAGAGCCACCATCTCATTATGAAATTAAAATATTGGAGGTAGAACCAACTCCACGATTATATATTACAACAGATGAGATAGATGGTAAAATTGAACATATTTTACAACTTAGTTTTGAATATGAGGATAATAAAATACCATATAAACCTCTAGTAGAGAATAAGAAGATATTAAAAGATGGTTATGCCCTAAATATTATTAGAGATTTTGATAGTGAGAACTCTTCTATTGATGAACTCAAAAAGATAGGATTTAGCCCTTATTATGAGTCAAAAAATATTACTCTATCTACAACTCAACATAATATGATTATATCATTAGATATCTGGAGAGAATTTTTAGAAATTGGTGTCAAAATACTACAACAAAAAGGTTGGATAGTAGAGTTTGATAAAGAATTTACTCTAATATTTGAAGAGCCTGATAGAGTAGTAGCAGATATTAATAATAGTAATAATAGTTGGTTAGAGTTATCTTTTAATATTGAAATTGGAGATAAAAAAATACCAATTTTATCTATTATTACATCATTAATAAGACAAGTTAATGATATTACAAAACTTCCTAAATATATTAATATAGAGATTGCACCAAACCATTTTATTAAGATAGAGACATCAAGAATAGAACCGATGCTAAAAACTATTTTTAATCTATTTGATACAATAAAAGATAGTAAAAAAGAGAGTATTGAGATAGAGCAGTATAATATGCACTTAATAGAACCATTTAAAGATAGTAGTGTAGAGTGGAGTGGGAATAGAGAACTTTTAGGATTATCAAAAAGACTTACAAATTTTGATGGTATAGAGGAGATAGAAGCACCAAAAAATCTAAATGCATCATTAAGAGATTATCAACAAAAAGGTTTAGAGTGGTTAAATTTCTTATATGAGTATAACTTTAGTGGAATATTAGCCGATGATATGGGGCTGGGTAAAACTCTGCAAGTATTATCACATCTTCAGAATCTCAAAGAGAGAGGTAAATTAACTAAACCCTCTCTTATTGTAATGCCAACTTCACTTATAGGGAACTGGAAAAGTGAAACCAAAAAATTTACACCTGATTTAAAAGTATTATCTCTATATGGTTCAAATAGATTTGAACTTTTAGATGAGATAGATGAGTATGATATAATACTTACCACATATCAATTAGCATCAAAAGATGAGAAAATATTTGAAACAATAGACTTTTTATATGTGATATTAGATGAGGCACAAAAAATTAAAAATCCACGAACAAAAATGGCAATAGCTATAAAATCATTTAATAGTGATTATAGAATAGCTATGAGTGGTACTCCAATTGAGAACCATTTAGGTGAGTTATGGAGTATATTTAGTTTCCTTATGCCAGGATTTTTAAGCACTCTTACAATGTTTAAAAGATTTTACCAAAACCCAATTGAGAAAGATAATCTAACATCAAGACAGGATATTTTAAATAGAAAAATCAAACCATTTATGCTAAGACGAACAAAAGATAGTGTAATTGATGAACTTCCTGATAAGACAGAGATTATTAAATATGTTGAGTTTGATGAAAAGCAGTCTCAACTATATGAATCAATTAGAGTATCTATGGAGAAAGAGGTTAGAGAACTTGTATCTAAACAGGGTTTAGAGAGTAGCCATATTACTATTCTTGATGCACTACTCAAATTGAGACAAGTATGTTGCCACCCTAAACTATTAAAATTAAAACAACAAATAGATGTAGAGGTATCTGCTAAACTTGAACTATTTTTAGAGTTAATAGAAGAGCTATTAGAAGAGGGTAGAAAAATATTAGTATTCTCTCAATTTACCTCAATGCTAAAAATTATAGAGAGTGCATTAATAGAGCGAAAGGTAAGATACTCAAAACTTGTAGGTTCTACTAAAAATAGAGATAAGGTAATAGATGATTTTAGAAGTGGAAGAAGTGATATATTCTTAATCTCATTAAAAGCAGGTGGAGTTGGATTAAACCTTGTAGAGGCTGATACAGTTATCCATTATGACCCATGGTGGAATCCTGCTACTGAAAATCAAGCCACAGATAGAGCATATAGAATAGGACAAACAAAAGCAGTATTTGTATATAAACTAATTGTTCAAAACTCTATTGAAGAGAAGATTATAGAATTACAAAAGAGTAAAAAACGATTACAAGATAATCTATATGATAACTCAAATGATGAGAAGTTTTCATCTGCTGATTTATTAGATTTATTGAAATAGAATTTAATTTGGTTTAGAATAAGGAAAATATATGAAACTTTTTGGAACAGATGGTGTAAGAGGGAAAGCTGGTAAAAAAATATCTGCTTTAAACTCTCTTAAATTAGCCATGGCAACAGGGATTTATTTTAAAAAATTTGCTAAAACAAATAAGATATTAGTAGGAAAAGATACTAGAAGAAGTGGATATATGGTAGAGAATGCTATTGTTTCAGGATTAACTGCTGTTGGATTTGATGTTATTCAAGTTGGACCTCTTCCTACTCCTGCTGTTGCATTTTTAAGTGAGAATATGAGATGTGATGCTGGTATTATGATAAGTGCTTCACATAATCCATTTTTTGATAATGGTATTAAGTTTTTTGATGCAGAGGGTAATAAATTAGATAACTCGGTAGAGTTGGAGATAGAGAAAATTTTTTATGATGAAGAGTTGATAGAGTCTCATCAAGCTACGGATAAAAATATAGGAAAATCAAAAAGAATAGATGATGTAATAGGACGATATATAGTCCATATCAAAAACTCTTTTCCAAAACTATTATCACTTTCAGGAGTAAGAGTAGTAGTAGATTGTGCAAATGGTGCAGGATATTTGGTTGCCCCATCTGTATTATCAGAATTGGGTGCAGATGTCATTACTATTGGTAATACTCCAAATGGATTTAATATTAATGATGGATATGGAGCAATGCACCCAGAGAAAGTAGCAGAAGCAGTTATCAAATATAGAGCAGATATTGGAATAGCCCTTGATGGTGATGCAGATAGATTGGTTCTTGTTGATGAGAAGGGGTCTGTAATAGATGGAGATAAGTTAATGGGTGTATTAGCAGTATATCTTAAATCACAAAAGAGACTTCAAAATAATGGTATGGTAGCTACTGTTATGAGTAATCAAGGATTAGAGGATTATTTAACTTCTAATAGTATCAAATTATATAGAAGTAGTGTTGGTGATAAAAATGTTGTAGAACTTATGAAAGAGAAATCTCTAAATTTTGGTGGAGAACAGAGTGGGCATATAATATTTAGTGATTATGCCAAAACAGGAGATGGAGTAAGTAGTGCATTACAAGCATTAGCATATCTTATTACTATTGGTAAAAAAGCTAGTGAGGCTTTTAATCCTTATATATCATATCCACAAAAGCTAGTAAATTTATCAATTAGTAGTAAAAAGGATTTTCAAAATATTCAAGATTATAAAGAACTTACTAAAATATTAGAAGAGAAGCATATTAGATACCTCTTTAGATACTCTGGGACAGAGAATAAAATTAGACTCTTATTAGAGGGTAAAGATGAGACTATTTTAGATAATATGATGGATAAGACAATAGAGTTTTTTAAGAGTATATTATGAGTAGAGTTTTAACTATATTTTTTTTAGCTTTAATTGGAACATTTATAATTGACCAAAATATTAAAGATTTATTTGTAAATGGATTTTTTTGGGATAGTGATTGTATATCATTAGAACTACATTATAACAAAGGTGTAGCATTCTCTATGTTTGCCTCTCTTGGTGAGTATGTAAAATGGCTTCAAATCTCTATTATTACTTTTGTTATAGGATATATATTTTATGATGGAGTTATCAAAAAGTTCCCTTTTGCATTTGGACTATTAGCAGGTGGTGCTATTGGTAATATATATGATAGATTTATTCATAAAGGTGTAGTTGATTTTGTAGCATGGCATTGTGGATTTGATTTTGCTATATTTAACTATGCAGATATAATGATAGATATTGCAATTCTATGGATACTGATTGGTTCATGGATAGTAGAAAAAAGATTGAAGAGGTAATATGAATATAAAAAATTACTCAATAGAAGAGTTAGAAAAATTAGCAAAAGATATTAGAGAAAAAATTTTAGAGACGGTAAGCCATAATGGTGGGCATTTGAGTTCTACTCTTGGTGCGACAGATTTAATAGTAGCTATGCATTTTGTATTTGATGCTCAAAAAGACCCTTTTATATTTGATGTATCTCATCAAGCTTATGCTCATAAACTTCTTACTAATAGATGGGAAGAGTTTGATACATTGCGAACTTTTGGAGGTATGAGTGGATATACTAAACCGAAAGAGTCCAATCAAGACTATTATATGGCAGGACATAGCTCTACATCTATATCATTAGCCGTTGGTGCTGCTAAGGCTATTAAGCTTAAAAATCAAGATGATAGAGTACCTATTGCTTTTATTGGTGATGGGAGTATGAGTGCAGGAATGGTTTATGAAGCTTTAAATGAATTAGGTGATAAAAAGTATCCTGCTATTATAATATTAAATGATAATGAGATGAGTATAGCTAAACCAATTGGAGCATTGAGTAAAATTTTATCTCAATCTATGGCTAGTCCATTTTATCAAAAATTTAAACGAAAAACAGAGAAATTTTTGGAACATTTTCCAGAGGGAACTCTATATATGGCAAAAAGATTTGAAGAGTCTTTACATCTAATTACTCCTGGAATTTTGTTTGAAGAGATGGGATTAGAGTATATTGGACCAATTGATGGGCATAATATAAAATCTATTATTGAGACACTAAAAGTGGCTAAAAGTATGAATAGACCTGTAATTGTTCATGCTCAAACTACCAAAGGTAAAGGTTATGAGATTGCAGAGGGTACAAAAGAGCATTGGCATGGAGTGAGTCCTTTTAATATTAATAATGGTAAATCCCATAAAAAGAGTAGTAAAAAAGCATCTACAACTATTTTTGGAGAGAAACTTTTGGAATTAGCATCTCAAAATGAAAAAATAGTAGGAGTAACAGCAGCAATGCCAACGGGGACAGGTATAAATATAGCTATGGAGAAGTTTCCTGAGAGATTTTGGGATGTAGCAATAGCTGAACAACATGCCGTAACATCAATGGGTGCATTAGCAAAAGAGGGATTTAAGCCATTTTGTACCATATACTCTACATTTTTACAAAGAGGATATGACCAGATTATACACGATATAGCATTAATGAATGTAGGTGTAACTTTTGCCATTGATAGAGCAGGAATTGTAGGAGAAGATGGAGAGACTCATCAAGGAGCATTTGATATATCATTTTTAAGAGCTATTCCAAATATGACAATAGTTGCCCCATATAATAATACAACTCTAAAATTAGTAATGGATTTTGTAGCAGACTTTAAAACCCCATCAGCCTTTAGATACCCAAGAGGTGCTTTTATAGCAGATGATTGTGAGTCAAAAGAGTTTAAATTAGGCAAAGGTGATATAATCCAAAATGGAGAAGATATAGCTCTAATTGGATATGGAAATGGTGTAGGACGAGCAATCCAAACAGCAAAACTATTAAAAAATATCACTCCTACAATTGTAGATTTAAGATTTGTAAAACCTCTTGATATAGAACTATTAAAAGAGTTATCCCAAAATCATAAAAAATGGTTTATATTTAGTGATAGTGCCTCAATGGGTGGAGTTGGAAGTGCTATATTAGAAGCTCTTAGTAGATATAAAATCAAAGATATAAAGGTGGTTACATTTGAGTATGATGATGAGTTTATCACTCATGGTAATACTAAACTTGTAGAGGAGTCTTTGGGATTATTACCAGAGCAATTGGCTAGTAGAATTGAGAATTTTTAGTAAATTTTATATAAACTTAAAGATAATTTTAATATAGAATTGGTGCAAACTATTTTAATTAAGCTCTAATAATTTAAAAGGTTATTGTTTGGATTTTTTAACATTTAAAACATTTATAAGTCCCATAACACTTATTATCTTTTATTATATAGGAGCAATAGTAACTCCAATATTTGCTTGGTTCTTTTCAAGTTTCTTAATAAAGAAGAGTAAAAAATTTACTTTTGATATATTGAACTTAAAATATAAAATTATTTTTATACTCTTTTGGATAATAATCTTTCTTTTTATGGAGTTATTATGGCGAATGATGTTTGAATTTTTGATAGCCTATATGCAAATATGGAAAGCTCTTGTTAAGACAATATAGGCTATAAATTCTCCCATCTATAACTACTCCACGAACCAATATTAGAGCCTCTAGTTAGAGTCTCTTCTAGTTCATCAAGAAATATATCTCTATCAACTATCTCACCACCCATACTAATAAGATGTTGGGTAGGTAATTGACAATCTATAAAGTCATAACCATCAATATATAAAACATCTCTCAAAGCCTTTAATGCTATTTTAGAGCCATCTTTTGCAAGTGAAAACATAGACTCTCCAAAAAATGCTTTTCCCATAGATAATCCATATAATCCACCTATTAATTTATCATCTTTATATACCTCTACACTATGTGCAAACCCCATATTATGTAGCTCAAGATAGGCATCTATAATATCATTAGTTATCCAAGTACCATCTTGTCCAAATCGTTTCATATTCCGACAATGAGATATTACAGATAAAAAATCATTATCAAACTCTACTCTAAAATTATTATTTCTAAGAACTCTTCTAAATGATTTACTCACTTTAAAGCTATCAAGATATATTAACATTCGTGGATTTGGTGACCACCACATAATAGGGTCATCTTCATTAAACCAAGGAAAAATACCTTTGCGATATGCTCCTAAAATTCTATTAGGATTTAAATCTCCTCCGTGGGCTAGAAGTCCCTCATTAGAGGCATATCTAGGATTTGGAAAGGTATAATCATATCTACTAAGTTGTGGTATCAACTCTCTAATCCTCTGAAATTAAACTCTAATTTATCATTACTAAAGGTTACTTTTACCTCTCCTCCACTCTTTAATGCACCAAATAAAATCTCATCGCTTAGTTTCTCTTTTATCTCTTTATCAATTACTCTTGCTATATTTCTAGCTCCATAGAGATTATTATAACCCTCTTGTGCTATATATTTTTTGGCTTTTTTATTGAGTTTTATCTCTATTTTTTTAGAAGATAATAGAGTATTTAATTTATCTATCTCTACATCAACAATAGTTATAATATCTTCAAGTTTTAGATGATTAAACTCTACTACACCATTTAATCTATTGATAAATTCAGGAGCAAAGAACTCTTTGATAGCTTTTGAAGTTTTGTGAAATTCATTTTTTTCAAATCCCATAACTGATGCCTCTTTTGTACCAATATTTGATGTCATTATTAGAATTACATTTTTAAAATCACTTACTACTCCATTATTATCCGTAAGCTTTGCACCGTCCATTACTTGAAGCAAGATATTCATAATATCAGGGTGGGCTTTCTCTATCTCATCTAAAAGTAGAACTGTATGAGGATATTTTTTGATAACCTCTGTCAATAAACCACCCTGTTCATACCCTACATATCCAGGGGGAGCTCCTACTAATCTACTTACAGTATGAGCCTCCATATACTCACTCATATCAAGCTTTTCAAAATGAATATCAAGAGTATTAGCTATCTCTTTTGATAGTGCTGTTTTACCCACTCCCGTAGGTCCTACAAATAAAAAGCTTCCTATTGGAGTATCCTCTTGATTGAGTCCTGCATAGCTTCGTTTTATCGCTACGGATATATCCTCTATGGCATGGTTTTGTCCTATAATCTTAGCTTCTAATTTTTGGCTGAATTTAGCTAATTTTGATGTATCATCAATACTAATTACAGATGATGGGACTTTGAGTATTTTAGATATTGCATCTTCTATATCAGTTGAAGTTACCTCTATATTCTCTTTGCCCTTTAGCATAAACGATGCACCTACCTCATCTATAATATCCATAGCTTTATCAGGTAGAAATTTATCATGAATATATTTAATAGATAAATCAACTGCACTCACTAATGACTCATCACTAAATTTGATTTTATGATACTCTTCATATCTCTCTTTAATTCCATGCAAAATAGTCAAAGTATCTTCTCTACTTGGCTCTTCTACATCTACTTTGGCAAATCTTCGTGAGAGTGCTTTATCTTTGTCAAAGAAGTTTCTATACTCTGCATAAGTTGTAGCTCCAATAGATTTAATATCACCTCTTGCAAGGGCAGGTTTGAGTAGGTTTGATGCGTCCATACTTCCTCCACCCGTAGCACCTGCTCCTACAATTGTATGAATTTCATCTATAAAGATAATAGAGTTTGGTATATCTTGAAGTTCGCCTAATACACCTTTAAGTCTTTTTTCAAAATCTCCTCTATATTTACTTCCTGCAATTAATGCTCCAATATCAAGAGAGAAAAGCTTGGCATCTTTTAATACTTTTGGAACTTCACCCAATGATATTTGAAGTGCTAATCCCTCTGCGATAGCAGTCTTACCAACCCCTGGTTCCCCCACTAATAAAGGATTATTCTTTTTTCTACGACAAAGAGTCTGCATTACTCTCTCTATCTCACTATCTCTACCAATAACAGTATCTATTTTTCCTTCTTGTGCAAGGGCTATTAAATCTATTGTATATTTATCCAGATTAGTCTCATTTTTTGACTCATCTTTTTGCTCACTTCTAGTAGTAGAGTGAGATATAAGATTTAAAATATCCAATCTCTCCACCCCTTCTCTCTGCATTAAAAGAAGTGCAAAAGAGTTTTTTTGAGTAAATATAGCTAATAACATATCAGCAATAGATGCCTCTTTTGCACTAGATGAATTAATATGTACCATCATAGAGTTTATAGCTTTTGATAATGAAACTGTCTCTATGGGGTCAATTGAGTTCTCAAGAGTAGGTAGAGTATCAATAATATGTTCTGCCATCTCTTCTCTAAGAGTATCAACATCTACATCTAAAGCTTCAAATATCTCTCTCCCCTCACTACTATTTAATATAGATAAAAATATATGCTCTATTGTAATATATTCATGATTATGCTCTTTAGCATAATCAAGAGAGTTTTTAAAAACTCTATTTAACTCTATACTTATCATTACTCCTCCTCCATTGTTGCAAGAAGTGGAAATTCATTATCTTTTGCTAACTCTAAAACCTGTTCTACTTTGGTTTGTGCTATCTCATAAGTATAGACTCCACAAACTCCTTTTCCTTTTTCATGTATATTCCACATTATCTTCTCTGACTCTTCTGTACTTTTATGAAATATATTAGTAAGTATCATAACTACAAACTCCATTGTAGTATAATCATCATTATGTAGTATTACTTTATACATAGAGGGTTTATCTAAATCTAATTCAAACTCCACCTCTTCATTAATTTTTGGCATTAATTATTCCTTATTAATTCTAATACTATTATTATACTTAAAAATTCTTCTAAAAAACAGAAAATAAATAAAAGGATAATTAAATTTTTCAGTCTATTATTAGTTTTGCTTAGGAGAGTATTAACCTCTACCTGAATGGATAGAGTACTCTCTAAGTTCTACTGAAATTATGATTTATCTTGGAGGGTTATAAGTTTGTATGGCTATTATATTGCTATACAAATATTTAATTTATATGAAGATGAACATCATTAATTAGATATTATAGAATTTTTCAATTTATTATTAAAAATAGCTTATTAAACATTATAATACCTTTATTTAGATAAAATTTATAAAAATCTCAAAGGTTAATTTATATGACAATTGTTCTAGCTACATCAAATAAGGGTAAATTAAAAGAGTTTAAAGAGATGTGTCAAGTAAAGATACTATCTTTTGAAGATATATTAGGAGAATTTGAGATAGATGAAACAGAAAATTCATTTCAAGGAAACTCTATATTAAAATCAGAAACGATATATAATATGTTACCAAATAGAGAGAAATATATTGTAGTAGCTGATGATAGTGGATTAGTTGTACCTGCTTTAAATGGAGAGCCTGGAATTTATAGTGCTAGATATGCAGGAGTTAATGCAACTGATAGAGATAATATAGATAAGCTTATAGATGAACTTCAATCAAAAAATATTAATAGTTCTCAAGCTAATTATACTTGTGCTATATCCATAGTATCAAAATATGGTACATATTGTGTGCATGGGTGGGTTTATGGAGAGATTTCAACTACTCCAAAAGGTGATAAAGGGTTTGGATATGACCCACTCTTTACTCCAATTGGATATAATCAAACAATGGCTCAAATAGATAAAAATCTAAAATCAAAAATATCTCATAGAGCAGAGGCTTTGAAATTAGCAAAGCCTATAATTGAGATGTGTAATAGTTTAGATTAAAATTCTGATATAGTTGGTATTAAATCATACCAACTATTAATTATATTTTTTTACAAAATGGATGATAATCCCCTTTAACTCCAATAGCATCAAGGTTTCTTATTGTTGATACTGTTCTAATAGAACCATAAGCTTCATCAAGTCCAAATCCATTGCCTTTTAAAATCTCTTCATAACTTCTTGTATGTAAATCTGTAAATCCTCCACTAAATTCAAGCTCTTCATTATCTACGGTGATACTTCTATAAGTTCTTTGACCTGTGGCTTTTACCTCATCTGGAATATAATCATAATTTACTGATAAAAACCATCTAACTGTTGCATTTTTGAGTTTGAAATACCCTGAATTTGTATTTGGAGTTTTAATATGTACTATATTCTCTTCTACATCTCCAAATATCCAACAAAGCATATCATAAAAATGCACTCCAATATTAGATGCAATTCCTCCTGATTTACTCTCATCACCTTTCCAGCTAGTGAAATACCATTTGCCTCTACTTGTAAGATATGTTAAATCTATATCATAAATTTTATTTGGATTTATTGCTAACTCTTTGGTTACTCTCTCTTTGAGTGCTATAATTGAGGGGTGAAGACGGAGTTGGAGGATATTATATACTCTTTTGCCACTCTCTTGTTCTATAATTTTTAGATTATCAATATCACTAGGGTTAAGGACTAATGGTTTCTCACAGATTACATCTCCATTATGTTGTAATGCATATCTAATGTGTGCTTCGTGAAGATAATTAGGTGAGGTGATAGAGAAGTAGTCTATTTGAGATGTACGATTAAAACTATCTACAAATGTATCAAACTTTTCAAACTCTGTAAAAAAATCAGCTTCTGGAAAATTACTATCCATAATTCCAATGCCATCGTAAGGGTCAAGTGATACTATAAGATTATTATTTGTATCTTTTATAGCTTTCATATGTCTTGGTGCGATATATCCACTCGCTCCAATTAGTGCAAAATTCTTCATTCTAATCAACTCCAATATTAATATTATTAGAGTTGATTATATCTAAAAGAGATAAATATTTTTAATCAAATTTATATCTAATTGCAAATGTTATAGAATTTTGTTCGTTAGATGACTCTATTCCCATAGGGCTTGTAACAGTTACATCTGGTGCATAAACATAAGCTAAATCTATTCCCATTTTTTCACTTATTTCATATCCTAAACCAAGAGAGTAATGTGTATCACTAAATGCAGGGAAACCTAACATATTAAAGAATATATTTTGTTGTATTGCAGGAGTAGTGGGTGCTAAGCTCTCTAAATCTTTTAGAGGAGACTCTGCATAATTATAACCTGCTCTTAATGTTAAATTACCCATTGTATAAGCTGTACCAATTGCAAATACATCTTGGTCTGCCCAACCAAAATTATCATATCCATCAGCCTCTGACCAAAGAATTTTTCTATAATCAGCAGTAATAGTAAAATCACCATTAATATAAGCAATACCTACACCATACTCCGTAGGTTGAGATAATTTGAGAGTGTCATATATACCATCAGAATTAAAATCATAAGCATTTTCATATTCAGTCTCTACTTCACTTTGATAATATAAACCAATATTTAAAGTATCGCTTATATGATAACCTAAACCTACTTGAAAGCCAAATCCAAAATCTTCACTTACTCCACCACCTCTTTGAACTCCCGTAGCATCTAAAGCAGAAATATTTAATGAACCATAAGATATTGTAGCTCCTATACCTATTCGTAAATCTCCCATTTTATAACTAATAGATGGTACAAATCTCATATATTGTAGATTAGTTCTCATATTAGCTGTTGCCGTAGCAGGAGCTTCACCTCTATAATCAACACCCATACCAGATACACCAAACATACCAAATCCGTAAGATAAATCATCTGTAATATGGTCAGTTATAGCAATTTCAGGAATTAAAAATGTATCTGCACTACTCTCTACCTCTGTATTGTTTCCACCAGCAGTAGCTCCTACTTTAGCATTAATTGTAGGCATAAATATAGTTGCCCCAAACATACCAACAAGCCCTTGAGTATCTACTAACCAAGCAGGATTTTTAAATACTGAATCAGCACCCATACCGATAGCAATTCCAGTCCCACCTAATGCTCTAGACTCTGGTCCAAGCCCTATCATATTATCACCATTTGTTGCAAGTAGTAAAGATGCCGTAGCCATTGATAAAATTATTACTTTTTTCATTATTTAAAATCTCCTAGAATTATTTTTTAATAGAATATTATTACATATTTTAATACTAAAACATAATGAATGGATTATATTTATCTATTTATTTAAATAATGATACAAATTGTTACTTATTAATTGATTTTATTGATGAAATAAGATTTAATATTTTATTATGCTATACTTATAATAAAAAAGGCATTTTATGGTTAGAGCTTTTATAACATTTTCTATGGATAAACCTATTATAAATCATATTTTATTTATTTTTATGTTGATATTATCTATTTTCGCATATCAAAATATTCCCAAAGAGATTTTTCCTCCATCTAATATGGATGAAATTTCTATTACGGGTGCTTATATGGGTGCTAGTGCTGATGTATTAGATAAGATGGTGGTAAAAAGTATTGAAGATGAATTGAAGGGTATAAGTGAGATTGATAGTGTAGAGACTACTATTCAAAATGGATATTTTTATATTAAATCAGCCATTAAAACAGGTAATGATAATCAACTTGTTTTGGGAGATATTAAAGATATTATATCTAATATAAAAAGAGATTTACCAGCAGATATGAATGAACCTACTGCTAAGATAGTAGTACATGATTTTCCTCTACTTTTAGTTGCTATTTCAGGAGATGTAGATAAAAAAAGACTTATAGAGGTAGCAGAGGATTTTAAAAGCCAACTTAGTGTATTGAATAATCTTAGTTCTATTGTTATACAGGGGGATGCTGATGATGAGATATTAATATCTGTTGATGATAAAAAACTTGAAGCTTATGGATTATCTAAAGCAGATACATTTAGAGCTATTAGTTCTCTTAGTACAATTTTCCCAATTGGTACTATTGAACAACAAGGAGAGCATCTATTTTTATCTACAATTAATGGTGAAAAGAGTGCTAAAGCATTAGGTGATACTATTTTGACTATATCTAACAAAAAAATACATCTAAAAGATATAGCATTAGTAGAGTTTAAGCTTGGTGATAGTAATCAAATATCTCACTATAATGGAAAACAAAATATCTCAATAAATATTAGTAAAACAAAAGATGGTAATGCTATTGCTTTGAGTCGTCAAATAAAAAATATGGTAAAAAAACTAACTACTAAATATGATGATGTAGAGATAAAAATATATACAGATACATCAATTTGGATTAAAAATAGACTTAATCTTGTATCTTCTAATATTCTTTTTGGACTTATCTTAGTATTTATTTCACTACTTTTGAGTGTAAATTTACGAATTGCGATTGTAGTAGCTTTAGGTATTCCTACCTCATTTATGATTACCATAATTATGGCTGATATGATAGGTTATAGTCTTAATATGCTCACACTATTAGGAGCTTTAATTGCTCTGGGAATGATAGTAGATGAGGCGATAGTTGTAGCTGAAAATATTCATAGACATTTTGAAATGGGTAAATCACCAAGAGATGCATCTATCGATGGAGCTGTGGAGATGTTTCCTGCTGTTCTTACAGCAACTCTTACTACGGTATTCGCTTTTTTACCTCTACTTATTATGAGTGGAGAGATGGGAATGTTTATGAAAGTACTACCTGTAATGATAAGTATATTACTTCTTAGTTCTCTATTTGAAGCATTTTTCTTTTTACCACTTCACTCAAAAGAGCTTTATACAATAAATGCAAAAGAGCATCATAAAGAGCTAACGCCATTTTGGAATATTAATATCAAAATATATAAAGCTATCATCTCTTTTTTATTTAATCACAAAATAAAATCACTTATATTAATGGTAGCTATTATTATAGCCTCTACAATAGCTATGTTAAAAATTACAAAATTTCAACTTTTTCCTGAATTTGATACAACTCAAATATATATAAGTGGAAAGATAAATATTAATAATAAATTAGAAGATACGGAAACTAAAGTAACAGAGATTGAAAAAGAGTTAGTTAAGAGATTAGGAGAAAAAGAGATAAGTTCTGTAACTTCTGTTATAGGACTCAAAATGAACCCAGATCAAACATTTGAAACAGGAGATAATCTATTTCAAATATTTGTAAATCTTCATGAAAAAGCACCAGAAAATATATTTGATAAATATATAAATCCTTATCTATCATTGGAGTATGATGGAGAGGATATGATAAGAGTAAAAAAAGCACAAGAGATAGCTAAGAGTCTTAATAAAGAGTTAATTCAAGATGCTAAAGTTAAAAAGAATAATAAAGGAGAGTTAGTATTTAATGAGATTAATGTATTCGTTCCACAAACAGGAATTACAAGTTATGATATAGATATTGGATTTAGTGATACTAATATTACTAAATTATTAAATGCTATGGATATACTTAAAAATAGACTAAGTTCAATTGATGGAGTAAATGATGTATCAGATAATGCAAAAGAGGGTACAAAAGAGATAAAATTTAGAGTAAATGAGTATGGACAAGATTTAGGATTTAGTGAAGCCTATATAACATCAATATTAAAAGGGGTATTTTTAAAGTCAGAATATGGAAAAAGTTTTGATGATACAGGACTTATCCGAATAAAAATAGAAGATATTAATAAAGATAGTAAAGATATATTAAACTCTATAAAATTAATAACACCAAATCAACAAAATATAGTAAGATTAAAAGATATTTGTGATTTTTATTATAAACAGAGTTTTGTAAAGATATTCAAAGAGGATAGTAAAAGAGTCCGTTCAGTTTTTGCAAGAGTGGATACTAAAAAGATTATAGCATCAGAAGTAATGAGTCAAATTCAACCAATATTAGATGAAATTTCAAAAACAGGAGTGGAGGTAATTATAAAAGGAGAAGCTAGAGAGAATGCAAAATTAAAAAAAGAGATGTCTCAAGCCTCTTTAATTGCTATATTTTTAATATTTATATCACTTGTTTGGATGTTTAATTCTATGCTTTTACCTCTTTTAGTTATATCATCTATACCATTATCAATAGTTGGTGCATTAATAGGAGCAAAAATTGTAGGGATAAACCTAACTATGCCTGGAGTTATGGGAATAATTGGATTAGCAGGAGTTGTAGTAAATGATGGATTAATTATGATAAGTTTTATAAAAAAGGCAAAGAACTTAAATGAAGTAGTAGAGTATTCAGCTACAAGATTACGCCCTATACTACTCACTTCTATCACCACAATATTAGGATTATTTACTCTTATGTTTTTTGCTAGTGGTCAAGCATTGATTATTCAACCAATGGCAGTATCTCTTGGATTTGGTATAGCATGGGCTACGGTGTTAAATCTATATTATATACCACTACTTTATACGGTAATTTATAGAGTTAAAAAAATTAAAGAGTATGATTAGGAGATTATATTCCTTATAAAAAGGAAACTTTTTAAAATTTTATAAAAAAATTAGTTGATTAAATTATAAAATCTTGCTATAATTACACTTCAATTAATGTCAATATTAAATTGACGAGTTCTTTATAAGGGTAAAAATGGAAAAGATTAGATTAAAGCTTAAAGCTTATGATCATCGTGTTTTAGACAGATCAGTTGCTGCTATTGTTGATGCAGTTAAAAGAACAGGAGCTCAAATTAGAGGGCCTATCCCAATGCCAACTAAAATGAAGCGTTATACAGTTCTTAAATCTCCGCATGTTAATAAAGATGCAAGAGAGCAATTTGAGATTAGAATTCATGGAAGAATGATTGATATTGTTTCTGCTACATCAGATACTATAGACTCGCTTATGAAGTTAGACTTAGCCCCTGAGATTGAAGTAGAAATAAGATCAATGGATAAATAAGGAGTAGATGATGGAATTTTTAGTAGAAAAAATTGGTATGAGCAGAACTGTTGAAGTGCCAAGTGTTCCTGTTACTCTTCTTAGAGTTCATGAAGTAAAAGTATGTGAAGTAAGAGAAGATGGTAAAGCATTAGTAGCTTATTCAAATAGTAAAAAAATGAATAAAGCTATTGCTGGACAACAAGCTAAATTCAATTTGGCAGAAGATTTTAATAAATTTATGACAATTGAAGTAGCAGAGGGTACAGAAGTTGGTGATTTAAGTACATCACCTTTAAGTGAAGCTACTCTTGTAAAAACATCTTTTAATACAAAAGGTAGAGGTTTCTCTGGAGGTATGAAAAGACATAACTTCGGTGGTGGTCCTGGTAGTCACGGACATAGATTTGGTAGAAGAATTGGTTCAATTGGTAATGCTGAGTGGCCAGGTCGTGTTCAAAGAGGTAAAAAAATGCCAGGTCAATATGGTAATACAAAAAATAGTGTAAGAAATGATGTAGTATCATTTGACGCTGAAAATGGTATTTTAGTATTAAAAGGTTCAGTATCAGGTCATAATGGTGCTAAAGGTTTAGTAAGGATTGTTAAATGAGTAACCCAGTATTAGTAAAAACAAGTGAACTTCCAGAAAAATTTTTAGAAGTTCACCCACATAATGTATATTTATATTGTAAATCTTACTCAGCAGGTTTAAGAGCAAACTCTGCACAAGCTAAAAACCGTTCAATGGTTCGTGGTGGTGGTAAGAAGCCATGGGCTCAAAAAGGTGGCGGTAGAGCAAGAGCTGGTTCTCTTAGATCTCCAGTATTTGTTGGTGGTGGTGTTGCATTTGGTCCTCAAAACAACAGAAATTATAATCAAAAAGTAAATAAAAAACAGAAGAAATTAGCACTTTATCATGCATTAGCTGAAAGAGCTGCAAATAACCAACTTTTTGTAACAGATATGGTTTCAATAGAATCAGGAAAGACAAGAGATGCTAAAAGTTATATTGATGCATTAAATCAAAGAGATGTGTTAGTAGTAAAAGAGTTGATAGATGATAAAACATATTTAGCATTTAGAAATCTTGAGAATAGCTATCTAATAGAATCAAATGAGTTAAATGCTTATTTAGTATCTGCATACCATTCAATAGTAATTGAAAAAGCAGTTTTAGATAAATTGACAAAAGAGAGTTAAGATGGCAGATATTACAGATATTAAAGCAATAATGTACACAGAAAAAAGTATTGAACTTCAAGAAGATGGTGTTATTGTTGTACAAACAGCTCCAAGAATGACTAAAAATGCACTTAAAGAGGTATTTAGAGAGTTCTTTGGAATTAATCCTTTAAAAATAAATTCACTTAGAGTAAATGGTAAAGTGAAAATGTTTAAAGGTAGAGCAGGTAAAAGACCTAATATGAAGAAATTCTATGTTAAGCTTCCAGAAGATGCTAAAATAGAAAGCTTAGCGGTATAAAGGGAATAGAGTATGGCAATTAAAACTTACAAACCAACCACACCAAGCCGTCGTTATATGACAAACCTAGATAGTGGTGATATTACTGCTAAAGCTAGTGTAAGAAGTCTATTAAAGAATATTTCTAGAAAAGCTGGTAGAAACAGTAATGGTAGAATAACTTCTAGACATAGAGAAGCTGGTGCTAAAAAATTATATAGAATTATAGATTTTAAAAGAAATAAGTTTAATGTAGAGGGTAGAGTAGCTACTATTGAGTACGACCCATATAGAAACTGTAGAATCTGTTTAATTAATTATGTAGATGGTGATAAAAGATATATCTTACAACCAAAAGGTTTAAAAGTAGATGATGTAATTATGTCTGCTGAAGCTGGATTAGATATTAAAGCTGGTAATAGTATGAAATTAAAAAGTATTCCTGTGGGGACACTTGTTCATAATATTGAAATGAGTCCAGGGCATGGTGGTCAATTGGCTAGAAGTGCTGGTGGATATGCTCAAATTATGGGTAGAGATGGAAAATATGTATCACTTAGATTACCTTCTGGTGAGATGAGATATATTTTAGGTGAATGTCTTGCAACAATTGGTACAGTTGGTAATGAAGATTTCATCAATATTGTAATTGGTAAAGCTGGTAGAAGCAGACACTTAGGAAAAAGACCTCAAACTAGAGGTAGTGCGATGAACCCAATAGATCACCCACATGGTGGTGGTGAAGGTAAGACTAATTCAGGTCGTCATCCAGTTTCTCCTTGGGGTACTCCTGCTAAAGGTTACAAAACTCGTAAGAAAAAAGCAAGTGATAAACTAATAATATCTAAGAGAAAGAAATAAGGGGCTAAAATGGCAAGATCTACGAAAAAAGGTCCATTTATTGATGGTCACCTAATGAAAAAAGTGTTAAAAGCAAAAGAGGAAAAGTCTAACAAACCAATTAAAACTTGGTCAAGAAGATCAGTAATATTTCCTGAGTTTATTGGATTAACAATTAATGTTCATAATGGAAGAAATTTTATTCCTGTATTTATAACTGAAAATCATGTAGGTTATAAATTAGGTGAATTTGCACCAACTAGAACATTTAAGGGTCATAAAGGCTCAGTTCAAAAGAAAGTGGGTTAAGATATGAGTAGAGCACTATTAAAATTTTCAAGAGTATCTCCTACAAAAGCTAGATTAATAGCTAGGGAAGTACAAGGAATGAATGCTGAACTTGCACTTGCATCTTTAGAATTTATGCCAAATAAGGCAGCTAGAATTATCTCTAAAGTTATAGCATCTGCTGTAGCTAATGGCGATTTTGAACCTGAAGAAGTTGTAATTACTTCTTGTAGAGTTGATAAAGGTTCTGTAATGAAAAGATGGAGACCAAGAGCTCGTGGTACTGCTACAAGAATTCTTAAACCAACTGCTCATATTTTAGTTGTTGTAGAAGAAGTAAATAATGGGAAGGAAGCGTAACTATGGGTCAAAAAGTAAATCCAATAGGTCTTAGACTTGGAATTAACAGAAATTGGGAATCAAGATGGTTTCCTGCAAAAGATAGAGCTGTTAAGTTTATAGAAGAAGATTATAGAATTAGAAAATATCTTAAAAAAGAGCTTTTTTATGCTGGTGTTAGTAATATCATTATTGAAAGAACAGTTAAAAAATTAAGAATTAATATCGTTACTGCAAGACCTGGTATTATCATTGGTAAAAAAGGTGCTGATATAGAGAAGCTTAAAGCGACTCTTATTAAAATGCTTGGTAAAGATGTTTCTATTAATATCAAAGAGGAAAAAAGACCTCAAGCATCTGCTCAATTAGCTGCTGAAAATGTAGCTACTCAACTTGAGAGAAGAATTGCATTTAGAAGAGCTATGAAAAAAGTTATTCAAGGTGCTTTAAAATCAGGTGCAAAAGGTATTAAAATTGCAGTTGCAGGAAGACTTGGTGGTGCTGAAATGGCAAGAACTGAGTGGTACTTAGAGGGTAGAGTTCCATTACATACTTTAAGAGCAAAAATTGATTATGGTTTTGCAGAAGCACATACTACTTATGGTATTATCGGTATTAAAGTATGGATATTTAAAGGTGAAGTTCTTCAAAAAGGTATTCAAGCAGAAGCAACAGAAGAGAAATCTCCTAAAAGATCAAGATCAAGAAGAGGTGAATAGTTATGTTGATGCCAAAAAGAACTAAATGGAGAAAACAACAAAAAGGTCGTAATCGTGGTAAATCTTTTAGAGGTAACAAAATTGAATTTGGTGATATTGCTATCAAAGCTGTAACTGCTGGTAGAATTGATTCAAGACAAATTGAAGCTTCAAGAATTACAATGACTAGAAAGATTAACAGATCAGGTAAAACTTGGATTAGAGTATTCCCTGACAAACCAATTACTGCTAAACCATTAGAGACAAGAATGGGTAAAGGTAAAGGTGCTGTTGAGAAATGGGTTATGAATATTAAGCCAGGTAGAATTATATTTGAAATGGCTGGTGTTGATGAGAAATTAGCTAGAGAAGCATTAACTCTTGCATGTCATAAACTACCTTTTAAGACAAAGATAATTACATTAAAGGATAGCAATGAACTATACTGATATTCAAGAAAAGAGCGAACAAGAGTTGCTAGATATGTTGAAAGAGAAAAAATTAGAACTTTTTACTCTTAAAGCAAAACAGAGAACTATGCAATTGACAAATACAAGTGAATTAAGAATTGCTAAGAAAGATATAGCAAAGATTAATACAGCATTGACAGCAGTAAGGGGTTAATAATGCCAAAAAGAGAGATACAAGGTACAGTTATTAAAAAAGCTGGTGATAAAACTGCTACTGTTTTGGTAGAGAGAAAAGTTTTACACCCAAGATACCATAAAACTGTAAAAAGATTTAAAAAATATCTAATTCATGATGAGAATAACTTAATCAATGAAGGTGATACAGTAAGTGCAATAGAGTGTAGACCTCTATCAAAAAGAAAAAAATTTAGACTTCTAAAAGTTCTTTCTAAAGTTGAAAAGGGAGAATTAGAATGATACAAGGTTTTACAAGATTAACTGTAGCTGATAACAGTGGTGCTAAAGAGATTATGTGTATTAAAGTTTTAGGTGGTTCTAAAAGAAGATATGCTTCAGTTGGTGATGTTATCGTAGCTTCTGTTAAAAAAGCTCTTCCAACAGGAAAAGTTAAAAAAGGTAAAGTTGTTAAAGCTGTTATCGTAAGAACTAGTAAAGAGATTCAAAGAGAAAATGGTTCGGTAATTAGATTTGATGATAACGCAGCTGTTATTATTGATGATAAAAAGAACCCAATTGGTACTCGTATCTTTGGTCCTGTTGCAAGAGAGACAAGATATGCAGGATTTATGAAGATTGTATCACTAGCAGCGGAGGTTTGGTAATGGCAAATAAAAAGTTTAATATCAAAAAAGGTGATGAAGTATTAGTAATCGCTGGAGATGATAAGGGTAAAAAAGGAGAAGTTCTTAAAGTTCTTCCTAAAAAAGACTCTGTAATAGTAGCTGGTTGTAAATTAGCTAAAAAAACTATTAAACCAAATGAAGAGAACAAAGAGGGTGGATTTTCGCAAGTAGAAATGCCTATTCATATCTCTAATGTTAAAAAAGTAGAGGGTTAATATAATGAGTAGAATGAAGCAAAAGTATTTAGATATTATACCTGCTCTTAGAGAAGAATGTGATATTAAAAATGTTATGCAAACACCAAAACTAGAGAAGATAGTTATCTCTGTTGGTGCTGGTGAAGAGGGTAAAGATAATAAGTTAATCGCTAATATGAGAGAGACTATATCTTTAATCGCTGGACAACAATCTATTATTGTAAATGCTAAAAAATCTGTAGCTGGTTTTAAAGCTAGAGAGGGAGCTCCAAGTGGTATTAAAGTTACTTTAAGAGGTAATCAAATGTATAACTTCTTTGATAAATTAGTATCAATTGCACTTCCAAGAGTAAAAGATTTTAGAGGAACACCTAGAAAAGGTTTTGATGGTAGAGGTAACTATAACTTCGGTCTTCAAGAGCAATTGATGTTCCCTGAAGTTGAGTATGATAATATTATCAAAACACACGGTATGAACATTACAATCGTAACAACTACAGAAAATGATAAAGAGGCGTTCATACTTTTAGAAAAGTTAGGTATGCCTTTCTCAAAGGGGAAAACTAATGGCTAAGAAATCAATGATAGCTAAACAAAAAAGAGAACCTAAATTCTCTTCAAGAGCTTATACAAGATGTACAATATGTGGAAGACCTCACTCAGTTTATAGAGATTTTGGAATTTGTCGTATATGTTTAAGAAAAATGGCTAATGAAGGTCTAATCCCAGGTATGCGAAAAGCAAGCTGGTAATTTAAAGGAGTAAAAGATGATGACAGATATAATTGCAGACTCTCTTACCCGAGTAAGAAATGCTGCACAAAGAAGATTAGACACAACTACTCTACTTCACTCAAAAACAATTGAGGCAATAATTTCTATTCTTGTGGATAAGAACTATTTAGAGAGTTTTAGCGTAAAAGAAGATGGAAATAAAAAGACTATAGTTGTAGTTATCAAATATGATGATAATGGTTATAGTGTAATTAATGAGATTAAAAAAATCTCAAAACCAGGTAGAAGAGTTCATAAGGGTAGAGATGATATTCGTTCATTTAAAAATGGATATGGTTCATTAATTGTATCTACTTCTCAAGGTGTGCTTGCAAATGATGAAGCATTTAAACGCGGCATTGGCGGCGAAGTTCTTTGTAGTATTTGGTAGGGGTGGTTTATGTCAAGAGTAGGTAAAAAACCTGTATCTATTGCAAAAGGAATAGAAGTAAGTGTTGATGGAACTGTAATTATTGCTAAAAAAGGTAATATTGAAAAGAGACTTGAAACACATGGTAGAGTAGGTGTTGGAATTGAAAATAGTGAAGTAACTTTTTCAAGAATTGGTGATTCTAAAGAGAGTTCTGCATTTTGGGGAACTTATAGAGCACTTTTAAATAATATTATTATTGGTCTTGATAAAGGTTTCTCTAAATCATTAGAAATCAATGGTGTTGGTTATAGAGCTGCTGTTAAAGGTAAAGTTCTTAATCTTCAACTTGGTTTCTCTCATGATATTAATTATCCAATTGCTGATGGTTTAGAGATAAAAGTTGAAAAAAACATTATCACTATTACTGGTACAGATAAACAATCAGTAGGTCAAGCAGCAGCTGAAATTAGAGACTTTAGACCACCAGAGCCGTACAAAGGTAAGGGTGTGAAATATACTGATGAGCATATCATTAGAAAAGCTGGTAAAGCAGCTGGTAAGTAAGGGAGCGAATAGATGTTAAAGAGTATTCAAAGAAAAAAAAATAAACTACGCGCTCAGAGAAAAGCTAGAATTAGAGGTAAAGTATTTGGTACAGCTGAGTTACCAAGACTATCTATCTTTAAATCAAATAGGTATTTCTATGCACAAGCAATAGATGATAATAGTGGTACAACTCTTGCAAGTGTTGATGGACAAAAAGCTGGACTAAAAGCAAATAGAGAAGATGTTAAGATTTTGGCAAAAACTCTAGGTGAGTCTCTATCTCAAAAAGGTATTACTACGGTAGTATTTGATAGAAATGGTTATCTATATCACGGCGTTGTTGCATCATTTGCTGATGCACTTAGAGACGCTGGTATCAAGTTATAAGGACTCATAATGGAAAATATTAACAAAGAAGATTTTGAAGAGGTAATCGTAAATATTGGTCGTGTTACTAAAGTTGTAAAGGGTGGTAGAAGATTTAGATTTACAGCCCTTGTAGTTATTGGTGATAGAAAAGGTATTATTGGTTATGGTTTTGGTAAAGCAAAAGAGGTTCCTGATGCTATTAAAAAAGCAGTTGATGATGCCTTTAAAAACTTAGTAAAAGTAAATATCAAAGGTTCTACAATTGCTCATGATATTGAACATAAATTTAATGCAAGTAGAATTGTTTTAAGACCAGCTAGTGAAGGTACAGGTGTAATTGCAGGTGGTGCAGCTAGACCAGTATTAGAACTTGCAGGAATTAAAGATGTTCTTAGTAAATCAATTGGTTCAAACAACCCAAATAACCTAGTAAGAGCTACAATACAAGCACTTACAAGAATTAAATCGTAAGGGATAGGCATATGTCATTACATAACTTACAACCAGCACCAGGTTCAACTCGTAATAGAAAAAGAGTTGGGCGTGGTCAAGGTTCTGGAAATGGTAAAACAGCTGGAAAAGGTAATAAAGGTCAAAAAGCTAGAAGTGGATACAAAATAAAAAGAGGTTTTGAGGGTGGTCAAATGCCACTTATAAAAAGAACTCCAAAAGTTGGATTTACTTCAAAAGTAATTAAACCTTATGCAATTAATGTAGATAAAATAACTTCTATCGCATCTCTTGATGAGATTACAGTTGAGAGCATTAAAAGTGTTCATAAAATGAAAAGTAATATAACTAGAGTAAAACTTATTGGTTCAGGTGTAAAAGATTTAACATCAAAAATCAAAGATGAGCTAGTTACAACAAGCGGAAAATAGCATGGGTAATGCTTTAACTCAGAAAATCCTAATAACTTTAGGGTTTATTTTCGCATATAGAGTTTTAGCATATATTCCAGTCCCTGGTGTTGATTTGGGTGTTATCAAAGAGTTTTTTGATAGCAACTCCAATAATGCCCTTGGACTTGCAAATATGTTTTCAGGAAACGCGATTCGTCGTCTTAGTATTATCTCTTTGGGTATTATGCCTTATATTACAGCATCTATTGTAATGGAACTTCTTGCTGCTACTTTCCCAACTCTTGGTCAGATGAAAAAAGAGAGAGATGGAATGCAAAAGTATATGCAAATTATTAGATATTTCACAATCTTTATTACAGTTATTCAAGCAATTGGTGTATCTATGGGATTACACTCACTTAGTGGTAAATCAGGTCAAAGTGCAGTTATGATTGACCCAACTATGTTTACAGTTGTTGCAACATTCTCAATGCTTACAGGGACAATGTTATTAATGTGGATTGGTGAACAGATTACTCAAAAAGGTATTGGTAATGGTATATCACTTATTATCTTTGCTGGTATTGTTTCTGGTATTCCAGCTGCTATTTCAAATACAGTTCAAGCAGTTAATGCTGGAGAGATGAGTTTCTTGGTTATTATAGCTATTTTAGCTATTATGCTCGGGACTATTATGAGTATTATTTATGTAGAACTTGGTGAGAGAAGAGTACCTATTAGTTACTCAAGAAAAACTATGATGCAAAATCAAAATAAGAGAGTAATGAATTATATACCAATTAAAGTAAATCTTTCTGGTGTAATTCCTCCAATTTTTGCAAGTGCTATATTAATGTTTCCTCTTACAATGTTACAATCTAGTAAGAATCCAGTATTCCTATATATTGCAGATATTTTAGCACCAGGTGGATTAGTATTTAATTTTATTACATTTTTACTTGTTATATTCTTTGCATTCTTTTATGCATCAATTGCATTTAATGCTAAAGATATATCAGATAATCTCAAAAGACAAGGTGGCTTTATTCCAGGTGTAAGACCAGGAGAGCATACTAAAGAGTTTTTAAATGAGGTTGCAAGTAGATTAACAGTAAGTGGTTCTATATACTTAGCTTTAATTTCTACCGTACCATTCTTATTTATTAATAGTATGGGTGCTAGTTTCTATTTTGGTGGGACTGCTGTTCTTATTATTGTACAAGTTGCACTAGATACTATGAGAAAAGTAGAGGCTCAAAGAACAATGAACCAATACAATACTTTAGGTAATGTAGGTCTATAATGGCTATATCATTACGAAAGCCAAATGAGATTATTCAGCTTAAAAAAGCTGGTAATCTTGTGGCACAAACACTCCAATATTTACAAGATAATGTTAAAGCAGGTATGAGCCTTAAAGAGATAGATAAGATGGGTGAAAATTATCTTCGCTCACTTGGTGCTACTCCATCATTTAAAGGATTATATGGTTTTACTGGTTCTGTCTGTACTTCTCTTAATGAAGCAATTATTCATGGAATACCTAATGATACTATTATTCAAGATGGTGATATATTAGGGCTTGATATTGGTAGTAACTTAGATGGTTATTATGGTGATGCTGCAATTACAATGCCAATAGGTGAAATTAGCGAAGAGGATAAGAGGCTTATAGCTTGTTCAAAAGATGCACTATATTATGCAATAGATTCTATTAAAGTTGGTATGAGATTTAAAGAGCTTTCAAAAATATTAGAAGATTTTATTATTGGAGAAGGATTTGTCCCTTTGAGAGATTTTTGTGGGCATGGAATAGGTAAAAAACCTCACGAAGAACCAAATATCCCAAATTATCTTGAGGGTAAGCCCAAACAGGGTCCAAAGATTAAAAATGGAATGGTATTTTGTTTAGAACCTATGGTTTGTCAAAAGAGTGGCGAACCAGTGATATTAGATGATAAATGGACAGTGGTAAGTAAAGATGGATTAAGAACTAGCCATTATGAACACCAAATAGCTATTATAGATAATAGAGCTGTTATTTTAACACAATTATAGTAAATTAGGAGATAAAATTTTATGGCAAAAGATGATGTTATAGAGATTGATGGGAAAGTGGTTGAGGCATTACCAAATGCAACATTTAGAGTAGAATTAGATAATAAACATATAGTTTTATGTCATATTGCAGGAAAAATGAGAATGCACTATATTAAAATTCTACCAGGAGATAAAGTAAAAGTAGAACTTACTCCATATAGTTTGGATAAAGGTAGAATTACTTTTAGATATAAATAGAAAATAGAGAGAAGAAAAGTAGATAATATATCTACTTATCTCTTTTTTTCATCATTTTAAAAAGTTTTAATTCCCCTAAAATAGGGGCTTTGAGGCAATTAAAACTTTTTAAAGTGATGAAGATAAGAAAGAGAATGATGAGGAGAAGAGATAATGAGAGGATTTTTTATATTTTTAGGTATTATTATACTGTTAATGGGTGGATATTTATACTACAATATTAAGCATCCAACTGATACTATGATAGTACGGCAAGGGGCTTATTGGGTTGCTTTTGAGCATAATGTTAGTGAAGATGGGGAGTAGGATTAAATAGTAATATTTTCATCTATCTTTAAAGAGCTATCAAGTTCAAAATTTCAACTAATAAATGAACCTTAGTTGAAGGATTATTACTCTCAGGATTATAACTTTTTCCATTTTCATTTTTATATTCTTTTAAAGTCTTTTTTTTCTAACTCTTTTTTCTTATTATGGATTTTGTCTCCACCTCTTCTTCGACCCATAATTATAGAACCTCAAATCCAAAATCTTTAAGATATGGTACAGCTCCATATTTACCTTGAATATATTTTTTTTCAAAGTCCTCATTTTTTCTAACATTCTTAAATTGAGCCAATGAATAGAGTTCTGTAGCTCCATATTTATCTTTTTGAGTAAGCCAAATTTGGTCTCGTCTAAACATAGATTCATGTAACAAATTAGTATCATGTGTAGCAAAAATAAGTTGTGCATTATGTTTATTAATTTTCTTGTCATGAAATAGCTTAATAAGATGCTTGGTTAACATAGGGTGTAAACTTGCATCTAATTCATCAATAATTAGAATCTTTCCTTCTCTTAGAGTGTTTAAAATAGGAGCTAACATTTTAAAAAACTTTTGAGTTCCTTTTGACTCCTCTTTATCTAGTTCAAAAACAGTTACTCCAACTTCATTGTTATTCTTATCATACTTTTTATGATGGGTTAAAAGGGAGACACTTTTTAAACTGTCTGATGCCAAAAATTGTTTTTTTAATTCAGGAGGTAGAGGCATATCTTCTATAATGCTTTTTGGAATATCTTCTTCCTCTAATAAAACATCTTCAATACCAATATCAGCTGTTTTAACTAGTGCCACAAGCTCTTTTTTAAATTGCTTATTTTCCATTTGTTTTATAGCTTCATTAATATATTGCTCATTTTCCATACCATCAATCATATTTAGACGAATAAACCATTGCAAAATAGAAGCAGAAATCTCTCCACCCTCTTGGTCACACTTCCAAATAAAAAGCTGATTTTTAGATAATTTTAGTTTCAACCCCTCTTTAAATTTAATCCGATTAACATATAATTCATTTTCATCAATATCTCGATAAAAAAGCTTAGACTCCTTACCATTTTCATCAGCATATAGCCATTCAGCATAAACTGTTGTGTTATCAATCTCAAATCCATATCTATATTTAATCTCATTTATAAAAAAGACCATCTCAAAACTACTAGAGCTATCTTCTGTCTCTCTACTTAGTTTAAATGGATAGTGAGGAATTTTGTCTGTTGATAAAATAATTTTATCTTGATTTAGTACAACTCTACGCATAAAAGCCATAGCTTTTAAAAAGTTACTTTTCCCACTTGCATTAGCTCCATAAATAATAGCACTTTGAAGGAGTTCATATTTTCTATTCTTAACCTTAAAAGATTTTCCTTCATCTTTTGAAGATGTTGCCATACTAAAAATAGTTGTATCTTGAATTGATTTAAAATTATTTACGGTAAATTGTAATAGCATAAATCCTCCTTTAATTAATTGTATTTAATCATAATAAAGTTTAATTTTGTATTTTTTCTACAAATTAGATATTTAAAATGAGTAAAAATATCTATTTTTCTAATACTTTTACTCTCTACATCTTTTGGAGTTTTTTCCAGAGGATAAATTAAAAAAATAGGATTTAAATATATGCCTAAAATATAAACAACTATTAAGAAAGAAAAAAATAAAAATAGACTATAATAGAAGATAAAAGGTAAAATTAGATGAGCAAACAGAGTATAAAAACAACAGGCTTCTCATTAGCTAAAGGTAAAAATCTTACAGGTGATGACTTTTTTGATATTAAAGTTTTGGAAGATTTGACTATTGCTATTGTTTGTGATGGTGTGGGAAGTGCTATAGAGGGTGCCGAGGCATCTCGTAGAGTTACTACATATTTAATGAATAATTTTAAAAATCGTCCTCATAGTTGGAGTATTGAGAAATCTATTAAATCTTTTATTGCCTCTATTAATTCAATTTTATATGAAGAGTCTATGGTAAATTATGAACGACCTGAGATTGTTACTACTTTAGCTATGGTAATTATTGAGGGTGATAGACTTTATGGTGCGAATGTAGGAGATAGTAGAATATATTTACAAAGAGATGGGATAATGAGTCAGCTCTCATATGACCATTTGATGGAAGAGAATGGATATGAGGGGGTTTTGACTCAAGCTATTGGAATTGATAAAGTAGTTTCTCCATACTATTTTGAGAATATAATTAATGTAAAAGATAAAATTTTACTTTGTAGTGATGGATTATATACTGTAGTTGATGATGATTATATTTCACAAAAAATATCTTATGGAGCTAACTTTTTGGTAAAAGATGCTTCTAAAAAGATGAAAGATGATTTACCTGATGATACAACAGCTGTAATTATTGATATTTTGGGTATTAATCAAGTAGATAATCTCAAGAGGCAAAATCTAATTATTCCAATTAATTTAGAAGAGGGTATGATAATTGATGGATATAGACTTGAAAAATCTTTAATTCAAAATAATAGAACTTGGCTTTGTAGTAATAAAGGTGTAGAGTATGTCTTGAAGTTTGCTCCTGTTGAAGCTATTGATGAACCTATGGTATTAGATTTATATGTCAAAGAGGCGTGGAACTCCAAAAGGTTAAAGGCTGGATTTTTTCCAAAGGCTGTAATACCTAAAAATAGAACAAATCGTTATTATGTAATGGGTAAGATTGATGGAGTTAATTTAAAAGATTATATCAAAAAACATCATCTCTCAATTGATGATACAATAAATCTTGCCAAAACTATACTCAAAATGGAGCAATATTTATTGAAGTTTGATTTAGTCCATGGAGATATAAAACCTGAAAATATTATGGTATCAATGAGAGGGGATAAAAAGATATTTAAAATTATTGATTTTGGTTCAATGATAGAGTTATATAGTATTAACTCCACGGCAGGGACACCATCATATCTTGCACCTGAAAGATTTCAAGGTAGTAGTATAAATGAAGCTAGTGAAATATTCTCTATTGGTGTTACATTATATGAAGTATTGACTCAAACTTTTCCATATGGAGAGATAGAACCATTTCAAACTCCCAATTTCAAAACTCCAAATCAATTAACTAAAAAGAATAAAAATACTCCAGAGTGGTTGAATAGTGTAGTATTAAGAGCAATTGATGTAGATACTCAAAGACGATATAGAAATTATAGTGAAATGATATTTGAATTAGACAATCCTAGCAAAGTTAAGCCATACTTTGATAAGGATTTATCTATTATTGAGAGAACTCCTCTTCTTGTTTATAGAGTTGGATTTATAATAGAGTTTATTATTATAATAGTTTTACTTTTATTTATATTAAATAATTAATATAAATAAAAGCTATTTTATATTTTTAACTCTATTTGTATGTAAAAATAGCACTAAAAATGCAATTATCGTAATAATTCCCTCTATCAAAAATAGATACTCTCCATAAATTTCTCCTGCAAATATTGCTCCTACACTACCACCTAATCCAAATGAAATTCCTAAAAAAAACTGTTGTGCTAGTCGTTTTTGAGTATATAGCATAAATATATATGTAATTGCTACACTATGATACAAAGCAAAACTAATAGCATGAAGAGATTGTGAAGCAAATGTCAAGATTATAGAAGTAGGATATAAATATAATATAAACCATCTTATTGATGTAACAAGTGTAGCAAATTTTAGTAGATTTAAAAGATTTTTTCGTAGTAATGCACCTTGAAAATATAGCATAAAAATTTCAGCCATTACTCCAAAACTCCACATCCACGATATAGTCTCTCTTGAAACTCCATTAGATGATTGATATATTGTAAAAAAGTTATAAAATCCTCCAAAAGCTACTTGCATTAAAAATAGAGATAACCATAAATATTTATATTTCCAGAGTGAGAAGTTTTGATTATCTGCTATACTCTCTTTGATAGAACTGTTTTTATCATAGGAAGCTACAATATATCCCATAATCATAGTCAAAAATGCCATAGAAGAGAGATAAAAAAATATCTCATACTTAAATCCTATCAACATCTTACCAAGCCATAAAGATATTAACATAAATCCAATAGAACCATATAGACGCACTTTACCATATCTATCTTTTGATAAAAAACTAAGTGCTACACTCTCTATAAATGGTAATGCCACCCCCATAGAACCACCAAATATAAGATTTGCCAAAAGATACAACCAAAAATTATCAACAAAAGCGAATATTAAAAGTGTGCCAACAAATGTAATAAATAAAGATATTTTAAAAACATTATGCGTTAAAGTAATATATTTTTTGAATATAAAAGGTAATAGAAATCTCATAAAAGGAGCTCCAGCAAATATTACTCCAACCTCCATCTCACTATAACCAAATCCCAAAAGAGTATGAGGCATAAATATAATATATACTCCTACTAATGCAAAATAGAATAGATAAAATAGCCCTAATGCATATATCATTAATTAACCTTTTTTAATCTAATTATATATTTTTAATTTTAATAAAAATTTTTACTAAAGATAGTGCAAATATACCAACTATCAAACCAACTAAAAATTCGCCTGTTAATGATGGCATAAACTCTAAAATATGGTGTAGTGTAGGTATATTATGTATATATATTCCTCCTGCTACTAATAGCATAGCAACTGTTCCAATGATAGTTAGGGATTTAATTATTTTAGGTAATGCACTAACTAAAAATTCACCTGTTGCTTCTAATTTTCTATTTTTACCATCACTCATTACTATTAATTTATATCCAAAATCATCTATTCTAACTATGAGTGCTACAATTCCATAAACACCAATAGTTGCTATTATGGCTATAAATGATACAACTAAAATTTGTATAGTTATAGCCTCTTGTGTTACTGTACCTAATGCTATAATAATAATTTCAATAGATAAGATAAAATCGGTTAATATCGCAGATTTAATCTTTTTTTCTTCATCTTTTAAAATATCTTCTCTATTTTTATCTTCAAAAATTATCTCTTTTTTCTCTGCTTTATGAAAAAAATATTCATAAATCTTTTCAGCACCTTCATATGCTAGATATACTCCACCTATCATCAATATTGGAATAATTAACCACGAAGCAAAAGCACTTAATAGAAATGCTATGGGTAGAATAATTAGTTTATTAGTAAATGAGCCTTTAGTAATTGCCCATAAAACTGGTAATTCTCTTGAAGATGTAAATCCTGATGCTTTATCTGCATTCACGGCTAAGTCATCTCCTAAGATACCTACCGTTTTCTTGGTAGCAACCTTAGTAATTGTGGCTACATCATCCATAAGTAGAGCTATATCATCAAATAGTGCAAAAAAACCTGTTGCCAATTTTTATCCTTTGTCTGTTTTTATAAAATATGTAGCTGAAATTATATCTTGAAGAGTTTTTTTATCTTTTCTAAAATATGGAATAAATAGTAAAACTACACTAACTATTACAAGAAGTTCAATATAATATCGTAGTATTATAGCCCCAAGTGATGCTCTCTTTCCATCTATGGAAACTAACTTTATATTATAAGCTTTACACCCTGGGGTTTGAGCTTTTTTTACAAAAAATATTACTACTATAATAAAATTTGGTATTATTATATATAACCAACCCATCATCATATTACTATGAAAATCCTCTCTACTACCCATAACTATATATACAACAAAATATAAAATTGGCATAAGTAACATAAATAAGTCAGTTAAAAATGCTTTAAATCTATCTCCAATAGAGGCATAATTTATATACTCACTATCTATTTTTTTCTTCTCTTTTTTGGAAATATCTCTAATTTTTCCCTTTTTTATATCTCTAAATCTCTGTTTTGCCATTTTTTATGCTCCTAAATTCATAGAAAATATTGGTAGCAACATCGCTACAACTATAACTCCAACAATACCTGCGATAAAAAGCATCATAATAGGTTCTAAGAGGCTAAGTAGTAGTTTTATCTTATCCTTATTCTCTTCATTATATAGTTTTGCTACATTATCTAATATATGTGCTACTTCACTAGACTCTTCTCCAAGTGCAAGAGATTGTATAAAGTTTCTTTTTAATTTGACTCCTTTACTCATTGCAAGTGCATTTGAGAGTTTATTTCCCTCTACTACTTTTATAGAGGCATCTGCAAAAAGTTTTTTAAGTCCATCATTATTAAATGTTGTAGATGCTAACTCTACGGCTTGGGCATAAGATACTCCCGAATTTAACATTAGAGATAGAATATATGAAAATCGTCCAAGTTCATAATTTTGAATAATATTACCTATTATAGGTAGTCGTATCATAATTTTATCAATCCATAATTTAAATAGGCTAAATCTTTTATAAGAGAATTTATATATTATAATTAATAGAATTAATGATATAAAAAGAGTAACATAGTGAGCCTTTAAAAAATCACTAATAGAGAGTACGAACTGTGTAATCTCTGGTAACTCTTGACCTGTATCTTCAAATATACCTGTAATTTTAGGTACAACAAATGTGATAAGAAACCCACTCATAAGTATTGCTACACTTAAAATAAAAATAGGATATGCCATTGCACTTGATACCTGTTTTTTTACTTTTGATTGAGATGAAAAAAAATTTCCCATATTTGTTAATACTTCACCCAATTTCCCACCACTACTTGATACACTAATACTTTGTGTAAAAAAGTTGGGTAGTGAGAAAACTTTTTGAGAAGTTAATGCTACATTTAGCGATTTACCCTCATCAATCATACTCTTTAGTGAGTTTAAAAATGAGCTATATTTTTTCTCATCTTCATGTTGATTTTCCATAAGTTTAAGGGCTGTAAGCATAGCCATTCCTGAATTTAAATAAGAGGATAACTCTTTGGCAAATCCACTAAGCATTACAGTTGGCATCTCTCTTTTAGAAAACTCATCTAATGATAATTGCTTTGAGGCAGATAGAGATTCATAATAAATACCCATAACTTTTAATTTACTTTTAGCTTCATTTTCATTTGAAGCCTCTAGCGTACCTTTAGCTTTTTTACCAAGTTTATCTACACCTTTATATTTAAAAAGCATCTATTTATAAACCTTTTTATAAAATTATACAGTAATTAATTTAATTCACAAGGTTGTTATTTGAAAAAGAGATTTTAATATATCAAAAAACTGTTTATTTAATTAACAATTTTTCACTTTTTTGACGGAAATCAACTTATTTAGTAAATTTTAATATCATTTTAAGTATAATGCAAGGTTAATATATATCATTTTATTATGATTATAAAAAATAAAGGGGGGTATTGCATGAATTCACATGCTGCGTTAGAATATGATTATTCTATAGCCAAATTGTTTACTTATACAACAATTTTGTTTGGAATTTTAGGTATGATAGTTGGTACGCTTATAGCGTCTCAACTCGCATTTCCAGAACTTAATTACTTATTGGGGGAATATGGTACTTTTTCAAGACTTAGACCAATTCACACTACGGTTATAATTTTTGGATTTACTTTAAGTGGGGTTTTTGCAACATTTTATTATGTAGGACAAAGAGTTCTTAAAGTCTCAATGGCAGAATCAAAGTTTTTAATGACAATAGGTAAAATACACTTTTGGCTATATTTTATAGGTGCATTAGTTGCTACTATCTCATTACTTCTAGGATTTTCACAAGGTAAAGAGTATGCTCAATATGAGTGGCCAATAGATATTGTTATTGTTATTGTTTGGGTTTTATGGGGAATTAGTATCTTTGGTCTTATCGGTATTAGAAGAGAAAAATCTTTATATATCTCATTATGGTATTATATAGCTTGTTTCCTTGGTGTTGCAATGCTTTATTTATTTAATAATATGTCTATACCAACTTCTTTAGTAAGTGGTTATGGTAGTCTTCTGCACTCTGTTTCTATGTATTCAGGTACAAATGATGCTTTAGTTCAGTGGTGGTGGGGACATAATGCAGTTGCATTTGTTTTTACTGTGCCTATTGTTGCTATGATTTATTACTTCCTTCCAAAAGAGTCTGGACAAGCAATATATTCATATAAATTATCTTTACTTTCATTTTGGGGTTTAATGTTTGTATATCTTTGGGCTGGTTCTCACCACCTTTTATACTCTCCTGTTCCTGATTGGATGCAAACTATGGGTTCAATTTTCTCAGTAGTTTTAATTCTTCCATCTTGGGGTTCAGCGATAAATATGCTTCTTACAATGAAAGGAGAGTGGAATCAATTAACTGAAAATCCATTAATTAAATTTATGGTACTAGCTTCAACATTCTATATGCTTTCTACACTAGAAGGACCTATTCAAGCTATCAAATCAGTAAATGCTATTGCACACTTTACAGATTGGATTCCTGGACATGTTCATGATGGTACTCTTGGTTGGGTTGCATTTATGGTTATGGCTGCTATTTTCCATATGACTCCTAGAATGTTCAAAAGAGAAATATACTCTAAATCACTTCTTGAAGCTCAATTTTGGATACAAACAGTAGCTGTTGTTTTATACTTCACATCTATGTGGATTGCAGGTATTACACAAGGTATGATGTGGAGAGCTGTTGATGAGTATGGTAACTTAATGTACTCATTTATTGATACAGTTACTGTACTTCACCCTTACTACGCAATTAGAGCATTATCAGGTGTATTATACTTAACAGGATTTTTGATGTTCTCATTTAATATTTATAAAACTATAACTACTTCTAAGAGATTAGAAGAAGAACCACAGTTTAAAACACCTATGGCTTAAGGAGGTAGATTATGTTTCATTGGTTAGAAAAAAATCCATTCTTTTTTAGTGTGGGAGTATTTATCGTTATCGCATTTGCAGGTCTTATAGAGATTCTGCCAAACTTTGCTGAGGCTTCTCGTCCTATTAAGGGTTTAAAACCTTATACAGTATTACAACTTGCAGGTAAAGAAGTTTATAAAAAAGACAACTGTATAGCATGTCATTCACAAATGATTAGACCATTTAAATCAGAAACTGATAGATATGGACAATATTCATTAAGTGGAGAGTATGCTTATGATAGACCTTTCTTATGGGGTTCAAAAAGAACAGGACCAGATTTACATCGTGTGGGAAATTATCGTACAACAGAGTGGCATGAAAATCATATGTTAGACCCAAAATCAGTAGTGCCTGGTTCTATTATGCCAGCATATAAACATCAGTTTACAAATATAGCTGATATAGAGACTGCTTATGGTGAAGCTGTAACTGTAAAAAAAGTATTTAATACACCTTATGATGTTGAGGGTGGAGTGAAACTTGGAACTTGGGAAGAGGCACAAAAAATGGCTCTTGCAGAGGCTAAGTTAATTGCTGCTGATATGAAAAACAAAGATGTAAAATCTGCAGTAGAGGCAGGTAAGATTCCTGAAATCGTTGCATTGATTGCATATTTAAATAGATTGAAATAGAGGTTGGCATTGTGGAAATAAGGGAGTTACAAGGTTATGCAAACTTCTTTTTGACAATGTTTTTAGCATTTCTTCTATATGGATATATAATTCATCTATATAGAAGTGAAAAAAAAGGTGAAAAGGATTATGAAAAATATGCAGATATGGCACTTCATGATGAAGTAAGTGATATACCTGTTGATGCTAATCCAAAAACTTTAGATAACAAAGATAAGGAGTAAAATATATGAATGGTTTAATGATAAAAGCACTATCATTTGCAGTTGTTCTTATCCTAGCTACATTATATGTAGTTAATTCTATGCATATTGATTTGAGTGATCCTATCAATATGATTACAATGATAGGTGCTATTGCAATTGCTGTACTTACAACTGGTGTATCTACAAAATATATCAGTCAAATGAAAACAGATAGTGCTAAAGGTGAGTTGGCAGAAGAGAACTGGGATGGTATTGGTGAATATCTAAATGAACTTCCATCTGGTTGGGCATTCTCATTTTTAGGAACAATGATTTGGGGTTTATGGTACTGGTTTATAGGTTACCCTCTAAATGCATTTTCACAAATTGGACAATATAATGAAGAGGTTTTAGCATATAATAAAAAGTTTGAAGCTACTTATAAAAATCCTAGTGAATCTGTATTAAAAGATATGGGTGAGTCTATATTTTTGGTTAAATGTGCTCCATGTCATGGTACAACAGGTGATGGTCTTTCTGGTAAAGCTCAAGATTTTACATCTCGTATGTCAAAAGAGCAAGTATTATATATAATTGCTAATGGCTCAAGCCAACTTGGTTATCCTATGGGTGCAATGCCTGCTGGTATGGCTAGTGGAGATGATGCTGATGCTATTGCAACTTGGATTGCTAGTGGTATGAAAGGTGAAAAACCTGCATCATTTGCTACTTGTGCATCTTGTCATGGTGAAGATGGTAAAGGTATGGGTGGAATGGCTCCAAATATTGCTGAATATGATGATACAATTATTATCAAGACTTTAGAGCATGGTAAAAAAGGTGAGATTGGTACAATGCCATCATTTAAAACTATGTTAACACCAGTTCAAGCTAAATCATTATCAGCTTATATCAAAACATTGAAATAAGGGAAAATAATATGGCAACAGAAAACACAAATAGAAATGTATTTGGATTACATGGTGTAACAGGTATGTTAATAGCTACGGTATTATTATTAACAATATTAGTTTTTTTAACTATGTGGGGAATTGGAGTACAACAAAAAAGTGCTACAAATTATTATGATGCTAGTTCAATTACAGGAAGCTTAACAAATGTAAAAGCTAATAGTGTTGATAACGCTAAGCACTCATTTGTTGATGTAAAATAAGGAGAGTGTAATGATTAAAATTATGGATAAAGTATTAGGTATAGGTATGTTTTTAATGGCATTAATCACACTTTGGGCAGTTTTGACAGATAATCATCTGTATATAAGCTAATATAAATGAAAAAAAGTAAAGTATGGGCTTTTGCCCTGCTTACTTTTATATTTCAAACTCTTCTATACTCAAATAATATACTCAAAAATGATTTTATTACATACAAAGCTGGTCTATTAATTAATGAGATATCTAATGAAGCAAAAGATAAATTAGATATTAATATATATACAATTAGTAGTAATGAGATGTTGAAACCTAGAAGTAATTTATTTGAATATTTAAAGAGTTATGAAAATAATATGAGTAAGCCTTATATTGCAGTGATATTTATTCCTCGTGCTAAACGAGTAGGAGTAATTCCATCTTCTTCAGAGTTAATTAAGATGTATAACTCTAGCGAAGTAAAATCTGCTATGATTGATGTAGTTGCATCCGTAGATAAAAATAGTTTAGAGGATAAATATAACATAGCCTTAGTTCAAGGTGTATCAGAATTAGCAGATGAAATTGCTAAATTTAAAAATATTAAAATGGAAAAAACAATTCCAAATGATACTAAAAATGTAATATCTATCTTCCGATATATTGTATATGTAGGTACTCTATTAGTATTATGGATATTTTTAATTCAACCATTTATTAGAAGGAGAAAGCATGGCAAATAATAGTAATAAAACATATTGGCCTCATATGATAGTTGGTTTTTTGATGACAGCTATTACACTTGGTTATTGGACAGTTCGTTCAGCATCATCTATGCCAGTTCAGGAATCTAATAGATATATGCAAAAATATCAAATGGTAGATATTGATATTAATGATATTTTAGAAAAAAAAGAGGCTTTTGATAAAAAATTTACTATTAAACTAATTGATAAAGAGAGAATGGTAGTTACAGATAATATTTATAGTAATAGAGTTCAAGAGAATCAAATTATATTAAATAGTGGTAGTAATAATTTTGACTTTATAATTGAAAGTAAAAATAGTTCTAATAGTATAAAAGCTTCAAATATTAAGAGTATTCAATTTTTACTTACTAGACCTCATACAAAAGTAGATGATATTTTAGTAAAAGATATTAAAATTGAAAATAGTAAAATATCTATAAAAGATATAAATATAGAGAAAAAAGGTAGATATACAATTCAAATTAGAATTGATATGAAAGATGGAAGTATGGGATATTACCAAACTCCTGCCTACTTAAAATAGTTCTAAAAAAGTGGTTTTTATAAATAATTCATAAAAAAAATAGAAAAATTATAATTATTTTATAAAAACCCTTGACAAAACTTTTAAATTTGTATATAATGCTATTCCATTTAAAGTTTGACTTTAAAAGGTAATGGTGCTGATGTAGCTCAGTTGGCTAGAGCAGCTGATTTGTAATCAGCAGGTCGGGGGTTCGAGTCCCTTCATCAGCTCCATAAATATAATTATCAGTGTTTGACCAGTAAAATTAAAATCATAATGAATTGGTGGGTTACTCAAGTGGCCAACGAGGGCGGATTGTAAATCCGCTGACTACGTCTTCGAAGGTTCGAATCCTTCACCCACCACCATTATATGCGGGAATAGCTCAGTGGCTAGAGCCCCTGCCTTCCAAGCAGGATGTCGCGAGTTCGAATCTCGTTTCCCGCTCCAAAAGATTATAACTAAACTGGAAGCTGTGTGAATTGTATTGATAATCTTCAAATAATTTTTACACACTTACAAAACAAATACTAATAAATAAAATATAATACGATATATAAATAGCACATTTAGGCAGTATGCCCAGATAGCTCAGTGGCAGAGCACTTGCTTGGTAAGTAAGAGGTCGACGGTTCAATTCCGTTTCTGGGCTCCATATATTATGGATATTAATTTTACTAAAAGTTAAATTTATATTCATAATGTTGTGGAGTCTAAAGTAACATTGAGAAAAAACTGATATAATTTCGGTTATAATAATTAAATAACAATAAGCTAGGAGAGGATTTAAAATGGCTAAAGAAAAATTTGAACGAACTAAACCACATGTTAATATTGGTACAATTGGACATGTTGACCACGGTAAAACTACATTAACAGCTGCAATCACAATGTGTTTGGGACTTAAAAATGGTCAAGCAACAATGGATTATGATGCAATTGATAATGCACCAGAAGAGAGAGAAAGAGGAATTACAATTGCTACTTCTCATGTAGAATATGAAACAGATGATAGACACTATGCTCATGTAGATTGTCCTGGACACGCCGATTATGTAAAAAATATGATTACTGGTGCTGCTCAAATGGATGGTGCTATTCTTGTTATTGCTGCAACTGATGGACCAATGGCTCAAACTAGAGAGCATATTCTTCTTTCAAGACAAGTAGGTGTTCCTTATATTGTTGTATTCTTAAATAAAGAAGATCAACTTGATGAAGAAGATAAAGATGAGATGTTAGAGCTTGTTGAGATGGAAGTAAGAGAACTTCTTGAAGAGTATGAATTCCCTGGTGATGATACTCCAATCGTAGCTGGTTCAGCATTCCAAGCATTAGAAGAAGCAAAATCTGGTACAGCTGGTGAGTGGTCAGAGAAAATTTATCAATTAATGGCAGAAGTTGATGCTTATATTCCAGAACCAGTAAGAGAAACAGATAAAGATTTCTTAATGGCTATTGAAGATATCTTCTCTATTCAAGGTCGTGGTACAGTTGTTACTGGTAAAATTGATAAAGGTAAAGTATGTATCGGTGATGCAGTTGAAATTGTTGGTATTAAAGATACACAAAAAACAACTGTAACTGGTGTTGAAATGTTTAGAAAAGAGATGGAGTGTGGTGAAGCTGGTGATAATGCTGGTGTACTTATTAGAGGTATTGATAAAGATGCAGTACAAAGAGGTATGGTTCTTTGTAAGCCAGGTTCAATTACTCCACATACTAAATTTGAAGCTGAAATTTATGTTTTAGCAAAAGATGAAGGTGGAAGACATACTCCATTCTTTAATAATTATAGACCTCAGTTCTATGTAAGAACAACAGATGTTACAGGTTCAATTCAGTTACAAGAGGGTACTGAAATGGTTATGCCTGGTGATAATGTTAAAATTAATGTTGAACTTATAGCTCCAGTAGCACTTGAAGATGGTACTAAGTTTGCTATCCGTGAAGGTGGTAGAACTGTTGGTGCTGGTGTTGTTAGTAAAATAATTGAATAGTTAAATTTTTAAGAGGTTTTTTACCTCTTAAAAACTATTATTACTGGAGATAAAATGAGAGAAACAGTACATTTAGGTTGTGAAAAGTGCACAAGAAGAAACTATCACACTAATAAAAACAAGAGAAATACTACAGAAAAACTTGCATTAAAAAAATATTGTAAGTGGTGTAAAGAGAGAACAATTCATAAAGAGATGAAACTGTAAAGTTTCACTCTTTAATTATTATAGGTGCATAGCTCCAACGGTAGAGCACCGGATTCCAAATCCGGGTGTTGGGGGTTCGAATCCCTCTGCGCCTGCCATAAAAGAAGGTAAAAAATGGAAAAAATTTCAAAATTTATAGCACACGCTAAAGAAGAGATACATAAAGTAATATTTCCAACAAAAGTACAAATAAGACAAGCATTCATATCAGTTATTCTCGTAGTAACAGTTATATCAATATTTTTAGCATTAATTGATTTCTTGATGTCATCAATTGTATCTTCTGTAATTTAGGGAGATATATATGGCTTATCAATGGTATGCAATCCAAACTTATGCAGGTAGTGAGCAATCAGTAAAAAAAGCTATTAAACAGCTTGTAATAGATTATAAAATTGAAGAAAAAGTAAAAGATATAGTTGTTCCTACTGAAGAGGTTATAGAGGTAAAGAATGGTGATAAAAAGATAACAGAGAGATCTATATATCCAGGTTATGCCTTTGGACATATTGATTTAGATACAGACCTTTGGCATAAAATTCAAAGTCTTCCAAGAGTATCAAGATTTATTGGAGAGCAGAAGACTCCAACAGCTTTAAGTGAAGCTGATATTAAAAAAATCTTAGAAAAAATGGAAAATAAATCTGCACCTCGTCCAAAAGTTGAGTTTGAAACAGGAGAGATGGTTCGTATTATTGATGGACCTTTTGCAAACTTTACAGGTATGGTTGAAGAGTATGATTTAGATCATGGTAAATTAAAATTAAATGTTTCTATTTTTGGTAGAAATACTTTAGTAGAAATACTATATACACAAGTAGAAAAAATTATTTAAATAGGAGATATAGATGGCAAAAAAAGAACAAGCTAGATTTAAGTTGATGATTCCTGCTGGATCAGCAAATCCGTCACCACCAGTTGGACCAGCCCTTGGTCAAAGAGGTGTAAATATTATGGAATTTTGTAAAGCATTCAATGAAAAAACAAAAGATAAAATGGGTTTCAAAATTCCCGTAGAGATTACAGTTTATACAGATAAAAGTTTTACTTTTGTAACTAAACAACCACCTGCAAGTGATTTAATTAAAAAAGCAGCTGGAATTAAAAAAGGTACAGATAATCCACTACTAAATAAAGTAGCTACTATTTCTCAAGAGAAATTAAATGAGATTGTTGAACAAAAAATAGAAGACCTTAATACAAATGATAAAGAGATGGCAGCTAAAATTATAGCTGGTAGTTGTAGAAGTATGGGTGTTGAGATAGCAGACTAATCATAATATACCACATAAATGATTTAAAATATTGTGGGAGCAAAAGAGCGGAGATTTTTAAATGGCAAAAAAAGTTAATAAAAAAAGAGAAGAGTTACTAAAAAAAATAGATGTTACAAAGGCATACTCTATTGAAGAGTCTATGAACCTTATCAAAGATTTAAAGTCAGCTAAATTTGATGAAACTGTGGAAGTTGCATTAAATCTTAATGTTGATCCAAGACATGCAGACCAAATGATTAGAGGTTCTGTTGTACTTCCTAATGGTACAGGTAAAACTGTAAGAGTTGCAGTTTTTGCAAAAGGTGCAAAGATAGATGAAGCTAAAGCAGCTGGTGCTGATTTTACAGATACTGATGCATTAATTGAACAAATTCAAGCAGGTAATATTGAATTTGATACAGTTATATCTACTCCTGATATGATGGGTATTTTAGGTAAAGTAGCAAGAGTTTTAGGACCAAAAGGTTTAATGCCAAACCCAAAAACTGGTACAGTAACTATGGATATCACAAAAGCTGTTACTGAAGCAAAGGGTGGAAAAGTTAATTTTAGAGTTGATAAAAAAGGTAACATTCACGCAGGAATTGGTAAAGTAAGTTTTTCTAAAGAGGCAATAAAAGAGAATTTAATTACATTTGTTAAAAAGATAAATAGAGTAAAACCAGCATCTGCAAAAGGTAGATATATTAAAAATTCTGCTATCTCTCTTACAATGAGTCCAGCAATTAAGCTTGATAGTTCAGAATTATTAGAGTTAAAATAAATTTTAAATTAATCTTAGGCTAGAGATAACAGGGGCGAAAGCTTAAATAGGGTTAAAACCTTCTCTTTTGAGAAGCCCTGTTAGAAGTCGAAAGGAGAAAAAATGACACGAACAGAAAAAGAAGTATTAGTATCAGAAATGACAACTCAATTTTCTGAAGCATCAGCAGTAATTGTATGTGATTATAAAGGTCTTACTTGTAAAGAGTTAGAGACAATTAGAATTTCAGCAAGTGAAGTAGATGCAAAAGTAAAAGTTGTAAAAAACACTTTAGCATCTATCTCTTTAGCAAATGCTGGAGCAGATAAACTTGAGATTAAAGATACAAACTTAGTTATTTGGGGTAGTGAGCAAATTTCTACTTGTAAAGTAGCAGATGTAGCAGCAACTAATTTCAAAAATAAGTTTGTAATTAAAAGTGGTCTTTTTGAAGGTAAAGCACAAGATGTTGCAACAATTAATGCAATGGCTAAGCTTCCTGGTAGAGATGAATTACTTGGTATGTTACTTAATGTTTGGAATGCACCAGTACAGAATTTTACAATTGGACTTTCAGCATTAGCAACTAAAAAAGAAGAAGAAGCGTAGATTTTAATCTATTAATAATATAATTTAACTATTTAAAGGAAATAAAATGGCAACAACTAAAGAAGATGTATTAGAGTTTATATCTAACTTAACAGTTCTTGAGCTTTCTGAGCTTGTAAAAGAATTTGAAGAGAAATTTGGAGTATCTGCTCAAGCAACTGTAGTTGCAGGTGGAGCTGATACTGGTGCAGCAGTAGAGGAGCAAACAGAATTTAATGTAGTTCTTACAGATGCTGGAGCTAAGAAAATTGCTGCAATTAAAGTAGTAAGAGCAATTACAGGTCTTGGTCTTAAAGAGGCTAAAGCTGCAGTTGAAGAGGTACCAACAGTACTTAAAGAGGCTGTATCTAAAGAAGAAGCTGAAGAGATTAAAACACAAATTGAAGAAGCTGGAGCTAAGTGCGAACTTAAATAATTTTTTTTTAAATTATGGGCAACTCCTTTGTGGGTTGCCCTTTTTTGGTTTAATGGATATAGTGATAAGCTATTTAGAGTTAATACTTATGCTCTAATATAATGGTTTTTTGGTATATCTTAATATACATTAACGCTAATATTTAAGAGAATTTTTAATAATATAAATTCTCATAATTTCTTAATTATGGTATTACAATGTAGATTTAGCACTATTTTAAGTCAATTATGGGTATATTTATTAGAGATAATCTTTTAACTAATACAATAGAAATACTTATAAGGGTAAAAAATGTTAAATTCTTTATATTCAGGAAATAGATTACGGGTTGATTTTACTAAGACACCAAAAATAATTGAAATTCCAAACCTACTACAACTTCAACAACAAAGTTACGAAAACTTTTTAATGTTAAATGATAAAAATAGAGCTAACTCTATTATTGAAAAAGTTTTTCGTTCATCATTTCCAATTCATGACCAACAAAATAGACTAACACTATCATATAAAAATTGTGATATTATTAAGCCAAAATATACAGTAAGAGAGTGTATGGAAAGAGGTTTAACATACTCTGTATCACTAAAAATGAATATATCACTTACTCTATGGAATAGAGATGAGAAGAGTGGAGAGAAGTTAGACCCAAAAGAGATTAGAGAGCAATCTATTTTTGTTAGAGATATTCCACTTATGACAGAGAGAACTTCATTTATTATTAATGGTGTTGAGAAAGTTATTGTAAATCAGCTTCACCGTTCTCCAGGTGTTATCTTTAAAGAGGAAGAATCTACTACTGTATCAAGCAAACTTGTATATTCTGCTCAAATTATTCCAGATAGAGGTAGTTGGTTATATTTTGAATATGATACAAAAGAGATACTATATGCTAGAATTAATAAAAGAAGAAAAATTCCCGTTACAATTTTATTTAGAGCATTAGATTACTCAAAAGAGGATATTATAAAATTATTCTATCCTACTAAAGAGATTTATATCAAAGAGAATAGATTCGTAACTAAGTTTGATCCATCAGAGTTTAAAGGAAGATGGGATTTTGATGTTAAAGATATTGATGGTAATGTTATTGTTACTGCAGGTAAGAGATTAACAAAGAGAAAATTAGATGAGTTAATCAAAAACAAATTAGAGTGGATAGAGTATCCACTTGAAATTCTTATGGATAGATATTTAGCATCTCCAATTATTGATAATGAAAGTGGAGAGATTTTATATGATTCTGTATCTCAATTAGATGAGACTAAATTAAAAGAGTTAGCATCTCGTGGTATTGATAAGATTGAGATAGCAGATGATTTAGCAGAGGGGGCAGATGCCTCAATTATCAAATCATTCTTAGCTGATAATGAGTCTCTTAGATTATTAAAACAGACTGAAGAGATAGAAGATGAGAATCTTTTATCAATTATAAGAATATACAAAGTAATGAGACCAGGTGAGCCTGTAACTCCTGAAGCTGCAAAACTATTTTTAAAACAACTATTCTTTGACCTTGAGAGATATGACCTTACTAAAGTAGGGCGAATGAAGATGAACCATAAATTGGGGCAAGATATTCCAGAGTATATTACTGTCTTAACAGCAGAAGATATTATCAATACCGTAAAATATCTTATCAAAGTAAAAAATGGGCAAGGGCAAATTGATGATAGAGACCATTTAGGTAATAGAAGAATTAGAGCTATTGGTGAGCTTTTGGGTAATAAGCTTCATGCCGGACTTATCAAAATGCAAAAAGCTATTAGAGATAAGATGACAACTATTACTGGAACTCTTGATGAATTAATGCCTCATGATTTAGTAAATTCTAAGATGATTACAAATTCTGTTTTAGAGTTCTTTTCAACTGGACAACTTTCTCAATTTATGGATCAAACTAATCCACTTTCAGAGGTTACTCATAAAAGAAGATTATCAGCATTAGGTGAGGGTGGTCTTGTAAAAGAGAGAGCAGGATTTGAAGTAAGAGATGTTCATCCTACTCACTATGGAAGATTATGTCCAATTGAGACCCCCGAGGGTCAAAATATTGGTCTTATTAATACATTATCAACTTATGCAAAAGTAAATGAGTTAGGGTTTATTGAAGCACCATATAAAAAAGTTATAGATGGAAAAGTAACAGATGAGATTGTTTATATTACAGCTACTCAAGAGGAAAATCAAGTAATTGCACCGGCTTCTACTAAGATTGATGAAAATGGTATGATTATTGAGCCATTGATTGAGAGTAGATTAAATGGACATATTGGACTTAATGAGACTTCAAAAGTAAATCTTATTGATATTTCACCACTTATGATTTCAGGTTCTGCTGCTGCATTAATTCCATTTTTAGAACACGATGATGCTAACCGTGCATTGATGGGTTCAAATATGCAACGACAAGCAGTACCACTTTTAAAAAGAGAAGCACCAATGGTGGGAACTGGTATGGAAGCAATTGTAAGTCGTGATTCTTGGGAGTGTGTAAAAGCCAAAAGAGATGGTATTGTAGAGAAGGTAGATAGTAAAAATATTTATATTATGGGTGAAGATGAAGATGGTGTATTTATTGACCATTATCCACTTGAAAAAAATATGAGAACCAACCAAAATACAACATTCTCTCAAAATCCAACTGTAAAACTTGGAGATAGAGTCAAAGCAAAACAACCAATCGCAGATGGTCCAAATATGGATAAGGGAGAACTTGCAATTGGTAAAAATATTCTTCTAGCATTTATGCCTTGGAATGGATATAATTATGAAGATGCTGTTGTAGTTTCAGAAAAGATTATTAGAGATGATACATTTACATCTATTCATATTTATGAAAAAGAGGTAGAGGCGAGAGAGTTAAAGCATGGTGTAGAGGAGATTACACGAGATATTCCAAATATCCGTGAAGATGAGCTTTGTCATCTTGATGATAGTGGTATTGTAAAAATCGGTACATATATTAAGCCAGGTATGATTATTGTAGCAAAAGTCTCTCCAAAAGGTGAGATTAAACCAACTCCAGAAGAGAGACTACTTCGTGCTATATTTGGTGAAAAAGCTGGACATGTTGTAAATAAATCTCTATATTGTCCTGCCTCTATGGAGGGTACAGTTGTTGATGTTAAGGTATTTACAAAAAAAGGATATGAGAAAGATAGCCGTGCATTAAAAGCTTATGAAGATGAAAAAGCAGTTTTAGATAGCGAACATCATGATCAACTCTTGATGATAGATAGAGAAGAGATGATGAGAATTACAACTTATCTATCTAAGCATAAACTTCAGAGAGATGTTACAATTGGAGCAAATGAGTATTCAATGGGTTCAACAATTCCTGCTGATATTATTAAAGGTGTTAATAGATTTTCTCTAAGAAGTGTTGTTCAATCTTACTCAAGTGAAGTTCAAGCTGAGTATGAGAAGCTTAAAAATTACTTCTTAAAACAGAAGAAAAAGCTTAAAAATGACCATGAAGAGAAGTTAAATATATTAGAAAAAGATGATATTTTACCAAGTGGTGTAACAAAACTTGTAAAAGTATATATAGCAACAAAAAGAAAGTTAAAAGTTGGTGATAAGATGGCTGGACGACATGGAAATAAAGGTATTGTTTCTAATATTGTTCCAGAGATTGATATGCCATATACTGAAGATGGACGACCTGTTGATATGATACTTAACCCTCTAGGAGTTCCATCTCGTATGAATATTGGACAAATCCTAGAAGTACATTTAGGGCTTATTGGTAAAAAATTGGGAGAGCAAATTCAAGATATATTTGATGCACAGACAGAGACTTGGATAAGTGATATGAGAGAGAAGATGATTAAGATAGCTGATGTTGCAAAGCTTATGAATGCAAAAGAGGTTATTAATTCAATGAGTGATGATGAGTTACTTATTCATGCTCGTGATTGGGCAAAAGGTGTGAAGTTTGGTACTCCTGTATTTGAAGGTGTTAATCAAGCAGAATTTGATAAGCTTTATGAACTTGCAAAAATGGATGCTGATGGTAAGACACAACTTTATGATGGACAGACAGGTGAGAAGATTTTAGAGAGAGTAAATGTGGGTTATATGTATATGTTGAAACTACATCACTTAGTTGATGAAAAAGTTCATGCTCGTTCAACAGGACCATACTCTCTTGTAACACAACAACCAGTTGGTGGTAAAGCACTATTTGGAGGGCAAAGATTTGGAGAGATGGAAGTTTGGGCATTGGAGGCTTATGGAGCTTCTCATATACTTAAAGAGATGCTAACTATTAAATCTGATGATGTAGAGGGTAGATCAAATGCTTATAGAGCAATTACTAGAGGAGAGAGTGTACCAGAATCTGGAATACCAGAGACTATGTTCGTTCTTACAAAAGAGCTTCAAGCATTAGGACTTGATGCAGAGCTTTATGAGAAGAAAAAAGAGGGTGATGATAATGAATAATTTACTAGATGGATTAACACCAATTAATCTCAATGATGAGGCACGACCAAAAGATATAGAAGCACTTCAACTTAAAGTTGCTTCTCCAGAGAAAGTTTTATCATGGAGTTTTGGTGAAGTTAAAAAACCTGAAACTATAAATTATAGAACTTTAAAGCCAGAGAGAGATGGACTATTTTGTGCTAAAATTTTTGGACCAGTTAGAGATTATGAGTGTCTTTGTGGTAAGTATAAAAAGATGCGTTATAAGGGTGTAGTTTGTGAAAAGTGTGGAGTTGAAGTAACTGCTTCAAAAGTAAGACGAACTAGAATGGGACATATTGAACTTATTGCTCCTGTTGCTCATATTTGGTATGTTAGTTCTTTACCTTCACGAATTGGTACTCTTCTTGGTGTGAAGATGAAAGATTTAGAAAGAGTATTATATTATGAAGCATATATTGTAAAGAGTGCAGGTGATGCTAGTTATGATAGTGAAGGTTTAAATCCAATTAAAAAATATGATGTTCTTAATGAAGAGCAGTATCAACAAATTATCCAAAGATTTCCTAATGGAGAGATAGATGCTAGAATGGGTGGAGAGATTGTTCAAGAACTTTTAGCAGAACTTGATTTAGTAGAGATGTTCAAAGGACTCAAAGAGGATATTGAAGCTACTAAGAGTGAAGCAAAAAGAAAAACTATTATTAAAAGACTTAAAGTAATTGAGGCATTTTTAACTTCGGGAAATAGACCAGAGTGGATGATGCTTACAAATCTTCCAGTTCTTCCACCAGACCTTAGACCATTAGTTAGTCTTGATGGTGGTAAGTTTGCTGTTTCTGATGTAAATGATTTATATAGAAGAGTAATTAATCGTAATCAAAGACTTAAAAGACTTACAGAACTTGATGCACCTGAAATTATTGTTAGAAATGAAAAAAGAATGCTTCAAGAGTCTGTTGATGCACTATTTGATAATGGTAGAAGAGGGAATGCAGTTAAAGGTGCTAATAAGAGACCTTTAAAATCTTTATCTGAAGTTATTAAAGGTAAGCAGGGTAGATTTAGACAAAACCTACTTGGAAAAAGAGTTGATTTTAGTGGTCGTTCTGTAATTGTTGTTGGACCAGATTTGAAAATGGATCAGTGTGGTATTCCAAAGATTATGGCACTTGAACTATTTAAGCCACATCTTATGGCAAAATTAGAGGAGAAAGGTTACTCTACTACTCTAAAACAGGCTAAAAAGATGATAGAGACTAAGGCTACTGAAGTATGGGAGTGTTTAGAAGAGGTAGTTGAATCTTATCCTATAATGTTAAATAGAGCTCCAACTCTTCATAAATTATCAATTCAAGCATTTCACCCACGATTGATTGAGGGTAAAGCTATAAGGTTACATCCTCTAGTTTGTGCCGCTTTTAATGCCGATTTTGATGGTGACCAAATGGCTGTGCATGTACCATTATCAGACCAAGCTATTGCAGAAGCAAAAGTATTAATGTTAAGTTCTATGAATATCTTGCTTCCAGCTTCAGGTAAAGCTATTGCAGTACCATCACAAGATATGATTTTAGGTTTATATTATCTAACATTGGAAAAAAATGATGTTAAGGGTGAGCATAAACTCTTTGCTAATGTTAATGAGGTAATTATTGCATTTGAAGAGAAGCATCTTGACCTTAATGCTAGAATTAGAACTATTATTGATGGTAAGATAGCACAAACAACAGCAGGACGATTAATTTTAAAAGATATTATTCCCGATTATGTACCAGCAAAATATTGGAATAAGATATTAAAGAAAAAAGATATTGGTGCATTGGTTGATTATATTTATAAGATTAGTGGTATATCTTTAACTGCTGAATTTCTTGATAATCTAAAAGATATTGGATTTAAATATGCTACAAAAGTAGGAGTTTCAATATCTATTGATGATGTAATGATTCCAGAACTTAAACCTCAAATGGTATTAGATGCAAAAGCAGAAGTTATTGAGATTCAAAAACAGTTTGGTGCAGGGCTTCTTACTGAACAAGAGAGATATAATAAAATTATTGATATTTGGACAGATACTAATAATAATATATCTTCTACTCTTATGGAGCTTATCAAAGAGGATAAGAGTGGATTTAACTCTATTCATATGATGGCAGATTCAGGTGCTAGGGGTAGTGCTTCTCAAATTAGACAACTCTCAGGTATGAGGGGATTGATGGCAAAATCAGATGGTTCTATTATTGAGACACCAATTACATCAAACTTCCGTGAGGGATTAAATGTATTAGAGTACTTTATCTCTACTCACGGTGCTAGAAAAGGACTTGCAGATACAGCTATGAAGACAGCGAGTGCAGGGTATTTGACTAGAAAACTTATTGATGTTGCTCAAAATGTAAAAGTTAGCCAACACGATTGTGGAACTCACGAAGGTGTAGAGGTTGCTGATATTATTGTAGGTAATGAGATGATTGAGCCACTTAGTGATAGAATTTATGGTAGAGTAATCGCTAGAGATATTATTGACCCTATTACAAATGAGGTATTAATATCAGAGGGTACAATGATAGATGAAGAGATGTCTCTATCTGTAAAAGATGCAGGAGTAAGATCTGTTATTATTAGAGCCCCATCTACTTGTAAAGCAGAAAAAGGTATTTGTGCTAAGTGTTATGGACTAAATATGGCAGAGAATAAGCTTGTTAAAAAGGGAGAGGCAGTAGGAGTGGTGGCAGCTCAATCTATTGGAGAACCTGGAACTCAACTTACACTAAGAACTTTCCATACAGGTGGAACAGCAAGTGCAGGTAAAGAGGATAGACAAGTAATTGCATCAAAAGAGGGTTTTATTAGATATTATAAATTATCAGTATATAAAAATAGTGAAGATAAATTAATTGTAGCAAATAGAAGAAATGCTGGTGTATTATTAGTTGAGCCAAAAATTAAAGCAATAGAGTCTGGTAAGCTTAATATTGTAACTACTCATGATGAAGTAAGTATTACAATTACTTATGCTAGTGGAGAAGATAAGAGATATAATATTAGAAGAGTTGATATTGCAAAGCCAAATGAATTAGCTGGTGTTGGTGGTAGTATTGAAGGAAAACTTTATATTCCATTTGAAAATGGTGATAGTGTAGAAGAGGGTGAATCAATTCTTGAAGCGATTAAAGAGAGCTGGAGTGTGCCAAATCGTATTCCATTTGCTAGTGAGCTTAAAGTTCAAGATGGAGCTCCTGTTACTCAAGAGGTTCTAGCTGATGCTAAAGGAATAATTAAATACTTTATTCTAAAAGGTGATTTCTTAGAACCAATTAATACAATTAAAGAGGGACAACCAATTAAAGAGAAAGGATTGTTTGCAGTAATTGTTGATAGTAATGATAGAGAAGCAGCAAGACACTATATCTCAAGAGGTTCAGTAGTTAAAATCCCTAATGATGGTGTTGTAGAGAGAGGTGCTATTATCTCATCTCCTACGGAGAATACACAAATAGTAATTGCAGAGTGGGATCCATATTCAGAACCAGTAATTGCAGAGAAATCTGGTACTATTAAATTTGAAGATATTATTCCAGGAACTACTGCTACTGAAGAGTTTGATGAGATTACAGGTGATACAAGATTGGAACTTAATGATTATATTCCAACAATCTATAAGCCATCTGTTATTATTGCTACTGATGATGGTGAAATTTTAAGATACCAACTAGACCCTAGAAGTAGTCTATTTGTAAATGATGGTGATACTATTTCAATTGCAGATATTATTGCTAAAAAGCCAAAAGCTGCGATTAAATCAAGTGATATTACATCAGGGCTTCCAAGAGTTTCAGAACTATTTGAAGCAAGAAGACCAAAAGATATTGCACTTATTGCACTTATTGATGGTGTTGTAAGTTTTGGGAAACCTTTAAGAGGTAAAGAGAGACTTATGATTACAGGAGAGAATGGACAAGTAACAGAGCAGTTTGTTGATAAAAATAAGACTATTCTTGTAAAAACTGGTGAATTTGTTCACACAGGTGAGAAACTTACTGATGGATATGTATCAAGTCATGATATATTATCAACTTTAGGAAGTAGAGCACTCTATGAATATATCGTAAGTGAAGTACAACTTGTATATAGAAGACAAGGGGTAAATATATCAGATAAACATATTGAAATTGTTGTTTCTCAAATGATGAGACAAGTTAAGATTGTTGAGAGTGGTGATGGTAAATTTATAGAGGGTGATATTATCTCTAAAAAGAAATTCCAAGAAGAGAATAGAAGAGTTCTTAAACTATTTGGAGAACCAGCTATTGCAGAACCAATTTTAGTAGGTATTACAAGAAGTGCAGTTGGTGCAGATAGTATTATCTCTGCAGCTTCATTCCAAGATACAACTAAAGTTCTTACATCAGCCTCAATCGCAGGGACAGTAGATGAATTAGCAGACTTAAAAGAGAATGTTGTAATTGGACGACTTATCCCAGTAGGAACGGGTATGATAGATTTAAAAGATATAAATATAACTCATAATAATCAGTAATCAATATTTGGTGGGATTTCTCCCACCATTAATATATTTTATACTACTATTTTATTAATTTATCTTTTAAATATTCTACTATTATTTGAGTAGCTTCTTCTACTGATAATTTATCTGTATCAATTATAATTTCTGCATGTTGTGGTTCTTCATATACATCATTTACACCTGTAAAATTTTTATACTCTCCTGCAATAGCTTTGGCATATTTACCTTTATAATCTCTCTTTTTACAGCTCTCTATATCACTCTTAATATATACTACAATACTATTCTCTGTCATTTCACGAATTGCTTTTCTAGACTCTCTATAAGGTGAAACAAATGATGCAACAGTAGAAATAGAGTTATTTTGTAGAGTTTTGATAAGATGTCCTATACGATGCATATGTCTATTTCTATCTTCTCTACTAAATCCAATATCAGGGACAACATCTCTAATATCTTTAGAATCTAATCTCTCTAAAGGTATATCAAATTCTTTTAATTTTTCATATACTCTATTAGCTATGGTAGTTTTACCACTTAGAGGTAATCCTGTAAACCATAAATTAAATGGTTTAATTTTTTCTCTTCCCCATTTGACTTTAAACCAAGCCCGTTCATGTAACCAATATAAAGCAATTTTAAGTACACTCTCTAATAGCCCTGCTGTAATTGCTAAATCCAATCTACCAAAAAATAGATAAACAATTAAAATCGTAGTTGTTGTTGCTACTATTCTCCAAGTAATACCTTTTAATATTGAACGCTTATTTGTCTCTCTATACATTTAATATCTCTTCTTTAAAAACTTCAATAATAGCATCTTTCAAAGCAATTTTCTCAATTCTCTTAATATTACTCTCAAACTCTTCAAAACTCATATCACTACTCCTCTCAAAACTCTTTTGCAGTATCAATTTACCACTATCAAGCTCACTTGTAACCCAATGTACTGATACTCCACATATATTATCACCACTCTCAAAACTTCTCTCAATAGCACAAAGTCCTTTATATTTTGGCAATAATGATGGGTGTAAATTTATAGCTTTTATACTATATGTAAAAACTGGAGTAAGTATTCTCATAAATCCTGCTAAAATAGTAAGATTTGGTGAGTAGTTATTAATCTTATCTACAACTATTCTATCAAAATCTTCTCTATTTGAAAACTTTTTACTCTCTACAATCTCCACTGGAATATTATAACTTTTAGCTATATCTATACCTTTTGCATTTGGATTATTTGTAAGAGCCATTACCACTTTAAAATCATCTTTTTTATGTAGATGTTTTAGAATATAAGCTAAATTTGTACCTCTCCCACTAAATAAAACTACTAATTTTTTCATATTTTCCTCTTTTTTATATTTATTTTATTATACAAATAACATAGCCAATCTAATTTTATAATAACTAACCTCTTCATTCAAAGCATCAAAAATAGGTTTTAATCTCATACTCCCATCATCTAAAAAATTATCCTCATCTTTTTCTAGTTTAATAGCTTTTATCACTCTTATAATCTTATTAAAATCCCTAGATTTAGGTTTAAATTTGCTCAAATCTAAACTTTTATCTTCTTGTTTGAGTTTAGCTAAGTGATTGACTACGGTATCTTCAATTAATCCTCTAGTTTTGGCTAACTCTTTGATACTACTAACTTTATCAATTAGATTTTTTGTTTTTTCATATGTTGATATTTGTGGAGTCTTTCTATCTTTTCCTATCTCATCTTCATTATTAGTCCCACCAAGCTTTAATATATGTGCTTTTGCCCTCTCTTGCAAGTTATCAATAGCCTCTATCTCATCTATCGCTTTTTGTGATGCTTGTTTAATTCTATCATCTACTTTTAAAATCAATCCATCTACTCTAAGAGCCATATCATTTATCCCCATAAGTCGCAATCCATCTATATTTTTGACTCTTGATAAAGCTACATAACCTTGCCCCATCTCAAAAGTCCTAGATAAATCAATCTCTACTGCATCAAGTGTCATTCCTTGTGATTTATGAATAGTAATAGCCCAAGCTAATCGCAAAGGTATCTGAGTAACAGTAGCAATATTTTTTCCCTCTTCATCTTCTACTATCCAATCATCATAACCCACAATAATTTTATCTCCAGTTGAAGTTGTTACAATAGGCATCTTATCTCTATTAAATCCACTTATTATCCCAGTTGTGCCATTCACATAACCCTTTTCACTTGAGTTCTTAATAAAAATAACAACAGCACCTTTTTTTAAAATCAACTCCTCTAATACCATTGATGTATTAAATATCTTCTCAATATGTTTTTTTGAACCTTTTGAACTATATTTATATTTTTTAGCAGGAGTTTTTAAAGAGTCTAATTCATTATTATTAATTCTATCTACATCTATATTATGAGTATATAATCTTGTAGGAGTATAAGAGGTATCAAGCTCTTTTAGATGGCAAGACTCTAGGGTTTGATATGTCTCTTGTGATATATTACCCAAACGAATATCATCAAGTACAGATATAAGCCTATCATCATCTTGTCTAAACTTGACATCTAAATAGCAACTCCTAAAGTCTAAATCTCTCCAAGATGGTGATTGCCAAGCAAACTTTTGCTCCTTTGGTTCTCTTGAAATTGGAGGTAGTTGAAAAAAGTCACCAGAAGCGATAACCTGCACACCACCAAAAGGCTTTGGAGAGTTTTTAAAAGCTTGTAAAATTCTATCCATAGATGAAAATAATTCAGGAGATACCATTGAAATCTCATCTATAATCAAAACATTAAAACCTTTAAATCTCTTTTTGAGATAACTCCGAGTAAGAAGCCGTTCTATAAAAGCATTATCCACAACCTCACGAATACCAATTCCAAAAAATGAGTGAATAGTCTGCCCATTAATATGAGAAGCAGATAGCCCAGTAGGTGCAACAATAGCAGGAAATACTTTTCTATCCTTTAAATAATCTATATACTCATTGAGCAAATATGTCTTACCCGTACCTGCTGAACCTGTAATAAATACATTCTCACCCAATTTTAAAATATCTAAGGCTGTTGATTGTTTCATTTAATTAAATCTTTCACTGTTTGAATACTCAATCCTGTTGTATCAGATATAAATTCAATATCCATATTAGCTTTTAGAAGATTTTTAGCTATATTCATCTTCTCTTCAACTCTTCCCTCATTCTTAGCAGAACTCAAAAGTGAATTTTTATACCGATTATTCTCTATTTTTCTATCATATATAGCCCTAGCCTTAGATGATAATTTCATCACATCAAGTATCTCTTTAGCTTCATCTAAACCTTTTGCCTTAAATTCATCTTTAATACTCTCATTTTTTAAAAAATATATCCATTCATCAATCTTATTTCGTACAATATCACTAAATTTATTGACTCTAATTACATAATATTCAGGAAATATCTGATGAACTTTATCTATTCCAAAAAGAGTTTGTTGATGGTTTGAGAGTTGAAATATCTCTTTTTCTTGGTTCATTCCCTCAAATTCTGTTTTGCCATAATATAGATAATCACTACCTTTTGCTAATGCAAAATATACAATATTAACTGAATATACCTTTTTGACTTTAGCATACTCATCTGATTTTTCCATATAATCACAAATTAGTTTAGATGCACCATATAACATTCTATGAAAATAATCTTGTTCAGCATCATATTGAACTTCAATTAAAATTAGCTCTCCAGTCTCATTTTTAGCAAGTAAATCTACACGATTAAACTTATCATCTTCATTCTCTTGATTTGCTTCACTCTCTAAAATCTCTTCTATTTTTACATCAAATTTAAAAAGTTCAGATAAAAATCCCTCTAAGATTACAAAATTTGCTTTTTGTCTCAAAATCTTTTTCATCGCCCAATCAAAACTTACTAATTTTCTTGACATTTTAACTCTTTTTTAATATTTGTTAATCTAATCTCATTCGTACAGACTCTTCATGAGCAGTTAATCCCTCTGTATTTGCAATTAATGCACAAGCCTTACCAATCTCATTAATACCCTCTCTACTCATAGAGATAATAGAAGATTTTTTTAAAAAGTTATCTACACTAAGAGGAGAGTAGAATTTAGCAGTCCCACCTGTTGGGAGTGTATGGTTTGGTCCAGCTACATAATCTCCAATTGGTTCAGGGGTATAAGCACCTAAGAATATAGCCCCTGCATGTCTGATTTTTGGTAAAAGTTCCATTGGATTATCTGTTACAACTTCAAGATGTTCAGGTGCAATATCATTCATAAGTTCAATAGCTTCATTCATATCTCTAGCAATTATAATCGCTCCTCTCTCCTCAATTGATTTTCTTGCTATCTCTTCTCGTCCAAGAGTTTTTAACAATCTCTCTACTTCATCACTTACACTATTTGCTAATGCTTCATCAGTTGTAATCATAATAGAACTAGCCATCTCATCATGCTCTGCTTGAGATAATAAATCAATCGCCATAAAATCAGCTCTTGCACTGCTATCTGCTAAAATCCCAATCTCACTAGGTCCTGCTATCATATCAATATTAACTTCACCGTAAACAAGTTTTTTAGCAGTAGCTACAAAAATATTTCCAGGCCCTGTAATCACATCAACTTTTGGTATAGTTTCTGTCCCATAAGCCATAGCACCAATTGCACTTGCCCCTCCTACTTTAAATAGTTGTGTTATACCACATAAATGACAACCTGCAAGAAGTAACTCATTAATCTCATCATCAGGAGTTGGAGTACAAACTATAATATCTTTAACTCCAGCTACAATTGCTGGAATTGCATTCATAAGCAAACTACTAGGATAAGCAGCTTTTCCACCAGGGATATAAAGTCCTGCTCTATCTACGGCAGTTACTTTCTGCCCTAGCATATTTCCATTATCCTCAAAATCAATCCACGACTTTGGCATAAGCTTTTGATGATAAGACTCTATTCTATCATAAGCTAAGTGCAAAGCATCTCTTAGATTAGTATCTAAATTTTCATAAGCTTTTTTCATATCATCAATTGATACTTTTAAAGCATTATCATCTAATGGAGTCCATCTATCAAATTTTGTAATCTGCTCTTTAACTGCTCTGTTTCCATTATATTTAATATCTTTTAGAAGTGAATTTACAATATTTGTTACACTATCTATATCCATTGCACCTCGTTTTAGAAGCTCATCAAACTCATTTTTAAAGTTACTTTCTGTTGTTTTAATTATTTTCATTTTTTCCCTTTATTTACTATTTTAATAATGAAATATACAAGATATAATTAATAATGATTTATTTTTATAAAGCTATCTCTATTATTTTTAGTTAAAAGATTATATAATATTGTATCTAAAAATATTCAATTACTCTATCTTTTTCTTTTTTAAATTTAAGTTTATTTTTACTATACTCCCTAACTGAAGTAGGGAGTTTGAGGAGATTAAAATTTTTTGAAGTTATAAAAGTGCTGGAGATATGGTTATATTATATTTTCATCATCTCATAAAATTTATTAGCATCAAGAGAAGCACTACCTACTAAGACTCCATCAACCTCATCAATATTTGAAATATCTTTAATAGTATCAACCTTTACAGACCCACCATAAAGTAGTGGAGATTTTACTACCTTTTTAAGTGCTTTATGTGTATTTGTAATATCCTCTATTGATGCCGATACTCCTGTACCAATAGCCCAAATTGGCTCATAAGCTACAATTAAATTATCATAATTTAAATCAATTCCATTAAATTGAGATAAAAGATACTCTACAACTTTATCCTCTCCTTGATTTCTCACCTCCAAAGGCTCACCTATACAGTATATTATCTCAAAATTATTCTCTTGAAAAAATTTAAACTTAAATGCAATATCCTCTTGAGACTCATTTAATATCTCTCTTCTCTCACTATGTCCAATAAGAATAGTTTTTATATTAAACTCATCTAATTGTTCTAATCCAATCTCACCTGTAAAAGCTCCATTTGTTGTGGGATAAGCATTTTGAGTACCTATTGTAATACTACTATCCTCAAACTTATCAAAGGCAATTGAAGGAGGAAATATATAGACTCTCTCATCTTTTATTAGATTACTCAAAGTTTTAATATACTCTTTTGTAGAGGCTCTTGTATGGTTAGTTTTAAAATTTCCTGCAAATATCATATTTTTAATGCCTCCAAGCCTGGTAATTCAATTCCCTCAATAAGCTTCAAACTCGCTCCTCCACCTGTACTTACAAATGTCATCTCATCAACATCACCTGCTCTTTGTGCCACATCTGCTGTATCTCCACCACCTACGATTGTAGTAGCATGAGTTTGAGCAATATAGTGCGACATTTGAAGACTTCCTTTAGAGTATTTATCCATCTCATAAACCCCCATAGGTCCATTCCAAATAATAGTCTGTGCATCATTTAATGCTTCTCTAAATAGTCTCGAAGATGCTGGACCAATATCAAGCCCCATCCAATTATCTGGTATCTCTTGAGTTGGTAGATATTTTACAGGTACACTATCACTAAATTCAGGTGCAACCACAACATCAATAGGAAGATAAAATTTTACTCCTAAATTTTTTGCTTTTTCTATGATAGCTTTTGCTTCATTAATTAAATCATCTTCTACAAGAGAAGTTCCTATCTCATACCCTTGTGCTTTAAGAAATGTAAATGCCATACCTCCACCAATAATTACCTTATCAACTTTTGTAATAAGATTAGTAAGTGCTTCAAGCTTACCACTCACTTTACTACCACCAACAACTGCTATAAATGGACGAATAGGTGTTTCAATTACTTTAGAGAAAAAATTCACCTCTTTACTCATCAAAAATCCACTAGCTTTATGTTCTATATCAAACTGCTGGGCAATAGCATAAATAGATGCATGTTTTCTATGACAAGCACCAAAAGCATCATTAATATAAATATCAGCAAATGATGCTAACTCTTTTGCAAAATTCTCATCATTTGCAGTTTCACCAGCTTCATAACGAAGATTTTCTAAAAGTAGAATATCACCTGATTTCATATTTTTAGCTTTATTTTTAGCATCTTCTCCAATAACATCAGTTGCCATTAATACTTCTCTTTGAATTTTAAGAAGAGTGTGTATTCTTTTAGCAATTGGTATAAGAGAAAATCTCTCTTCATATTTACCAGCTTCAGGTCTTTCATAATGAGAAGCTAATATAATTTTACAATCTCTATCAATACAATATTTAATAGTTTGTAAAGATTCTCTAATCCTTCTATCATCTGTAATATTCCCAAACTCATCTTTTGGAACATTAAAATCACATCTTATAAATACTCTTTTCCCATCAATATCTAAATCTTTAATACTTCTCAATATATATTCCTTGCTAATAATTAATACCCTAATTATAACATATAATATATTTTCTTAGATATAATACGACAATTCTATAAATTAAAGGAATTGATTATATGAAAAATAGAAAATATTATAGTTATAATGAGTTTAGAGATGATTTAAAAGTTTTAATTCAAAAAATAGATTATAACTTTGATACAATTATTGCAATAGCACGAGGTGGGCTAAGTATAGGACAATTATTAGGTGAGTATTATAATATTCGTAAAGTATATTCTATAAATACAATTGGATATGATAGAGATAAAAAGTTAGATAAAATAGAGATATTTAATATTCCAAATCTAAAAGAGTCTCAAAATATTTTAATTGTAGATGATATTGTAGATAGTGGGGATACATTAGTTTTGATATTGGATAGAGTTAAAGAGTTATATCCAGATAAAAACTTTAAAAGTGCTTCAATATTTTATAAACCATCTGCAATAATTCAACCAGATTACTCTATAAGAGAGGCTAAAGAGTGGATAGAGTTTTTTTGGAGTAAAGATTTAAACTCCTAATCAAACTCTTTAGGATTAAAAAGGGCTATATCTATTGTTTTATTAAATAGTTTAAATAGTTGAAGAAGCTTTATATCTAATAGTGTATCATCACTTCTAAGTTTTAATCCATTAGCCAATTCATCATCTAATACCCATAAAAAATTATCATCACTTTTATATGAAAATTTTGCATAAGTATGATTACCTTTACCTATATACCATATATAATATCCCTCTTTATATGAAATATCTAACATATCTTCCAGTAGTTCAAAATCTACTACACTATTAAGAGTTTTAAGATTTGGAAATATTGTCTCTAATGAAAATATTGGTAAAAATGGGCGATTTAAATCTTTATGATTTATTTTACTCATTATATATTTAGCAAACCATCTATTCTCATCATCTGTAATAATTAAAACGGTATAACCATCTCTTATCTTAGATACTGCATTTCGTACAAGAGGAGTCCATTCATAACGATACTCCTCTAGCCAACTAAAGCTTGAATCCTCTTCTCTAATTGTATCAAGAGTCCAAGTTAGAAGTTTTTGCATTATTTATCTAAATTATATATCTTATGAAGCTCTCTAATAGCTAACTCTCCATATTTATCATTAATAATCATTGATATTTTAATCTCACTTGTACTTATCATTTGAATATTAATATTATCTTTTGCCATTTGTGTAAATGCCGTAGCAGCCACTCCTGAATGAGAACGCATACCAACTCCTACAATAGATACTTTACATACATCAAAATCAAAATCAATAGCATGAATATCATGGTCAAAATGCTCCATTAACTCTTTTGCTTTTTGGAAATCATCTTGAGGTACTGTAAAACCTAAATTTGTAAGTCCATCAGTAGTCCCAACATTTTGAATAATCATATCAACTACAATTCCATTATCTGCTAATGATGTAAAAATCTCTGCTGCAATACCAGGTCTATCAGATACACCTCTTAATGTTACTCTTGCTTGATTTTTATCTAATACTACTCCACTTACTACTACTGCTTCCATATTCTTATCCTCTTCTTGAATTAAAGTACCCTTATCATTACTGAAACTACTCTTTGCATATAACTTTACACCTAATTTCTTTGCCAACTCCACAGAACGATTTTGCAATACTTTTGCACCTAAAGAGGATAACTCTAACATCTCATCATAAGATATAGTATCCAATTTCTTAGCATGTGGTTCTATTCTTGGGTCAGTTGTATATATCCCATCTACATCAGAATATATCTCACAAATATCAGCATTTAATGCCCCTGCAATTGCAACAGCAGATAAATCTGAGCCACCTCGTCCTAGAGTTGTAATATCACCATTTGCATTTGCACCTTGAAATCCTGCAACTATTACAATTTTATTCTTTTTAATCTCATTTTTTATATTTGTAGTATCAATTGACTCTATTCTCGCATAGGTATGATTATTATCTGTTAATATCCCAGCCTCTCTACCTGTCATAGCAATAGCATCATAGCCTTTTGATTTAAGAGCAATAGCTAATAGTGAAGCAGTAACCTGCTCACCTGAACTTACTAACATATCATACTCTCTCTTTGAGGGATTAGTTGTAAAATTATCAGAATAAGATACTAATTTATTAGTCTCTCCACTCATAGCAGATACCACAATTACTAAATCTTTATTCTCATTTTTAGCATTAATAACTCTATTTGCTACACTCTCTATCCTATCTAAGCCACCTACGCTAGTACCACCATATTTTTGTACAACTAACATCTCTAAATCAACCCTTCATTTTTAAAATAATCTATAACTTTTTTATAGACACTCTTCTTTAAATAACTAACTCTCTTCATTAACATATCATACTCTAAAAATTGATATTCACTAAACTCTGGTGTAATAAATGAATTAAGATTGATACTTGAATTATCTCTTAGACGAACTAAGAAATATTTTTGTATCTGTCCATCATAAGAGTATAATTTATGAGAAGAGCCTTTAGTAAAATCATAACTAAGCCACTCTGGATATTCACCTATTATCTCTACATCAGATGTCCCAATCTCCTCTTTTAACTCTCTAAAAAGAGCCTCTTGAGGAGTTTCCCCCTCATCTATACCACCTTGTGGAAATTGCCAAATTCCATTCATATCACTTCTATGAGCTAGAAAAAATTCACAACTCTCTGGATACTTTGATGAGAGTATAACAGCTGCAACATTTGGACGATAATTTTTTTTATTTTGCATCTATAACCTCTCTTAAATTTTTGGTAGTATTTTACCTAAAATATAGTTATATATAGAATAGAAATGAGATAAATATAATAGAGTTCTTCTAAAAGTAAAAAAGTAGTATGAATAAATATTAGAAAGTAAATTTTTATTAATTTTATATATTAATAATATTGATATACCCTATCTAAAATAAGATAGAGTATATAGATAGAAAATAGATTATACTAACTCTATGATAGCCATAGATGTAGCATCTCCTCTTCTAATTCTAGTTTTGATAATTCTTGTATATCCACCCTCTCTATCTTTGTACTTAGGTGCTATTTCATTCATTATCTTTTTTGTACTCTCTTTATGTTGTAACATTGCAAAAATTGCTCTGTGTGCATTTAGAGTATCCTCATTAAGAGCTTTTGTAATTAATTTTTCATAATATTTTCTAAGCTCTTTTGCTTTTGGTAAAGTTGTCTCAATTCTTTCGCTAGTTGTTAAAGCTATTGAAAGATTTTTTAGAAGTGCCGCTCTATGCTGAGATGTTCTATTCAGCTTACGGTATCCATGTTTATGCCTCATGACTATCCTTTGTAATTTTTAATTGTTCAAATTTTTTAGTTAAGGTAACTCTTAATGAATCTGATAAATCAAAGTCTGAACCGAAACCTTGACTATCTAAACAATCTGTAATCTCATCAAGTGATTTTTTACCTAAATTTTTAATATTTTTAATATCACTATCATCCATAAGTACTAATTCACCTAGATACTTAATATCTGCTCTATCAAGTGAATTAAATGATCTAGCACTTAATCCTAAACTATCTATACTTTTAAGATAAACTTTAAGCTCACTATCATCATTTGTCTTTTTTGATTGAACCACTGCAATATCTACATCTAAGACACCGTTAAATACAGAAAGTTGCTTATTCATAACTTCTAAAGCATTAGTAAATGCCTCTACTGAACCAATTTGATTATCTGTCTCTATGTCAAAAACTATTTTTTCATAGTTAGGATTATCATCAACTAATACAGGTTCTATTTTATAATTAGCTTTTTTAACAGGTGTGAAGAATGCATCTAGTGCAATACTATTTTCATCAACTTCATCTCTAAGGTCTTCAGTTGGTACATAACCAATACCTTTAGCTATTACTAATGTAAAATTGATTTGAGCATCTTCATTTAAAGTTGCTAAATGTGCATCTGGATTTACAACTTCAACCATATCATTGTTAAGATCAGATGCTATAATATCTTTATGTCCCTCAAAAGAGTAACTTACTTCTATTCTCTCAACATCATCTTTAATCTTAAAACGAATATTTTTTAAGTTAATGATAAAAACTGCTACATCTTCATGCATACCTCTGATACTATCAAATTCATGAGAAGCACCCTCTATGTTCACAGATATAGGTGCATATCCGGTAGAACTACTTAAAATTAATCTTCTCAATGGGTGAGCTAGAGTAATAGCATAACCACTCTCAAATGGATATGCTATAATCTCTGCTCTACTATTACTGATCTCGTTAACTTCAACCTCTGTTGGCATAAATGGTGCAAGTTTAATTTTTCTCATAATCAGCCTTAATTAAAATTATTTAGAGTAAAGCTCAACTATTAAACGCTCTTCAACAGGAATAGAAACTTCTTCTCTTTTAGGTACTCTTGTATATATACCAAATGCTTTATCTTTATCAACATCTACCCATTCAACCATACCAGTTTGATTAGTAAGTTCTAAAGACCTTACGATTTGTGGGTTAGCTTTACTTTTTTCTCTGATTTCAATTTTTTGTCCAGCTTTAACTCTAAATGATGGAATATCAACTCTTTTACCATCAACAAGAATATGACCATGATTAACAAATTGTCTAGCAGATGCTCTAGTTGTAGCAAATCCCATTCTATAAACAACATTATCAAGTCTTTGCTCAAGTAATTCAATTAAAATACTACCTGTATTTCCATCTTTTCTATTTGCCTCTTTGTATAATGCTCTAAATTGTTTTTCACTTACGCCATACATAAATTTAGCTTTTTGCTTCTCTCTAAGTTGAAGACCATACTCACTAACTTTTGTTCTTCTTTGACCATGTTGCCCTGGAGCATAAGGTCTTTTTTCTAAAGCACTTTTACCAGCAAGTCTTCTCTCACCTTTTAATCCAAGGTCAACACCAAGTCTTCTCTCTAATTTTTCAACAGGTCCTCTATATCTTGCCATATTATACCCTTCTCTTCTTAGGTGGTCTACAACCATTATGTGGTAGTGGTGTAATATCTTTCAAAGATGTAACACGAATTCCCTCTGTTGCACCAATTGCTTTTACTGCTGTATCTCTACCAGAACCAGGTCCTTGTACTTTGATACCAACCTCTTTTACGCCATTCTCTTTTGCTTTTTCCATAGCTGCTGCTACTGCTTCTGTTGCTGCAAAAGGTGTAGATTTTTTACTACCTTTAAATCCTAATGCTCCAGCAGAACTCCAAGCAATAACATTACCCATCTCATCAGTAACTGTAATTACTGTATTATTAAAAGTTGCTGCAACATATACAACAGCTTTTGCAATACTCTTTTTTGCTTTTTTCTTAGCCATTTATTATACCCTTGTTATTATGCCGCACCAACGGTTTTTCTTTTACCCTTACGAGTTCTAGCGTTTGTCTTAGTTTTTTGTCCTCTACATGGAAGTCCTCTTCTATGTCTAAGTCCTCTATAACTACCTAAGTCCATTAATGCTTTGATATCCATAGCAACCTTTTTTCTAAGATCACCCTCAACCATAACACTCTCTTGAATCTCATTACGAATTGTAGCAGCTTCGCTATCACTTAATTCATATACTCTTTTATTGTAATCAATACCTGTCTTATCAAGAATTTTTCTTGATGTTGTAAGACCGATACCAAAAATATAAGTTAGAGCATACTCCATTCTCTTTTTCTTTGGTAAATCTACACCTGCTATACGAGCCATATTTATCCTTGTCTCTGTTTATGTTTTGGATTTTTACAAATCACTCTTACGATACCTTTTCGTTTGATAATTTTACAATCATCACACATCTTCTTAACCGATGGTCTAACTTTCATTGGTCGCTCCTACATTATTTTTACACTTATCTTTGCGTAGATTATTGAAGTTAATAATCCAACTCTTGAATAATCAGTGTCAATTATGCAAAAGTTCTTCACGCAGTCCATTAACACTTTAAAATATATTAAGGGTGGTAATTATATCTAAATATATATTAGAATAAACTGAATATAACCCCCTAAATCTTCAAAAAATTATCTAACATCTCATATCCATACTCACTCATAATTGATTCAGGGTGGAATTGTACTCCATAGATATTTTTATCTTTTATCTCTAGTGCCATAATCTCATTATCATCTCTGCTTCTTGCTGTTACTATAATATTATTAGGAAGATTATCACTATTTACAATTAGTGAGTGATATCTTGTGGCACGAAACTCTTCTGGAATATCTTTGAAAATTATAGAACTATTTTCTAATTTTACTTGTGAAGTCTTTCCATGCATCATATTTTTAGCTCTCTTTACCTCTCCTCCAAAAACTTGTGCAATTGATTGATGTCCAAGGCATATTCCAAAAATTGGTTTTTTAGATGCAAAATACTCTATTACTTCTAGTGAAACTCCAGCTTCATTAGGGGTAGAAGGACCTGGGGAGACTATAATCTTATCAGGATTAAGAGATATTATCTCATTAAGTGAGAGTTCATTATTTCTAATTACTTTTAGCTCTGCACCAAGCTCTTTTGCATACTGTACAATATTATATGTAAAGCTATCATAATTATCTATCATTAAAATCATATTTTTCCTTATTTAAAGCAGGTATTAATATATAATAATATATTCTTTTAAATAAATTATTATATCTAAATTAAGGTTAATTATCGTGTCAATAATCACAAAACAGGAAGATATTCATAATATTAGATTTAATATATATCAATATACTATAAAGAGAATATTTGATTATATAGCATCTCTTTTTCTTCTAATTATTACATTTCCAATATGGTTTATAGTAAAATATAAAATATCCAAAGAGTCTCCTGGAAAAATTCTATTTTTTCAAACAAGAGTTGGAATTAATGGTGAAGAGTTTGAATGTATTAAATTTAGAACTATGTCTGAGAATCAAAAATATACAAAAAATTTATATACTCAAGATGATGACCCACGCATATTTCCTTTTGGAAAATTTATGAGGCTTACAAGAATTGATGAGATACCTCAACTTATAAATGTATTAAAGGGTGATATGCATATTATAGGTCCTCGTGCAGAGTGGAATATTTTAGTATATAAATATAGAAAAGAGATTAAAAATTACTCTATTAGAAATAATGTTATGCCAGGAATTACAGGGTTAGCACAGGTGAGATACTCTTATGGAGAGAATCTTAAAGATACTAAAATAAAGCTTGTTTATGACATATTTTATATTCAAAATTGGAGTATAAAACTTGAAGCTAAAATTATAATAGAGACTATTGCTGTAATTTTTAAAGCAAAAGGTAAATAGATATTATTTTGTTATATTCTGAATTGTAGCTATTGGACTTACTACATTTGCTAATGTATTAAATATAAAATTAATACCATCTCCTCCTTTAATCTTAAACTCTTTCCATTTAGTAGAAGGAACATAAACTATATCTCTATTAGATAAGTATATATTAGAGTTTGCAAGAGAAGTAAAATTGGTTAAATCTACTCTTCTCATAGATATATTATCTCCTTGAGATAGTATAATAACATCATCTCTAATGGCATAATCAGTAAATCCCTTAGCCGTAGCGATAACTTCCATAATAGATACTTCTTCTCTATTAATTTTAATCTCACCAGCTTTTTCAACTTCACCTAAAATATATACTTTTCTATCTGTAACTTCAATATTAAAAGATGGTTTTTTGAGATATTTTTTATACTTTTTTTCTAATAATCTTGCACCCTCATACTCTGTTAAACCTGCTATTTTAACTATACCAATAAGAGGTAGTGATATACTCCCATCTCTATTTACGACTAATCCATCTCTATTTATCTTATTTGGTGTAAGTTTTGGATATTCATATGATGTAATAGATATTCTATCATTTGGCATAATTTTATACTTTAATACTTTATTAGGTTTAATTGATACTATATTTTTACTCTGAAATAGAGTATGTTTATTACTACAACTAATTAATAGTAGAGATATAAGTATAAAAATAATATTTTTCATAATTATTTTAGCATATCTTTTAATATAATTTTACCATTTTCTACTCCAGGTTGATTATATGTATTAATATCCAAAAGTATTCCAACAGCACTTGTAAGAAGTTCATAATAATATATAAGTTCTCCAATATAAAGTTCATCAATAGTAGGTAAGGTTATAACATCAAGTGGAATTTCTACATCTTTTAGAGACTCTAATGTAGCTTTTGCCTGTTTATTAATAAGAGTATTAAATGCTACTCCATTAATAGTGTCTAACTCTTTTAAATAATCTAAAGAAATATCTGGAATACTCATATCTAATTTAAAATCATCTACCATAATAAATGTTACACTTTTATCTCTTACCCCCTCCATAATAAGTTGCAAAAATGAGTGTTGGTCTTTTGGTCCAATTAGTCCAATTGGAGTAAGTCCTACATTTAGAGTTGAATGGTTTTGTTTCTTACCCAAACTCTCACCCCAAAGTTGTACATACCATTCACAAAAATATTTCAGAGATTCACTATAAGCAAATATTGTATTAATATTAAATCTATTATAATTTGTAGATATATAAGTAGCTTTTTTAAGTAGAATATTTTTAATATATCCATCTCTAAAAAAACTCACTTCCATTCTCTTTGCACCATCTAAGAGTTTCTCAATATCAATACCAACCAGTTTAAGTGGCACAAGTCCAATATTGGATAAAACTGAAAATCTACCGCCTACACTTTTAGGTATAAAAATAGATTGAGCATTAATACTCTTAGCAAACTTATGAAGATTTGAGCCTTTTTCGGTAATAAAACTAAAATATTTTATATCTCTTTGGAGAATATTATATATATATTTAAAAATGGAGATTGTCTCTATGGTACTACCTGATTTACTAACTACTAAAAAATGTGTGCTTTTAATATCTATATCATTAATTAAATTTTGTAAAGTTGATGGGTCTGTACTCTCCATAAAATATAATTTTCTTTTTAATGTTTTAGATGATTTTATAAAGTTATATATAGCCTTAGCCCCAAGTGAGCTTCCACCAATACCAATAACGGCTATATTTTGAATATTTCTATGTTTTTTCTCAAATTTTTTTTCAAACTTTTTAATTTTTTCTAAGTTTTGAGAGGGTAGATTATAATATCCTATATACTCTCTCTCTTTTACCATCTCATTGAATAAATTATCTGGAACATCTATATCAAAGTGTAAATCATTTTTCATATCTATCTCTTTTATCTTTTATTGAAACATTATATTATATCTAAAAAAATAAAAAGTAACTAATTTGTTAAACATATTATACTTCTGCTATAATATATTTAATATAAAAAATGAAATATAGTAATATAGGGAATTGAATATGAAGAAAAAATTTATGAATGATTTACAAATAATATATGAAGAGCTTACGCTTAGACAATCTATTTTGAATAACTATTTTGAGTTATTAAATAAATCTCATTATAAAGCAGAAAAATTAGTAAAAGAGTTTTTGGAAATTTTAGAGTTAAAATATAATAGTGAAAATACATTAGCATCTCTAAATAGAATAATTAATTTAAGAGAAGATTCTCTTAATGAGATACTTAAAAAATCAAATTTTACAGAAGATGAGATAATAGCTAAACAAGAAGAGGCATATCTATTTGTAAGTAGGTTTCATATTGGAGAGTTTGAAAAATTTATAATATGGATGAGAGATAATAGACTCTTAAATGATTTTTATTGGACTATTATAGAAGGGATTCACGCTATTGGTATATCAATGAGTGGTTGGCAGAGTGCTTGGACTTCTCATATTATTCATGGTGTTAATAAAGATTTATATCAATTATTTAATGGTGATGAGCAGAAAATATTTAAAAAACTAGAAGATGAGCAGTTATTAGATTTGGATTGTAATAATAATATTGCAGATAGATGTTATTCTGTATTAAGAAAAAACCATAATGGTTCATATGATACTGTATCTTATGCTGATGCCTTTAAAGAGGAGGTTTCAAGTATTGTAGATACAATAGATATTTTGATTGAATCGTTAGAGGAGTATGAAGATGAGGTATTTAATCAAAAAATAGAGTGGAGAGATTATTTTATAGCCCTTAAAAAAGCATTTGGACATACTAATACAAATGAACTAATTCAATATTGGGCAAAAGTAGATGAAAAATGGATGGCAATTAAAAGTCCTATTCAAGTAGGACACCCTTTAGAATATTATGAAGACCATTATAGAAAAGCCGTAGCATTAGAGTGGGATTTGAGAATTATAAATCCAAATATGCAAAATAGTATTAAAGTTGGTGATAATATTAAAGATTTTGTATCAATTTTAAGCAAAGCCATAGTTCATCCAAATTCAGTTAAAACAATCCAAAGAAATATTAAACAGATAGATAAAACTCAACTATATATAGGACAACCTTTATTTTATTATGGGGCAGAATTCAATGGACTATTCTCAGCACAAGTTGTACCAAATGATGAGAATGTATCGGCTAAATTTGGTAAAAAGATATTTGCATATCCTGATTTTGTAATTCAATCCAAAAGAAGTAAGCCTATTATGCAAATTAGTGTAGAGTTCTTAGGGGTAGATTTTATTAGAAATCAAAAAGAGTTTATAGAAAAATATTCAGAAATTTGGTATAAAGTTTATAATATTTCAACTATTGGACATGAATTTGGACATATGTTATGGATAGATGAAGATACAGAAAAATCTATGAATAAAAGTGGACAATTTAAAAATATAGAAGAGTTTAAGGCAACAGCAGGAGGGCTTATGGCATTTTTTAATAATGAAGAGGAGGATTTGAAAATTCATATTATAGATGATGTAGTATCTCGTGCTATATCTTTGATGTCTTGGAGAGAGGTTGGTGAAGTATTACCATATTATTGTGAGGGTATTATTCATCTTGATATTCTATTTGAAAGTGGAATAATAAACTTTTTGAATAACAAAATTGTAATTAATTATAATAGATATGAGATGATGAAAGAGTTATATTATAATGCCTATTTGAAATTAGCAAAACACTATCTTGATAAAAGAGATGCTAATATATATCTAAGTGATTATGCTTTTAAATATAATGGTATTTATCTACCTCAAGATGAGAGAGTACGAAGTTTTGTAGAGAAATATTATCAAAGATATAAAGAGATAGGACAATTAACTATATCTATTGAGTAATATTTTGATGGGTTTTACCCATCATTTAATAAAATAATAGTACAATAACATTTACAAACACAATTAAACTCCAAAGAAGTATTTATGTTATATGAACTTTACCTACTATTAGATTTTAATCTACTGCAATATTCTACTGTTCGTGCTGGAATTGGTTTTATTATCGCTTTTATTCTTACGATATATCTAATGCCAAAATATTTAGCATGGGCTATTAGTAAAAATGCTAATCAACCAATTAGTAAATATATTCCTTCTCACGATAACAAAGCAAAAACACCAACAATGGGTGGTGCTATATTTATATTTGGTACAGTTGTTGCATCTATAATAAGTGCTAATTTATTAAATTTATATGTAATTGCTGGACTTTTTACAATTATAGGATTTGGATTTATTGGCTTCAAAGATGATATAGGCAAAGTTTTAGCAGGAGATAATTTAGCAGGACTATCTCCTAAAGCAAAACTCTTTTATCAATTAATATTTGGTTTAATTATCTCTACATTTTTAATTATTATTGCAGATTTTCCAACTACATTTTATCTACCATTTATAAAAAATCCAATATTTGATTTAGGATATTTTGCTATTCCTTTTTGGACATTTATATTTTTAGCTACTTCAAATGCTGTAAATTTAACAGATGGATTAGATGGCTTAGCCACTGTACCCTCTATTATTGCATTTGCTACACTAGGGCTTATTATATATGCCACAGGACATGCTCTATTTTCTCAATATTTACTTATAGAAAATATTAAAGGAGTAGGGGAAGTTACCATTATTGTTGCTAGTTTTATCGGTGCATTACTTGCATTTTTATGGTATAATTGTTATCCTGCTGAAGTATTTATGGGTGATACAGGAAGTTTATCTCTTGGTGGTTTTTTAGCATATTTAGCAATTATCGCAAAAAGTGAAATACTACTAATTTTAATTGGTATTATATTTGTAATAGAGACAGTTTCTGTAATATTACAAGTAGGAAGCTATAAAATAAGAAAAGAGAGAATGTTTTTGATGGCACCAATTCATCACCATTTTGAACTCAAAAAATGGGCAGAGAATAAGATAATTGTACGATTTTGGATGATTAGTTTTATTGCTAATATTTTGGCTTTGATTTCATTTAAGATAAGGTAATATTATCCCTTTTTTAATCTCTATACTCCTATCATCATTTATATATTTTGAGTATTTTAATATCACAATCCCACTCATAAATACAATATTTGGATTATTTGGATTATATCTTTTAATCCATAGTGATAAAAAAACTTGGGCAGTTACAGGATTTTTAATAGGTATCTTATGGTTTTGGTGGATAGCTTTGAGTTTTAGAGATTATGGTTTTGCTTGGGCAACTCCTATTGGGGTAATTATTATTGCTCTCATATACTCTTTTATCTTTTGGATTGTTATATATATCTCAAATTTTCTTACTATAAAACTTAAAATACCAAATAAAATTTATTTGAATATTTTAGCAATATTCTCTCTTACTTATATCCACCCATTTGGATTTGATTGGTTTAAGATAGAGGCTATATTTGTAGATAGTTATATCGGTATTAAACCATATCAATTTATAATAGTTTTAATATCTTTGGGACTAATAGAGTATAAAAAATATTATATTTTACTACTTATATTAGCCCTTGATTTAAACTCTTCAAGTATAACTTTTCAAGATAAATCAATAGATTTGATAAGTACAAATATATCTATAAAAGATAAATGGAATGAAGCAAAGATGGGTAATGTTATTAAAGATACATTTAAAACAATTCAAACCTCTATTGATAAAAATTCATCATTAATTATATTTCCTGAATCAATCATACCTAAATTTATTAATAAAAATGAGTATATAAAATATAGATTAAAAGAGTATAGTAATCATATATCAATTGTAATAGGTGGATTATATTTAGATGATGATGGGACTCCTAGAAACTCAACTTATATATTTACCAAAAATAGTATTGAAGTAGCAAATAAAGTAGTATTAGTACCATTTGGTGAAGCTAATCCATTGCCAAAATTTTTGAGTGATATTGTAAATAGAATATTTTATGATGGTGCAGTAGATTATAAAGCGAGTAAATTTGTTTATGATTATAAAATAGGGGATAGAACTTATAGAAATGCGATATGTTTTGAGGCTACAAGTGATAAATTATATGAAAACTCACCTAAATATATGATAGCAATAAGTAACCTCAACTGGTTTACTCCATCTACCCAACCCACACTTCAAAAATTACTTTTAAAGTATTATCATCAAAGATATGGTACGATAATATATCATAGTATTAATGGTAGTAGGAGTTATATAATAAAATAGATATTTACTATTTAAAAACTATTTCAAATATAGAACCCTCATTCTCTATACTAGTAATTTTAAGCTTAAACTTATGAATATTAATTATATTTTTAACAAGTGATAAACCGACTCCCAAAGAGTTATTCCAACTATTAGTTGATACTCTATAAAATTTATCTGTAATCTTCTCTATATCACTACTCTTTATACCTATTCCAGTATCTTTTATCTTTAGTGAATAAGTATCTAATTCAATAATAACCTTATCTTGTGAATATTTAATAGCATTCTCAATTAAATTTATAATAACTACACTGAACATAGCCTTATCTATCTCTATATTTATATCATTATTACTAATAAATATTATATCTCTATTTTTATATGTAGATTTTATATCTTCTATTACTCCAACTATTAAGCTATTGATATTAGATAGTTCAAAAATAGATACTCCCTTATCATTATCAAGTCTAATAGATAATCTTAATCTATCTATCATATTAGTTAATTTATTTGAATTAGATAGTATTTTTTTTAAAAAATTTTCTCTAATAATTGGATTTATATCTTTATCTTCTAATATAATTTGAGTATATCCACTTATTACTGCAATTGGATTTTTAAACTCATGTGAAATTGCAGAGATTATATCATCTTTTTGTCTATTTAATAATTTTAATTTAGCTGTATATTTTGATTTCTTTTGATTTTTTTGTGCTAATTTCTTAGATGTAAGAGTGAGTAGTTTGGTTATTTTATGAAACTCAATAGAGTAATTAGACTCTATTTTAATAGCTTTATTACCATGAGTGAGGTCTCGTAAAAATTCCAAAATATATTTTGTCTCATCTTCTACATTTTTACTTATTCTCAATGATACCCAAAATACAAATAGCATAAATAGCAAGAAAAAAATAGCAATTTTAATAGATAAATATAAAAACTTTTGATTGATAATGGCTATATCTCTTGCCATTCTAATATAATATATAGTTTTATTTATAGTAAATCTTTTACTAACATATAAGAGATTTTTTTGAAGTGTATTAGAGTATCTAATACTAGAGCCATACTTTTGATATTTAGCTTCTCTAATCTCAGCACGGTTTGAATGATTATCCATTAGATTAAAATTTTTATCACTATCACCTAATACTCTACCATCTTTAGCGATAATAGTTACTCTTAAATTTACAACTTTTTTAACTTTTTTAGCCAAAATATCTATATTTTTAAGATTATCTATTTGAAATGATAAGATATTTATATTATTAAGTAAATCTAGTTTTGTATTTTCTATATATATATCTTTCATCCAAAAGTAAAATAGAATACCAAGTATTAAAAAAATAGTTACAAATAGTAGTAAAAACTTACGAAAAAATATATCATGAAGTTTAAGCAAAAATATATCCCTCTCCACGAATAGATTTTATATACTCTTTAGTCCCATTTGGGTCAATTTTCTCTTTTAATCTCTTGATAGCTACATTTACAGTTTTTGGTTTTACATCTCCATCACTATGCCAAACTTTATCTATTAATCTATCACGAGAGAGTAAAATATTTTGATTTTTGACAAACTCAAGGAGTAAATCATGCTCTAAATGTGTAAGAGTAATCTCCTTTTTATCAATAAAAAACTTTTTATTAGATGCTTGATAAAATATATCCTTAATCTTTAAATGCTCTATATCATTAGAAGTTCTTTTGATAATAGCCTTTACTCTAGCTTTTAGGAGATTGAGATTAAATGGTTTAGTAATATAATCATCTCCACCTCTATCAAATCCCTCTAATATATCATCATCTCTATCTTTAGCAGTGAGATATATTACAGGATTATTATAACCTTGTGTACGAAGAGATTGAATAAAAATAGAACCCTCAATATTTGGTAAATTTCTATCCATTAGAATTAGAGAAATCTCCTCTTCATCTAAAATATTTTGAACAATAGAAGTATCAAGACAACCTATAATATCATAACCCTCACTCATAAGAGTATATTCAATTAAGTCTAAAATATCTTGTTCATCTTCTACTACTAATATCGTTTTTTTCATTATTAAATCCTCACAGCAATTCCCTCATCTTTTAAATAGCTCTTTAAATCGATAATATCTATCTCTCTAAAATGAAATATACTAGCAGCAAGAGCAGCATCGGCTTTTCCAATTGTAAATGACTCTTTGATATGCTCCATACTCCCTGCACCACCACTTGCGATAATTGGTATATTTGTTACTTCACTAATCTTGCGATTTAAAATATTATCAAATCCTGCTTTTGTCCCATCAGCGTCCATAGATGTTACTAATAGTTCTCCTGCACCTCTATTATAAGCCTCTTTTGCCCACTCAATTGCATCAACTCCTGTATCATTTCTACCACCATGAGTGAAGATATTCCACTTGTTATCCCCTACTCTTTTGGCATCAATTGCTACAACTATACATTGAGAACCAAATCTTTTAGCACCCTCATCTATAAATTCTGGTCTTTTTATAGCAGATGAATTAATACTCACTTTATCACAACCTACATTCAAAAGTGCATAAATATCATCAAGCTTTTTAATTCCACCACCAACTGTAAGTGGAATAAACACCTCTTTAGCTACCTCTTTGACAACATCTACAATAGTAGCTCTCCCCTCATGAGTTGCTCCAATATCTAAAAATGTAATCTCATCAGCACCCTCTTGATTATACCTTTTTGCTACTTCTACGGGGTCTCCTGCATCTCTTAAACCTACAAAATTAACACCCTTTACCACTCTACCACCTTGTACATCAAGACAAGGAATAATTCTTTTTGCAAAATAATCCATCTGTTTCCTATCTAATTTATGGTAATATTATACACAAATTATAGTTAAGTAATAGAAGTAGGGTGGGTAAAACCTACTAAATATTTAAAATAAAAAAATATAAATTATAATAAGAAAAACTATATATAAGTAAAAAAATAGTAAAATAAAAAGAGTATAAAATAATGGATTTAGAAAAATTTGCAAATAAGAGATATGGACAGAACTTTTTAAAAAGTGATTATTATAAACAAAAAATCATCCAATCGATGCCCAAAAATGGTTTGAGAGTTGTAGAAATTGGGCCTGGTTTAGGTGATTTAACAAAAGAACTCATAAAAGAGAGAGAAGTTATAGCTTATGAAGTTGATAAGAGACTATGTGAGCATCTAAGCATAGAGTTTGAAGACTCTATTACACAAGGTAATCTTGTGATAAAGTGTGGTGATGTGTTAGAGCATTGGGGTAGTAGTAAATTAATTGATGAAGATTACAATTTAATAGCTAATTTACCCTATTATATCTCAACAAATATTATTCTAAAAGCATTAAAAGATGAGAGATGTAAATCTATATTGGTAATGGTACAAAAAGAGGTTGCAGTGAAATTTTCAGCAAAATCTAAAGAGAGAGAATTTTCGGCACTTTCTGTACTTGCAAGTAGTGTAGGAGATGCAAAAATATGCTTTGATGTAGAAGCAGAGGCATTTGTACCTGTCCCAAAAGTAACATCCTCTGTACTTTTAATAAAGAAAAGACGAAGTGAAGATAATAAAGAGTTTGAAGATTTTTTAAAAGTTGCATTTAGACAACCAAGAAAAAAACTCTCCAAAAATCTAGGCTTAAAATTTAATAAGGATAATATAGATTATATATATAAAAAATTGGAGTTAAATCCAAATTTACGACCTCATGAAGCCTCTACTTCTATCTATTATGAACTATTTGAAGCACTAAAATAAAATAATATAATAGGATTTATAGATGGAAGAAAATAGTAAGAGTAGTGCAGGTTCAAATCCAGCACAAAAGAGAGCAAACAGTAAGCCAAACCCAAATAAAAAACCAAATGCGAATAAGAAGAGAAACAATAGAAGAAATGCTCCTTATAATATAACTCAGGAGATGAAACTCTCAATCATTGCTAATAAAAAATCACAAGATAGTAGAATGGCTCCATGGAGAAAAATAGACCCACGAAATACAAATAAAATTAGATTTACTCCACTTGGAGGACTTGGTGAAATTGGTGGGAATATGGCAGTATTTGAGACACAAGATAGTGCAATTATTATTGATGTTGGTATGAGTTTTCCTGATGAAACTATGCATGGTGTTGATATTTTAGTACCTGATTTCTCTTATATTCAAACTATTAAGCATAAAATCAAAGGTATTGTAATCACTCATGCCCACGAAGACCATATTGGAGCAATGCCTTATCTATTTAAAAGAATGAAATTTCCAATATATGCTACACCAATTGCATTAGCTATGATAGAGAATAAATTTAATGAACATGGACTTAAAAATGATATAGAGTATTTTAACTTTGTAACTAAAAGAGAGATTTATGAGATAGGTGAGTTTAAAGTAGAGTGGATACATGCTACTCACTCAATTATTGATGCTTGTTCTTTAGCTATTGAGACTCCTGCTGGGATTGTTATGCATACAGCAGATTTTAAGATTGACCATACTCCAATTGATGGTTATACTATGGATTTAAATAGATTTGCACACTATGGAGATAGAGGGGTTTTATGTCTATTTTCTGATAGTACAAATTCTCATAATCCAGGATTTACAAAGAGTGAAGCAGTCGTAGGTAAGACTTTTGACCTTCTATTTGATAAAGCAAAAGGGAGATTATTTATGTCTACTTTCTCTTCTAATATGCACAGAATTTATCAAGCTATGGAGAGAGCAATTGCTTTAGGTAGAAAAATTTGTGTAATTGGTCGTTCTATGGAGAGAAATATAGAGATTACACGAGCGTTAGGTTATATTGATATTCCTGATAAGCATTTTGTAGATGCTCATGAAGTAAATAGATATAAAGATAGTGAAATATTAATAATAACAACAGGTTCGCAAGGTGAATCAATGGCTGCATTATCACGAATGGCAACAGATGAGCATAGACATATCAAGCTAAAACCAACAGATACAGTAATTATCTCTGCTAGTGCTATCCCTGGCAATGAGGGTTCTGTATCAAGACTTATGAACCTACTTATGAAATCAGGTGTAACAGTAAGATATAAAGAGTTTGAGAATATTCATGTATCAGGTCATGCAGGACAAGAGGAGCAAAAACTCATCTTAAGACTTGTACAACCAAAATTCTTTTTACCTGTCCATGGTGAGTTTAACCATATATCAAAACATGCCCAAACTGCTGTTGATTGTGGAATACAAAAGAGAAATATACTCCTTATGAATGATGGTGACCAAGTAGAGATTAGTACAAAATATCTCAAAAAAGTAAAATCGGTAAAAACTGGTAAAACATATATTGATAATCAAAATAATAAAACTATTGAAAATGGTGTAGTAATAGATAGACAAAAATTAGCAAGTGATGGAATTGTAAATATTGTAGCTCAAATTTCACAAGCAGACCAAAATATAGTAGGACAATTAGTAGTAACAACCTTTGGATTAGTCCCTGATAAAGAGAATAAAAAGTTTACTAAAGAGATAGAACAGATAGTAGAACAGCTATTAAGAAATGAGAAAAATGAGACTTTAAAAAATCATACAATGTTAGAAAATGATATAAGAGTAGCTACTAAAAGACATATCTCACGAACTAAAAAGAGATACCCATTAATTATTCCTACTATTTTTATAGTTTAGATAATATAATTTATATCTAATTATTTAAATTTGTCAAATCAAAAGGAAAAAAATGAAAAAAATAACTCTAGCACATTCGCCAGATGCAGATGATATATTTATGTATTATGCTATTAAGTTTGGTTGGGTGGATAATAAAGATTATGAGATTGAGAGTATAGGGCTTGATATTGAAACTCTAAATGTAGAGGCATTAAAAGGGAGTTATGATATTACTGCTATTAGTTTTGGAATCTATCCATTAATTAGAAATGATTATGCTCTACTTAGAACAGCTGTGAGTTTTGGGGAGGGTTATGGTCCTAAACTCATTAAGCAAAAGGGTAAAAAGCTAAAACAAAATTTCAAAGTAGCACTTTCAGGAAAATATACAACTAATGCTATGCTTTTTAGAATATATTATCCTAATGCACGATATGTATATATGAATTTCTTAGAGATTGAAGATGCAGTAATAAATGGAGAGGTTGATGCAGGAGTGCTTATTCATGAGTCTATTTTGGATTTTGATAATAGCTTAGAGGTAGAAAAGGAGATATGGGATATTTGGGTAGAACTTGCAGGTGAGGGACTTCCATTGCCTCTTGGTGGTATGGCTATTCGTCGCTCTATTCCTCTAAATCGTGCTATTGAACTTGAGAATATTTTGATAGATGGTGTAAAAGTAGCAAATGAGCGAAAAGATGAGCTTTGTAAAAAGTTAGAAGAGGATAAATTGGTACGAATTAGCGATGAGATGCTTATAAAATATCTTGATATGTATGCTTCTGATGAATCTATTGAACTTAGCTCACTTCAACTAAAAGCTCTTGATAAGTTGTATGAGATAGGATTAGATAGTGGAATGTGGAGAGAGGTTATTAGAACAAAAGATTATTTAATTCCTAGAGAGTATAAAGAGTTAAGAGAATTATAAAATGCAAACCAAAATAATAAACTTCGCCAAATACTCTAGCATTAAAGTAGGCTCTCCAATAGAAGTTTTAATAATAGAAAAAGATGATACTATTCCTAAAGATAGAGTAATAATAGGTGGGGCTAATAATTTATTAGTTTCTCCTAATCCTCCACCTCTTATGATGTTATCCAAAGATTATGATTATATTAAGTTAGAGGACAATAGGCTTACTATCGGTGGAGCTACAAAGAGTGGTAGGATATTCTCTTTTGTGAAAAAGAATAATATTAGTGGGTTTGAATTTCTCTCAAAACTGCCTGGGACTTTAGGTGGATTAGTGGCTATGAATGCAGGGCTTAAAGATAGAGAGATTTTTAATCTAATTCATAGTGTTAAAGTGGATAATGAGTATATATCTAAAGATGAGATAGATTATGGATATAGGTATGCTAAACTTAATGGGGTGGTAACTGAAGTTATTTTTGATATTACTTATGGATTTGATAGTGATGAGGTGGAGATATTAAAATCTATGAGGAGTAATCAACCATCTAATCCTAGTGCTGGTTCTGCTTTTAAAAATCCTATGGGGGATTATGCAGGGCGACTTATTGATGAGATTGGGCTAAAGGGATTTAGAAAAGGTGATATGGCTTGGAGTGATATTCATGCTAATTTTTTGGTGAATTTGGGTGATGGGAGTTATGAAGATGCTATTTATCTGATTAATGAAGCAAAGAGTAGGGTAAGAGATAAATTTGGGATTGAACTTCAAGAAGAAATTTTAATTTTATCTCTTTAATTAAGAATATAATATAAATAAAGGAAAATTTATGAAAAATAAAATAGTTATATCTTTAATTGCTATGGGTATATTAGCTAATGCAGATAATTTTTATTATGAGAATGGAAATATTATTGAGGTGAGTGAAATATCACAACCTAGAGATAATAGTGGAATTAAATATTATCGTTCATCAAAGGGGACAAAAATTGGAGTAAAAAATGATTTACTTGTTGAGTGTGTAGAGGATATTAATTGTTCTGCTGTTCTTAGTAAATATGAAACTACATCAGTCAAAAATCTTACAGATACTATATATCTAATAACCATAGATAGTAGTAAAAATATTTTTGAGTTTTCACAAAAACTTTACCTTGATAAGAAGATTAAAATAGCTCATCCAAACTTTAGAAAAGAGAAGAAGAGGAGATGATTATGAATAGAATTAAATTAATTAAAATGAGTCTCTTGAGTAGTATATTAATATTAAGTTCTTGTGGAGGAGGAGGTTCATCTAATAGTTCAATAGAATTAAATAATACTCAGGAAAATTTATCAGATAATAGTACAATAGATGATACTATAAGAAATGAACCATACTTTAAATATCAATGGCATTTAAACTCATCTCATAGCATTTTAAATGATAAGGGTTACAGAGTAGATGATAATGCTGATATAAATATATTAGAGGCTTGGAAAGTTACAAAAGGAGCTGGTGTAAGAGTAGCTGTAATAGATGATGGAGGGCAACCTCTTCATGAAGATTTAAAAGATAATGTAATTTTAACATATAATGTAAATAATGGCTCAAATACAGTATATTATCAATCATATCATGGCTCTCATGGAAATACATGTTCTGGTTTTATAGCTTCACCAATTAATGGAGTAGGTACAATTGGAGTAGCACCTGAGTCAAAACTGATAATTATTCGTCAAAATGAGATAAGTGATGCTCAAGATATTCTTGCATTTGAATATGCCAAAAATAATGGAGCAAAAGTTATAAGTTGTAGTTGGGGTTCATATAATGTTTCGGATATTTTAGTATCAGAGTTAAAAAAGATGTATGATGCTGGAATTACAGTTATTTTTGCTTCTGGTAATGATGGAAGTTCATTAGATAGTGATAATGTAAATGATGAATCAGAAGTAAAATGGGTGATTGGAGTTGGTGCAAGTACAGAGAATAATGATTTTGCTTATTACTCTAATTATGGAAAAAATATTGATGTAATTGCCCCTGGAGGTGATACAGATATATCATCAGGTATCTTAGGAATAGATAATATGGGAGAAGATGGAGAGAGTAGCCAACTTAACTTGGTAAATAATAACTACGCATTTACTAATGGCACAAGTTTTGCTACTCCCGTAACAGCAGGTGTTATAGCATTAATGTATTCAGTTAATCCAAATATTACACCAAAAGAGGTTAGAGATATACTTATTAAAACTGCTGATAAGGTAGGCACTAATAATGGAGCTAATTATAATAGTAATGGATTTGATATAAGACGAGCTTATGGTAAAATTAATGCAGGTAAGGCAGTATTAGAGGCACAAAGAGTAGCAAATTAAGTAGATTAAAAATAAATAAAAAGGATAAAAATATGAGATTTTTAGATATGAAAACAGATTATGCCTTTAAAAAAGTATTTGGAAGTGAAAACTCTAAAGATATACTATTAAGCT
>FRYL01000031.1_pt1 | contig 68256 bp, 65 predicted proteins | sample 1057401 | NCBI WGS metagenome assembly FRYL01 (sample SAMEA4473313, study PRJEB15554) | hydrothermal vent metagenome | biome: marine basaltic hydrothermal vent biome; feature: marine hydrothermal vent; material: water | place: Pacific Ocean | collected 2011-06-14/2011-07-23 | depth 1199 m
ATTTTACTTTTCGTGGTTTTTCTTGGCTCTACTTTTGGTAGGATATTTTATAGGTGATGCTTATAATATTCCTATTTCTATATTTGCTTTAGGTGGAGGAGTTATCTTTTTAATTATAGCTACTCTATTTAAAAGTGTAGAACCTCTAAAGATTATAAAAAATGCCCCTTGGCAAGTGGTATGGTTTTCTTTAGGCTTATATATAGTTGTATATGGACTCAAAAATGCAGGACTTACAGAGTATTTAACACTATTTTTAAATTATTTAAATGAGCAAGGTAATCTCATAGCAGTTGTTGGAACAGGTTTTACTAGTGCAATATTGAGTGCTTTTATGAACAATATGCCTACAATTATGGTAATGGATATAGCACTACACGATATAGCAAATCAATCTATGATATATGCAAATATAGTTGGTTGTAACTTAGGACCAAAAATGACACCATTTGGAAGTCTAGCAACTTTACTTTGGCTTCATACTCTAAGTCAAAAAGGTGTAAAGATAGGCTTTTGGCAATACTCAAAATTTGGGTTAATTGTTACCCCACCAATACTTTTAATTGTGTTATTAACATTGGTATAAGGAAAATTTAATTGGAAAATATACTCATAGAATTTTTAACCTCTTTTTGGTTACTTGCAAATGATATGGCAATATATATTATATTTGGAGTCTTAATCGCAGGGGTTTTAAAGCAGATAATCCCTAAAGATTTTGTATCTAAACATTTAGGAGATGATAATTTCTCTTCTGTTATTAAATCTTCTCTATTTGGTATTCCTCTGCCACTTTGTAGTTGTAGTGTAATTCCATTTGCTACAACTCTTAAAAAAGAGGGAGCTAGTAGTGGTTCTGTACTTAGCTTTTTAATATCTACACCTATTACAGGAGCAGATTCAATTTTGGCTACTTATGGATTTTTTGGTATCTTTTTTACTATATATAGAGTCATTACATCTTTGATTATTGCTATAATTGCAGGTATTTTAGAAAACTTTTTTGGTAGAACGCCTAAAGAGGAGACTCAAGAGTGTAAAAGCTGTTGTAGTGGAGGAGCTTGTTCATCATCTGATGAGGTATCTAAGTTTAGTATTAAAAAAGTATTTGATTATGCTATATTTGATATATTCAAAGATTTCTCTAAACCTCTATTTTGGGGGTTAGTTGCAGGGGCTATTATTACAACATTTATGCCACAAAATTTAAGTGATTTCTTAAATGAGTATAGATATTTAAGTTATGCTATAATTTTGATTATCTCAATGCCACTCTATATCTGTGCCACTGCTTCGCTACCCCTTGCTTCATCTCTAATAGCAAGTGGGCTTAGTGCTGGTTCTGCTTTTATACTTCTTAGTGCAGGGCCTGCTACTAATAGTGTAACTATGGGGGTGGTTCTTAAAACTTTAGGTAAAAGAGCATTGATTATATATCTTGCTGTAATTGGAGTTTTTAGTACTCTATTTGGATATATTTTAGATCTATATTTTGCAGATACTTTAAGTGCTATATTGATAGAAGATGAGGAAAAGTTTAATCTATCTCATCAAATATCAGCTATTATTATGCTTGGATTTATCGCCTACTTTTTTATTAAAGATATGGTAAATAAATTAAAAATTAAAGGAGAATAGAGGAATGAGTGAATTTTTTAAATATGGAGAGAGAGTAGAAGGTTATGAGGTTAGAGTCTTAAATGAAAGAGAGGCACGAGCTGGTGCAGGAATCTTATTTATAGGTGCATTTTTAGGTCTTGCCAATGGTGCTATGCTTGGAACTGCTGTTTTTTCTCAATACTTTGTAACATTTTTTGCAATTGATTTTACAATAAGAGTAATACAACCTCGTTATTCCCCTAGTCTATTATTAGGTCGTTTCTTTGTACGAAATCAAAAACCTGAATATGTAGGTGCTTCGCAAAAGCGTTTTGCTTGGATGCTTGGGATTATATTAGCTTATCCTATGTTCTACTATCTTGTAATAGATTTTCAACCCAATCCTATCAAAGTGCTTGTATGTCTTATCTGTATGGTTCTTCTATTTTTAGAATCAGCATTTGGTATATGTTTGGGCTGTAAAATGTTTGAATGGTTCAATCGTAAAAATCCAAAATACTGCCCAGGTGGAGTTTGTGAGATGGAGATAAAAGAGCCTGTTCAAAAGTTTAACCCTATTCAATCTATTATCTTAACTATTACAGTTTTAACAATGTTATATGGAACTTATGCCTACTTTACAAAACTTCCAGATAAAACATTTTTGGTAAAAAGAGTAAAAACTATGATGATGAGTCAAGATGAGTTAGATGCAATAGAGAATGCAAAATATAAAGCAGAAGAGGAAGCATTTCTTAATGATGATGATGATTTTTAAAAATAGATAAAAATTTTAAATATGGTGGGAGAAGATAATACCCATCATATTACTACTATTTTATTGCTTTAATGATAACCTTATTATCCACCACATCAATCACTTCTACTCTATCTCCATTTTTATATCTACTCAAATCATCATCACATCTCCAATAAGTCCCATCAAACTTTACCATATCTTCATCTATATACCCTACTCCTGATATATGTCTTCTCTCCTCTTTCTCTTGGCTAGGTTTTGATATTTTATCCAAAAGTCTATTTCTAAATAGATATGCACCCAAAATAGCAATAATAAATGATAGTGCTAATTGAATAATAGCATTATCAAATGTATAAAAATATGAGATAATAGCTACAAAAATAACTCCAACACCAAAAAAGAATAAAACAAAAGAGAAAATTAGTGCCTCTAAACCTATAAGCAATATTCCTATTGCTATAAGGTACGATGGTGATAATGCTTCCATAATTAAACTTTCTTCTCATTTGTAGCTATAAACTCTTTTAAGATTGATAATGAACCAATAAGTTCAGTAGTCTCATAAGGTACAATAATTTTATCTTTAGTTGGATTTTTAGCTAATTCATTAAATGCACTTACTCTATCTTTTGCCAATAAAAACTCTGCTGCTTGAGGATTATTTGCCATAGCACTATTTATCATAAGCATAGCATTTTGTTGCCCTTCGGCTACCTTTTCTTGCTGATATTTACTTGCATCTGCCATTCTCTCAATCGCTTCTGCCTCTAATATAGCTTTTGCTTTTGCCCCCTCTGCTTCACGAATAACCGCCTCTTTATCTGCCATAGCAGTAAGTTCAATAGCTCTCTTTTCTCGTTCAGCTTTCATCTGTAAATTCATAGCCTCTTCAATCTCAAGTGGTACAGAAATATCACGAAGTTCAACTCTCATAGTCTTTACACCCCATTTAGAAGATGCCTCATCAATAGCACTTAATATTTTACGATTTAATGTATCTCTTGAAGATAGTGTCTCATCAAGGGCTAACTGTCCAATCTCTGCCCTTAGAGTTGTAGTTGATAAATTTGCAAGTGCATTTTTAAAATCAACTATTCCATAAGTTGCTAATTTAGCATTTTCTACTTGGACAAATATAAGCCCATCAACACTAATATTTACATTATCTTTTGTAATTACACTTTGAGATGGAATATCTATCATCTGCTCTTGTTTGGTAAGTTTTGCACTTATACTATCCAAAATAGGGATAATAATATGAAATCCACCCTCAAGAGTAGTATTATATTTACCTAATCTTTCAATCACATATGCGTGAGCTTGTGGTACAATAACAATACCCTTAATAATAATAATTCCAATAGCAATAATAACTGCAAAACTAATAACTTGCATATTCATTAGATTCTCTTCCATAATATTCCCCTAATTTTAAGATTATATATTATACATTATATTATATTAAAATCATATATCCTACAAATCCCCATATAACAGCAATCATCATTATAGTCATAAATACTACACTACTACCCAAATCTTTTGCCTCTTTTGCAAGTGGATGAATATCAGTTGTTACTAAATCTACAACTCTCTCAATTGCACTATTTACAAGTTCGGCAATAATTACTAAAAATAGAGATGATGATAAAATCATCTGATAAAAGTTCTCAATAGGTAATATAAATATCCCAATTTGAAGAATAATAAAAATAACCACTTCAATTTGAAATGATTTTTCATCTTTTATAGCTATCTTTAAGCCATTAAGTGCATAAGTTGTATTGTTAAATAGATGGTACTTAGGTTTGTTTGTCAAGATATTTCCTTATATATTTTTTGATATTATACAGAGTTTAACTATATTTTTTATAATATGGTAATTTTATCTCTCAACATATATAATTGATAAAAATAATATTCAAGGTGCTATATTCTTAACATTTTTAATCTGAAATAATACTGCTATTATGCAAGATAACCTCAAGCGAATATTTGCATTATCATTAGAAGATTATTTTTGGTGCATTTAAATATAGCTTTATAATAGGAATATTTACAGCTTCTACGATGGTTGGTGCAATTATGTTTATATTTTAGATGCTTCAAAGAACAATATTCTCTACTCCAATAAAAGAAGAGTTTGCTGATTTGAGAAAAAGAGAACTATTAACTATTCTACTATTAGCAATATTATTAATAGCTACAGGAGTTTTCCCTAGTTCATTTACGGAGATATTTAATAGTAATTTAGAATTAATGCTAAAATAGGATTTTAATTATATTATATAAAAATTAGCAATTTATATCCAAAAAAATAATTTACCAATTAAATATGACTATTTTTTAGAACCTTTTAAAGATAAAAGTTATATAATCGCTAGATTGAAAATTTATTTTTAAAGGAAAGGTATGAGTAATAGAAGAGACTTTATGGGTTATGCTCTTGGTGGTTTTACTGCACTTGTAGGTGGTATTCCAGCATTGTATGCTATGAAGAGAACATGGGATCCACTTCCTAGTGTAAAAGCTGCTGGTTTTACAACTTTAGATTTGAGTAATGCTCAAGATAATGAACTAATTGTAGAAAAATGGAGAGGAAAACCTATTTTCATTTTAAAGCAGTCTAAAGAGATGCTTGCAAAAGTAGATGAGAAAGAGAAAGCTAGACTTATAAAAATTAAAGATAATTATTATATGGTAGCCGTAGGTTTATGTACACACCTTGGATGTATCCCTGGTTATGATGCAGGAACAGAGAGTTTTTTATGTGCCTGTCACGGTGGTACTTATGATTCAACAGCTATGGTAACAAAAGCACCACCTCCACGAGGTTTAGATATTCCACCATTTAAGATTGATGGCGAGAAATTGGTACTTGGTGAAACTGGACCTGAATATGAAAAGATGTTGGCCGATGGCACAACACTAGCAGTATAAGGAGATATGAATGGCACATTTTGATGAAAACGCAAAACCATTTAGTCATCAATGGTTAAATGATAGATTAGCAATTGATACTTTACAAAAAGTATTATCAACAGAGTATTGGATTCCAAAAAATATTAACTTCTTGTGGGCAATGGGTATGATACTTGCTGCTACATTTGGAATGCTTTTAATTTCAGGTATTTTTCTACTTATGTATTATCAACCAAATGTAGATTTAGCATTTGATAGTGTAAACTATACAATTATGACAGAAGTTGGTTATGGTTGGTTATGGAGACATATTCATGGTGTAGGTGCATCGGTAGTATTTTTAATTATCTATATTCATATGTTTACAGGAATTTATTATGGTTCTTATAAAAGAGGTAGAGAGTTAATTTGGCTTTCAGGTATGGGACTTTTTGTTGTATTTTCTGCTGAAGCATTTAGTGGATATATGTTACCTTGGGGACAAATGTCTTACTGGGCTGGTATGGTTATTACAAACCTATTCTCTGGTGGTTCACTACATGCTGATGGTTTAGTTGAGTGGATTAGAGGTGATTATGTACCTGGACAAGCATTTTTAAGTCGTTTCTTTATGTTACATGTTTTACTTTTACCATTAGTTATTATTGGACTTATTGTACTTCATTTTGGAACACTTAGAATTCCTCATGTTAATAACCAAGATGGTGAAGAGTTTGATTTTGATGAAGCAGCAAAATTATATAAAGAGGGTAACCATAAAGAGTCTAAAGTTATTCCATTTAATCCAGTATTTTTAAGTAAAGATGTATTTGTTATGGGTATATATTTTACACTTTTCTTCTTCTTAGTATTCTATAAATTTGAGTTTGCTATGGATCCTGTAAACTTTGACCCAGCAAATGGTTTAAGTACACCTACACATATTTATCCTGAATGGTATTTCTTATGGAGTTATGAAATTTTAAGACCATTCTCAACTAATATAGGTCTTATTGCCTTTGGATTTGCACAAGTTATATTCTTCTTACTACCATTCTTAGATAGAAGTCCAAATGTTGCACCTGCAAACAGAAGAGGATTGTTTAATATTTGGTTCTGGGTACTATTGGTTGATATGCTTGTATTAACATTTATGGGTAAATTACCACCTCAAGGTATCTGGAGCAGTGTTGGATTGATTGCGGCACTCTTATTTATTGCATTATGGATAATATTACCAATTATAACAATGATAGAAAAAAAGAAATAAGGAGTAGGGAATGAATAAAGAACTGAAAATATTCGGAATTGTAATATTCTTTACAATAGTATTATATATAGGAGTTGAACCATTTGCTCACTCTCAAATGCATAAGCATGTAGAGGGTAATAACCTTGTTTATAATGGAAAAGCTGATATAGAAGAGGCAAAAGATGCTAAAGTAAAAGCTAAAAAAGAGGCTTTTTGGGCAGATGTTAATAAAATAGCTGCACTTAAAGGTGATGCAACAGCTGGAGAAGCTACATTTGCAATGTGTGCAGGTTGTCATATGGATGGTGCTGTAAATATGGGTGGAGTTACACCTCCTAGCCTAGACCATGCAGGTTCTATTTATGATAAAAATTTCTTAATTGCACTTATTAAAGACCCAGCGATGGCTACTAATGTAGACCATAAATATCCTAATGGAACAATGACACACCCAATGGGTAGTATTAGTTCTATGGTATCTACTCCTCAGGATATTGCAAATGTTGTAGCATATCTTCAAGCAAAAAAAGCTGGTGAAGTAACACCAAAAGAGGCTTTCACAGAAGCTTGTAGTCGTTGTCATGCTAACCGTTATGCTAAAATGACTCAACTTGGAGATATTCCAAAAACTAAATCAAATATTAAAACAGGTCAAGATATTGATTCTCTTAAATATAAACAAAAAGTGGCAACAGAGCAAAATTTATTAGCTGATTATTTAGGTAAATTACCACCTGATTTATCAATAATATATAGAGCAAGAAGCGAACACTTCTTACATACATTTATTGAAAATCCTCAATCTACTCTTCCTGGAACAGCAATGCCTAGAACAGGACTTAACCATGAAGGTATGGAGAAAGTTATGGCATTCTTAGAAGAGACAGGAGACCCATCTGCACCTGCAAGAGCATCTCTTGGAATATGGGTAATTCTATTCTTTGTTATATTTACAGTTTTAGCTTATCTTTGGAAAAAAGAGAAGTGGCATGGACATCACTAGCAAATGATTTATAGAGATATAACTTTTTATCTCTATATTTAATAACTACTACAAACTCTTGTGGTAGTTATATTTTAAATAATATATTACTAATAAATCTAATAAATTTTAATTTTTTATCTTTTTATCAAATCAAAGTAAAAATATAATTAATTTGGTATAATATCTCTACGATGATTAAATTAAAAAGGATATAAAATTAAAAAGATAACTATTTTAATGCTATTTATAGTGGGAATAATATCACAACTTGATGCTAGTAGTGATAATTATAGTGCAGTAGTCATAGGTAAATACAAAGATGAGTTGAGAGCAAATAGTAGTATAGAGGGTTTTAAAGATATAATTTTAAGCGAACCTACTCTTAAAGCTCTTAAAAAAAAGAATTTTTTTAATATCTCTAAAAAAAAGATAGAAGATCAATATCTTATCTCAGTAGGACCTTTTTATGATGATGAAGTATTAGCTGTTGTATTTTATTCTCTCAAAGAATATTTTCCAAATGCTATTGTTATTAGATATACTACCCCAATTAGCAAACTAGATAATAGTATTACAGATGCAAAAAATTATTATAATCCTAAAAAAATAACAGAAAATATTGTTATTGATGATAAATCATCTAATTGGTTACCTTGGATTTTAATCTTAATATTAATTGGAATTACTATTGGAATATTTTTATATTATAGAAGATATATTGAGATAATAGAGAGTAAATATGCTAATATCCAAAAATCACATAAAGATTTAGAAGAGTCTCAAAATCTATTACTCTCAACTGTTAGTCAAAGAATTAAAGATTCAGTAGAGGAGATAATATCTCAAAGAGATAATATTTTACAAACTACTATTACAGGAGAGAGTTGTGATATAGAGGAGAAATCTAAAAGTTTAAAAAATGCTGATGAACTTTTATTGGATACTACAAGTGATTTAATTGTATTTTTAAAATTAAAATCAAAAAAATTAGAGATAGAGAAAGAGCTATTTAATATAAATACTCTACTTAATGAAATATCAGGACAACTATTAAATAAATATCCAGATAGTAATATTGAGTTAATTTTTGATATTAATAATAATGTACCTCAATTATTAGTAGGAGACTCTAATCATATAAGTACTATTATTTTAAATCTATTTGAACAATCTCTAAAAACTACTACAAAGGGTGATATAAAATTAAATATTGATACACTTAGTATTGAAGATAATAATATAAAATTAGAGATAAAAATAGCAGATGATGGTAGTGGAATAGATGAAGCTAGATTATCTCAACTCTTTGTACCATTTAAAAATGAGAATATAGAAGATGATTTAGGTTTATATATTGCAAAAGAGTTGATTGATTTAATGAATGGTGATATAACTGTTCGTTCTAAAGAAGATGAAGGTACAGTATTTACTATTATTTTACCCTTAGAGATAAATAGTGCTAATAGAGAGCTTGAAGATAGAGAATCGAGACTTGGAATAAAGAAGATATTGATTGTAGAAAAAAATAATAATTCCGCTTATGCCTTAGAAAAAATTCTAAGATATTTTGGATATGATACTACTTTGAAATCAGCAGAAAATTTAGAAGATAGTATTGGTGATTTAAAATATTTTGATATTTTAGCTTTAGATCTATCTATTCTTACCCCATCTCTTGCTAGACATATAAATGATATGAAATCTAAAACAGGACTCAAGGTAGTAGGACTTAGTAACCTCTTAAATAAAAAACATATAGATAAAGATATATTAACTATTATTGATAAACATCTTATTAAACCTCTTCATCGTGAGAGAGTATATGAAGTATTATCAAATATATTTAATCATAATAGTATAGATGAAAAAGTAGAAACAACTCTCTTAGAAGCACCTATAAAAGAGTTACCTAAAGAAGATAATGATATTAAAGAAAAAGTAGAAGAGGAGAAGATTGAAGAGATTAAATATATTCCTAGAGTCTATAAGGGTGAAATTCACGATGCAGAGGGTATTGAAAAAGATGATTTTATAGTATTTCGTGGAGCAAAACTATTAATTGTTGAAGATAATACTATTAATCAAAAAGTTATTTTAAGAGTACTTAATAAGTCAGGAATTAAAATAGATATAGCTAGTAATGGGGAAGAGGCATTAAGATTAATAGAGGATAAGAAAGGTGATTATGATTTTATATTAATGGATATATCAATGCCTATTATGGACGGTTATGAAGCTACTAAAATAATTAGAAAAAATGATAACTATATACATATTCCAATCGTATCTCTTACAAGTTTAGGGTTAGACCACGAAATTAAAAAAATGTATGAATCAGGAATGAATGCTTGTTTGATTAAACCTCTTAAAATAGGGCAATTATATAGTGTCTTCTCACTATTTCTTAAAAAACAGACTCTATTAGATGAACCATCTTATGATGATGAAATTTATGATGATGAGACAGAAGATGAAGAGATATATTATATAGAAGATAATTCTATATTAGATACTAGAAGTGGAATAGTATATTCAAAAGGTAATGAGATTTTATATATTGAGATATTAAAAGAGTTTTTAGAAGTTTATGCAAATAACTTCAAACAGTTTAAATCTTATGTAGAGAGTGAAGATTATGATAAAGTATTAGCACTTACAAGAGATATGAGTGGGCTTTCAGGTGCTATTGGTGCACATAATATGACTCATTTACTAAGTGAGATTAATCAACTATTTATTTATGGAGCTCAAAAGCAGTTAGCATTATATATTGATGGATATAAAAAAGAGTTGGGATATTTAACTCATCAAATAGAGCAGTATATAGCATCTAGGAATATATAATTATATTCCTATACTCAACAAAAATTCATAAAAAAGAGACTATAATATAATTAATTATATTACTAAGGTAAAAAATGAAATTAAAATTAGCAAGAAAAACACTTAAATCAAAGCCAAAATTAATCGATATAGATAAGATTGAGGCTAAATTATCAACACAGAGTATATATTACTTTGATATTGAAAATACACATAAAGAGTTAAAAGAGTTAATAGAGTATTTTGAAGAGAGAGAGTATTCTGTATATATGAGAGAAGTAAAATATGGATTGAATGAGAATGAGTATATATATGAAGTCCATATCGTACAATAAGTTATAGCCTATGAAAAAGTTATTTCTTGAAACTTTAGGTTGTGCTATGAATAGTCGTGATAGCGAACATTTAGTAGCACAACTTAACCAGAAAGAGCCATATCAACTTACCACAGAGTTAAGTGAGGCTGATTTGATAATTATTAATACTTGTAGTGTAAGAGAAAAACCTGTATCAAAGCTTTTTTCTGAAATTGGAGTATTTAAAAAATATAAAAAAGATAGTGCTAAAATAGGTGTTTGTGGTTGTACTGCAAGTCATTTAGGCAAAGAGATTATCAAAAGAGCTCCTGTTGTAGATTTTGTATTGGGTGCTAGAAATGTATCTAAGATAAATGAAGTATTAGATAAAAAGCATTCGGTTGAGATTGATATAAATTATGATGAGAGTCAATTTCAATTTGGAGAGTATCGTAATCACTCACTTCGTGCTATGATTAATATCTCTATTGGGTGTGATAAGGGTTGTACATTTTGTATAGTCCCTGCTACTCGTGGAGAGGAGATTTCTATTCCCAAAGATATAATTTTAGCAGAAGTTCAAAAAGTGGTAAATGGTGGGGCTAAAGAGATAATGCTTTTAGGACAAAATGTTAATAATTATGGAAGAAGATTTAGTGATAATAGTATAGGTAAATATAGCTTTACAATGCTTCTTCAAGATATTAGTAAAATAGATGGATTAGAGAGAATTAGATTTACATCTCCTCACCCACTCCATATGGACGATGAATTTTTAGAAGAGTTCGCATCAAATCCAAAAATCTGTAAACAAATTCATATCCCTCTTCAGAGTGGTTCTACAAAAATACTTAAAGAGATGAAAAGAGGATATAGTAAAGAGTGGTTCTTAAATCGTTGTAATAAAATTAGAGAGATGTTACCAAATGTTGCAATTTCAACAGATATTATTGTAGGTTTTCCAAATGAGAGCGAAGAGGATTTTAATGATACACTAGATGTATTAGAGAAAGTTCGCTTTGACCAGCTATTTTCATTTAAATATTCACCTCGTCCAATGACTCCTGCAAAAGATTATGATAATCAAGTAGAACCAGAAGTAGCATCAGCAAGACTTACACATCTTCAATCAAGACATACAGAGATTTTAGATGAGATTATGGATTCACAAATGGGCAAAGAGATAGAGGTATATTTTGATGAATTAAAATCTAATAATCAAATATCAGGAAGAAGTGATGAGGGAAGATTAGTCTATATAGATGGTTCTGAAGATATTTTAGGTACTATTAGAAAGGTCAGAGTTACTAGAGTAACTCGTGCTTCACTTGGTGGAGAGTTGATAGATTAAGTTAAAAGGAATTATTATTTACAGTAAAATGGAGAATTACCATAGACTATAAACGCAAAAGAAAGCTACTTCTAAGACGATTAGCTACGATTATAATACCACCAATTATATATTTTTCTATGAAACTTATTTGGTGGAGTAGTCGTAAAAAATATCACTATATTGATGAACCAATCAAAGAAAATTCTATTTTGGTAGGTTGGCATGGAGAACTATTTATATTACCATCTATCTATAAAAATCTTGAAATTAGTGGTGAAAAATTTGGAGTAATTAGCCATCATCACGATGGAGATGTAATATCTAAAGCACTTAGCTTTTTTGGGATTAAATCTATTAGAGGTTCATCTTCAAAGGGTGCTAGAGGAGTAATTATCAACTCTATCAAAGAGATTAAAAATAAAAATAGTGTATTTTTCACTCCTGATGGTCCAAGAGGTCCAAGATATACTATTAGTGATGGTGCATTATCATTAGCTATTAAATTTAGATTGCCAATTGTTATTATTGGTTATAAGCCTAGTAGATATTGGCAGTTTAATTCGTGGGATAAATTTATTTTACCCAAACCATTTGGAGAGTTAGATATTTATTATCAAGTATTATATGTAACAGATATGAATATAGATGAGGCTAGAGAACTTTTATATCAAAAGATGATGCAGTATGCTATTAGCTAATTATGATAACTTAACCAAAGAGTTTTTGGATTATTTAAGAGATAATCGTGGCTATCCTAGCGTTACAATAGAGACTTATAAAATAGTATTAGAACAACTAAGAGGAAATTATAAAATAGATAATGCTTCAGGAAAGTTTGATATAAGAGAGTTTAGAGTTAAAATGGTAGAACTTAATAAAAAAACTATCGTCAAAAAACTATCAGCTATTAGAAGTTTTATAGAGTTTTTATATAATCAAAAAAATATAGAGTTTCAAATTATCGGTGATGATACTATTAAAGTACCACAAAGACTCCCAAAACCCATAGAGAATAGATATATAGAAGAGGTGTTATCATCTGCTTCAATATTAGAAAAAGTAATTTTATATATGCTTTATGGTTTAGGTATTCGTATTAGTGAATTAGCAAATATAAAATTAGAGGATATTAAAGATGAGTGGATATTAATTAATGGAAAAGGTGCAAAACAGAGAGAGTTGCCACTCTTACCAATAATATCAATAGTAATAAATCAATATATAGAGTTTGCACACCCTAAAATATATCTATTAGAAAAAAAAGATACACCATTAAATACAAATCAAATAAGATATATTGTAAATAGGGTATTCAAAGCCCAAGGAATAAAAGTAACCCCACATCAACTTAGACACTCATTTGCTACTGATTTATTAAATAGAGGTGCAAGAGTAAGTGATATATCAAAGTTACTTGGACACTCTACAATGGCATCTACTCAATTATATACAAAGCTTAAAAATAGTACAAAGCGTGATGAGTATTTACAAGCACACCCATTATGTAAGAGTTTGTGAACTTACACTTTAAACATTTTAGTTTTTGTGGTTTTGGTGGTACTATTTAAAATTCTATCTCTTTAACATCTGGATTCTCATAATCATTTAATAAAGTTTGAATCCCTGCTAATGGAGACTCTTTTGCTATGGCAACAACAGATAAAGTTTGTCTCCTCTTGCTTCTCTCTAAGTTCTCTTTTAGCCCTATTAAATCTACGCTCTGCACTATCTACTATTCTCTCTGCTTTTTCATTCTTTTCCGAAGCATCATACCCTTTTTTAGCTCCATAAGCACCAGCTGCAACAGCTATTCCTCCTATTATAAATGGTAATGGCATATCCTACTCCCCTATTATCTTAATTCTATAACTTCTATCCAAATTATATCTCTCTTGCAACTCATTACAAGCCTTTGCATTTAAAATATAAAAATCCTCTTTGCTAAAATATTTATAATACTCTATATCAAACATCTTATTTACTCTACAAATATCAGGTCTAGTTTCATATATTTTGCACCCTTTACTATCAAAATCAAAATATTTACAAACTCCATTTCCCAAATCAAACTCTTTGAGTTCATTAAGAGTTGAGATATTTTGACAACATAAGCCACACTTTGTGCAAAGGAACATTATAACTCTATAAGTGCTGAACCTTGTATAGATATAGCAAGAGTTGCCTTTGCCCACTCTCCATAAACTATTACTAATGATTGATTTAAATTAAATTCCTTAATCATTACATCTAATAGAATAATCTTTTGAGCACCTTTTTTTAAATTATCAAAAAATTCCATTTCTAATCCTTTTTTTTAATATATAGATTTATACTCTTATATATACGAATAAAAACCTATTTTTTTAGAAAAAACTTTTTAATTTTTCCACCGAATTGTTATAACCATCTTTAATATATTTAGATGATTTATCTAATTTATCAGTTATATTATTCTCATCATAAGTATCCTTTATCCAATCTATAGATTTATCTACCTTATCTGTTATATTATTCTCATCATAAGTATTCTTTATCCAATCTACTGAACTATTATAACTATCTTTTAGATACTCCACAGTATTATCATACTCTTTTTGCACTTCTGGAGAAAAATGTTTTTTAATATCATAATTACATACTTCACTAACTTCATTGGTTAAATTACTATCTGTTACTTTACCAAAAATATCTTTTTCAAAACTATTCATCTCATTAATATCTTCACAAAAAGCATTTACATCTACAATAGTCATCGTTACAATAGTAGCCACACCTAAAAGAGGTATAGTTTTAGCAGGAGCAGAAGCTATTTTCTTTTTTGAACGATTTATAAGTTTTTTTGTAAATTTATGCTTACGATTACTAAATTTTGTTCTTATCTTTTTCTGTTTTGCAATTAATTTTCTATTCTTACTCTTTAGAGTTCTATTTTCTCTTTTTAAGTTTTTATTCTTCAGACTCAAAACAGCCAACTTTTTTGACATATCACCTAAATTAGCTACATTATCAAAATAGAGTTTGATATTTGAAGAGGTAAGAGCAATAATAATAGATACAAGAGTAACAACAATATATTTCCTACCTTTTTTGGGTAGTTCTTTTATTGTATTATTATCTCTATTAATCTTTTTTGGTTTTTTAAAATCAATCAATTTTTATCCTTTTTTATATCATATAATTATATACGAATAAAAATCTATTTTTATAGAAAAATATTTTTAATATTTAATGATACTTACATCTAATTATCAAGCTATATCAAATCTCAATATACCTCTTTTCTATATGCTACTCTAATAATTGTTATTAGTAATAAATTATTTTCTTTTAAATATATTATCCTATAATTCCCAGCTCTTTTTCTAAATTTACCTTTGTGTTTACCTTGTAGTGGTTTGTCATTTGAAAAATTACCATTTTGTAAATCTATAATTTTATTTGCAATTAATTGTTGTGATACTTTATTAAGTTTTAAAAACTCTTTTTGAGCCTCTTTTTCAAAAGCAATTTTAAACATCAATTCCAGCTTGGGCAAATACAACTTCAAGTGGTATAACTTTAGTTTTGCCACTTTTTAAATTATCTATTCTTTTATCTGCTACCATTTCATCTAATTTATCAAAATAAAACTCAATCGCTTTTTCAATTAAATTAGTTCTTGTTTTATCTAATTCATTTGCATAATCATCTAAATGTTGAATTATATCTTTTTCAAGTCTAATATTTATTGCTTGTTTCATAGGTGAGTCCTTTATTTTGTAGATACAATTGTAGTGTAAATAAAAAATTTTGTCAAGAAGCTTATAACTATTTATTATAGATGAAATTATTAGAATAGCCACACTTTGGACATTTTAGTTTTTGTGGTTTGGGTGGTAGCATATTTTATCCTTGTATAATAAATTAAAAATAAATTATAGCATAGAATTTTTACTTTTTTCTTACTTTTAATAGAAGATTTAATATTATAGTATCAAAAAAGAGATAAAAGTGGTGTAGATAATAATAATTTTATACCTTTTTACTATTATGAGAGAGTATAAACTCTATTAACTTATCCTCTTCTAATGGTTTAGATACTAAGTATCCCTGTCCTATATCACAATTATACTCTTCTAATAATTTATCCTGCTCTATTGTCTCAATTCCCTCTGCTACTACTCTATAATCTAAGCTATGTGCTAATGCTATAATTGCTTTTGAAACAGTTTTATCATATCTATTTGTAGATAAATCAGATATAAAACTTTGGTCAATTTTAACTGTATCTATTGGTAATTTTTTGAGATAACTCATTGATGAGTAGCCTGTTCCAAAATCATCTATGGATATACTACACCCTAATTCTCTCAAAGAGTTTAATATTGTAAGATTTGAAGTAGAGTAATCTAAGATATAACTCTCTGTAAGTTCTATCTCAATATATTTAGGAGATATTCCAACATCTTCAATTATCTCTATTATTCTTTCTAAAAAGTCTCTCTCTCTAAATTGGATACTTGATACATTAATAGCTATCATATCAAGTTTAATACCCATTTTTTGCCATCTCATAAATGCACTACAAGCCTCTCTAAATATCCAATATCCAATATCTACAATAAGTCCATTCTCTTCTAATATATATATAAAATCTACTGGTGAGATTAAACCAAGTTTTTTGCTATGCCATCTAATAAGTGTCTCTACGGCAATGATTTTTTTACTCTTAATATCATATTGAGGTTGATAATTTAATACAAATTCATCTCTCTCTAAAGCATTTTCCAACTCTTGTTCTATATTTAATCTACTTTGAATATTAAGATATATCTCTTTTTCATAATACTCAAACCTATTTCTACCTCTATCTTTGGCACTATACATAGCAATATCAGCATTTTTAATCAAAGTATTAGAATCCTCTACATCATTAGAAGAGTTACTTATACCGATACTTAAAGTAATACTTAATCTATGATTACCAACTACTATTGGTTGATTTGTAATCTTCAAAATATCTTTAGCTAATATAGTAGAGGAGTCTCTATCCATATTTAATAATAAAATAAATCTATCATTATCCCATCTTGCAAATAGTGTATCTTTAGGTAGTATATCTTGTATTATTTTACTTAGGTTAATCAATAATTTATCACCTACACTATGTCCTAATGAATCATTGATTAATTTAAATCTATCTATACCAAAAAGCATAATATATATATTATTTTTATTCTCTTTAAAAATATTAAAGAGTTCTCTCTCAAAGTTACTACGATTAGGTAGCAAGGTAAGGCTATCATGATATTTCAAAAAATCTGCTCTCTCTTGAGTTCTAATAATTTCACTTAAATCTGTATATATAGCAATAAAATTAATCAACTTATCATTATCATCATAAACATCTGTTATATTTAACCAAACAGGTAGAGTAGTTTTATCTTTTTTCTCTAATAATATTTTTCCTGTCCATAATTTATCAAGATTAAACTCACAATCTAGTGAAGGATTTAATATATTTATTAATTTACCTATTAAATCACTTTTGCTATAACCACTCATATTAGATAAAGCACTATTGATATTTATAATATTTTTATCTCTATCTAAAATAATAATTCCATCTTTTGTATTTTCAAATACAATAGATGAACGCTTTAATCTATTTTGTTGTTCTATATACTCTGAAATATCTAGCTTTATAGCTAAAAAACCTACTGTTTTATTATGTAGAATAAGAGGGACAATAGAGGCTTGTTCATATAATAGTGAGCCATCTTTTTTTCTATTAATTAATTCACCCTGCCACTTTTTACCACTATCTAATATCTCATTCATATTTTTATAAAACTCTGATGACATTAAATTTGATTTTAATATATTAGGCTCTTTGCCTAATACCTCATCTCGTTTATAACCTGTAACTTTTTCAAAAATATCATTTACATACTCTATTTTTCGCTCTACATCTGTTATTAATACAATATTATCACTATTCTCTACGGCATATCTAAATGCTAATAGCTCTTTGGTATTTTTGAGAATTTTTTTATAACTAATTGTTAGTAGTAGTAAAATAATAAATGCTAATATAAAGAATATAAAAGTTATCAATTTCTCTTTGAGTAGATTATCATTATATCTCTTTAGTAGTCTCTTATCTACCTCTAAAATAGTATCTATTATTAAATCTCTACTACTTGAATTAATTTTCTTTTTAATATAAATACTATCTTTAATAAATCTAACTGATTGTTTATAAAAATATTTAGAATATCTACCTTGTGATATTTTTTTAAACTCTTCTAAATTTGCTAATATTAAATCTCTATCTATCTCTATATTCATAGAGAGTTGTCCTATTTGAAATAGTATCTTATTTGATAACTCTTTCCCCTCAATACTACTCTCCTTTTGCATAATAGTCCTATGTAAATCATATAGGTAGTGTATTGAACTTGTTAATCTACTATTTATTGTTTTAAAATTCTCTATTAAATTATACTTATCTCTATATAAATTATCAATATTTAATATAGTTTGATATATATCATCTCCAAACTCATACTCAATTGAACTCTTCTTAAAAAATTCCATAATGGAGTCAAACTCTTTTGTAATAATATTAATCTTATCATAATCAATATAACGATAATTTTGTAAAAAAAAGTTCTCTATCTTCTGGTCTAAAATAGCTATTCGTTCTATATTATGTTGATAGCTATTATAGTTACTTATATTACTATCAATCTTTTCAAGATATATAAAAAGAGATGATAAAATTAATACAAAACTAATAATTAAAAGTGAAAAACCATTTATAACTCTATTATCTTTTTTCATATTAATACCTAGCTATCTTAGGAATTTCACCATTAAGAGTCTTTAAAAACTCTACAATATCATCTATCTCACCATCTTGCATATATCGTCCTAATTGATATTTTGTCATTATCTCTACTGCCTCTTTGAGTCTCTCTACTCTACCATCATGCATATATGGAGCAGTAAGTTCTATATTTCTAAGTGATGGGACTTTAAAACTCAATTTATCCTCATCTTTTTTAGTAACTTCATATCTACCTAATCTCGTACTATTAACATCCTCATAAATACCAAATGTATTATATAGATTACCACCAATATTTACTCCATGATGACACAATATACAACCTTTTGATTTAAATAACTCATAACCATTTTTTGCTCTCTGACTAATAGCATCTCTATCACCTCTTAAAAATTTATCAAAAGGTGAATTAGGAGTAATAAGAGCCTTCTCAAACTCTGCTATTGCATCAATTAAGTTATCTTTTGTTACTCCATCTTCATAAATAGATTTAAACTCATCACTATAACTCTTATCTTTTTGAAGCTTACTTATAATGAAATTAATATCATCACCCATCTCAATAGGATTCTCTATCACTCCCAAAGCTTGTGATGCTAAATCTTCATTTCTACCATTCCAAGTCTGTCTAAAATTATATATACTATTATATACAGTAGGTGCATTTATATCACCTACCTGCCCTCCTATACCAAATGAGAATTTAATATTATTATCACCACCAGATGATAAAATATGACATGTCGTACAAGATATAGTGTTATCTTTAGATAATATAGTATCATTAAATAATCTTTTACCCAACTTTGCCTTACTTCTATCATAAGATATTTTTTGTGGTATAGGTGAGATTGGCTCACTAGAGTATAAAAAAGAGATTAACAATAATAAAATAGTTAATAATTTACAAAATCTTATTGACAACCTATACACTCCATACTTCTATCCTCTACTCCCTCTTCCTCTTGTACTGCCTCGGGAGATTGACTTCTAAGATAATATGTAGATTTCAATCCAAACTTCCACGCATCCATATATATATCATTTAGATACTTTCCACTAGCCTTATCAAGAGATACAAATATATTTAAAGATTGTCCTTGGTCTATCCACTTTTGTCTAATTGCTCCAGCTTTTATCAAAACTCTTTGGTCAAGTTCGTAACAAGGTTTATAATAGTGCCAATTATCAGGTGTAAGATTTGGAGCAACTACGGGAATTAAACCACTTAAATTCTCTTCATACCATTTTCTCTTATATATTGGTTCAATCGCTTGTGTAGTCCCTGTAAGAATTGAGATTGAACTCGTTGGAGCTATTGCCATCAAGTATCCATTTCTCATTCCATCACTCTTAACTTTATCTCTCAACTTATCCCAATCATAACTATACCCAAAAAGCCCACCTCTATCTACTAGATTACAAGCTTGTCTATTTGCTTTATCAATTGGAAAAATCCCCTTACTCCAACTAGAACCATCATAAGTTGGATATTTACCCTTCTCAACAGCTAAATTAGATGAAGATTCAATAGCATTATATGATATAGCCTCCATCACCTCATCTATCTTATAAAAGTGCTTATCACTCCCCCACTCTATCTGACTCTCTGCCAACATTTGAGCCTCACCCATCACACCTAAACCAATAGCACGACTCTTTTGATTAGTCTTTTTAACCTTAGCAAGTGGATAGAAGTTCAAATCAATAACATTATCCAACATTCTAATAGCAATAGGTACAACCCTATCAATATCCTCTTTAGTATTAATTTTAGATAGATTTATAGATGCCAAGTTACAAACAGCAGTCTCTCCATCACTCTCTGCCTTATCCACCATCCATATACTCTTATCACCAATACTATCAAGTGCAGTTACCTTTTTAGCAAGTTTCACCACTCCACTATCTACTTTTACCTCTTCATTCTCCTCTAAAGTCATAGTTGTCATATCATCAAAAGTGAGTTGAATTTTATAATGATTTGGTTGGGTGTTTTGGAATATCTCGGTACAATTCCCTGTTACTAAACCATTAAAAATAAGTGAATGATTATATAATTGTGTTGTATCATAAACATCCTCTTTTCCAATATATTTAATATCAACTATCTCTACTAAAAATTTCTCTTTTTTTCTACTCTCTCTTGAATATCCAACTCTCTCTCTTTGAGATAATATCTCTAATGCTCTACTCTGTTTTGCACCAATAAATCCTATATCATCTATAAATTTAATTGCATTATTCCCATTAATATTTAATCTATATAGTGGTTGTGAGTTATATGACTTATCTACTCCATCAACTGTTATATATTTAAATACTCCCTCTTCTACATCTCTCATTTTAGTAATTTTAGACCTAATCCCAAAATTAGATAGCAATATTTGAACATCTTCTAAAAGTGATTTTTTAATAGAAGCTAACTGTAATGCAAAAGTAGGCACTCCACTATTTTCTAATTTATTCACCGTAGCATCAGCAATAAATAGACCTTGAAGATAACCTTTTACACACTCTCTATTCCCCTTAAATATAACCTCTGGTACTTGAAGTTTGCTCTCTCTATTAAAATCATAAATCTCATCAAAAATTCTACCTAATCTAATATTTGAAAATCTAAGTTTCTTAGAATTTTTAGTATGTTGTATCATCTTTGGATAACTATTTTTAAAATCCTCTTTATGAGAATTTGCTAATGATGAGTACTCTTGTGAGATAATATTATCTATTTGCTTATGAATTTTATCTCCTAAATTCATATCTTGATTATATAAATCAATATGTACTACTGAATGTTTTTTAGTCTCTTTATATGAAAATGTGCCATCTCCTGCAACTATCCCCATTAAAAAACCTAAATCATAACTACCCTCACTACCAAACTGACCCTCATCAGACTGAATTAAAAGCTTATCCCCTATTGAAATATTTTCTAAACTTCTTTTTTCTATTTTTTTATCATTAGCTATATAATACTCATGCCATAGAGTTGATTTTATACTATAACCATCTTTTGTAGTTACCTCATAAATATCAGCATTCTCTTTTGTCTTAAACATCTTCAACGCTTTAGCTTCTAAGACACCAGTTTCTAATATATCACCATCTGTTCTTTTATCATACGAAGCTAATATTTCACCATAATTAGACTCTAAATCTTGAGCTTTTACCAATCCAAATTGAGTATGTAATCTTGTATCACCTGTAACACATAAATTACTACTTCTAATAACTCCACTATGAGAATTTGGATTAGTTCTATTAGCACTATCTTTAAATGTTAAAAATGGATTTCCACTCTCAAAATAACTTCGTAATATAATCTTCCATAAATCTTTGGCTTTGATAATATTTTTAGTAATAGTATCATCTTGTTCTAATCTTATATATTCACGATTAAACTCATCTCCATACATAGCAGTAAGATGTGAAACTTCATAAGGGTCAAAAAGAGTCCAATTAGCATCCTCCTCTACCCTTTGCATAAACAAATCATTTAACCACAAAGCAGGAAATAAATCATGAGCTCTTCTTCTCTCTTCACCTGAATTTTTCTTGAGGTCTATAAAATCTTTTATATCAATATGCCATGGTTCTATATATACGGCGATAGCACCCTTGCGAGTTCCAAGTTGGTCAACGGCAATCGCCACATCATTAGCAATTTTCAAAAATGGTACAATTCCACCTGCTGCATGTTTATGTCCATCAATAAATGAACCCATTCCACGAACTAATGACCAATCCCAACCAATTCCACCACCAAATTTAGATAAAAGTGCCATCTCTTTATAGGCATCAAAAATACCCTCTATATTATCTGCTGTTGAGCCAATATAGCAACTTGATAATTGGTGTCTAGGTGTTCTAGCATTAGATAGAGTAGGAGTCGCAGCCATCACTTCAAACTTACTCAAAATATCATAAAACTTCTTAGCCCACATTTGACAATCAAACTCATTTTGAGCTAAAAACATTGCTACTCCCATAAATAGTTGTTGTGGAAGTTCAATTGGAGAGTTATTACTATCTTTTAATAAATATCTATCATAAAGTGTTCTAATTCCTAAATAATTAAATTGTAAATCTCTCTTTGGTTTGATATAATCATTTAAATCATCTAAATCATACTTATCTTTTAATCCAACTACAACCCTACCCTCTTTTTCACATCTAATAAAATGCTCTCTTAAATGAGGATAACCGTTATAACCATTTACTCTATGGTATAAATCATATAAAAATAGTCTTGATGCTACAAAAGTCCAATCTGGTCTATCAATATCAATCTTATCAATTGCTGTACTTATTAAAGTCTGCTGTATCTCTTGTGTTGTAATAAGGTCACGAAATTGTAATTTCGCATCTACTTCTAATTCACTTTGACTTACATTTTTAAGTCCTGCCACCGAATCGGATGTATATTTCTGTATTTTAGAAATATCTAATGCTTCTACTCTACCATCTCTTTTTACAACTCTTATCATATTTGTTTATCCCTTTTTCTAATCTTTTTACTAATATTACACAAAAATATTAAATTGGTAGGTCGGTAGTCTCTGACTCCGACATAAGCTTAATACCATAATAAATATTTGTCGGACTGAGGACACTCCGACCTACAATGCGTAATATCAATTCTTTTAAATTCTTTCTAAAACTTCTATACCTAAAATATCTAAACCTAATTTAATAGTCTCACCTGTTACTTTTGAAATAGCTAAACGACTATCATTTTCTAAAATTGGATTTGCTTCATAAAACTTCATAAATAATCCTGCTAAATCATATAGATATGCACTAATAATATGTGGTGTGCTATCTTTTGAAGCACGGTTTAGAGTATCTTCAAATTTGAGTATCATTACTACTAATCTATGCTCTATACTATTAGATATTAATATCTTATCTACTTTTATATCTTGTTGGCTTTTTCTCAAGATACTTTGTATTCTAGCATAAGCATACTGCATATATAAGCTTGTATTACCCTCAAAGCTAATCATCTTATCAAGATTAAAAATATAATTTGATTCACGATTAATAGATAAATCAGCATACTTTACTGCACCAATTCCAACTACTTTTGCAACCTCTTCTAGCTCATCTTGAGTATATTGGTTTCTATCTTTTATAGCATCTTTAGCTTTAGATATAGACTCTTCTAAAAGATTTATTAGTTTTACAGTCCCACCATCTCTTGTTTTAAATGGTTTTCCATCTCTATTCATCATCGTACCAAATGCAATATGCTCTAATAAAACATCACTATCTACAAAACCACTCTTTTTTGCCACTTCAAAAATATCTTTAAAGTGTTGAGATTGTCTTGCATCTACTACATAGACTACTCTATTAGCTTTTAATCTACTATTTCTATATCTTAATGCTGATAAATCAGTAGTAGCATATAGATACCCTCCATCACCCTTTTGAACAATTACAGGTATTTCACGATTTTCCAAAAATACACACTTAGCACCATCACTAACTTTAATCATATCTTTACTATCTAAATCTTCTATAACTTTTGGTAAATCATCATTATAAAAACTCTCTGGCTTAATATCATCATTTGTAAGTGATACATTCAACATAGAATATACATCTTGACAATGAGAGATTGATACATCTATGAAATTTTTCCAAAGCTTCAAACAGTGCTTATCACCTTGTTGAATTTTAACAACATACTCTCTTGCTCTATTTTTAAAATCTTCATCTTCATCAAATCTTTTTTTAGCACTCTTATAAAACTCTTCTAAATCTTTGAGCTTATCACTCTGCTCTACTCCAATATCTTCAAGATATGCAATCAACATTCCAAACTGCGTACCCCAATCTCCAATATGGTTTTGAGCAATTACATTATCTCCTAAAAATCTAAATAACTTAACTAAAGCATCACCAATAATGGTAGAACGAAGATGTCCAACATGCATCTCTTTTGCCATATTAGGTCCTGAATAATCTACTACAATAGTTTGAGGATTATTAGTTTTGGATATTCCCAATCTACTATCATCTAAAATCGCACTAATCTCATTAGACAAAAAAGTATCGCTAAGAGTAATATTAATAAACCCTGGCCCTGCAACTTCTGCCTTTGATATAACTCCATCAAGACTTATATTTGATACTACCTCTTGTGCTATCTCTCTAGGATTTTTTTTTAGCTTTTTAGCTAATCCCATAACTCCATTATATTGATAATCTCCAAATTCTACTTTTGTAGCATCATTAATAACTATTGGATTATCTACCTCTATATTACTTTTTAATAGTGCATTATTTATCACACTTGATATTTGTTGTTTTAATTTCATAATTTTAATCTATTATTTGATAGTAGAAATATAGCAAAAAGCTATATTTTTATTAAGCATTTTGCTTAGGTTCGTTTGTTGTAGTTTTAGCTACCTCTTCTGTAGAAGCCTTTTTCTCATCTATCTCTTTAGAAGCGACAACTTCATCATCTTCTTTCATCTCTTTCTTAAATCCTTTGATAGCTTTACCCATACCCTTTGCTAAATCAGGTATTTTTTTCGCTCCAAATAGTAAAATAACAATAGCTAATACTATTAATAATTCTGGCATACTAGGCATTCCCATATCAATCCTTTTGTGTTAAATATTTAATTTATAAAAAGAATTATACTAATATATTTATTAGGTATTCATTAGTATAAAACCTATCTCTACAATTACTTTATTTGTAAATAAAAATAATTAATAGTTATAAACATTAAAGAGATTATATATAAAAATAGGATATAGTTATAATAATAATTTAAAAGGAGTTAATTTATGAAAAGTGTAATATCAACTATTTTATTAGTTCTATTATTTTTATCACCTATATCTGCTAAAGAATATAATGATTTATCTAATAGATATAAATGGATAGGAGTATTTGTAAAAGATAAAAAAGTTAATGAACAAATTATGAAGAGTAGAGATAGTTTTTATGATTTTAAAGATGAGATAAAAAATTTATGGAATTCTGGCTATATTTTAGATGATATAAAATATGGAAATGGTAAATGGATAGGTATATTTTCTAAAAATATAGATAATAAGAGTCAAAAATATCATGAGACTGGAAGATGGGCAGATATGAATGATGTTATTGAAAAAGAGTGGAAAAAAGGTTTTTATCTCACTAAAATAGAGTATGGATTGGGTCGTTGGATAGGATTTTTCTCTAATGATACAAATTATACTGCTCAAGGTTATGATAGAGTAGAGGATTTGAATGACTTTAGAGCCATGATAATTAAGAGATGGAATAGAGGTTTTAATTTAGTAAATGTGGAATATGGTGAGGGTAAATGGCTCGGAATTTTTACTAAAGGTAACCTATATAAAAAAGAGAAGATAGTAATTCGTTCATATTGGCCAAGTGCCGTAAATAGTATTGCAAATGAGTGGGAAAAGGGTCAAAAAATTATTAATTTAACTTATGGACTCCATAAATGGTTTATTCTTTTTAGCAGTGATATAAATTATAAAGCACAAGGTTATGAAGCATCTAACACAATAGATGGCTTAAGAGATATAATTAAAAAAAGAAATAAAAATGGTTATAAATTAGTAGATATTGCACAGGGTTGGTAGTATAAAATATTAATTTTAAATTTTATTATATATTTTAGATAATTTTTTAGATAATTTTGGTACAATCAAATCATTACAAAGTAGCATATAAAAGGGAGATATATAATGGGAAGAGGTACAAAAGTTTCAATCATTGGGGCAGGAAATGTTGGTGCAACTGTTGGTTATTCACTAGCTATGAGAGGGATTGCTCACGAAATTGTCCTAAGAGATAGAAATATAGAGATCGCACAGGGTAAAGCTCTTGATATGAGTCAAGCTGCAAATGCTGCAAGAATGCATACAATTGTAACTGCTGCAAAAGAAGCATCTGATATGGCAGGGAGTGATGTAGTGGTAATTACAGCAGGAAGTCCTAGAAAACCTGGTATGAGTAGAGATGATTTACTTATTATGAATGCACAAATTACAAAACAGGTAGTACAAGATGTAAAAGAGCATTGTCCTGATGCTATAATTATAATGGTATCTAATCCTCTTGATGTAATGACTTATGTAGCACTTAAAGAGTCTGGATTTCCAAAAGAGAGAGTAATTGGAATGGCAGGAATATTAGATAGTGCTAGAATGGCTCACTTTATTTATGAGAAAATTGGTTATGGTGCTGGTCAAATTAGAGCATCTGTTATGGGTGGTCATGGTGATGATATGGTACCTCTTCCAAAGTTTTCAACAGTTGCTGGTGTACCTCTTTCTGATGTTCTTACAGAAGAGGAGATTATAGAGGTTGTTGAGCGAACCAAAAATGGTGGAGCTGAAATTGTAGGACTACTTAAAACAGGTTCTGCATATTATGCACCTGCTAAATCTACAACTTTAATGGTAGAGGCAATTTTAAAAGATACTAAACAAATTCACTCATGTGCTGTATATCTTGATGGACATTACGGACATAGTGATGTTGTAAGTGGTGTACCCGTGGCACTTGGTGCTAATGGAATAGAGAAACTATTTGAAGTAACTTTGAGTATGGGACAAGAGAGAAGATTTGCTAAAAGTGTAGAGTCTGTTAAGAGTATGATAAAAGTTTTAAACGATAATAATTTCTTTGATAAAAAATAGTAGGGTGGGTAAAACCTACCATTAATAAAATTTAATATATATAAAGGTAAAAAATGGAATATAGAATAGAAAAAGATACAATGGGTGAGATGCAAGTACCAGCTGATAAGTATTGGGCAGCTCAAACACAACGCTCAGTTCATAACTTTAAAATTGGTAATGAGAAGATGCCTTTAGAGGTAGTTTATGGTTTTGCTAATCTTAAAAAAGCTTGTGCATTAGTAAATCAAGAGTTAGGTAGATTAGATGATGCTAAAACTGATGCTATTACTAAAGCTTGTGACTCTGTATTAGCTGGAGAACTTGATGATAACTTCCCATTAGTTGTTTGGCAAACTGGTTCTGGTACACAATCTAATATGAATATGAATGAAGTTGTAGCAAACAAAGCTACTGAAATTATGGGTGCTGATTTTACAAAAGAGCATTTAGTTCACCCTAATGATGATGTAAATAAGGGACAAAGTTCTAATGATACATATCCAACAGGTATGAGAATAGCAGAAGTTGTAGCCGTAACAGATAATTTAATCCCTGCAATTAAACAACTTCGTGCAACTCTTCAATCTAAAGTAGAGGCATTTAGTGATATTGTAAAAATTGGTAGAACTCACCTACAAGATGCAACTCCACTTACACTAGGACAAGAGATTAGTGGATATGTAGCAATGCTTGATGCAAATTTAAATCAAATTAATGATGCTCTAAAATATTGTAAAGAGTTAGCAATCGGTGGGACTGCTGTTGGTACAGGATTAAACTCTCACCCTGAATTTTCTCAAAGAGTAGCAAAACAATTAAATAGCTTTATGGCAAAAGATTATGGATTTGTATCTCAACCAAATAAATTTCACGCACTTACTGCTCACGATGGTGAAGTAGTATTGAGTGGAGCATTAAAAGCACTTGCTTCAAATATGATGAAAATTGCAAATGATATTAGATGGTTAGCATCAGGTCCTAGATGTGGATTGGGAGAGATTGAAATTCCTGCAAATGAACCAGGTAGTTCTATTATGCCAGGTAAAGTTAATCCAACTCAAGCAGAAGCAGTAACTATGGTAGCTGTTCAAGTTATGGGTAATGATGCTACTGTTGGAATTGCTGCAAGTCAAGGGAATTTTGAATTAAATGTATTTAAGCCTGTAATTGCTTATAATATCCTTCAATCAACAAAACTTTTAGCTGATTCTATTATAAGTTTTGATGTTCATTGTGCTGTTGGAATTGAGCCAATTCATAAAAATATAGATAGATTTTTAAATGATTCGCTTATGCTTGTAACTGCTCTTAATCCACATATTGGATATGAAAATGCAGCAAAAATTGCAAAAACTGCTCATCAAAATGGGACTACATTAAAAGAAGAAGCCGTAGCATTAGGATTAATGTCTGCTCAAGATTTTGATAAAAATGTACAACCAAAAGAGATGATTTCTCCTAAAGCTTAATATGAGAATATTAGTAATAGGATTTATACTAAGTAGTTTTCTACTTAGTATGGATTTAAAATGAAAATAAATTGGTAAATAAATAATGACAGCATTTGAGATACAAATTACAGATGGGTGTCTAAGAAGTGATATAGAACCTCACGAATTAGATGTTTTTGAAAAGCTTTTTAATATGGACGCATTAGAAGAGATTGATGGATTATGGAGATTAAAACGGATATATAGAACAGGTAGATTATATCTCTCTAAGCCTCCAAATCAAAAAGGTTTTATAGAAGCTAATAAAAAGAGTCAAAAAGATTTAGTAGTAGAGATTGATGATATAGGTGATGCTAATAGTGGTGATATAGTAGTAGTTAAGCGAATTATAGCAAGACGAGGACGAGCATCGGCAAAGGTAGTTTTAGTTATATCACCTGCTCATATATACTCAATTGGATATACTCATAGAGATAGTAGTAATAACTTTAATATATTAAATATCAAAACAGCTTTACCTACTGATGCCTTTATGGAGGGTATGGATTTAAAAGCTTTAAAGCTAGGTACTGTATTAAAAATTGATGATAGTACGGGCAAGGTATTAGAGATTTTGGGTAATTTAGATGACCCTAAAGTAGATGAAAAAATATCTTTGGCACTATTTAATAGAAGAGATGAGTTTGAAGAGGCTTCAACTCAACAAGCCAAAGATGTAGAGAGTGAAGTTGATGCAGATGAGTATGAGAATAGAGTAGATTTAAGAGATTTAGATTTTTGTACAATTGACCCAGTAACTGCCAAAGATTTTGATGATGCAATATATTTTGAAAAAGAGAGTTATACTCTATATGTAGCCATCGCAGATGTAAGTCATTATGTAGATTACTACTCTCCTATTGACAAAGAGGCAAAATTAAGAGCATTTACAACATATCTACCTCATAAATCTTTCCCAATGCTACCAAGAGAACTTAGTGAAAATATCTGTTCGCTAAAGCCCAAAGTGGATAGATTGGCATTTGTAGCTAAAATTAAATTAGATAAAAACACTCTGCTACCAATTAAAGAGGAGTTTTTTGAAGCAATAATCCACTCAAAAAGACGATTTAATTATAATGATATAGATAAATATCTAAATGATAGTAGCAGTGCCGTAGATGTAGATAAAAGAGTCTTAGAGATGTTAATCCCTCTATATAAAATTACTCAAAAGCTCAAAAAAGAGAGATTAAAAAGTGGATTTGACTTTAGAAGCGAAGAGATTAGAATATCAATTGATAAATCTCATAACCTCAAAAATACAACCGTAGAGAGTAGCACTCCATCACATTCACTAATAGAAGAGTGTATGCTTTTAGCCAATAAAGCAAGTGCCAAAAGATTAGATAACTCAATATTTAGAATACACGAACCACCACAACTAGCAAAACTAGAACTACTTTTAGAAGATTTAGTAGCTATTGGTATATTAGTATCTGATTATGAAGATTCACCATCTCTTATCCGTGCAATTCAAAAAGAGGCTAATAGAATAGGCTTAGAAAAAGAGGTAGATGCTATGATAATCAAATCCCTCAAACAGGCCTCTTATGATAACGAAAACAGAGGACACTTTGGATTAGGATTTACCCATTATAGCCACTTCACAAGTCCAATTAGAAGATATAGCGATTTAATTTTACATAGATTAATCAAAGCAGATATAAACAGAGATGAAGAGGAGAATGAGTATCTACTACGAAATATTAAATCCCTTTGTGCGAGAGTAAGCTCATTAGAGAGAGAAAGTACCAAAGCAGAGTGGGATTTTAGAGATAGAAAATTTGCAAGATGGGCAGAGACTCAAATAGGTAACACTTTTGATGGGGAGATTATAGAGTTAAATGATAGTAGTGCTAAGGCTCTATTAATATCTGATATATCAGGAGTGGTAGTAAATATTAAAAATGATAATTTTTTATTATTTGATAAGGTAAAAGTGGAGATAAGTGAAGTAAATATTGCCTCTACTGATATTATGGGTATTTCTAAAATACCTTCTTAATTATAATCAATCTAAAAGGTAAATATTTTAGTTGGTTATCTCTAAACACTTTTTTGATATAATCTCAAGTAATTTCGTATAATCAAAATAGAGAGGATTAAAATGCTACTTTTTACACCAGGACCAACTCCTGTACCACAATCTGTTAGAGATGCTATGGGCAAGAGTACTATTCACCATCGTACGCCTGAATTTGAGGCTATTTTTAAAGAGGCTAGAGAGAGATTATTAAAACTTTTTAATATGCCTGAGTGTGTGATGTTGGCTAGTTCGGGGACTGGTGCAATGGAGAGTGCTGTTATTAATCTTTGTAAGAGTAAAGCACTTACAATTAATGCAGGTAAATTTGGAGAGAGATTTGGAAAAATAGCAGATGCTTTTAAAATTCCAAAAGTTGAACTTAAATATGAGTGGGATACTCCTGCTTCTCTTGATGATATCAAAGAGACATTGAGTAGTAATAGTGATATAGATGCTATATTTATTCAAATAAGTGAGAGTGCTGGGGGGCTTAGACACCCCGTAGAGGAGATTGCCTCTTATATCAAAAGTGTTAGTAGTGATATTATGGTAGTTGCTGATGGGATTACTGCTGTTGGAGTAGAGAGAATTGATACTACTAATATTGATGCACTAATTGCTGGAAGTCAAAAGGCTTTGATGCTTCCTCCTGGACTTGCGATGATTGGATTATCTAATGAAGCTGTTGCTAAGATTGATAAGGGAGAGGGATATTATTTAAATCTTGCTTCTGAAATTAAAAAGCAGAGAAATAATACAACTGCTTATACAGCACCTACAACTTTAATTATTGGATTGAATGCAATATTTGATGAGATTGAAAAAGATGGATATGATGCTTTATATGATAATACAATCAAAAGAGCAGAGGCTACAAATAAGGCACTTACTGAAATAGGATTTAAAATATATCCCTCTTCCCCTGCCCTCTCAATGAGTACAGTAATTGATGAAAATGCAGAAGCTATTAGAAAACTTCTTAAAAGTAAATATAGTGTAAATATAGCAGGTGGGCAAGACCATCTAAAAGGTAAAATATTTAGAATTAATCAAATGGGACTAATTCCTGTTTATGAGTCTATTTGGGTAGTTAATGCTATTGAATTAACATTGAATGAACTTAATATTAGGGATTATGATGGAACTGCTAGTAGAGTATTCAATGAAATATATTATAGGGACTAATAGTGCTATTTGAACATGAAATCCCAAAGGGAAGTAAATTATATTTTGGTAAGAGTGCTAAACTAAAGAGAGAGATTGAAAATCATGCTAGTAATATCTTAAATAAATTGGGATATGAAGAGATTGTAACTCCATTTTTCTCATATCATCAAGCTCAAAGTATTGCCGATAGTAGAAGTTTAGTAAGAGTTAGTGATGAGAATAATTCACAAATTAGCCTAAGAGCTGATAGTACAGTTGATTTGGTACGAATTGTTACAAAAAGAATAGGTAGAGTAGTAAATCATAAAAAGTGGTTCTATATTCAACCTGTATTAAATTTTCCAACAAAAGAGCAGTATCAAATTGGTGCTGAAATTATTGATGGTAGTTTTGAAGAGATTGCAAATACAACAATAGATATGTTTAAAGAGCTTAATATATCTCCAATTCTTCAAATTGCAAATATTAAGATACCTGAAATTCTTTATAATGAGTATAATATAGATTATGATGTAATAAAATTTATGAATATGGAGAAGATTTTAGAACTTAAAATTGATTGGTTACTTGATTTGGCTAAAATTCATAGAGTAGAAGATTTAAAGAGTATTAAAGGGATACCAACTAATATAAAAGATGAACTTGATAAGATGTTTGAAGTAGCTAATAAAATAGATTATGATAATATTGTAATATCTCCCCTATATTATGCTAAAATGAGATATTATAATAGTCTTACATTTAGGGTTTTTGAGGGTAATGAACTTTTAGCTCGTGGTGGGGCTTATAATGTAGATGATATAAAAGCAGTTGGATTTACACTATATACAGATGAATGTATAACAAATATAATGAACAAGGGTAATTAAATAATGAGTAGAGCAGATTTAATAGTAGGATTGCAGTGGGGTGATGAGGGTAAAGGTAAGATAGTTGACCATATGGCTCAAGAGTATGATTTTGTATGTCGTTTTGCAGGTGGGCATAATGCAGGGCATACAATTGTTGTAGGAGATAGAGTATATGCACTTCATGTTATGCCATCAGGAATACTAAATCCAAAAGCTAAAAATATAGTAGGTAATGGAGTAGTTTTATCTCCAAAAGATTTTATAAAAGAGATGGTACAGTTTGATAAGTTAGAGGGGCGACTTTTTATATCTGATAAAGCTCATCTATTATTACCATATCATGCACTAATTGACCAAGCAAGAGAGAGATTAAAAGGTGATAAAGCAATTGGAACAACAGGTAAAGGAATTGGACCAGCCTATGGTGATAAAGTAGCAAGAGTAGGACATAGAGTAGGAGAGCTTTTAGACCCAGTTAAATTAACTAATAAAATTTTAGAACTTTTTGCACAAAATAGAGATATATTCAAGGTTTTAGAGATTGAATTACCATCAAAAGATGAACTATTAGAAGAGATAGAAGGATATAGCGATACTCTATCTCCATTTATTGCAGATACTACTCAACTTATATGGAGTGCTTTAGATAAGAGTAGTAAAATCCTTTTAGAAGGAGCTCAAGGTACAATGCTTGATATTGACCATGGAACATATCCATATGTTACAAGTTCATCAACTCTAAGTGCTAGTGCCTGTTTGGGATTGGGAATTAATCCTAAAGATATTGGAGAGGTTACAGGAATTGCAAAGGCATACTGTACAAGAGTAGGTAATGGACCTTTTCCTAGTGAAGATTTAGGTAAAGAGGGAGAAGTTATTCGAGAAAAAGGGCATGAGTTTGGTACTACTACGGGGCGACCTAGAAGATGTGGTTGGTTTGATGCAGTAGCTATGAAACATGCTGTTCGTCTAAATGGAGTAGATAGAGTTTCACTAATGAAACTTGATGTTCTTGATGGATTTGAAGAGGTTAAAGTTTGTGTTGAGTATAAAATAGATGGTAGAGTGATAGATTATGTACCTTATGATTTAGAGGGTGTTGAGCCTATATATAAATCTTTTAAAGGTTGGGATAGTAGTGAGGGGATACAAGAGTTTGATAAATTACCACAAAATGCAAAAGATTATATCACTGCATTAGAAGAGATAATAGGTGCAAAAATCAAAATTATTTCAACAAGCCCTCAAAGAGAAGATACAATTCTAAGATAGGAGATAGCTATGAGATTAAAAGAGTATCAGACAGGATATGTAGCAACAAAGATTGGAATAGATTTAAGTAATGCTCCATTTATTACTATGCCAAAGGGTAAAGATAGTGTTGTAAGTGCAGTTAAAAATATCATAGATATAAATTTTAAATTAGAAAAAGCTCTCGATGAAAAAGTTTATAAAATCTTAGATGAGAATGATGATGAGATAGAGTTTCAACATATCAATGAGAGAGAACTATTTTTTATGATTAAAAAGAGACTTGCACCAGAAGCTGGAATTATTATGAATTATGATGATAGATATAATGATTTATCTCATAAAATATTAGATGAATTGTATGAGAATTATCTAATTGAGTATGATGTAAATGAGAATCAAGTTAAGAATGTAATTTTTAAATCTTTTAAATCTTTTGCTAATGCTTATGATAAAATAGATGATATTGTATACTCTAAAATTAAAAAAATGAAGAGAGAAGTTATCCCTGGTTCTCAAGATTATGAGTTATTGTATGAGAGATTATATGAAGAAGAGTTATCAAAGAGAGGTATGTTATAGATGCAAAAAGTATATATCTATTTAGAGAATGGAATATTTTTGGAGGCTAATAGTTTTGGTGCAGATGGTACGAGTGTAGGTGAGATTGTATTTAATACTTCACTTACAGGTTATCAAGAGATAGTAACAGACCCAAGTTATGCAGGACAGTTTGTAACATTTACAATGCCTGAAATTGGAGTAGTAGGTGCAAATGCACAAGATATGGAGAGCCGTGGTGCATATTGTAAAGGTATAATTGTACGAAGCTATCAAAAAAGAGAGTCTAATTTTAGAGCAGATGAACCATTAGATACTCTACTTAAAAGATATGGAGTATTGGGTATTTGTAATATTGATACAAGATATATTACAAAAACTCTTAGAGATGAGGGTGCTATGATGATGATAGCTTCAACTATAATAAGTGATAAAGATGAACTCAAAAAGATACTTGAAAACTCACCTAGAATAGAAGATATTAATTATATAGAAGAGGTGAGTACAAAAAAGAGTTATATTCATAATCAATCTACTTATGATATTAAAAGATTTGAATATAAAACTCCAAATACAACCTCTAAAATATTAGCACTTGATTTTGGAGTTAAAAGAAATATCTTAAATGAACTAACAAATGTAGGATTAGAGGTAGAGGTTACTCCAAATAGTATTAGTAGTAGTGAGATTATTAATAGATTTAAAGATGGTGAGATTAGTGGAGTATTTCTATCAAATGGACCAGGCGATCCACTAATTCTAAAAGAGGAACAATCTAAAATTAGAGATTTAATTGATGCCAAAATTCCAATGTTTGGAATATGTCTAGGACATCAACTACTATCTATTGCCCACGGATATGATACATATAAACTTAAATTTGGACACCACGGTGGTAATCACCCTGTACAAAATAGAGAGAGTAATAGAGTAGAAATTACTGCTCAAAATCATAACTATAATGTACCTGATAATATTACAGAAATAGCATCAGTAACACATATAAACTTGTTTGATAATACCATAGAGGGTTTAAAGTATAATGATTCTCCAATAATATCAGTACAACATCACCCAGAAGCGAGTCCTGGTCCTAATGAGAGTGCCTATATATTCAAAGAATTTTCAAACTTAATAAAAGGATAAAGATGGAAAAATTAGAACTAATTACAAGAAAGATTGATTTACTTATTAGTACAAAAAATCAACTTACTCAAGAGAATAATCAATTATCACTAAAACTTGATGAAGCAAATGGTGAAATTGCTAAACTTAATCTAAAGATTGAAGAGTTACAAGAGAAGTGTGATATTAAAGATTTAGAGATGGATGATATTCTATCTAAATTAGAAGATATTGTATTGGAAAATCAGTAAATTTATGCTAAATAGTGGCTTTAAAAGCCCACTATGTCATAGTTTTAAACTATCTTTTTTAATCTTCTATCTGTAAAAAATGTTCCAAATGGAATAAGTGATGCGATAAAGTATATTGCATTATCTTTTAGTTTAAATTTATGTTTTACAGATGCTCTAGTTTGTGCGATGATAAAGAGTATAAATAGTATTCCATGAGTCATACCTACTATTTTTACATATATTGGATTGCCCATCATATATTTAATTGGCATTGCTATAAAAAGTAGTGTGAGATATGAAATTCCCTCTATTGTACCTATTAGTCTAAATTGTTTAATTGCGTTCAAATATAAATCCTTTTATTTTAGATGTTTATTTTAGTAGAAAATATTTAATAGAAGATAAATATTTTCACTCTTTATGTGATATAATTTCATATATTAAAATTAAAAGATTGATTATGAAAATAGCACTAATTCAACAAAAATATTATGGTAGTAAAGATAAAACCATCAAAGTAACGATAGATAAGATAAAAAAAGCATCTAATAGTGGTGCTAAATTGGTAGTTTTACAAGAGTTACATCAAAATGAGTATTTCCCACAACGGCAAAGTGTAGAGTTTTTTGATTATGCTAATAATTATAAAAAGGATATAGAGTATTGGGCTTCTATTGCTTTGTTATATAAGGTTGTCCTTGTTACATCTCTATTTGAAAAACGAACAGAGGGGCTTTATCATAATACGGCCGTTGTATTTGATAGTGATGGAAGTGTCGCAGGAAAATATCGTAAGATGCATATTCCAGATGACCCAGGGTTTAATGAAAAGTTCTATTTTACGCAGGGGGATTTGGGATTTGAACCTATTAATACAACTATTGGGAGATTAGGAGTTTTGATATGTTGGGACCAATGGTATCCCGAGGCTTCACGGATTATGGCATTAAAGGGGGCTGAGATTTTGATTTATCCTACTGCTATTGGTTGGTTTGATGAAGATACCAAAGAGGAAAAGAATAGACAACTTGATAGTTGGATTACTATTCAACGCTCACACGCTATTGCAAATGGACTTCCCGTTATTAGTTGTAATCGTGTAGGTTTAGAGGTGGATAAGAGTAGTATTATTGATGGTATTAGATTTTGGGGTAATAGTTTTGTCTGTGATGCGCAAGGGGCTATATTAGTTCAAGCTAATGATAGAGATGAAGAGATATTATTAGTAGATATTGATATGGATTTCACTAAACAACAGAGAGATATATGGCCATTTTTAAGAGATAGACGAATAGATGCTTATAGTGATATAAGCAAAAGATATTGCGATTAAAATATCAATTTACATCTTAATAATATCTATTATTACATATATATAATCTTCATCTTCTAATACTGCATTATGTGCTAATGAATTAAATTCATTTATCTCTATTGACTCATCATTCCACTCTTTTGTAGCATTAGATGATATATATTTAAATGTATCTAAGGTTTCCTCTTGAGGTGAGAATATAATACGATAAGAGTCTAAAATATCCAATCCCATTTGACTACCAATATCTACAACACCATCTCCTGATGAAAAGTATAACTCATCATCACTACTACTAATTTCACTACTATAACCCAAATAATAGAACTTTATATTATCATATTTATCTGATATATTAGAGTTTAAGAGTTGATATGATTTACTATCATTTGCTAGATTTACTCCTGCATTTTTAGTAGTATCATTATATATTCCTCCATTAGCACCTAAATGAGGTGTATTTAGAGTAATCACTTTTTCTACTCTTTTTATCTCCTCATTTTGAATATAAGCCCTAATTGCTAATCCACCCATAGAGTGTCCAATTAATATAAAATTATCAATTCCAGTTCGCATAGATATATCATCAATTATTCTTTTTAATTCATATCCTTGGGCATCAAAAGATAATTGATTAGAGTTAGAAAAATTTATAGCAAAAACTTTTTGTTGTTGCAATATATCTTGTGTGATTATATCTCCATTAATTTGATACTCTACTTTAGATACTTCAAAATCACCTCTCTTTAATCCAAATACCTTATCATTTGCAATACTTCTATATTTTGATTGCGATTTTATATTATCTAAATCACCACAAAGTACTTCACCATCTACTGCCCCATCAAAACATTTAGCATTACTATCAATATTAATCTCTATTCCAACATCTACAGTAAGATTATTATCTATTTTCATATAATTAGATATTCTAGGTGCGATACTATTCCAAATAGAAGCACCACTATTTAATCCATGAACCAAAATAATATTAGGACGAGTATCATTGTTTTCTACTTCTATAAATATCTCTTCTTCCGTAGAGTTTGTTTCGTTATTATCTTCTATTGTTATATTATTTTCATCTTCTTCATTGATATTTTCTGTTGTAGTACTATTCTCCTCTTCATTAATATTTTCTGTTGTATTATCTTTATTAGCATCAACTGTAATATCTACAAGATTATTATATACTATATCCAAAATAGATACCGATGGTTCATTTAATATATTAGAGTTTAAAACCTCTTCTACTATTCCATCATCAGTTTGAGTTATTGTTATATTATCTTCATTATTATTAGTAATATTTTCTTCTTCTCTTGATATATCTATTGTAGTAGTAGTTTGAGGAGTATTTATTGATTCTGTTGGAAGTCCATTACTAAAATCTCCACTACCACATCCAATCAAAAAAAGTGATGATATAATTATAAATTGTTTAACCATATAAAACCTCCATTTATAATATTATATCATCAATTAATAAAATTTACTTAAATAAGATTAGAAGAGATTCTATTTTCCTATCCTATCTCTTGCCTCTTTGAATATATTGTCTATATTAGTTTTAATCCAATTACTATCCATCCATTCTGCAATTCTTACCTCAACTCCTTGAACTAATATTCCAAAATGTAAATGGTCTCCTAATGCTAAACCACTTTTACCTGTTTGTGCTATTTTAGTACCTGCTTTAATAATATCTCCCTTACTCACTAATATAGATGAACAGTGTCCATATATAGTAAATAATCCCATTCCATGGTCTATCATTGGCATATTACCATATATTCCATTCTCATCTGCAAAAACAACTAATCCTGCATTAGATGATATAATAGGTGCCATAGCTGTACTCGCTAAATCCAATCCTACATGATATGATTGTGATATTTCATTATCTTTATTCTCATAATAGTAGTGTCTCTCATCTCCGAATGTAGCTACTACTGCTGCACGGTTTAGAGGGTGAAATCTTTTAATCTTCCATCTTCTAAATAATTTTTGAGATAAACCACTAGATAATTTATGAATAAGCTTCTCATTACTAATTCTCATATCTTCATTAATAGCTTTTAATTTCTCTAATCTATCTGTTATATCATCATATTTACTATCTGTTACAATAAGGTCAGATATTTTGCCATCTATAAATTTATCTGTAGCTTGAATATATGATACTTTATATTTTTTATCTTTTAAATATATTGGAACTTTTCGCTCTCTAATATTTCCTGCTTTATCTTTGACTACAATAGTAGCTACAAATTTATCTTGATTAAATTCCCATGCAATTAAAGAGGCATAGTAACCTTTTTTATAGTATGGTTCTGCTCTAAATTTATGTTTTTTAGTATCAATATATATTGTATCTATTGCATCATCAGTTGCCTCAAATATAACTAATGCACTACCACCTTTTCTAATACTATATGAGTTAGATATAATTTTTACTTTTGGTTTAATATGGTCAATTTTTAAAATTATTGATTTACTCTCTTTATTTCCCATACCCATATTCCATAAACTTTTATCTTTTACTATAATAGTAATTTTCAACTCTTTTACATCTTTACGAATAGGAAGTTTTGAGGGGTATTTAATATATATAGTTTTACTATTAATATCATCTATAAATTTCTCTTTTGCTAACTCAAATTTATTTTCACCATCTTCTACTATAACTTGATAATTGTCAATTAAATAATTATCAGATATATCTATTTTAATATCTATTTTTTTACTCCAATAACCACTATTATGTATGATTATATTAGGTTTAATTCTCTCAAACTTATTTGATGTATATATAAATCCTGCTACTCCTCCAATAACTATCAAAAAAAATATAAATTTACCTATACCATTACTCTTTTTTTTCCTAAATATTGATCTATTTCTATTCAATACCATCTCCTATAAAATTTCTTTTATTTTATCTATTATAGTTTCAATCAAACTTAAATTATTATCTTCTACTCTAAATCCTGAAGCACTTCTATGCCCACCTCCTCCAAAATATGAAGCTATTTTACTCATATCAAGATTTTGATTTTTTGCTCTTAATGATACTTTGATATTATCTTCAAGTTCTACAATCAATACTCCAACCTCTGTTGTAGCTAATGAGTATGTGTATGGTGCTAGAGTATCTATATCACTCATTGTTGCACCACAACTTTTTATCATATTCTTATCCACGACTATTACTCCAACTTGTGCATCTAAATATAGAGTAAATTTATCTAATGCTTTTGCTTTTAATCGTAGTGATGCCAAAGAGTTTTTTTGTGTAAGATTTTGAGCTACAATAGATGGATTTACGCCTATACTTATAAGCTCACTAGCTATTTTAAAAGTCTCTGCACTTAAATTATTAGTTCTAAAACTTTGAGTATCACTAACTAATGCTGTATAAAAACACTCTGCTACTACTCTATCTATTTTGAAATCATCTTTTAGAAACTGATATGCTACTTGTGAAGCAGATACTGCTCTATCATCAATAATATTCAATATTCCAAAATTACTATTACCATAATGATGGTCAATATTAATTATATCTCTCCCCTGCACATCAAAACCAACTCTTTTAATATCACCACAATCACAAGCAATAATAAGAGAATTTTCATAATCTATTCTATTTTTAATCTTATCAAAATCTCTCAAAAACTTAACACTATTACTAAATTGATAAGATTTATTAACTATCTCCACTTTTTTACCAAGATTTTTTAAAATATGATAGATACCTAATCCTGTACCAACTGTATCTGCATCAGGATTTATATGAGTAATAATAGTAATATATCTATACTCTTCTATTAAGAATTTAAATCTCTTTATCATTAATATAACCTTTTATAAATATTTATTTATAATTTATTTTATCATAAAAATATAAATTTATATTTAATTAATACTATTTATGATATAATTATTATATAAGGATTATTATGTTGAATAGAAATCATATATATTTAATAGAAGATAAACCACTTAAAAAACTTACACCAATTATAACTAATATTAATGAGAATAGATTTGTAATTAGAAGTAAAGAGATAGATATAATTGATAAACTTTTTACTATTAATAATGCATTAGTATTAACAAGCAATATCAGTGGAGTCGGTAGAAGTAGTTTAGCTTCTAGTTATTTAAATAAAAATATAGATAAATTTGATTATTATGGTTATATTAAAATTAATGATAGTTTTCGTCAAAGCTTTACAGCATCTTTTAAAGAGTCATTATCACTAAAACAGAATAATTTAGATGATTTATTTATTGAAGCTATTACTAAACTTTCAAATTTAAAAGGTAATAAATTTCTTATTATCGATAACTCTAAAGGTATAAAAGTATCTAAAGATAAACTAAATTTAATTCTAAATTTAATTAACAAAAACTTCAAGATACTTTTTATATATAATGAAAAGATAAAAGATATTAGAGATTATAAGATAGGTGAATTAAGTGTTGATGATGCAGTACAACTTTTTATAAACTACTCTCCAACCTCTAAAATAGATAAAGTAAAACAAATAGTAGAGTATTGTGGTTATCATACATTTTTTATTAAATTATTAGCAAAAAGAATTTATAGTAGTAGATATAGTTTAGATAATATTATCTATTCATTTCAATCAAAAGAGTTACTTCCTCTCAAAAAAGATAGTATGATGACTCTTATTAATATTAATATTCAAAAATTATTCTTTATGCAAAAATTAGATAAAAAGTATATTACACTTCTTAAAAAATTATCAGCTTTACCATCTATTGAAATTAGTTCAGATTTTATATCTACACTACTAAAAGAGAAAGTTAAAGATGAGTTAGAAGTTTTAGCATTTTTTGGCTGGATTAGTAAGCAAGGTAGTAGTTATAAACTTCATAGAATAATAAAAAATCATATATTAAAATATAACCATGCTACATTCAATGATATAATACATATAGTAGACTACTTTAACCTTTTAATCAGTAATCCAAACTCTAAAGATGCCTTAAATAATGCAAAAAATAATCTACTCTATTTAAAATCACTGAATAATATTTTACAAAGATTTGATATTCAACATGATAAAATATCAACATTTTATCAAAATTTAGCCAATATCTATCATCAAGTAGGAGAAGATAATAAAGCTATTAAGATTTTAAATAAATCACTTATTAATAATAAAAACTCTATAAAAGGGGCTACAAATTATAATAATTTAGGGCTTATTTACAAATCAACTAAGGAGTATAAAAATGCACTATATTGGCTTAAGAAATCACTTAATATTAGATTAAAGTTATTAGGTGAATTTCATATTGATACAGCTAGAAGCTATAATAATATAGGTTTAATATATAGAGTAATTAATAATTATAAAAAGGCATTTATATATTTTAATAAATCATTAAAGATTAAAGAGAAAATTTTGGGCAAATATGATATAGAAATATCATACTTATATCATAATATAGCAGTTACATATCAACAAACATTAGAGTATAAAAAGGCTCAACTATATTTCCAAAAAGTAATTAAAATTAGAGAAAAGCATTTGGGCAAAAACACTTTAGATACAGCTATTGCATATAGTAACTTAGCTCTCTTATATAGAGATATGAATAGATACTCTATGGCTCTATCTCTACTAAAAAAATCTATTAAAATCTATCAAAATAATTTAGGAGAAGATGACCTACGAAGTGTATATAACTATAATTATATGGCACAAATATACAAAGATATGAATAGTGATGATTTAGCTATGGATAATATTAAAAAAGTTCTAAAAATCAATCTAACTACTCTAGGAGAGTATCACCCTAAAACGGCACTTGCATATAATAATTTAGGTTTAATCTATCTATCTAAGAGTGATTATATCAACTCAAAATCATTTTTTCTAAAGTCTATATCTATACTCAATAATATATTAGGAGAAGAGCATTTAGATGTAGCTATTGTTAATGTAAATTTAGCTATTTCCAAATATTTCATAAAAGATTACAGATCAAGCATGATAATTTTAAGTAAAGCCCTCAAAATTCATCAAAATATTTTAGGTAAATTACATCATAGAACACTCTATATCAAAAACCTTTTAGCCTTATCTTTTGCTAAATTAGATAAATATGATAATGCCTTAGAGATTTACCAAGAGAGTATCAAATATTCAACATATATTATAAAAGATGGTGATTTGAATACAGCTTTAAGTTATCATAATATGGCTATTATATTTTTTCATCTAAAGGAGTATGATAAAGCTATAATTAATATGCAAAAATCCATAGATATAAGAGTAAGAGTTCTACCTAAAAAAGATAAACATCTATTAGATGCCATAGATAAAATCTCTCTTATAAAAGATATTCAATTTAAAGCAGATAGTTTTGATGAGGTGGATAGCTTTTTAGAATTGGATTTTGATATATTTACAAATGATAAATATTTAGATAATCTTTTTATAATGAGAGAGAATTTAACCCAAAATAATATTTTTTTAGATATAATTTCACCTTATTAATTATTTCTATTTAAAAAATAGAAAATTTAGATTAGAGAGGGGGTGACTTTTATGCCAGGAATTGTATTAAATTCAAGAGATTCTTTTGATGATGCTTATAGAAAATTCAAAAGACAATGTGATAGAAACTTAATCGTAACAGAAGCAAGAGCTAGACAATATTATGAAACTGCTACTGAAAAGAAGAAAAAAGAGAAAATTGCAACTCGTAAGAAAATCCTTAAAAAGCTATTTATGCTTAGAAGATATGAATCAAGACTGTAACAACTCGTGGGCATCTTCGCCCACACTTAAATCTATTCATATTATTATTACAGGTGGTACTATTGATAAAAAGTATAATATGCTCACAGGTGAAGTAGATTTCAATCAAACATCTTATATTCCAGAAATGCTAAAACAATCCAAAATTCATAGAGATATAAAAACCTCAACACTATTTTTAAAAGACTCTTTAGATATAACCTTAGAAGATAGAGAGTTAATACTATTAGAGATAAAAAAATCAACCCATAAACATATAATAATTACACATGGAACAGATACAATGGTAGAGAGTGCCAAATATATATCATCTCAAAATATAGATAAAGTAGTAATATTTATAGGTGCAATGATACCATATAGCATATCTAACTCTGATGGATTATTTAACCTTGGAGTATCTATTGGAGCAGTAGATTATCTTCAAAATGGAGTATATATAGCAATGAATGGTAAAATATTTAATTCTAATAATGTATATAAAGATAAAAAGATTGGTTTATTTGACTTCTACAATTAAAATCTCAAACTCCAAATATCTATAAGGATAATTATTAATTATATTCTTAATCTCTCTAAATGATAACTTTTTACCCCCTCCATTTACCCCACTCTCTTTGATATACTTTAACATATCATAACTATTCTCAAAATATAATTTATATGATAAAGTCCTATAAGAGGCATTAAAATATCTATCTATCTTTTTGATTAAATACTCTTTTTTATATATAGGAGACTCTATATTTGCCAATTTATGAACACTCTTAAATGTATTAGCTGTAAAAATTCCAAAGATAAATCTATTAGATAATTTAGATATATTATTAAGAGTATAATCCAAATCCTCACTCCACTGCAAAGCAGAAGATGAGATAACTATATCATATCTATTTTCTAATAATCTCTTATCATCAAAACTCATAACTTGAAGTTCTACTCTATCATCTTCTGGGTGAATATCTATCATATTTGAAGATATATCAATAGCCTTTAAATTTTTAAATTCAATACCACTTTTGATAATATTTTTATATATCTCACCTCCACCACAACCAATATCTAATATACTATTATACTCTCTATCTAATTGTTTCACCAACTCTCTTGCTACATCTTTTTGAATTATATTTATTCTATTATAACTATCTGCAAAGCGTGAAAACTCTTTTAATATACTCATTTAGCTCATTCTTATTTGATTTATATTCATAATTCAAATTATATCTAAAAAATAGATATAATAATAAAAAACTAATAATAAGGCATTTATATAATGAAAATAGTATTAGCTCCAAGTGAAACTAAGATAATAGGTGGAGAAGATAAATTTGATATTTCAAAACTAAGTTTTCAAGATTTAAAAAGAGATGAAATAGTAGAAAATTATCAACAAATTATATTAAACTCATCAAACGAGACTCTATCTAAACTTTTTGGGATTAAAGATATATCAAAAATAGATGAATATAGAACTATTTTAAGAAACCAACCCACAATCAAAGCTATACAGAGATATACAGGAGTCGCTTATGATTACTTAGATTACCCATCTTTAGATAAGGGGGCTCAAAAATATATAGATGATAATCTACTAATATTTTCAAACCTTTTTGGAGTATTAAAAGCATCTGATTTAATACCAAATTATAAACTAAAACAGGGAGAGAGTATAGGAGATATAAAGAGTGATAAATTCTATAAAAAAGATATTACTACTATTTTGGATAACTATTTAAAAGATGAGGATATATTAGATTTAAGAGCTAAATATTATGAGAAATTTTATAAACCAACTCAAAAATATACTACTCTAAAATTTATAAAAAATGGTAAAGTAGTGAGCCATTGGGCAAAGGCTTATCGTGGTAAAGTAGTAAGAGATATAGCATTAAACTCTATTACTTCAATAGATGAACTAATAAACTTAGATATTAAAGGATTGAGTATAATAGAGATATTAAATATCAAAAATCAAACAGAGATAATATATAATATAATAGGAGATATAAAATGAAAAAAAACTTATTTGAGATGGGTGCAAATTTTGGCGATGAGTGGAGTAGTGATAATAAAATCAAAAGTAACAAAAAAGATAAAATAGAGATAATAGATAAATCAAAACATAGATTACACTTTGCCAAAGAAAAAAGAAGAGGTAAAGTAATAACGATTGTAGAACCATTCTTTATGGATAAAAAAGAGTTACAAGATATTTTGAAATCTCTTAAAAAATCAATGGGTATAGGTGGGACTATTAAAGATAATAAGATGGAGTTTCAAGGAGAGGTGAAAGATAAACTAAAAGATAATCTCAAAGAATTTGGCTTTAAGTTTAAATAGTATAATATACGATTATGAAAAATAGAGATAAAATGAAGATATTTACAACAAATATCATAGGTGGCAAGTACAAAGGCAAGAAGATAGAAATTCCAGATATAAATACAACTAGAGGCTCTAAATCAATTTTGAGAGAATCTCTATTTAATTCATTACAGTTTGATGTAATAGATAAAAATTTTGTTGAGGTATTTGGAGGAAGTGGTTCTATTGGATTAGAAGCGATTAGTAGAGGTGTAAAAAGAGCATTTTTTATAGAAAAAAATAGAGTAGTATATAATACTTTACTTAAAAATATAAAATCTATTGATAGTAGCAAAGCTATAAGTATATATGGTGATAGCTTTGAAAAGTTTGATATAATATTAGAAGAGATAAAGAGAGATAATACTCCAACTTATTTCTATTTTGACCCACCATTTTCTACAAGAGATGGAATGGATGATATTTATGATAAGACTTTAGAACTTATCTCTAAAATAGATATTGCCACTTGTGAAATGGTAATCATAGAACATATGACAAAATTGGATTTTCCAAAAGAACTTGGAGAGTTGAAGCTTGTAAAAAAGAAAAAATTTGGACGAAGTACAATAAGTTATTTTGCTAAAGAAGATTAAAACTTCTTAAATGGTGGATTATATCCCACCATTTAACTATTTTTTAATAAAAAATGGTATTGCAGTTAATAGAACTCCTATTAAAATAGTCTCTTTAAGTCCAGTAACTACATAAGTATATCCCATAAGTCCAAATCCAGAATATAAAAATGTACTTTTATCACTCTTTTTTCCATACATAGAATAACTCATTCCTACAATACCAAAAAATATCCCCCACATAAAAGAACCATCATCTATACTTTGAGTTACACCTTGAGTTATATTATTAATATCAGGCATATTACCCACATCTTGTAAAATATTTAAATCTTTATCAATCATTTGAAACCTTTTTATATTTAATTTAGTAAATTATAACTTTTAATCTACAATGCTAACCTCTGTACCTTTTGTTACTTTTGCAAATAGTACCTTAGCTACTTTTGGTTGTAATCTTATACATCCATTTGTCCCTGGGTATCGTTTGACATATTTACTTGCATGAAGCCCAATCCCACCACTTGTTAGTCTCATCCAATTTTTGAGTGATGCACCAACATATTTGGCTTTTCTTCCTCTATATTTTCTTCTATCACCTTTATAAACCATTTTACCATTAATATAATATTTACCAAAGATAGTAGAACGCTTATCGGCAATTTTCTCTTTAATTCTAAAAGTACCTTTTGGAGTTCTTTTATCTCTAATTACTCTTGTATTTGGCTCTAGTTTTCTTTTTGCTCCAGTTGTACAAGGGGCACAAAGAGCAACTTTATTATCTACATATAATCTTATTCTTTGCTCTGATATATCTACTTTGAGTTTAGTATTTCTACCATTTGCTTTACTTAAAAGATTTTTATCTTTAAATACTTTATAGCTTTTTCTTAGATTAGTAGTTCTTATAAAATCAGCATAACATTTGCTATTAGAAGTTATTTTTTTAGTAGATTTAATATTATAGTTAGTTTTAGGAAGCTTTAAACTGCTATAAACCATATCTAATTTTCTTTTAGTTTTAGCTCCAACATATCCCTCTGCTGGTTGGATATTATAAAGTTTCTGAAATTTTTTTACAGCCTCTTTTGTATTATCCCCCCATTTACCATCAACTTTAAGTTTAAGTTTTAAATGCTTATCAGAATTTAGTGCAAGTTGAAGATTACGAACCTCATCAGATGAGTTTATACAACTATTTTCATCACTATTTTGACACATATCAGAGTAGTTTTTAAAATTATTAGTTGAGTACGAGAAAGTAAAAAGCATAACTGTTGTTGTTAAAATTTTAGGTATATTCATTAAGACTCCATATATTAAGATATAACTATTGTACCTTATTTATATAATATAGAAATAAAAATAAATTTGTAATTATAATTTTTAATATAATATTTTGGTGGGTGAAACCCACCATCTATAACCATTTTAAAAAACTATATAGCCTCTATATCCTCTTCCCCTGTTCTAATTCTCACAATTCTCTCAAGAGGTGAAACAAATATTTTACCATCACCAATCTTACCTGTTTTTGCACTATCCATGATTTTAGCCACAACATCATCAACCATTTCAGAAGATACAACTAACTCTATTTTAACTTTTGGAATAAAATCTACTACATATTCAGCACCACGATAAAGTTCTGTATGTCCTTGTTGTCTTCCATATCCTTTTACTTCAGAAACAGTCATACCACTAATCTCTACCTCTTCTAGTGCCTCTTTTACATCTTCTAACTTAAATGGCTTAATTATAGCCTCTATTTTTTTCATCATTTTATTTTCCTTTTATTAAGATTTTACAAATTCTGGGTAACTCTCCATACCACATTCTGATAAGTCAAGACCATTATAGTCATCCTCTTCATCTACTCGTAATGGTAATATTTTATTGATAATATACAAAACAATATAAGATTAAAAAAGTCTAAATAATATATTCAATACATAAGAAATATTAGTTAAATTTTCCAAAACTATAATCCTTTTTTTAAGTTATGAAATAATATCATATTAAGGATTAAAGCTTATAATAAATGGTAATAACTTCTCTACACAAAGCCCCATAGCCGTAGATTCATATCCATCTACACTTTGGATATAAGGCTTACAAAATCCCTCTACCATAATAGCACCTGCTTTTCCCATACACTCCTCACTATCTATATATCTATTTAAATCTTCTATATCAAAATCTTTAAATTTATAAGTAGTATAAGATATATCAAAAATATAGCTATCTTGTGATTTAAATATCATACAAGTTATAATAGTAGTTTTATTACCACTTTGAAGCTCTAACATTCTTCTAGCATCTTGCTTATCTTTAGCTTTTCTTAGAAGTTTATTATTACAAGTTACTACTGTATCTGATACAAGTAGAGGGATATCAGTACAACCATATTTTGCAAAGAGTTCATTAAATTTACCTTTTGTTGCTTCAACTACAAACTCTTTGGGATTAGTTGTAGTTATAGCATCTTCATCAAAACTTCCTCCATTTTGGATAAATTCAATAGAGTTATCTCTAAGTATTTTTGCTCTTGTAGGAGAGTTTGAACCTAATCTTATCATAAAATATCCCCTAATTATGCTCTATTATAAGTTCTCTTCTACTAATTGGCTTTTTAATACCAAAACCCTGCATATAATCTATATTTAACTCTTTTAATTTCTCTTTTTGAGTATCATCATCTACCCATTTTGCAATAGTTATAATATTTAACTCATTACACATTTTTAATAAAGATTTAAACATAGCAAGAGAATTTTTATCATTAATATTTCTTGTAAAATCTCTATCAAATTGAACCATATCAAATTTAAAATATTTTATATAGTCAAATGATGAATTAGATGAACCAAAATTATCTATTGATATTCTAATACCTTTAGTTCTAATATTATCTAAAATTTTAAGATAGTTACTTATATTATAATGAGTATTTTTCTCATATATCTCAATAATTATACGAGATGGTTCTATATTATCTGCCTTAATTATATCTAAAGCATTTTTTAAAAATCCTCTATCTCTAATTGAAAAGGGTGATAGATTAAAACTCAAAGATATACTCTCATCAATTAATGAAGCTGTCTTTACCACCTCTTTTAAAACTACTAAATCATAAATTTGTCCTAATCCTAAATGGTTAATAATAGGTAAATATACGCGTGGAAGTAGTTCTCTTTGGTCTCTTAAAATCATTTTGATAGATATAGTATATATATCAACTTTATGGGTATTACTATTAAGTAGTGGTCTAAATGTAAATGATAGAGATTGTCTCTTAAGGGCATCTCTAATTGCCTCTTCTAATTCTATCTCTTTTTTACTATCTTTTACTATAATTTTCTTTTTTTGTTTATTTATCACATCAATATCTATTAAATTAATTATTTTACGAATACTATCTTTATGATTATTTGCAATTACAGAGAATATATAATCTATATCTATATTATTAATTGAGTTATAATTTTGTGTAAATTTATTTAAAATATCTTCTATATCTTTTGTATCTTTATCAAGAGCTAATATAAATTTTGACCTACTATATCTACCTATTATAATATTTTTAACACCATATTGTGTCAAAAAAATATCAAGAGAATCTATAATATCATTGAGTGCAATATTTAAATTCTCATAACCATAATTCTCTCCAATAGATTCTAAATTTTTAATAACCAAAAGTGCAATAGTCTTTGGTTTCTTATGTTTAACTATTTCTATAAAAGCATTCTGATTAAAGCCATCTGTCTCTTTATCTAAAAGTGTCCCTTTTGTAGCAAGTTCTAACATAAAATATATGAAATATATTGTCGTAAATACTATCCCTGCTACAATTAAACTATCTTTAATAGAGACTTCAATATCAGTATCTTGTACAAATAAGATATATAAAATAACAAAAATAAAGATAAGAGCAGGTATCCCTGCCCTTAGTGCAATTTTAAATCGTCTCTCTCTTTCTAATAATGTAGATAAAAGCATTAAACATCCAAATGCTTAACATCTTTAGCGTGAGCTTCAATATAGTTTCTTCGTGGTTCTACCTCATCTCCCATAAATAGAGAGAATGTATCACTAGCCTCTTCATCATCATTAATTGTAACTCTAAGTAGTACTCTATTTTCAGGAGTCATAGTTGTCTCCCAAAGTTGTTCAGGATTCATCTCACCAAGCCCTTTATATCTCTGAATATAAGCACCCTTTTTTGCATTACTCTCTATCTTAGCAAGAAGAGCCAACATATCTTTATCTCTAAACTCATTAGTAATCCTATCTTCTATTTTATTGTAAATAGATATAGCCTCTATAAAATGAGCATCATTAAATAAATTCTTATCAATAATCAACTCTTCCAACCCATCATTAGTCTGCACAAAAAGATGAATTTTATCATCACTACTCTCTCTATTTAAAATATTAAACCCAAGATTATTAATATACTTCTCTATATCATTACTCTTTGAAATAAATGACTCTTCATTAAACTCCTGCGAATTTTCTATTAAATATTTCAATACTTCAGGCATAGAGTATCGTCTCTCTATCTCATTGAGCGTACTTTTATAATAAGATACCAATTTAAACAGATCAATTAAATCATTATCCCCCATTGTACCACTCTCTATTACAGATATACCATTCTCTATCAAAAACTCATTCAAAGCTTTATCATCTTTAAGATATCTCTCATTCTTACCCTTTTTATAACGATAAAGAGGAGGTTGAGCAATATATAAATATCCTTTTTCTATTATTGGCTTTAGAAATCTAAAGAAAAATGTCATAAGAAGAGTCTGTATATGTGAGTTATGAACAAAGATAGAACTATTCTCACCAGCTTTTATTGCAAAGTTATGATATTTATCTACTGTTAAATCATAAACAGGGGTCTCTTCAACTTCTATAATTTCTATAGATTTAATTTTATGATTATATGTTTGAACATAACTAAAGAACTCTTCTTTATCTTTAAAATCATATTTATTAAAAACTGTATCCCAATTTGGCACACCACTTTTTGGCTTTTTAGCTTGATATGTATCTTTTGATAATTCTCCAAACTCTTCTATCGCTTTTTTTGCTACATTTACAACTCTTGTCATCTGCATTCTAAAAGCAATATCATCATCTTTCCATTGATTTTTACAATTTTGGCTAAGTTCCTCTTTTGTTTCTGCTTTTGATAAATACTCTTCTCTTTTTTGTAATATATTTTCACGATATTCTCTCTTATTCCAATTTTCTCTATTTTGTTTAGAAACTTTTTGAGAATGCTCTTTAGATTTATTATATATTAAAAAATGACTATCTCTATCATCATAAACACCATTATCCCAATTCTCTTTTAAATCTTCTGCTTGTTTTTTAGAACCATTATAATTATTTATTAGATGAGTATCTTTTCCATGAAGTTTAGAATGCTCACTTCTACTCATAAAAGTAAGATTATCGGGTTGATTATTTCTTCTATTATGGTCAATATGATGTGTAATTAAATTTTTATCATTATATTTTTTTTCATCTTTAAATTTATTTACAATTTTATGAGTAGGTATCCATTTTTTACCAATTTTCATAAGTTCATAATTTGGATAAAAACCTTTTTCTTCTACTTTATAATAAAGTGGCATCAAAGAATAATCTTCTTTTAACTCATCAGCCCGTACATAATCCCCATTTATTAATCTAAACGGGTGATTATCAGTAGCTTCAATTACAAAATCATTATCTAAAGTAATTTTATATAGTTTTTTAACTCTCTTAGTAACTCTAACACTATGTGCTTTAGCAGGAGTTGGTTTTCCATCCTCATCACTTGCCCAAACCCAAAATTTATTCTCTTCATTTGGATAAAGTTCAGTCAATTTTTCCATTGTCTGATAAGTACCATCTAATAATTTAACTTCTGTATCACCTGTTAAACAACCATCAACATCTGCATCAGTCATAATAATAACTTTATGGTATCTAAGTTTCTCTTCATTAAACTCATCACCAATACCACAACCAAGGGCTGTTATCATATTTTTAATCTCATCAGATTTTAAAATTTTCTCAAGTCTTGCTTTCTCAACATTTAAGATTTTACCTTTTAATGGTAAGATTGCTTGGAATACTCTATCTCTTCCTTGTTTGGCTGAATTATGTACAAATACACCAGAAGCTAAAGCAAAATTATGAGTATTTGGTACTTCTATATCATAAACAGGTATTGGTTCACCGATATATTTTTCTATTTTTATAACTTTATGATTATATGTATATAAATTACTTTGAATTAACTCATTTGGATTTAATAATGATGGATAATTATCACTTTCAGAAATTTTCTCTAATAATGTTTTAATTATAAAAACTTTTCTATTTTTAGTCTCTTTTCTTACATCTTCATAATTATCTATTCCAACTCTATTTAAAAGCTCTAAACTATTTTTTATTCTAGTCTCTCGTTCAGTAGCTAGTTTTCTCTTAACATTCGTAGGATTAGACATCTGTTTTCTAGTCTCTTCTGCTCTCCAAGCTCTTAACTCTTCATTATTCCACTGCTGATTAGCTTTTTGACGATGATTCTGTCTGGCTTCAGGATTATCTTGAAAATATTTAGTAACTCTTTCACTCTGCTCTTCTCTATGAGCCTCATTAGCCCAATATTCAGCAAAATGTTCAGTATTCATCTGTCCATTTTCAATCTGAATCTCTCTCATTCTTTTATGTTGACCCTCAAACTTAGCTCTATATTCAGGATTTTCCCAATCTTTTATAACCCGTTCTGATATTTCAGCAGATTGTTCTTTCATTTTTTTGGACATATATTCTCTATATTCTGGTGATTGTCTATCAAAATCATCATAATGTTTTAAGATATGTTCTGTTGGAGTTAATTGTTCTATATTTGTTGGGTTATTATTTAAATGATTTTTATCTATATGGTGTCTATGAATATGACCACTTCTTTTTTTGTATATACCATTTTCTAAATTCCATTTATCTGCAACTCTATGGGTAAATTCCTCTTCTCCATTTGGTTGTATAATAGTTTCATATTCATAAGATTTTAGTAAACCATTATGCTTTAATAGATATTCTCCTCCAAGATTTTGTGTAGAAGTATATATAGGCATAATTGAACTACCAATTTTTAAATCTTTAGCCTCAATATATTCTCCACTTCTCAAAAGCCACTTATGGTCAGAAGTACAAAGTTCTCTTTTCCCATTATCCAAAGTAATATATAGTAAATCATCAGTGATTTTTGTTTGCCAAGCATTTTTTATTTTTTGTAACTCTATTTTATTTGTATCATGATTATATGTATAGATAAAATTCTCTTTTCCTTTTAAGTGTTCTTCTGCTAGAATATCAATTCTAATATCCTCCCCATTAGCACATTTTACCTTAGTATCTCCTGAAAAGCATCCCCCAGCACTATCTCCTTCCACCAAATAAATCTCTGAAATTTCAGGGTCTTTACTTTGACAATCTGCCAATTTTCCAGGTAGAGTACCCACACTCATTGAGTCTTTTCGCTTGACTAAATCTTTAGCTCTCTTAGCTGCATCTCTTCCTCTTGCTGCTAAAAGAATTTGTGCCATAATCGCTTTTGCCTCTATGGGATTCTCTTCTAGGTATTTATTAAACTTTTCAGAAAAAAACTTTTGAACTAATGGACGAACATAGCTAGAACCTAATTTACCTTTTGTTTGTCCCTCAAATTGTGGTTCAGGTACACGAACCGATACAATTGAGATAAGTCCCTCTTTACAATCCTCTCCTGTAATTTTTACACCTCTCTCTTTAGCACTTGCATTTTTACTAATATATGAAGCCATAGAACGAGTCAATCCTGCTCTAAATCCTGCTTCGTGTGTTCCTCCATCTGGTGTTTTAATATTATTTACAAATGATAATGATTTTTCACTATCAGAATTACAATACATCAAAGCAATATCTATCTCAATATCATCAGATTTTCCTTGAAAAAATTGAGCATTAGATAGTGCTGTTTTTTTATTCATATCTTCTACAAACTGTTTTATCCCACCTTCAAAATGAAATAACTCTTTTGTTCCATCTCTCTCATCTCTAAAATCAATTTTTATTTTTGGATTTAGATATGCTAACTCTTTAAATCTTTTTGCAAGAATATCTTTTTGAAAAGTTGTACCCTCTGTAAAAATTGTATCATCTGCCCAAAACTCTATCTTTGTACCATTTTTACGAGTTGTTCCTACTACTTCTAAAGGCTCTTGAGGAATACCCTCTTTAAATGATTGTTCATAAATCTCTCCATCACGATGAATAGTAAGCTTTAAATCTTTTGATAAAGCATTTACAACAGATACACCCACACCATGCAATCCACCAGAAACTTTATATGTATCTTTATCAAACTTTCCTCCAGCATGGAGAACAGTTAAAACAACTGTGGCTGCTGATATTTTTTCAGTAGGATGCTCTGCTACGGGAATACCTCTACCATTATCTTCTATTATCGCTGAACCAGACTTTGTAAGAGTTACTTTAATAGTATCACAAAATCCTGCCATAGCTTCATCAATAGAGTTATCAACAACCTCATATACAAGATGATGAAGCCCTTTTATTGATGTATCACCAATATACATACCGGGTCTTTTTCTTACTGCCTCTAGTCCTTTAAGAACTTTAATATTACTAGCACCATATTCAGCCATATTTTCTCCAAATTATAATTCATTATTAGATATATTTTATCTAAATTTTTGTTATAATCTAATGAAATATCTAATCTCTATAAATCTATTTTATATTCAAAACTTTTAACTCTTCTTTCCTTTTAAAATTCTTTATTATAGATTATATCTAAATTTATAAGTTTTTATTATTAATAATAATTATATACTATTAAATTATTTTAAAAGGGATAATTTATGGTATTACAAAAAAAAGTTATATTGATTATATTATCTATATTTTTTCTATCTAGTTGTGGAAATAATAATGTAGATAATAAAAATTTCGTTAGTTCTGAATTATTAGTAGATATAAATTCATCAACAATGAATACAACATTTGGTTATAAGGCATATAAAATAGTTTATAAGAGTCATACTCCAAGAGGTGAAATAGTAGAGGCATCAGGGCTTTTAGTTTTACCAACAGGTTATGAGAATATGGAAGGTTTTAGTATCTCTATGGTTTGTGATGCAAGAGGGACTATTTTTGCTAATTCAGAAGCACCAACTCTCAATTTTATGCCTCAAGATAATCCTATTGGTGCTGGATTTTCTGCTACGGCAGGGTTTGCTACTATTCAGCCAGATTTTTTAGGTTTTGGTAAAAGTAGCGATAAGACTCACCCCTATTTATTAAAAGATGCACTTGCTCAAAACTCAATTGATATGATAGAGGCAGTAATTGAATTTGCACAAGAGAACTCTATTGCTATTAATGGACAACTATTTTTATCAGGATATAGCGAGGGTGGATATGCGACGATGGCTACTATTCAAAAGATAGAAGAGAGTTATAGTGATACTCTAAGTGTTGTAGCATCTGCACCAATGTCTGGACCTTATAATTTGGAGATGATGACACAATCAGTATTAGCAAGTGATGTTTTATTATACTCTCCATTTATAGGATTTACAGTTTTTGCTTATGCTAATGCTTATGATAATATAGAGTTAAATAGTATAATTAATGAGCCTTATGCGTCTAAATTCTCATCTCTGTTTGATGGAAGTAAATTAGGAGATGAGATATATCTAAATCTTACTAATTATACAGAAGAGTTATTTACACAAGATATTATTAATAATTATCAAGGAAGTAGATTTCAAGAAGCTATTATAGAAAATAGTATTAGTAATTGGAAACCTCTTAATAAAATGAGATTATATAATTGTGACCAAGATCCTATTGTGCCATTGATTTTTGCAGAAGATGCTTATAATAACTTTATAAATAATGGAGCGACGGATATAGAACTTATTACTTTAGAGAGTAACTCTCATAGAGAGTGTGCAGAGATTACATATCCTAAGGTTATAGCTTGGTTTGATAAATTAAGAAAAGGAGAGTAAAAATGAAAAAAGTTTTAACATTAAGTCTAATAACGGTAAGTTTAAATGCAGGAGGGTATAAAATACCTGAACAGTCATTAAACTCTATGGCATTAGGAGGGGCGAGTGTCGCATATACAGTAGGTGCTGATAGTGCATACTTCAATCCTGCAAATATGAGCTTTTTAAAGAACTCAAATTTTGTAGAGAGTGGTATTACAGTAGCACATCTTCCATCTAATAATTTTAGTGGGTTTCAAGCACTCTCACCTATTAATATCTTACCATCTATTAACTCTTCAGAGGTAGAGAATATCCCAATTCCATTTTTTCATTTTGTATCAAAAGAGTATAATGACTTTAGATTTGGATTGAGTTTGAGTGTACCAGGGGGGCTTACTAAGAGATGGGAGAATGGAGTTCAAAAACTTTTTGCACAAGAGTTTGGGCTTAAAATTGTAGAACTCAATCCCTCTTTTTCATATAAAGTAAATGATAAGTTTAGTATTGGTGGAGGATTAAGAATTATTTATAGTGAGGGAATAGTTAAGAGTGATGGATTTGATATTGGAAAACCAATTGCTAGAGATATGCAAGGTGATACGATAGAGTTTGGATATAATTTAGCACTCTCTTATCGTCCTTTAGATGATTTAAACTTAGCTATTACATATCGTTCTAATGTTGATTTAAAAGAGGAGGGAGATGCTAAATTATCACTTAGTAATCTATCCTCTATTCATAATTCATCAGTAAGCGTACCTCTTCCTGCCTCATTGAATTTAGCTATTAGTAAAGAGTTAAATAAGAATTTTGTAATTGAGTTTAACTATGAGAGAACATATTGGTCAGAGTATAAAGAGTTAGATTTTAATTATGATACTCCAATATTTGCACTATTAAAAGCACCTTTTGATAATCCAAAAGCTAAGAATTGGAAAGATACAAATACATATAGAGTAGGTGTTTCATGGCAACTAACTAATGATATTACTCTAATGGGTGCTTATGCTTATGATGAGACTCCTGTACCTATTGCAAATCTTAACTATGAGTTACCTGATAGCAATGCACATATATTTAGTGGTGGTATAAGAGTTAAATATAATGAACAATTATCTTATGGATTTGCAGTTCTTTATGATAAAAAAGATGATATATCTATAAAAGCAGGTGAAAATGCTAATGGTATTATAGGAGATTTTAGTGATGGTGGGGCAATATTAACTACTTTTGGTATATCTTATGAGTTTTAACATATTGTAACCAAAATGTTATTAATAGATTGTATAATTTTAATTATTTAATAAAAGGAATCTTATGAAGAGTTATCTCAAGCTATCTTTGGGTGTTGTTTTTATAGTGTTAGTTGCACTCTATGTTAATCTATCTTTTAGCAATATCAATAATATAGGCTTTTTAATCTTAGCTGCTATTTTTGGTGCATATATGGCGATGAATATCGGTGCAAATGATGTAGCAAATAATGTTGGACCTGCTGTTGGTTCTGGTGCATTAACTATTGGAGGAGCAATTATAATTGCTGCTATTTTTGAATCAGCTGGTGCATTAATAGCAGGTGGTGATGTGGTAAAAACTATTAAAAAAGGTATTATTGACCCTACTATGTTTAGTGACCCTATGGTGTTTGTATATGCTATGAGTGCAGCTCTTCTTGCTGCTGCATTATGGTTAAATCTTGCTACTTGGCTTAAAGCTCCTGTATCTACTACTCACTCAATTGTTGGTGGAGTAATGGGTGGAGGTATTGCTGCTGCTGGATTTGCCATAGTTTCATGGGGTACAATGGGTAAAATTGCAGCTTCGTGGGTAATATCTCCTCTTCTTGGTGGTGTTATTGCAGCACTATTTTTATATATTATCAAATCTAAAATTATATTTGTAGAGAACAGATTAGAGTCTGCTAGAAAACTTGTACCTATACTAATAGCTATTATGAGTTGGGCATTTTCAACATATATTATTATCAAAGGTATTAAAAAGCTTATTAAAATAGAGTTTCCTATTGCTCTATCTATTGGATTAGTAATTGCGATTGCTATCTACTTTTTAGTTAAGCCTATGATTGAAAAACAGATTGATGGATTGGGTGAAGATAGAGAAGATATAAATAAATTATTTACTATACCTCTTATTTTTGCTGCTATTCTTTTAAGTTTTGCTCATGGTGCAAATGATGTAGCAAATGCTGTTGGTCCTTTGGCTGCTGTTTTTGATGCACTCTCTAATATGCAAGTATCTGCAAAAGCCTCTATCCCAATTTGGGTAATGCTTGTTGGTGGGCTTGGTATATCAATTGGACTAGCCCTTTTTGGTCCACGACTTATCAAAACAGTTGGTTCAGAGATTACAGAGCTAGACCATATTAGAGCATTTAGTATTATGATGGCTGCATCTATTACTGTTGTTATTGCTTCTCAATTAGGACTTCCTGTATCATCTACTCATATTGCTGTTGGTGCAATATTTGGTGTTGGATTTTTAAGAGAGTGGATAGATAGCAAAGGTTCTTCAGAAAAAGTTTTAAAACTTAGAAAAGAGGTAGAAAAGCATAAAAGTCTAAAGAGTGAACTTAAAGCCCTTAAAGGTACAAAAGAGTTTGAAAGAAAATATAAATTAACTCAAGATATAAAAGAGCAAAAGAAGTTAGTTAAAAGTCTTAAAGATAGTATAAAAGAGAATTATGTAAAAAGAGGAATGGTTAAAAAGATTATTTTAGCATGGGTAATTACAGTACCTGTTGCTGCGTTTATATCTGCTGTAATATTCTTTATAATTAGAGGAGTAGCCTCTTAGTGAAGATTAGAGTATATTATGAAGATACTGATGTAGGTGGTATTGTATATCATACCAACTATATCAAATATTGTGAGAGAGCAAGGAGTGAGCTATTCTTTGAGAATAATCTCTCTCCTATAATAGATGGTTGCCACTTTGCTGTAAAATCTTTAGAATCTAATTTTATATCTATTGCCAAACTAGGTGATATATTAGAAGTTACTACAAAAGTAAAAACTCTTAAAGGTGCATCTATTATATTAGAACAAAATATATATAGAGATGAAAAACTTATATTTACTATGAATATCACTTTGGTATTCTTATCTCCTAGTGAGGGCAAAATTAAAAAGATACCTCAACAGATTAGAGAATTTTTTAATAAATTTTAATGGATTATATATATCTCTTTTTTAATGCTTTAATATCTGCTACCCTCTTTCCTTTGGGTAGTGAAGCACTATTTATTTATGACATCACACAAAATCTAAATATTACTCTTTTATTATTAGTAGCTACAGCTGGAAACTCTTTAGGTTCTATAATTAATTACTATACAGGATATAAAGGAGAAGAGTATTTATTAGAAAAAAATATAATCAATCAATCTAAAATAGATAAATATAAGATATATTTTGATAAATATGGAGCATATACATTAATTTTTGCTTGGCTTCCTATTATTGGAGACCCACTTACAATTATTGCAGGTGTTCTAAGATATAACCTTAAAATTTTTATAATTGTAGTTACAATATCAAAATTTTTAAGGTATTTTTTTCTACTGATTTTAATATTTGAAAATTATTAATCTACTACTTTCATAGATAAATCTATCCAATTAGATTGATGTATCGTACTTCCTGTACTTATAGCATCTACTCCTGTTGTAGCAATTTCACTAATACTCTCAAGAGTTACATTTCCACTTGCCTCTAAAAGAATATGAGGATAATTTTTATTTCTAAACTCCACAACCTCTTTAATCTCATCTATACTCATATTATCACACATAATAATATCAGCCCCTACTCTACAAGCCTCTCTAACCATATCAATATCTTCACACTCAATCTCAATCTTAGAGGTAAATGGTATCTGCTTTCTAGCATTTTTCATAAAAACATCTAAATCTTTAATAGTTTTCAAATGTGTATCTTTGAGCATCAAAGAGTCATCAAGTCCAAAACGGTGATTAATCCCACCACCACATCGTACTGCATACTTCTCTAACTCTCTTAATAATGGTCTTGTTTTTCTAGTATCTAATAATTTTACATCTCTATCTCTAATAATATCTACAAATTTAGCTGTAAGTGTAGCGATAGAAGAGGTGTGATGAATAATATTCAATATAGTTCGCTCAAGTGATAAAATAGTTGTATTCTTACCCTCTATATCTACTAATTTATCACCTATTTTAAATCTATCTCCATCATTAAAATACCACTTGAAACTAATATCATACATATTTATTAGTTCATTGATATACTCCACCCCTGCTAATACTCCATCACTCTTAGCAATAATTTTTGCCTTTGCATCACTTGGAGTAACTACTCTAGCAAATAAATCACCTCTACCAATATCTTCTTTAATTGTATCTTCTAAAAATTTTTTTATTGACATTAATATAATATCCTATACTCTATATTATTAGCTTCTAAATTATCTATCATATCTTTTACACTCATCTTTGCATCATCTAAATCTACTGAATTCCCATTATATCCACTCACAAGTTCTAAAGCAGTTGATAGAGTAGCCATTGTAGCTCTATTTACTGTAAATAAATCGGTAAAAAATGATGGTAATAATCCCTCTAAAACACTTTGTGTATCAAAATAGTCTGCTACACCTGATATTATCTTAATACCATTACTAGCATCTCCATCATTATCAAGAGTTTGAAGAAATTGAATATTCGCATCATTTAGCTCTACTAAAGTTATTCCATCAGTGAGGGCAGATGATGAAATTTCTCGTAAGCTTTTACTACCTATAAAAAGCTTACACCCCTCACCCTTTTCAAAAATAATTTTACCTCTACTATCAGTAGTCCCTTTAGGTGCATCTCCACAATCAAATTCCACCCCCTCAATACCATTATAATATGCCGTACCTAAATCTTTAGCATCTACCTCACCATCACTTAAACTACCACAACTTATCATAAATATTGATAATAAAAATATTGCTATAAGCTTATTTTTTTTCATATAGTATTCCTTATATTACTATCTTATTTGGATTTTTATTTTTATCTGCATCATATAATTTATCTATAATAGATTGATTTGTAATTGTATGAATTGTTCCATCTTTTAGAGAACTTGCATCTATACTAAATAGCTCTTTATCATTTAGATAAAAACGACAACTACTACCAAATTCATATAAAAACTCACCATTCTCTCCACTCTTTGCCATATCTAAATATCCACACTCATAATCAATATTTGATACAGGATAACTATCTACATATAAATATGTCTGTCCCATTCCATCAATACTACTCTTTTTAATTTCAGAATAGTATGGATTATTATCACAACCTACTAAAAATATAAATACAATTAAAGTAATTTTATATATTTTATTCACTATATTTCCTTTTTAATAATTTCAACTACTTAATATAATTATATCTAAAACAACCCTTTTTTGTCATCATTTTCAAGATTTTTTTTAGAGGGTAATTTTTTTGTCGGTATTTTTGTACCCTTTTTTTTCATATTTTTCTTTCTCTTTTTAGTTGGTTTTGGTTTAATTATACCTTGAAGCATAAAAGATATTGGTTGAGAACTTTTGCTATCTATCATTACTAAAACTTTATCTTTGTTTCTTTGGATATTAAATAGTGTAAGATTTTGCATTATCTCATCAATTTCTACTCTATCATCTGAAGTTTTAGGTAACTTATAACTATTTCCCTCTACTCTAAGAAGTCTATTTTTATCTTTAAGAATTAGATAACATACTTTAGCAGAAGGGAGATTGTATAGTGAGTTTCGCGTATTATTTATACATAATCTACTAAACTCATTTTGTGTAATAGTTAAATTTCCATCAGACTTTAGAATATCAAGATAAATAGTATTAATACCCTTTATTAATGTTGTACTTTTTTGTAAATATGAGTATAGATGTTTATTAGAGTATCGTACCATATCAATACTCTTATATAATACAGCCATAACAAAACCTAATAGAGTTATTGATACGAGAACTTCAAGTAGTGTAAAGGCTTTAGACTCTTTTTTCATTGTTTTAACTTTTATTTAAATTATAAGATAAATATAATATCATAATTCATATTAGAATCTATTTTATTATTAGTAATATTTACGAAATTTCTAGTATAATATCTTTATGGCATATATTACAATAAGTAGAGATAATTTTCATTATAATCTACAACAGATAAATAAATTAGTATCATTAGATAAGATAGCAGTAGTATTAAAAGATAATGCTTATGGTCATGGATTAGAGATTATAGCTCAACTATCACAAGAGTATGGTATCAAACATAGTGTGGTAAAATCTATCAAAGAGGCTAATATAATTAAAGAGTATTTTGAGACTATTTTAATATTAAATGATAAACCTATTGAAGATGATAAATTCTATTTTGCAATTAATAATATAGATAGACTTAAAAGTGCAAATAGTAGAGCAAAAATAGAGCTTAAAATAGATACAGGAATGCATAGAAATGGTATAGATATGGCTCAAGTAGATGAGGCTATTAATATCATCAAAGAGAATAATCTTAATTTAGTAGGAGTGATGAGCCATACTAAAAGTAGTGATGACTTATCATCTGAACTATTTTGGCAAGAGAAAAATTTTGATAAAGTATTAGCAAAATTTAAAGCGTTTTCTAATATTAGGACTCATCTATATAACTCTAGTGCTATTTTGAGAAATAAGCAATCTAAATATACTATTATACGAGTAGGTATAGCTATTTATGGTTATAACGAGTTATCTTATATATTTAATCCTATTAAATTAAAACCTATTCTTTCTCTATATGCAGTAAAGAATACAACTAGATATTTAAGTTTTAATAATAGGATTGGATATGGTGGTGATGGTAATAATGATGGAGTCATATCTACTTATGATATAGGTTATGGAGATGGTTGGTTAAGAGATACTAAAGATATCTATATAGATGAAGATATAAAAATAATCGGTAGAGTCTCTATGGATTTTATATCTATAAACTCAAAAGATAATGAACTTTGTATTTTAAATGATGCACAAAAAGTGGCAAAATATTGTAATACCATTAGTTATGAGATAGTAACAAATCTTAATGCAAATATAGAGAGAAGGATTATTTGAAATGAAATCATATAACTTTAAGATAAAAAATCCAATAGAGTTACAAGATATTATAAAAAATAGTAATTTAAAGGATTCTGAACAACTTTTAATTCAAGCTTTTGTAGGAAATATTTCTAAATCATATATTATAGAGCTTCAAAAAGAGCTTCAAAAATACTTCAAAAAGGCTCATATTATAGGTTCTACGGCTTATGGTTCAATCGCAAATGCAAAAGTAATAGATAAACCTTATGCTACTATTAACTTCTCTTACTTTAAAGATACTAAACTTCTATCTTATAGTATAGGAGATGAAGTAGATGAGTATAATACAGGAATTGATATTGGAGAATATTTTAATGATTTTAATCCCAAATTAATTATAGCATTTGGAAATGGATTAAATACCAATGGAGAATTACTATTAGATGGTATAAACTCTATTTTGAATAATACTATTATAGCTGGTGGATTAGCATCAAAAGATGAAGAGTCAAGTGATACATTTATATTTAATCACTCTCTAATATCATCTAATAAAGTGATAGCCGTAGGTTTATCTAATCCAAATCTAAACATCATAGATAATTATGCACTAGACTGGATACCAATAGGACGAGCAAAACTTGTAACTAAATCTATTGATAATAGAGTATATAGCATAGATAATATAAGTGCCGTAGATTTTTACTCTAAATATTTAGGAGAAAAAGTAGCAAATAATTTATCAAATATAGGTATGCAATTCCCTCTTATTGTCAATAGAGGTAAAGATAGTGTATGTAGGGCTCTAATGAAACAACATAGTGATAAATCTCTAAGCTTTGCAGGTAATCTCAAAGAGGGAGAATTAGTTCAGTTTGCCATTGGTGATATTGATACAATTATAAAAAATAGTAATGATTATAAAAATGAATTACCTTACTCCAATATTGAATCTATTTTTATATACTCCTGTATTACAAGAAGATACTTTCTCCAAGATGATATTAGTATAGAGTTAGAAGCACTAGAAAAAATTGCACCAACAACAGGATTTTTTACATTTGGGGAGTTTTATAATCAATCTCTATTAAATCAATCCAATAGATATATAGCCTTATCAGAAAAACCATTAAAGAGTATAGAAGTAGATAATAATCTAATAATGAATAGTAAAAATAACTCTACATTTAAAGCCCTTGTAAATCTAACTAATACTATAAGTAGTGAATTAGAAGAGTTTAGAAAATTACAACATCTAAAAATAGAAGAGCAAAAAAATGATATATATCGTAAAGTATATTATGATGAATATACAAATCTTCCAAATAGATTAAGACTCTTTCATAAAATTAGACATCATAAAGATAGATACTTGATATACTTTGATGTTGATAGATTTTCTAAAGTAAATTATTTTTATGGATTTCAAGCAGGTGATGAACTGATTATAAATCTAAAGAGGTATCTTAATTCTGTGATAAAAAATATTGGTATATTATATAAATTACCTGCCGATGAATTTGCTACAATTATAACTCAAGATGATATAAATATAAGAGAGTTTATAGCTACAATAAGTAAAAGACTTACAATGATGGTATTTAAATATAAAGAGATATTAATACCATATACTGTAACAATGGGTATATCTAAAATAGAGGGAGATGGAGTAGCAATAAGATATGCTGAAATATCTGTAAATAACGCTAGACTTCTTCATAAACCTTATATATTCTACTCTGATATTGCACAAGATAACAAACAAAAAATTAAAGATACAACTCAAATGGCACTTATTGTAAGAGATGCTATTATTAATAATAAATTAGTTATGTATTACCAGCCAATATATGATATTAAAACAGATAAAATATATACTTATGAGTCTCTAGCAAGATTTAAAATATCTGATAATAAAATATTGACACCTGATAAATTTTTACCAATACTACCACATATATATCTCTCTAATAGTTTTGTAAAAATGGTAATAGAGACCACATTCAAAAAATTTGCAAATAAGGGTATAAGATTTTCTATAAATATGACAATTGATGATATTGTAAATAGAGAAATTAATGACTTTTTATACCAAAAACTAGAAGAGTACAATGTATATAAGCAACTCACTATTGAAATATTGGAAACCATAGAGATTGTAGAGTCAAAAGAGATTACAAATTTTATCAACAAAATCAGAAAATTAGGTGTAAAAATAGCCATAGATGATTTTGGAAGTGGCTTTGCAAATTTTGAATATCTTGCTAAAATAAAAGCAGATATTCTAAAAATTGATGGCTCACTTATTAAAAATATAGATAAAGATGAAAATTCTAAAATTATAGTAGAGACTATTGTAATATTTGCCAAAAAACTTGGTATCAAAACCGTAGCAGAATATATCCACTCAAAAGAAATATTTGATATTATTAAAGATATAGGTGTAGATTATGCACAGGGATTTTATCTTGCAAAAGGAAACCCTGAATTACTATCTTGACTTATATCATTTTAAATGATATAATAACTATCTTAAATTTTGGGGATGACTTGGTTTCGACTAGAGTAGTTGGGGCTATGTGCATATCGGACTGAGCAACTCCGTTATACGGCTCAACGCATTTAAACGCAAACAATACAGATTACCGTCCAGCTTACGCAGTAGCGTAAGTCTTAACCCCGAGCAATCGGAGGACTGCCCTGCCGAGGAGTGTCATCTTAATCGGATTTTTGGGTATCATATCTGATGACTATATTTAATTGTTGTCTAGCTTTTAAATGAATCTTTAGGCTCGTCTTGTAAAGTTTTGGGTGTGGTACAAAGCAAGATTAAATCTAACAACACCATCTAAGTATGTAGAGTCATAGTTCTATCTATTTTAGGACAGGGGTTCAATTCCCCTCATCTCCACCAATAAAAATTCTACCTGTAATAGCCTCAATAACAATAGTAAAAGGCTTAATATCTTCATCAAAAAAAGTGAAAGTAAAAGAGCAATTCTTTTTCAACATAAATTCATAATTTGGAGAAGCATAAGACTCTACTCCTCTATGTGGGCGTCCAAAATTATCAAATGCTATACTTTGAACATCTCCTCTACAATCACCACCATTTATAATACTCTTAATTCCAAATTCTTCTGAAATAATCACTCTAGGAGAATCATCTTTATGAGGAGTAGCACCCTCTCTACAAAAATAATTAGATTGATATAAATACTTACCATTAGAAGCATCAATAGCAGATTCACTTCTATTAACATTACCCTTTTCATTCATATCAGAACTCACAGAATAAAAAACTTTATCACTATCTGAACATAATGTATATCTCCATTTCCAATAAGTTCTCTGCCATCTTACATCATCAATATTATGTTTATCATCAAGTAATGCTAACTGCTTTGTATAGAGAATATCACTTCTAATACTATCTATTGCATTTTGTCTTATATCTCTTTTAAAACGAGGAATAACCATTGATGATAAAATACCAATTACGACAATAACCATAATTAACTCTATCATACTAAAAGCTACTTTATAAGACATAATATCTCCTTACTTTAAAATAAAATTAATTTATTATATCTAATAATTATAACTATTTATAATTTAAGAGTCTCTTAAATTATCTATATCTTGAATTGATAAACCTGTCTTTTGAGATATAGTTTGATTATCTAAAATATCTAATAGATTTTTGGCAATCTCTATTGCTTTTTTATTTTCACCTTTTTCTATTCCTTTTTCTATTCCTTTTTCTATTCCTTTTTCTATTCCTTTTTTTATTCCCTTTTCTATTCCTTGCTCTATTCCTTTTTCTATTCCTTGCTCTATTCCTTTTTTTATCCC
>FRYL01000023.1_pt1 | contig 61138 bp, 67 predicted proteins | sample 1057401 | NCBI WGS metagenome assembly FRYL01 (sample SAMEA4473313, study PRJEB15554) | hydrothermal vent metagenome | biome: marine basaltic hydrothermal vent biome; feature: marine hydrothermal vent; material: water | place: Pacific Ocean | collected 2011-06-14/2011-07-23 | depth 1199 m
TTATATATAATTAAACTTTATATATTACTTAATTATAATATATTATTAAGATAATATTTCATAAGCCTCTTCTATACTATTTGAATTTTGAGTAACAAACATATATATAGAAGCATTTAATTTTGCTAACTTTAGAAACTCATCTGAAGGATTTTCAATTTGTGCAATAGACTCTTCTAATGATATTTTATTCCATGATTTACTATAATTGATACCATAATCTTTTGGGTCAATTATAAACTCTTGCAACTCTCCATTACTATTAGCAATCCACAAGCGTCCTTTTGAAAATAGTTCAGGAGTACCCTCATTACCTTGAATTAAGGCAAATTGTTTATAACGACTAGAGAAAATTTTATTATATTTTTCTACATATGGTTTATGAAAAACTCCTGTAATAGCATAATCACTATTAGCCACTTTTGGTAATTTCTCAATCGTATTTATGCCTGTTCGTAACCCTAATCTCATACGAATTTCAGTAAGCTCACTCATCTCTTTAAAAAAATCTGCTCTATCAAAATATTTAATATTAGAATTGAATTCAATCTCACTAGATATATCTTTAATAGTGATACCACCTTTTGCAGGTGTAAGATTATCTCCTGTTACTACTAAATTAATATTTTTCTCTTCTAATACTTTACCTACAAGAGGTAAAATATATGGATTTTTTGCTTTTCCATCAAAAGGATACCCCAACTCTAATGAATTAGCTACTTTAATAGGAGTAATAAACTCATCACAAGCCTCTATTGCACCTTTAAACTCTATAATAGTTTCAGGTTTTAATCTCCAACCCAATAAAAATGCTGAAATCTGTTCACTAGGTATCTCTTGATTTAATATCTGTTTCATCATATCTTTTGACTCTTCAAAAGTTAAATCCCTATTACCTTTAACTCCTGTACCAACAGCATGTATATATTTGAAAAAATCCATTTATCCTCTTTCTAATCTATTTTTTTATATTTGCTATGATATACTATCTATACTTAAAAATTAAAGGTAATTAATGAATGAAGAAATTATAACAATATTAGTGATGATATTTCCTATGTTAATGTTTGGTATTTATCCAGGAATTGTAGTTTCAAATTGGGCAGATAAAAAATATGAAATTTCAGAAACTCAAAAAAGAGCAATAATGGTAGTCGTAACAGTAGCATTTACACTCACTTTATCTACTTTGTTATATTATATTTAGATAACTTGATTAATATCAATTTTTTTATATTAAAATAGTGTTAGACTACGAAAAGGTTCTGAAAATAACTATTAATATAAGGAGTTCATTTATGCTAGATCCGTCTTTAATAAGACCAGAAATCGCTGTTAATGATTTCTTGCCAATATTTGTATCTTCTTCACTTGTTTTAGTTTTTGGAGGACTTTATGTTGGTATTTTTACTGCTGTAAAGGTTGGCTTACTTAAAAAGTGGGCTATGCCTTTTGCTTATCTATTTTGGATTATAACCTCTTATTGTTTATATATAATGGGAAGTTTAATGCATGTAGGTGATTTTACAGCAAAGGCTTTGGTGGTTGCTATGATTGGGTATCTTTTACTCCCTCACGCAATCTATTATATGCAAGATCAAGTTCATGAAGAGAATGAATAATGATATTGCATTTAAACTACAACTATCACATTTAGGAGGATAGAGTGGCTAATAAATCAGTATGGAGTGATAACCGTTTCTGGGCTCGTTCAGCAGCTTGGGTTTCGGGATTTGCTTCAATATTATTAATTTGGTTGACATTTGACACATCAGCTCAAATCTCAATGGGTACAGATGCAGATCTGAAAAAAGGTGTAACTAAGAGAGTTCCCTCTCCAACAGTTATTAATTATAAAATCACTTATGAAATGAGTAGAAAGCGTGGACATGAGGTGCCAATTATTGGTGGTAATGATGGTAACGGAATGTCTCTATTTCAAGAAAAAGAGAAATTCTTTGGAAGAGATGACTGGAGTGAAAAAGAGGCTGCTGAATTACTTCATTTAGGTAAATTAGCATCTCAAACTAAAAACTGTATGAATTGTCATACACTTCTTGGAAATGGTGCTTATTATGCTCCAGATTTAACTAAAGCATGGTTAGATCCAGCTTGGGGTAGTACAGGTGCATTACAACCAATGACAGGAAAGAGTACAAAAGAGGAGGCTATGGCTGAATTTTTACAACACCCTTCAAAATATCCTACTCATGCTCGTATGATGCCAAATCTTGGTATTACAGAGAAAGAGGCACATGGTTTAGTTGCATTCTTAAAACATATGTCATCAATTGATACAAATGGATTCCCAAGAAACTTTGGAAAAATAGAAGGAGCTGTAAATGGCAAATAAACTTTTAGATAACCCTTTTACAGGTGTTGGTAGTGAATCAAAACAGTTAGCAACTTGGTATTTTACTTTTGCAGCTATTATTTTTGGAGCACAGTTATTATTTGGTGTAATTGCTGCAATACAGTATGTAGTGCCAGGTTTCTTTTATGAACTATTAGACTTTTCTGTTGCTAGAATGTTACATATCAATGCACTTGTTGTATGGATGGTATTTGCAATGTTTGGTTCTGTTTATTGGTTATTACCTGATGAAACTGGAATTGAAACTATTGGTATTAAAATAGGTAAGTTACTATATTGGGTATTTGTAGTGGCTATTGTTATAGTTGTTTTAGTATATCTATTTATTCAAGTAGGACCTGCTGATGAGATGTCAATTTGGTTTATTCATGAGGGTAGAGAGTATATTGAAGCTCCTCGTTGGGCTGACTTTGGTATAGTTGTAGTAGCTCTTGGATTTGTTGCTAACTTGTTTATGACAGGTATTAAAGGTAAACAAACAGGAATTGTTACAGTTTTAATGGCTGATATGATTGCTTTTGCTGGATTATATTTAGCAGGTATGTTCTTTACAGATAATATCTCAATTGATCAATACTGGTGGTGGTGGGTAATACACCTTTGGGTTGAAGCTACTTGGGAAGTATTTGTTGGTGCTTTAGCTGCCTATGGACTTATTCAAATGATTGGTGCTAATCGTAAAGTTGTTGAGATGTGGTTATGGATTGAGGTAGCTATGCTATTTGGTTCTGGTATCCTTGGTTTAGGACATCACTACTTCTGGATTGGTACGCCTGAGTATTGGTGGGAAATTGGAGCACTTTTCTCTGCACTAGAGCCTCTACCACTTGTAGCAATGTTTATTCATGTTATGTATGATTGGGGTAAACAACAAGGTAAATCTGTTGGAGAGGGAAATACAGAGTCTGTTATAAATAACAAACCTGCTTTCTTATGGTTCTGGATGAATGCATTTGGTAACTTCTTGGGTGCTGGTATCTGGGGCTTCTTCCATACTCTACCACAAGTAAATCTTTATACACATGGTACACAATTTACATCTGCTCATGGACATCTTGCGTTCTTTGGTGCTTATGCAACTATCCTTATTGGTATGATGTATCTTGCTATTCAAGGTAAGAATAATATAAAAGTTATGAAAAATACTAAATCTTCACTTTGGGGATTAGGATTAATTGTTGGTGGTGTTATGGGAATGACTATCGCTCTTACAATTGCTGGTTATGTTCAAGTTCTTATTAGTAGAGCTCAAATGGGTGCTACATGGGCTGGATACTTTGATGGACAAAGTAGTGTATGGTTTACACAAGCTATGGATTGGAGATTAATTATGGGACTTGTAACATTTGCAGGTTTTGTATTCTTAATCAGAGATTTCTTAACAACTGGTGAAAATCCAGTACATCAAAAATAAGGATTTATTATGATAGAACCATTAACAGATGTTGTACCTAGTTTTTTTGCAATGCTTAATCAAGGTCCATTGACTTTGACTATATTTTTACATACAATAATTGTATTACCAATGATTTGGATATATAAGCAAGAGAAAGCTAGATTAGAGAGTGAAGCTTAAAATCAATTAATTGTTGGGCTGAAAAGCCCAACTCATCTTAATTAAAAGGAGAAAAAATGAGATTTAATAAACTAGTTATGTCAGTAGCAGCTATGAGTGTGGTAGCTTCAGGTCTATTTGCAGGTACATCAAAGATGAACTTTGCAGAGGTTTTTGAAAAAGAGTGTCAAGGTTGTCACGGTCCTATCCATCAAGGTGGTGTTGGTTCAGATCTTAGACCAAAAGCTCTTAAAAAGAAAAATAGAGAGATGTTAGCTGAAACTATCTTAAATGGTAGAGAAAATACTGCTATGCCAGCATGGAGTTCAACTTTCTCAAAAGATGATGCAACAGGTATGATTGACTACTTAATGGATTGGAAAAATACAGTTGAGCTTACACTAACTCTTGATGAAGTTCATAAATCTTGGACAAAATTAGCAGATAGAGAAGCTTTAGCTAAAAAATATCCAAAAGCAGTAGATGTTAAAAATGTAAAAGATATTACATTTGCAACAGAGAGAGATGCCTCTTTGGTTGATTTTATTGACTCAACAAATGGAAAAGTACTTAGCCGTCATAAAGCTGGATTTGCAGTACATGTTACAGTAACGAATAAGAAGAATCCTAGATATGCTTACTCTATCTCTCGTTCAGGTAAGTTAACTATGTTTGATATAGCAGCTCCAGGGCAACCAGCTCTTGCAACTGTTCAAGTAGGTCAAGAGTCAAGAGGACTTGCTGTTTCTCCAGATGGTAAATATGTAATGGCAGGTAACTATAACCCAGGTGGTGCAGTACTTTGTGATGCTATGACACTAGAGCCATTAAAAGTATATGATACATCTCGTGTAATTGATACTGATGGACAAATTGGTCCAAGTCGTGTAGCTTATATTGCAGATACACCTTATGGACCTTACTTCTCATTTGGACTTAAAGATGCTGGACATGTATATATTGTAGATTATAGTAAACCTGATTTCCCAATTGTTGGTGATATTCCAAATATTGGTAAAATACTTCATGATGCATTCCTAAATGAGAATGAGGGTGAAGATTTTGGACGATATGTTCAAGTTGCATCTCAAGGTTCTGACTTGATGGGTATTGTTGACCAAAAAACTATGAAACTTGCAGCAAAAGTACATACAGGTAAAAAATCTAAGCCACACCCAGGACAAGGTTCATCTTGGTTTAACAAAAAAATGGGTAAACAGCTTAATGCTACTCAAAGTATGAATATTGGTAAAGTAGTTGTTTGGGAATCTCCAAGTTGGAAAATTGTTAAAGAGATTAAAACTTCAGGTGGTGGATTATTTATTGGTACAGCACATGATACACCATATTTATGGTCTGATTGTGTTCTTGGTAAACCAGAATTTTATAATGAAGTTCATTTAATTAATAAAGAGACTTTAGAGACTGATAGAATTATTAAAGTTGGTAAGAAAAAAGGTCAATTAATTGATGCTAAGACTAAAAAAGTACTTCAAACATGGGATGCTACTCAACATGAAAAAGTGGCTGTTAATGAAAAAGCATTTGGAAAAGAGAAAATCTTACCAATGCCAGACCATTTAGGAAAAGCTGTTAAAAATCCTGTTCAACCTAGACTTCTTCATGCAGAACCTGCTAACCACGGTAAATGGACAATGATTTCTGAATGGACAACAGGTAGAATTGGTATCTACGAATCTAAAACAGGTAAGTTTGTTAAATATATTGAAAACTTAACAACTCCTACATTTACATATTCAGTAGAACATAGACAACATATCCCTGGTGCATAAGCATTATATATAAAAAGAATACCCTTTTGGGTATTCTTAATAAACTATCTATTCATATCTCTTAATATTATCTATTTAATTTCTACTCCTAAGTAATAAAGTTATATAATAATTTATATAAAATAAATATTATAGGAGAGTATAGTGAAAAAGATTTTAATATCTATATCCATTATAGGAGTATTAATTATAGCCTATATAGTTAATGAAAAAACCTCTAAAATTTTACCTTTTTATAATCAATTATCACAAATTAGAGTTGGGACTGAAGTGGATTTGAGAGATAATGAGCAGAAAAAGGCATATTTTGTTGGTGCATCTAAATGTATAGAGTGTCATAAAGATAAACATAGAGCGTGGAGTCATTCAAGACATCCAAAGATGATACAAGATCCTCATAAAAATCCAAAAACAATGGTAGCAGATTTTTCTAAACTTCCAGCTGATGCAAATTTTGCTTTAAAAGATGCTGTTTATACTGTTGGTGGTAAATTCAAACAGAGATTTATGATAAGAAAAGATATAAATGGTACAGAGGATTATATCTTGGGGAATTATCAATGGAATGTAGAGACTCAGAAATGGCAAGGATTTAAACCATGGAAATATTGGTATAAAAATGCCTATCCACACGATAATCAACAACTTCCTACATCAAGAGCTTGTGATGGTTGTCATTTTACTGGTTTTATGTCTAAAGAAAAAAGAGTTGATAAGGGAATATCTTGTGAATCATGTCATGGACCTGCTTCAAACCATATAAAAGATCCAAAATCAGAGGTATATAAAGCAAGTTTAAGCGACCCTATTAGACAAAATGAAGTATGTTTACAGTGTCATATGAGAAATAGAGATAAACGACTTGATGATATGAATATGAGTCAAATATATGGTGATGCAAGAGATTATCCTTTTGGATATGAGGCTGGTGCATCATTGAGTAAATATAAAAAAGTAGCACCTTTTGTATTGGGCAAAGAGACAAAAGAGTTTTATGCTAATGGAATGGGTAAAAAAAATCGTACACAAGGAAATGAATTTGTACATTCAATGAAAGCAAAACATGGTATTACTTGTATAAATTGTCATAATCCCCATACTCTTGAACCAACGGCAGAAAAAAATAGTGGTAATAATCTATGTATGAAGTGCCACTCATTTAACTCTTTAATTGGTCCTCATCAAAAAGATTTAGAATCACATACAAAACATAAAGCTAACTCAAAAGGTTCATTATGTGTAGAGTGTCATATGCCAAAAGTTGGTAAGCATACGGGTAAATCACCTCTAACAGTAAGAACTCATATGTTTAATTTTGTAACTCCAAATGAGACTATCGCTTATGGTATGCCAAAAGAGACAAATGCCTGTTTTGCTTGTCATCAAGATAGAGGTATGAAAACTTTGCAAAAAGATATGGAGTCTTGGGGTATGGTAAATTGGAATAAAAGATAAAACTCTATTAAAATTATAAGTGTAAAGTTCTACTTTACACTTTTTATGTTATAATTCTACATTAAAGGATTATAAGATGAAAAATATTATCAAAATTTCTGGCTTTTTACCCTATCTAATTATATTAATTTTAAATGTTACAGTTGATATTGCTCATAAAATTACTATTAGTAATGTACTTATTAAGAGTTATGATGGAGAACAACTAATGATACTTACAGCTATTATAAATATGTTGATTTTAATACCTTTTGTTCTGTTATTCTCTCCCTCTGGTTATCTTAGTGATAAATATCCAAAAGATATAGTAATTAAGTATGCTTCACTTACTGCTATTGGGCTTACTACTCTTATTACTATATCATATTTTGCAGGTTGGTTTGTCGTATCATTTATAGCTACACTTCTATTAGCTACTCAAAGTGCAATATACTCTCCTGCTAAGTATGGAATGATTAAAGAGTTAGTAGGAGAGGATAATTTAGGTGGTGCTAATGCTATTGTACAATCTCTTACTATTGTATCTATTTTAGTGAGTTCTATTATATTTACAATTATATTTGAAAATCTATATAATAATGAGTTAGACCCTAATATAATAGTTCAATCACTTGTACCTATTGGAGTATCACTGATTATTTTGAGTTCATTAGAGGCATTTTTTGCATTTAAACTGCCTTCTCTAAAAGCCAAAAATCCAAGTAGTCAATTTAAAATCAAAAAGTATTTCAACTCTACATATCTTAGAGTAAATCTTCAAAAAATTCAAAAAAATAAGAATATATGGCTTAGTATTATAGCACTTAGTATATTTTGGGGAGTTGCACAAGTTGTTATCGCCTCTTTCCCTGCTCATTATAAATTAATTACAGGAGATAGTGATACTATTATAATCCAATCAATATTAGCTATATCCTCTATTGGTTTAATTATTGGCTCAATCATTGCAGGATATTACTCCAAAAAACATATTGAACATGGTTTCATTCCTATATCTGCTATTGGATTATCTCTATCTCTATTTGGATTTGCAATCACCACTAATACAACCTATCTATATATTATAAGTCTATCATTTGGATTTTTTGGTGGATTGTTTATCGTCCCTCTTAATGCTACTATTCAATATTTTGCACCACATCAAAGTATGGGTAAGATTTTGGCAGGTAATAATTTTATTCAAAATATCGTTATGATTATATTTTTGAGTATATCAATACTATTTGTATATCTAGGATTTTCTACTACTAATCTATTTATTTTAAGCTCATTTATTATGCTAATTGGTGCATTTTTTGCTATTAAAAAACTCCCTCATCTATTTACAAGAATGATACTTTTTCCACTATTAAGAAGTAGATATAAATTAATTGTAGATGGTATAGAGAATATCCCAAAACAGGGAGGTGTTTTACTTTTGGGTAATCATATTAGTTGGATTGATTGGTTGGTTGTACAGTTGGCATCTCCTAGAGCTATTAAATTTGTAATGATTAGAAGTATCTATAATAGATGGTATTTAAGATGGTTTTTAAAATTTTTTGATGTAATTTCTATCTCAAATAGTGGAAGTCGTGCATCTATGAGAGCTATTAAAGAGAGATTAGATAATGGGGAAGTTGTAGCTATTTTCCCAGAGGGGCATATTAGCTACAATGGGCAATTAGGAGAGTTTAAAAGAGGTTTTGAGATGATATTAAAAGGTACTACTTATCCTATTGTACCTTTTTATATAAGAGGTTTATGGGGTTCATCATTTTCTAGGGCAGATGATAAATTCAAAGAGATTACTAAAAAAGAGAGAGATATAATTATAGCATTTGGTAACCCCTTAGCCTCTAATAGTAATCATGAAGTAGTTAAGCAAAAAGTGATTGAACTCTCTTACACTACTTGGGATAAATATATCAACTCAAGCCAACCTCTTCAATATTATTGGATAAAACAAGCTAAATCAAAACTATTTAAAAGAGCTATTGTGGATAGTTTAGGAATGGATTTAAGTAATCTTAAATTTATTACAGCAGTTCTTCTATTTGCTAAAATATTTAAAAATTATAAATCTCAAAATATAGCTATTATTTTACCATCATCTGCTATTGGAGGTATTATTAATATGGCACTTTTAGTAGTAGGTAAAACCATAGTTAATTTAAATTATAGTGCAGGAGTAGATAATATATCACAAGCTATCAAAGATGCAAATATTGAACATATTATTACATCAGAAAAATTTATAGATAAACTTCAAAGTAAGGGATTTATTTTTGATGAATTTATAAATAGAAGATTGATAAAAGTAGAAGATATATCAGCTAAGTTTAGAAAAAAAGATAAAATTATGGCACTTGTAGAGGCATTTATTTCTCCTATATGGTTATTAAAAAAATTATATTTTAAAAGAGTAGATATGGATAGTGTATCAGCTGTTTTATTTAGTAGTGGAAGTGAATCAAAGCCTAAAGGTATTGAATTAACCCATAAAAACTTAATAGCAAATATTAAACAAGTTTCTGCTGTATTAAACTTTAAAAATGATGATACAATTCTAAACTCTCTACCAATATTTCACTCATTTGGACTCACTGTAACCTTGCTATTACCATTAACCAAAGGAGTAGGTATTATTAGTATTCCAGACCCAACAGATGCTTTTAATATAGGTAAATATTCTACCAGATATAGAGCTACTATTATATTTGGAACTTCTACATTTTATAGAATTTATACCAAAAATAGAAAACTACATCCATTAATGTTTCAAAGTATAAGAGTAGCAGTAGCAGGGGCAGAGAAATTGAATGAAGATGTAGCAAAAGCATTTAGAGATAAATTTGGTATAACTCTATATGAGGGGTATGGAGCAACTGAAACAACTCCCGTAGTATCTGTAAATATGCCAAATTCAATAGAGTTAGACTCTATGGCAATAATAACATCTAATAAACCAAGAAGTGTAGGACAACCTCTACCTGGGACAGTTATAAAAATTATAAATCCAACCACTTTAGAAGAGCTTCCTATTGGAGAAGATGGTATGATACTAATAGGTGGAGTCCAAGTAATGAAAGGCTATCTAAATAATCCCACTAAAACAGATGATGTAATTGTAGAGATAGATGGAATAAGATATTATAAAAGTGGAGATAAAGGGCATATTGATAGTGATGGATTTATATTTATAATAGATAGATATAGTAGATTTGCCAAAATAGGAGGAGAGATGATAAGCCTACTTAGTCTTGAAGAGGCTATTAATGATGATGATATAGAGGTGTTAGCCGTAAATATACCTGATAGTAAAAAGGGTGAGAAAATAGTGATATTATATATAGATAACGAAGATATTATAAGAGAGAGAGCAAAAAAACTGGATAATATTATGCAACCAAGTGAGTATATTCAAGTAGAAGAGTTACCAAAATTAGCAAGTGGAAAAAGTGATTTTGGAAAAGCAAAGGAGATGGCAATGAGATAGTTTGAGTTCTAAAACTCAAACCCTCCATCTTGCCCTTTATTCATACTTGCATATACACTTTTAACATAATTATCTCTAATCTCACACTCCTCTATCAATTCACAACTAAGGCAACTACTAAAGCCTTTAGATGCTTGACACTCTTGTAGTAGTTGTTTCTGTTTATCTAATTGCTCTTGATATATATTATCATCAAACTCCATAAGCATCTTTTAGTGCATTTATCTCGCTATTTGAACCAAAAAAACAGGGTGAAGTATCATGAGGGTGAGAGGGTATAAGTTCTAAAAGTCTATTACCTTTATCATTAATCGCCTTACCACCTGCACCCTCATAAATAAGAGCAAAAGGTATAACTTCAAATAGTTGTCTTAGCTTCCCATTGGGCTTATCAGTAGTAGCAGGATAAGAGAATAAACCACCACCTTTAAGTAATATCTGATGTAAATCAGGTACCATTCCACCACTATATCTAAGTCTATAACCAGAGGCAAAAAGTCCATCAATAAAAGCTTTATGTTTAGCTTCCCAATGTTGTTGAGTCCCACCACTAGCATTTAACTTACCTTTTTCATTAAGTTTAATTTCGCCAATCTCTTTAAACTCTCCATTAATTGCACGATAAAGAGTAGGAGTTTTCCCTTTTTCTATCCATACTAATTCAACTCTAGGACCATAAACTACATAAGCAGAAGCAACAATATTTCTCCCCTCTAGCTCATTTTCATATATCCCAAAAATAGAACCCACAGACAAATTAACATCAACCAAACTAGAACCATCAAGAGGGTCATAACATAGAGTATATTTACCCCCCTCATTCATATCCATTAGCCCCTCTTTCTCTTCACTCACAAGAGCCTTAACACTACCTACTGAACTAAATCTATCCTCTATAATCAAATCACTTTGAACATCAAGTTTTAACTGCTCCTCCCCCGAAGAGTTCTCACTATGACTATACCCCAAATCACTTGTTTTAATCGCATTATCAATAGCAAACGCCACATCTTCTATCGCCTTAAAAATTTCTCTCATTTTATATCTCCTTAGAATTTTTTTCTATCCACTCTATTATCATTTGAGTACTATTTAAATCCAATATATCTATACTCTTAGGTATATCATACTCACTTAAATCTATACTATCATCTACTGCAATCGCCTCACTACAACTAAAATAGCTCTCATCAATCCTATTTCTAAATATAGCAATTCGTGGCAACGGCAAAGTTTTTAGCCCCTCAACTAAAAGTATATCAAAATCACTCAACATACCTACAATATCATCAAGAGTTTTTTCTCTTTGACTAAAATATGTAGTACGAGTAGGAGAAGTTACTACAACCTCTGCACCAGTTTGAGAAAATTTATAACTATCTTTCCCCTCCACATCAAAAATAGCCTTATCCTTTGGGTCATTTTTGATAATAGCTACTTGCTTTGTTTTAATCAACTCCTTTGATATTTTTTCAATTATTGTAGTTTTTCCACTTCCTGATGGTCCTGTGAATGCTACTGCTTGTTTGCTCAATTTTTATCCTTATTTCTATTACTCTTAAGATTAATATTCTGCCCCTCATACCACTTAGTAGATGACAACTTAGGAAAAACCTCCAACATTATTTCAAGTGGTTTAGTATCTAAAGTATTAGAATTTTGAGAAATCTTCCAGTTACTCTCTTTGATTACATAAGAGAATATTTGATTAATTATTTTATACTGCTTATCCATCATCTGGCTATCTTTTGATTTTTCACTTTGGATTATAGCTTTTATTAGATTTTTTCTTACTTCTCTTGAGTATGTTGCTTTAATGGTATTGATAATATCTTCTTGGCTCACTTTTTATCTCCATTTTTATATTTTTGAAATTATATCTTTTTAATCCAAAAATGAAGTTTGTTATTTTGATTATCTTCTCTTCTTATATATCTACTATTAGCTTTTATATCTAATTTATCATATAGATTATCGCGATAAAATTGCTCTTTTATAGTGCTATTCTCATCTACATTAGTTATTGATGTAATAAAAAAATTATATTTATTAAATCCTTTTATCCAATCTTGTGCTGTATTTAATATCTCTTGTTTCAACTCTATTCTATTATATTGATGCGATATTAAAATTTCTTTAAAATAATATATAGAATTTACTTCAAATTCTGTCTTGCTCCATACTAAGAGTATCTCTTGATTTTCATAAATTAATGGGATTGCATTTAGCATAGCTACTATTTTATTATTATCTTTTAATGTTACTATAATACTATCTTTTATTTTTGCAAATTTTTTTATATACTCTTGCTCATCTTCTTTTTGTATCTTATATGTATATGGACTATTCTCAAGTATCTCTATTCGTAAATCTACAATATCTTTCTGATTTTCTAATATAGATTTACCCATAAATAGGGAAATTTCAAACTTAGACATAATAGCACTCCTGCTTTTTATTTGTAATTAATATATTATTATTGATTTTAATTTGGAAAGTTATTCTTAATTATTGTAATTATAACTAAATAAAGTTTAATATATCAAGTGTTAAAGATATAATGGTAAAATAACAGTATCAAAACAGAAAGGATTTTTATGAGAAAATTTATGTTGGCTTTTATATTAGCTTGTTTTACAAATTTATATGCACTTAGTCAAGCAAGTGCAATTCCATCTGACCACAAGGTACTTTTAGATAAGATATTAAAAGATTTACATTTCAGTGATGCAAATGATAAAGCAAGGAGCGATATATATCTTGAATTGAAACCATTTTTAAAAAGTAATTGGTACTCACACTGGATTTCAAATAGAACAGGAAGTGATTCTAAAATTGAAAATGCAGATACTCTATTTACTGATATTATGATATATAATAATGAGAGAGTAGCAAATGTAACTTTGATATATTTTAGTAAATATAATCAAATTTTTGTAGGTATTAAAGAGGCTATTCAAACAGGTTCTACTGTTGCATTAGATAGATTTAATAAAAATAAAACTAATACAAAATTAGATAAGTTAAAAGAGACTGATAATTATGCAGTCTTTAATGAGAAGGGTTATATGGGATATGAGACTGTTCATATTAAAGAGCCAAATGCTATGATGATATATGAGTCATCTAAATATTTAGATGTATATCCAAAAAGTGTAATAGGTTCATTAGATAAAAATAGTACAGTAGTACCAAAATCATAAATAAGATGGGTTTTCCCATCTTAAACAGATTATATAATTATGAAACTAATTAAAAATTATCTTTTTTTATATTTTTTGCCTATATTTATATTAGGTATGGATAATATAAAAGAGTATAATATTGAACTTAAAATTTTACAAAGTGGTGAAGTTGAGGTTAATCAAGAGATTATATCCAATTATCCCATAGATATTGATATTCCTTATACTATTTCACAAGGAGTGAAAAAGAGAGATATTAATATTAAAGATATAACACTTTTAAGAGATGGTAGAGTAGAAGAGTATCAAAAAAAGTTTATTAATTCAAAATATATTAGGATTATTACAGATAAAAATATAAAAAAAGGTAAAAATAGCTACATATATAATCTATTTTATACTATTGGTTATGGGGTATCTAGTTATAGTAATAAGTTTGATATAATTAAAATAGATATTAAAAATAGTTGGAAAAATAAAATTCAAAATATATTATTTAAAATTAAACTTCCAGAACTATTATCTAATGAAAATACACTTATTAAATCATCTATAAAATCTAATATAAAATGGATAAATAGTAGATATATAAATATAGATATAGGAGAAGTTTCAGTAGATAAAAAGGTTTCTATAAGTTTAATATATCCTACTAATATACTATATCAAAGTGGAAAGGTAAATTCATCTATAAGTATTAAAGAGCAAATTTTTACTACTTGGAACTGGTTTTCAATATTTCTAATATCTATATTTACTTATAAATATTGGATACTTTTAGCTTCAGATAAATTTAAACGAGTAATATATCCCAAATATCAATCTCCATTAGAAGTTGATATTTTACAAGCATCTCTTTTATATAATAGATTTGTTACAAGTAGAATATTTATAACAGCGATTATTCAATTAGCTCAAAAAGGTTATATAGATATTGCAAAATATAATAAATCTACAACAACGACTCTATATAAAGTAGATAAAGATACTAAAGGGTTATCTTATGAGATGAGGTATCTACTAAATAATATACTATTTCCAAATGAACCTGTTATAAATATTGAAAATAAATCTAACACTCAAGTAGAGAGATTTATAAAGGGTTATAAAGTGATAAATGAACTTCTTTATGCTTGGTCTCATAGAGAGAAATATATGGAAAATAGTCCTCAAAGAGAGAGAAAACTATTTTTAACAAAAATATTAACAATATCATTACCAATTATCTTATTTGGAATATACTCATCTATAAATTTAATTGGAGTTGATATTACTATCCTATCAATAGCTCATAGTTTATTGATAATTTCAACTATATATTTTATGCAAATAAACAAAACTCTAACCAAAATTATATCTACAGTATTTTTAATTGCAATATCTATACTATTTACAAAATTTTATATGAAAATAGAGTTATATAATATGATATACTCTCCTATAATTCCAATGCTTTTTACATATATTATTATATCTTTAACATATAAAAAAATAGGAAGATATACACGAAAAGGTGCAATAGCTAAAGCTCATTTAGATGGATTAGAAAAATTTATGAGAGAAGCATCTATGAAAGATATTCAAAAAAGATTATTAAAAGATAGAACATACCTTGATAAAAATTTACCTTATGCAATTCTATTTAATCAAAGTCAAAAATGGGTATCATTTTACCATAGATTGGGAGTAGATACTCCTAAATGGTATATAGGAAGTAAAATAAATACAATTAAATATTTTTATGAAGATATGCAAAAAGCTATTAGAAAATCTATAAAAGAGAAAAAATAAATTAAAAAAAGGTAATAAAATATGAATTTAGAAGAGTTAAAAGAGAGTATAGCATCAAAAGATGGAGTACTATTATACTTTTGGGGAGATAACTGTGGAGTATGTGAAACTTTGAGACCCAAAATCAAAGAGGCATTTAGTGATAATTTTCCAAAAATAGAGCAGATATATCTAAATGCAAAAGATAACCTAGAGATATCATCACACTTTGGAGTATTTTCAATCCCTACAATGATAGTTTTTTTAGATGGTAAAGAGTTTGCAAGAGAGTCAAGAAATGTAAGTATATCTCAAATGGTAGGTAAGATAGAGAGACCTTATAATATTATGTTGGGTTAAAATTGGTAGGGTGGGTGAAACCCACCAATATTAAATAAATATCAAAAGGTAGATGAGAGTATGAAACTAAAAAAAGTAGAGATAATAAAATATAAAAATTTTGAGAATATTGTAATAGATTTTGAAAATAATAATTTTTCTAATGTATATTCTATTGCTAGTGAAAATGGTGGTGGGAAGAGTATGCTTTTGCAACTTATTTTTACCGTATTACACTCTTTTATAGATGAGAATAAAAAGAAGTATATTAATAATCTATTAGAGGATTATAGCTATAAAGTAGATAAAAAAATAGACTTTATAAAATTTGAAATAATCTATAATAATAAAAATTATTATCTTGAATTTTTTTTAACTCCAATATATTGGCAAAATATGGATTTTAATCTATATTCTGATTTAAAAGATCTATATAGAGAGATTGAATTAAATAAAATTAAACAATCAAAATATCAAACTATATATTCTCTAAAAGAGTTGTTGCAAAACTTTAATAGGCTTACACCTCTATTTAAAAATAATTTTAGAGAAGCTGAAAATATTTTTGTTGAGATAGGATTAGCCAATGATTATGAAGAATTAAGAATTGAAGTAAATAATAATAAAATAGTAGAAGATTATAAAGAGTTAATAGATAAAGCACTTAAAAATAGCTATCTGAAGTTTATTGACACAAAACAATTAGAGATGACTTATCAAGATACTAAAAAAGATTTAAATAATTTAAAAATAAATTTAGAAAATCAACATCTAAAATATATAACTCATATACAAAATAATTCAATTTTATTATTAAAAACAGATATAGATAATATTTTATTACAAGAGTTATCTAATAGAGTATTTTTAACAGCTCCAAATTCTCAACCATTTAATTTTTTGAAAAAAGATGATAAAGTTGAAATATTTGACTCTTTAATATCATATTCATCAGTTTTAGAAGAGGTAAAAAAAGATTTAAATAATTTTTATACTTATGATTTTATAGCTACTGATATTATTTTGGAAGCTTTTAAAAATGCTTTTGATGAAGATTTGAATATTAAAAGAAAAACAAAAAAATATGGTAATAGATATGATGAGTTATCAGATAGATTAAAGATTTTATTGAAAGATAAAGAGATTATAGAGAATGAAGATGGTACAAAAGTTATTTTTAAATTAAAAAATAGTGATATAGAGTTATCTCCCCAAAGTTTAAGTCATGGAGAGTTAAAAAGAGTAGCTATATTTATTTGGCTAGAGCATATTGTCCCAAAAAATTCAATTATTTTAATGGATGAGATAGATATTGCATTACATCCAAAGTGGCAATACGAACTTGTAGATGATTTAACTAAATGGTCAAATAGCAGTCAAATTTTACTTGCTACTCATTCGCCACAGATATTAAGTTCTACTTATTATAAAAATATTATCAAATTAGAAAATGGAGAAGTTAAGAGATATAATAAACCACCAATAGATAGAGATATTAATGCTATTATTACAGAGGTTATGGACGCACCTACTTTTCCAGAAAATCTATTGGAATTTCATAAAGAGTATAGAGAGTTTATTAATAATGGTAAAGTTAATACAGTTGAAGCTAAAAAGTTAAAAGAAAAAATTTTAGAATATGAGAGTGAAAGTTCATCATTTTTTCAAGAAATTAACTTTGATTTAGAGCTAATATAATGAGATATATTCAAAAAACAGAGACTCCTGATTTTTTTATTAATGATACAAAAAGATTAAAAAAATGGGATAAATATATATCTAAGAAAAAAAGAGTTTTAAAAGAGTATATCTTAAAAGAAGAGCAAAATTATCTTTGTATATATTGTGAAAGTAAAATTAATTTGGATAATTCACATATAGAACATATTAAACCTAAAGGAGATAAATGTTATTCTAAATTAACTTTTGAATATAAAAATTTATCAATCTCTTGTAATGGTACTTGTCATAATGGAGAAAAGGATAAAAATCAATATAATTGTGGACATAAGAAACAGAATGAATATAATAAGATACTATTTTTAAATCCCATAGAAATTAAAGATATAAGAGAATATTTTAAATATAATTTTGATGATTATAAAATTTTAGCATCATCAAAAAATAGTGAAAAATCTAATTATATGATTAATACTTTACAATTAAATTATAATGGATTATTACTTGCAAGAAAAAAAGCATTAGATAATTTCATTACTCAAATGAAAAAAATTAAAGATATTAATCTAAGAAAAGAGAGAATTAAAGAGAAACTAAATCAAGAGAATATTGAACAAATATCCTTTTTAAGATACAAATATAAAAACATAATATAAACAAGGCAACCAATGAAATTCAAAATAGACAATATAGACAACAAAGCACGAGCAACCACAATAGTAACTGCTCACTCAACAATTCAAACACCTGTATTTATGCCAGTTGGTACTTTAGGGGCTGTTAAAACTCTTGATAGTAGTGATTTAGAAACACATCTTAATCCTGATATAATTTTGGGTAATACTTATCATTTATATCTTCGTCCTAGTGATAAAGTGGTGGATAAAATGGGGAAACTTCACGGATTTACAGAGTTTAAAAAATCATTTCTTACAGATAGTGGGGGGTTTCAGGCTTTTTCTCTTAGTGATAATGTTAAGATTGATGAGAATGGGATTATGTTTAGGAGTCATATTGATGGGAGTAAGCATTACTTTACACCCAAAAAAGTGATTGATATTCAGATGAATTTGGGTTCTGATATTATGATGATTTTAGATGATTTAGTGGCACTTCCTGCATCGCAAGAGAGGATAAAGGCTTCAATTGAGAGGACTACAAGATGGGCAGAGGAGTCAATTAATTATCATAGGAGTAATCAAGCTAAAGGTTTAGCATTAGAGCAAAATATATTTGCTATTATTCAAGGTGGGACAGATAAGGCATTTAGAGAGAAGTCAGCTAAAGAGCTTTGTGCATTGGATTATGATGGCTTTGCGATTGGTGGGCTTAGTGTGGGTGAGGCGAATGAAGATATGTATGATACGGTGGAATGGACTACACAATTTATGCCAAAAGATAAGCCACGATATTTGATGGGGGTGGGGACTCCTGAAGATTTAGTAGAGAATGTAGCGCGTGGGGTAGATATGTTTGATTGTGTTATGCCTACACGAAATGCACGAAATGGGACTCTTTTTACATCATTTGGAAAGATTAATATTAAAGGTGCAAAGTTTAAAGAGGATAGCCAACCAATTGATAGTGAGTGTGAATGTATGGTATGTAAAAGATATAGTAGAGCATATTTAAATCATCTCTATCGTGCTAAAGAGCTTACATATTTGAGATTGGGGACTATTCATAATTTGTATTATTATCAAAATCTTATGAAGCAGATGAGAGAGGCTATATTGGAGAATAGATTTGAGAGTTTTAGAGATGAGTTTTATGCTAAGAGATTAAAGCTCAAATAATTAATCTTATGATATAATTCTGCCTAAGGTACAGTGGGTAGTTGCTGGTAAATTCAATTTACGAGAGGAAAGTCCGGGCTACGCGTAAGACAAAACTCCATCTAACGGATGGCCAGAGTAATCTGAGGGCAAGTGCAACAGAGAGAAGTCAGCCTCAATTTGAGGTGAAGGTGAAAGGGTAGGGTAAGAGCCTACCAGTACTTATAGTAATATAGGTAGCTAGGTAAACCCTGTTTGTAGCAAGAAGTATATGGTTGAAGTCTTACATTTTTAATACTTCGCTTGACTCTTATAGCAATATAAGAGCTAGATAAATAACTATCCAAGACAAAACCCGGCTTATAGCTGTGCCTTACTTAAAAATCATATATTTTATAACTGTTTAATAATTGGAGTAGTTTTGATAAAAGTTGGTACAGATATTGTAGCTATAGATAGAGTAGAAAAGGCATTGATAAAGTTTGGTAATAGATATAAAAATAAATTTTTAACTCAAAAAGAGCAAGAGTTATCTAAAAAAGTAGAATCTATTGCAGGATATTGGGCATCAAAAGAGGCTATATCAAAAGCTTTAGGGTGTGGTATTGGCAAAGAGCTTAGTTTTTTGGATATTGAGATATATAAAGATAGTAAAAATGCTCCATATTTTAACTTGAGTTCAAATAGTAAATTTAAAATTAAACAATCATCACTATCTATCTCTCACGATGGTGGATTTGCTATTGCTGTTGTGATTATTGAATTATAATAGTTTAATTATTAGGGATAAATAGATGAATAATATAAAATGTACACATTGTAATCTAAGTTTTAGTGAAGATGTGATGATAGAAGATGGAGAGTTGAGGTTTTGTTGTAAGGGTTGTCAGGGGGTTTATCATCTACTTAAAGATGAGGGACTTGGTAGCTTTTATGATAAATTAGGAGATAATGAGTTAAATCCTGTAAATAATATTGATAGAGAGTTAGAGAAGTTTGATTTAGAGGGTTTTGAGAGAAAGTATATTAAGATAAATAATGATGGATTAAAAGAGATACATCTTATTATTGAGGGTATTCACTGTTCTGCTTGTGTATGGCTAAATGAGAAGGTACTTCATAAACAAGATGGGATTATTGAAGCCTCTATTAATTATACTAATAATAAAGCAAAAGTAGTTTGGGATAGTGATGAGATAAAATTATCACGAATTATAGAGGTTATTCGTAGTATCGGATATAATGCCTATCCTTATGATCCATCTCTTCAAGAGGAGAAAGCTAATGCTACAAAGAGGGAGTATTACTCTAAAATCCTTGTAGGTGTATTTGGGACTATGAATATTATGTGGATAGCTATTGCACAATATGCTGGATATTTTAATGGAATGGAGCAGAGATTTAAAGATATTTTAAATGTAGCAGAGTTTATATTAGCTACTCCTGTTCTTTTTTATAGTGGTTGGGTATTTTTTAGAGGTGCATACTTTGGGCTTAGAAACCGTATAGTTAATATGGATATTTTAGTAGCTTCTGGGGCATTATCTGCTTATATCTACTCTATTTATGCGATGGTTACTCAAATAGGTGAGACATATTTTGAGTCTGTGGTGATGATTATTACATTTGTACTTGTTGGAAAATATCTGGAAGTCCTTAGTAAAAAACAGGCAGTTGATAAGTTGGATTCTATTATTGGTTCTACTCCTAGTGAAGTTATGATGATAAAAGATAATGTTAAATCTTTGGTATCGGTTGAGAATATTAAGATAGATGATATTATAGAGGTAAAATCGGGTGAGAAGATAGTAATTGATGGAGATGTTATAAGTGGTGGGGCATCATTTGATGAGAGTTCTCTTACAGGAGAGGGTGAGCCTATATATAAACAGATAGGAGATAAAATCCTAAGTGGAACTATATGTTTAGACTCTACCATTAGATACAAAGCGACCAAAGATGCCTCTAACTCTCTACTTAGTAGTATAGCTTCACTATTAGAGGAGTCACTAACTAAAAAGCCAGAGATTGAGAAGTTGGCAGATAGAGTATCAGGCTACTTCTCTACTATTATATTATTGATAGGAATTATCACATTTGGAGTTTGGTATGGATTTATAAGTGATTTTGAAGAGGCATTAATCGTATCTATATCTGTAATTGTGATTGCTTGTCCTTGTGCATTAGGACTTGCGACTCCTATGAGTACTCTTGTAGGGATTTCTATTGCATCATCTAGGGGATTACTATTTAAAGAGGCATCATTTTTAGAGAGTATGGCAAAGGCTAATCTTTTGGCTCTTGATAAGACAGGGACTATTACAGAGGGCAAACCACAAGTAGTAGATAGCAAGATATATAAAGATTATAATATAGATATTCTATACTCACTTCTCAAAAGTTCTAACCACCCAATTAGTAGAGGTGTAGCTAAATATTTAGAAGATAAAAATCCAAAAGAGATAGAGTTAGAGGAGATTAAAAATATTCAAGCCAAAGGGATTAAAGCAAAATTTGAAGATAATAAAATAATTGGTGGGAATATAGAGTTTATGAGAGAAAATGGAGTAGATATTGATATTATTACCTCCAACTCTCTATTTATCTTTGCTATAAATAATCAACTAATAGCATCTTTTGAACTTCAAGATAAGATTAGAGATGGAGCAAAAGAGGCGATTAATAATATAAAAAATTTAGGTGTAGAGATTGTAATGCTTACAGGCGACCACAAGAAGAGTGCATCAAGAGTAGCAAAAGAGGTTGGAATAACTAAAGTCTATTCAAAATTACTACCACAAGGTAAATTAGATAAGATAGAGGAGTTTCATCAAGAGGGTAAAATAGTAGTAATGGCAGGAGATGGTATCAATGATAGCCTTGCTTTAGCCTCATCAGATATATCAATTTCTATGGGAAGTGGTGCTGATATATCATTAGATGTTAGTGATGTCATATTATTAGATGATAAACCTCAAAGCCTTTATGAAGCATTTGTAATATCAAAAAGAACTTTTAGAGGAGTCAAAGAGAATTTAGGATTTTCTATTGTATATAATATAATAACAGTCCCATTAGCAGTGATGGGATTTGTAACCCCACTTATCGCTGCATTATCTATGAGTTTGAGTTCTCTTATAGTTGTATTAAACTCTATGAGGATAAAGTATAGTGTGAAGTTTTGAGTAGGGTGGATTACTAAAAACATCTTTTAAAATTATTTTAGTATAATTAAATAAAATATTATTGTAACTAAAAATGTAACTTATATAGCTAAATGGAGTATAAAATGCAAAAACTACCAATAGGAAAAAGTGATTTTAAATCAATTATAGAGGATAATTTTTATTATATAGATAAAACTAATTTAATTAGGGTGTGATAGCAATCACACCCTACTGTTTATTATAGAAGTAATTTAGATAAGATTGATTTATAATTAATGATTTTCTATAAAAGACCCCATAGCAATCTTACCACCTATATCTAGTCTATTAACTACTCTTTGTGTTGTTAAATCTACTTTGACTAATGCACCCTCTTCTGTTAAAAATAGATAAAAATATCTTCCATCTTGTGAAAAGTGATATTTAGGGTGAGATTGTGTCTGAACATTTCCAATTTTATCTTCACTTACATTACTCACATTAATATCTACTATTTTGGTATCATTATCTGTATTTATTAGGGTTATAAATCTATCTTTATGGTTAATAACTACTGATATATTACCAACTAATCCATGCTCCATCTGTGCAGTATGACCTGCTCCCTTTCCTGCTTGAAGAGTTTTGATTATTTTCATAGGAGTTTGTGAGTAATCAACAATAAATAGAGTATTTTCATTTGAACCTACATATATTTTTTTTGTTGTTTTGATAAAATTTAGATGATGAATACCCATAATATCTTTAGATAGTCCATCTTTTTTTAACTCTAAGTTCTCTAAAAGTTTTAAACCCTCATTTGGAGAAAAATATAATTTCATAACTGATGGATAATTGCTATTACTACCCTCTGCTGTGGCATAAAATATTGGATATATAATGCTATTATTCCCATGCTGTTCTCCTTGATCTCCATGTATTTCAGGTGGAATTAAATTATGCACTGGTGATGGAGTTGTTAGTTCATTGATTTTCTCAATTGAGTAACTACTACCATCATTAACTAATTTATAAGTAACGATATTTAGAGCTTCTCTATCTATTAATACAAAGTGGTCTCTATCTAACCAATGTGGATGTCCTGAAGCTAATGTACCACTTGATACATAACTGTGTCCAGTTGTTGTTGGATATGTAACTATATCTCTTCCAGTCGTAGCTAAAAGCCTATCAGTATTACCATCTATGATAGCTATCATTGGTTTATTTGTACCTGAGACTGATACCAAACCAGTATCTTTTTGGACATCAATACTTCTTGGATAAAATGGTAAATCTATAGTCGTTATTATACTATTTGTTAGAGTATCAATTACATCTATTGCATTACTACCTCTATTAGCTACATACATTTTTTTATTATTTGTATGACCTTGACCATGTATTTTAATTACTTCTGCCGAATAAGTTTTTTGATGTCCTGTATATATTTCATCAATTAACTTCATATTTTCAACATCTACTATCTCTATTTTATTATTTTCTTTATCTCCAAAATATGCTCTAGTATTTTTTTGAATACTATTTGTTGTATGTGTAGTTGTGTTGTTGTTGCTATCTGAGTTACTACATCCTGAAAAAATAATACCCATTGTTAAAAACAATATTAGCTTGTTAATTTTCATTTGTTTCCTTTGTTTAATATTATCTAATTGTAATATATTAATGTTACTAAAATGTTACCTTACTTAACAAGTAGATGAAAATAATTTGAGATTAAATAATAGTTGTGTAGTATCACTTGATAAGATTTACTCTATATTCAATGCTTGACCTATTTTTAAGTAAGTATAACTTTATACTGATTTTAGTATAATTAATTTTTATAATTAAATAAAATATTATGATAACTAAAAATGTAACTTATGTAGGTAAAGGGAGTAAAAATGCAAAAACTACCAATAGGAATGAGTGATTTCAAAGAGATGATTGAAGAGAATTATTATTATATAGATAAAACTAATATGATTAGTGAAGTAATAGATAATAGTTCTAAAGTAATTTTACTCCCTCGCCCACGAAGATTTGGAAAAACTCTAAACCTTAGTATGTTGAGATATTTTTTTGATATAGAAGAGGATAATAGAGAGCTTTTTACTCATCTTAATATCCATAACAATCAAGATATAATGAAATATGCAAATAAATATCCCATAATATATTTAACATTTAAAGATATTAAAGAGAATGATTTTCAAAGAAGCTTAGAGAAAATCTACTCTTTGATTAGAGAAGAGTTTGGAAGATATAAAAATATTATTATGCAAATAATAGATAGAGTAGATGATGAAGAAAAAAATAATTATTATCAAATAATAAATAATCAAGCCTCTCAAGTTCAATATGAAAACTCAATTAAACTCCTCTCTAAACTCCTAAAACTAGCATATAATCAAAAAGCAATAGTATTAATAGATGAGTATGATACACCAATCCAAACAGGATTTATAAAAGGATATTATGAAGATATAGTAGGATTTTTCAAAACTTTTATGGGTGCAGTTCTCAAAGATAATGATGTAAATATATTCAAAGCAGTTTTAACAGGGATTTTGAGAGTATCAAAAGAGTCTATTTTTAGTGATTTGAATAATATAAAAGTCTATACACTTCTTGATAAAGAGTTTAGTGATAAATTTGGATTTATAAAAGATGAAGTTAAGACTCTCTTAGAAAATTATGATTTATTAGATAAATATAAAGAGGTAAATGAGTGGTATAATGGATATAATATAGGTGGTACTACAATTTTAAATCCGTGGTCAATATTGAATTATGTAGATAGCAAAGCTACTCTTGATGTATATTGGGCAAATACATCATCTAATGATATTATACGAGTATTAGTAGAAAACTCTGATATATTTAGAGATGATTTGAAATATCTTCTCAAGGGGCAAAGTGTAGAGAAAGTAATCAATCCAAATATCACTTTTAAAGATAAAGATTTTAATTTTAATGAAGAGATGTTATACTCATTTTTATTCTTTAGTGGATATTTGAAATGTATAGATAGAGAGTTTAGAGATGGAGAGCATTATTGCAAGCTTGAAATTGTTAATAAAGAGTGTTTTTATATATTTAAAAAAATTATATCAAATTGGGTAAGTGAGAGTTTTACTCAACCAAAGATTAGATTATTATTAAAATCTTTGACTGATGGAGATATAAGACTATTTGAGAGAGTTTTTAGTGATTTTGTAAGAGATACTTTATCATTTTATGATACAGGTAAAAAGGTAGAAGCAGTCTATCACGCCTTTTTCTTGGGGTTGCTTGTGAATTTAAATGATTATGAGGTGGTTTCAAATGCAGAGGCAGGATATGGAAGAGTGGATATAATGTTGTTTCATAAAAGCGATAAAAAGAAATTAGCCATTATAATAGAGTTAAAAACTATTGATGATTTTATTGAAGAGACCAAAGAAAAAGCACTGTTAAGTGCAGTTAATCAAATTCAAGAGAGAGAGTATATATCATCTGTGAGAAAAAGAGGGTATGATAATATTTTGGCTTTTGGTGTTGTTTTTGATGGTAAGAGGGTTTGGATAGAAGAGGTTTAATAATTATCACCCCTTATATCATATCAATAACTCTCTAATTTGAATAGAGATTATAGATAGCCCCATTCTCTTCTAAGAACTCTATTATTCTCTTTTGTCCCAACTTTTTAGCATAATCTTTTGGAGTTAATCCTGATTTATCTATTGCATTTACATCTGCTCCATTTTTTAATAGAAACTCTACAATAGTTATATCATTAAAACAAGATGCTAACATTAATGGTGTAATTCCACTTTTACGAGTAGAGATATTTACATCTATACCTTTTTGAATTGCAAACTCTACTATATCTATTCTCTTAAATTTAATAGCAATATCTAAAATACTAAGTCCATCTTCATTTAATTCAAAAATATCTACACCAAACTCTATTAATAGATTAATTATATCTAATGATGCATAATTTCTAATAGCATAAAATAGAATTGTAGTCTCATCTGGTTCATCTAAATCATACTCTTGACCAATAATCACTTTCTGATTTATATCATAACCATCTTCTAATAATTTTCTAAGAAGAACTAATGAATCATTATCAATAGCCTCTAATACTCTATTTGAATGCTCCACCTAATCCACCCATCATACTCATTGCTTGAGATTTTTTATTATCTTCTACCATTTTAGTAATATCATTAATTGCAGATATTAGTAAAATTTGTAGAGACTCTTTGTCATCTAAAAGTGAATCATCAATAGATATATCTATCACTTCTCCACTACCATTAGCTTTAATTTCTACCATACCACCACCACTTTTTGATGTTAGTTCTACGGCTTTTAAATCCTCTTGCATTTGACTAGCTTGTTTTTGCATACTATCAAGCATCTCACCCATTTTACTCATATCTAATCCATCAAACATATATAACCTTTATTCTAGTCCTATAAACTCTTGGGCTATTGTATTATCATCATTTACAATAACAATTTTTGGAGTAAAGTTATCAGCCTCTTCTTCGCTCATTCTGGCATAAGCTATAATAATTATCTTATCACCCTTATGTGCTTTTCTAGCTGCTGCACCATTGATACAAATATCTAATTTTCCTCTCTCACCTGGAATAATATAGGTAGAAAATCTCTCACCATTATTAACATTTACAATATCAACTTTTTGTCCAACTCTCATATTAGAGGCATCAAGTAAATCTCTATCAATAGTGATAGAACCTACATAATTTAGGTTCGCATCACTCACAGTAGCTCTATGAATTTTGCTATATAGCATCTCAATATTCATAGAAATATACCTATCTAACCATAGAAGCAGGAGAAACTGGCTCACCCCACGCTTCATCAGGAATTACAAACTCTTGGACTACATTTCCACCAATAATATGCTCTTCTACAATTCTATCAATTTTATCTTTTGTTAGACCTACATACATTGTATGCCCTGGTTCTACTAACATTACTGGACCTTGCTGACATCTATTTAAACATCCTGTTTGAATAGGTGAAACTGTACCAATAATCCCTTTCATCATTAAAGATTGTGCTAAATGTTGAAAGAGTTGAGCCGATTCTGGATTGTTTTGACTTACACAGCTTGGCTTTGGCATTCCTGGAGGTGCACTTTGTTGGCATTTGAATATATAAAATGCTGGTTGTGGTATTGCGTTCATCATAATTTTAAACCTTTAATATTTAATATAAGAGTAAAATACTCTTCTTTATAGAATTTTAGCAAAAAAATCTCTTATTAAGCTTTAAAGAGCCATTTTTAATATTGATTTTAGATATATTATACTATACTTAAAATATAATATTAAAGGAGTTGTTATGAAAAAGTTATTATTGATATTTATCTTATTAGGTTTGAATTTTCTTTATGCTCAAAATCCTAGAGAGATATATATGGCTAGAATCAGTGAAAATGATAAATATAACTCAAGAGGTATGAGATTAAATAGTGTAGCTGCTATTATCCGTCAAGATAGAGCAAATTATCATAAATTTTATATCAGAGATAGAGGAGATTCTACTGATGATTTCTTTTCTAGTAAAAGAAATAGAGGGATTTTAGAGAGAATGTTAAGAAGAGGATATATATCTCGTGCTACAAGAAATGCAATTTTATATGGTAATCCATTGATTGTAGTTAAGATATATGATTACTATATAGATGTAGAAATTAGATAATGAAAAAATTTATATTTTATGCTTTGTTACCAATCTTTGCATTTGGAGTTTGTGATGATAATGCAGATAAATTAGCAGTATCATATAAGCAGATAAGCCATTGCCAAGATAATTATATTATATGGAGTGATGGTACAAGAATGTTATATGATGATGGTAAAAAAAAGAGTTTTGATGAGCTTTTAAATTCTCCAGATATAGAGGATATGTTTCATTTTAAATATCCCAAAAACTCTTTTGCTCCACCAAAGTATAATATAGATGCAGGTAGAGTAAGAAATGATGCCTTTTTACGCAAATTATATGGGAATAGTAGAAGTGAAGTAAAAAGAAGAGTTACAACGATTAAATGGTTACCAAGTGGCAAAAGAGTTATAGTAACAACTGTAAATAGTATTGATAAAAAATTATATGCAATATCAAAAGAGTTAAAAAATCTTCCACAAAGGTTTCAAAAATATGTTAATAAGATAGGGGGAACATTTAATTGGAGAAATATAGCAGGTACTTCAAGATTAAGTTCTCACTCATTTGGAAGTGCTATTGATATAAATGTAAAATATTCAGCATATTGGAGATGGAGCAAAGGGAGATATAAATATAGAAATAAAATTCCAAAAGAGATAGTAAAAATATTTGAAAAATATGGATTTATTTGGGGTGGTAAATGGTATCATTATGATACGATGCACTTTGAGTATAGACCAGAGTTGTTGAGGTAGCAATTTTAGGGGCAACCACAAAGGATTGCCCTTAAAAAATATATATTATCTATATTGATTAATCCAGTTTTTAAGCCTAGAGCTATTTAATGCTCCACTCAATCTATCAACCTCTTTACCATTTTTAAAAATTATAAGAGTTGGAATACTTCGTATAGAGTATTTCGCACCTAAATTATTATTATCATCACTATTTATCTTAATAAAACTCGCTTGTAAGCTCATATCTCTACTAACCTCTTTGAATACTGGTGCCATTTGCATACAAGGACCACACCATGGAGCCCAAAAATCTACAATTACAGGAATATCACTATTAGCAATAAAAGTATTTAATTTATCTTCATCTCCATCAATTGGTTCAACATTCAACATAGAATTTTTACACGACCCACAATTTGCTTTTTTATAACTATCTTTTTTAGGTATTCTATTAACTTTTAAACAGTTTGGACAGACTACATTTATACTCATTATTTTATTCTCCTTTTTTTAAATATTTTATTATATCATAGATTTTAAAATATTTTACCTAGTTTAGTTATAGTAGCTTTGTGATATAATACAATTTAAACTAATTAGGATAATTATGACAATAAATAGAAGTATAAATGATTTTCAATAATAAACCCAAAAAATTTTCTATTAGACTTAGCCAACTATTTACAATATTACTTAGTACTATTGTGGCTATTTTAATATCATATAATGCTTATAAATCATATAATCTATCTTATATTATGCTTAATAAAATTCAAAAAGAGATAACCCAAAATATTATTACACTTACAGATAAAACATTAGAAATCTCATCTACTTATGTCAATATGTTATCTAACATCAATGGAGATGATAATGATATATTAGCCAATAAAACTACTCTTATTTCTCTTATGAATGCACAAATTAAGGCATATAAATATTTAGATAGTATATATATTGCAAATAATAATGGTGATTTTATTCAAGTTAAAAAATCATCTGATGTAAAAATTTTAAGAGGTATTGATAATAATAAATATGACCCTAGAAAACGAATATGGTTTAAAGATGTTAATCATAAAATATATTGGTCAAAACCATATAGATATGCTTCATCTAATAATATGGGTATAACTGTAAGTAGTGCTATATTTGATAAAAATAATAGTAAAATTAAAGTAGCAGGAGCAGATATAACAGCTACAAAATTATATAAATTTGTAGTATCACAAGCTAGAAAAATAGGTGGTGAAATTATTGTTTTTGATAATAATAAAGATATTATTACCTCATCTCTAAATAATAAGAATATTATAAATTCTCATATAATCAATAAAGCTTTTAAGAATTTAAGAGAGGGTATATTAAAAGATAATAATGGAGTAAAATATTTATCATTTATATCTCATTTTCCTAAAACATCAAATATGAACTGGAATATATTAGTTGTTATTCCTCAAGAGGTAATTTTAGGAGATTTACTCTCTACAATTATAGAGACTATTCTAATATCTATTATTATACTCATAATATTTATATTTATTGTAATTTTTGTATCTTATAGACTCTCTAATCCTATTGTTAAAATATCAAATCAAATCAAAGATATAGAGGCTCTTAATTTATCAATTAATATAACAAATAATTCAGAAGTAGAAGAGATTTATCAAACCCAATTATCTCTAAAATCTCTTCAAATAGCACTATCTTCATTTATTAAATATCTTCCCGTAGTCCTTATCCAAAAACTAATAAAGGCAGGTTGCGAAGCAAAAGTAGGAGGAGAAGAGAGAGATTTAGCAATAATGTTTACAGATATAGAGAACTTTACAACTATATCTGAGAGTATGACACCTAGTGCCATAGCCTATCAACTCTCTGAATATTTTGAGATAATTGATAACTCTATTAATAATAGAGAGGGTACAATAGATAAATATATTGGTGATGCAGTATTAGCATTTTGGGGTGCACCAGAAAATGTAGATAATCCATCACTCAAAGCCATAGAGAGTGCATTAGAGATTAGAGAAAATTTGGAAATTTTGAATAAAAAATGGGCAAAAGAGGGAAAAGAGATATTTAAAACACGAATAGGAATACACTATGGTAAAACACTTGTTGGTAATATTGGCTCTAATTATAGATTAAACTATACAGTTATTGGAGATAGTGTAAATATTGCATCAAGATTAGAGTATATAAATAAGGATTATGGCACATATCTTCTATTTAGTGATAGAGTAAAAGATAATTTAGGTAATAAGTATAAAAGTATTTATATAGATAGTGTTTTACTTAAAGGCAAACAACAACCTACTAAATTTTATACTATAAAATAGTTTATAGTAACTATTAAAGCTTTTGATAGTATAATTTGGAATAAAATAATAGGAATTAACTTAATGAATGCTAAGAAAAAAACTACCATTATTCTCTCTTTTATATCCTCTATAATTTTTCTGCTGATGATTATTAATGTATCTTTTAATTTTAGAAACTATGGTTTTAAAAGTGTAGAAGATAAAGCTTTAATAGTCTCTGATATTATTAAACATAGTCTTACTGCTCATATGGTTAATGATATTATGGATAAGAGAGAGTTTTTTCTAAATGAGCTAAAACAATCTAAATATATCAAAGAGTTATGGTTAGTTCGTTCCCCATTCATTATCAAACAGTATGGAAATGGATTTAAAAATGAGATGGGAAGAGATAAGATAGATAATGATGTAATTAATAGTGGAGTAGCTCAAAAAGTTATTACAGAATCTCTATTTTCTGATAATACTTTTAGAATGACTATACCATATAAAGCCTCCATTACTCCAACTATAAATTGTCTAAAGTGTCATAATGCAAAAGAGGGTGATACTTTAGGTGCTATATCAATAGTTATAGATATGAATGAGTTAAAATCAATAGGATTAAGAACAGTATTTGATATTGCATTTATAGCTTTTCTTGTAATGTTGCTTATTCAAATCTTTACAGGAAGATTTATTACTCCTTATATGTTAATATTTGAATCGATTAAAAATGTAATGCAAAAAGCAAAAAGTGGAAATTATAGTGGAAGAGTAAAAGAGATAGGTTCAAAAGAGAGCATAGAGGTAGCTAAATCTATTAATGAACTTATAAAAAGATTTCAAGATATATTAAATGAGATAGAGAAAAAAATAGATATATTCCTATCTCATAAACAAGAAATTCGTTCATCTGACCCATTAGAAGATGTTAAACAGACTATCTCTCAACTATCCGATTTATATAAATTTAAACGAACAATAGAACATGATATTTCAATTAATGATATTTATCAAAGATTAATAGTAGTATTTAAAGATAAAATTAAAATAAATAATTTTACAATTATAGAATCTAATAAAAGGGATAAGAAAATAGATATTATATACTCTTCTAATGAAATATATTGTGATATTCTAAAAAATGACTGTAGAGCAGATAGAACTAATAGTATTGTAGATTCTTGTCAATTTAAAAATTTATGTACAAGTTTTAAAGATAATAGTAAATATTATATATGTTTGCCTTACTCTATATCTAATGATTTAAATTTAATTATATCTATTGTCTCTAATTCCGAAGAAGATAATATAAAATTAACACAATCAATTCATCTTATAGATGATTATATAGATAGTGTAAAGAGTGAATTCATAACTAAAAAGCTTATGTATCAACTCAAAGAGAGTTCATATAGAGATGCACTTACAAACTTATATAATAGAAAATATTTAGAAGAGTTTATAGATAATGCTACAATTGAACATAATACTAATAATATTAATTATGGTATATTAATGGCAGATATTGATTATTTTAAGATGATAAATGATACTTATGGACATAGCGTTGGAGATAAGGCACTTAAAATTATTGCTAAAACTATTCAAGACTCTATTTCTAAAAATGATTTAGCAGTAAGGTATGGTGGAGAAGAGTTTATTGTTATTTTATATAATTGTGATAAGATAAGATTATTAGAAGTAGCTCAAAAAATTAGAACTACTTTTGAGAAGCAAAAAATAAAAGCAGATAATGGTGTAATATTTACAAAAACTATTAGTATTGGTGGAGCATTATTAGATAATAATAATCCTAATTTTTGGAAAGTTATTAAATTAGCTGATGTAGCTCTCTATGATGCTAAAAATGGTGGTAGAAATAGAGTAGAGATATTTGATAGAGATAAAGCTAGAGATGATAATTTTGATGAAGATTATTAATTTTAATAAAATTCAGATATAATTTCATCTCAATTTAAAATAAGAAGGATTCAAATGTTAGAAGGTATAATTAGAGAGAGTATCACTAAGTCAAATGCAAAGCAACTTAAAAGAGATGGTTATCTAATCGCTAACATATATGCTAATGGTGTAGAGAACATTAATGCAGCATTTAAGCGTGGTGATTTTGTAAAAGCAGTTAGAGCAAAAGATGGTTTAGTTTTACCAATTAAAGTTGGTGATAATGAGTTAGATGTTGTAATTCAAGAGTATCAACTACACCCAATTACAGGTGATATTTTACATGTTGATTTAAGAGTAGCTGTTCCAAATCAAGTTACAAATTTTTTAATCCCTGTTATATTAGAAGGTACTCCAGTAGGTCTTAAAAACAAAGGTGTTTTAGTTACAAATAAAAAGAGAATTAAAGTAAGAGGTACTATTGAAAATATGCCTAATAACTTCACTCTTGATGTTACTCCATTAAATAGAGAAGATTCTATTATTGTTAGAGATATTGAAGTTCCTGCTAATTGTAGAATTATGGATAGAGCAGATGTTGCTATTTGTGGTGTGATTAAAGCAAAATAATGCAACTTTTTATAGGTCTAGGTAATCCTACTTTAGAGTATGAGGATACTAGACATAATATTGGCTTTAAAATGATTGATATGCTTGTATCTCATTTTAATGCTAGAGATATTTCTAAAAGCTCATTTTATGGTGAGCTTTATAGAAGTAGAGATATACTTTTTTTGAAACCCACTACTTATATGAACCTTTCTGGTAAATCTGTAATAGCTGTCAAAAACTTTTTTAAAGTAGATATAGAAAACATAACTGTAATCCACGATGATTTAGATTTAAAGTTTGGTGCATTAAAGTTTAAAGTTGGTGGAGGTCATGGTGGGCATAATGGATTAAAATCTATTGATAGTGCTATCTCAAAAGAGTATAAAAGAGTGCGAATGGGGATTGGTAAGCCAGAGTATAAATCTCAAGTATCATCTTATGTATTATCTAATTTTAGTGATGAAGAGAGTAAAAATTTAGATAAATTTCTATCACATACAAAAGATGCCCTAATTTGCGATAAACCATTAGATATAATTAAATCAAAATATTCTCTTAAAAGTATCAATTCACTTATATAATGAGATTATACTATCTATATATAACCAAGCATTATCTAAAAAACTTTTTAGCAGTTTTAATTGGTATTACCATAGCATTTGTTAGTGTTAATTATTTTCAAAACTCATTTCTACTTAATAATGGATTTAATAATCAAATACTATACATGTATTATATATCTCAAGAAGCATTAGCACTTCTATATCCCTTAGCTCTAATTTTTGGAGCTATTATGACAAAAATATCTTTTATAAAATCAAATGCTTTGGGTGCTTTATATAGTTTTGGATATAGTAGAAAAGATATACTGCTTCCTTTTATAGTTGTTGCACTTCTAACTCATCTAATATTTATATATCTACACACTACAAGCTTCTCTTATGGTAATTATAATTCAAAATTTCTATATAAAAATTCAAATACTCAAATAACAAAAGATAATCTATTTTTTAAATATAATAACTCATTTGTATATGTCAAGAAATTAGATCCAATTAAAAGAGTTATATATGATATTAAAATATTTGAGATAAAAAATTATAAATTAATCTCTACAATCACGGCATCTAAAGCTAAATTTAATAATAATTTATGGATAGCAGAAGATGTTACAATTAAAACACCTATATATATAAATGGTAACTTAAGCTATTTTAAAACTACAAAATCCAAAACTATTAATACACTCAAAGGCTATGAGCCTCAAATGATAAAACAGATATATCAAAATCAAGATTTAAACATTATAGATTCATATAATAGCTACCAACTATTAACCACTCAAGAGTTGGACTCTTATAAGATGCGTTCATCTATATATACAAAAACTATATTCCCACTATTTGCGATATTTTTAATAATAATAATATTTCTAAAAATGCCAACTTATGCAAGATTTACAAATATATCTATTAGCATATCTATGGCATTAGCCTCTACATTTTCAATATGGGGATTTCTATTTGCACTTAACCAAATTGGATTTAGTGGTACAATTGCTCCTGAATTTACTACAATACTACCAATAATTTTATTGGGAATATATGCTATGAGTATATATATAGGAGCAAATAGAAGAATTTAATTAAGTGAGTTTTTAGATGCCTTTATCACATCTCCATCACTATTAGAGATAAGTCTCTCTAATATATATTTTGGAGTTGATGGATTTTCTGCTACTCTCATTCTTATCATTTTATCTCTACTTCTTGATAATTTATCTAATATTTTTATAGGTGTAGCACTATTCCCTGCTAAAGCATCTATTACAATCTCTACTCTATCTTTATATAATCTATTTAATATATATGAATTTGCATTCTCATTTGTAGATACTGTTGCACGAATTAAATCTACTCTACTTTTAGATAACTTTTTTAATATATAATTTGGAGTATAACTATTTTTAGCAACTGCTATTTTGATATTAATATTATCTATATAGCTAAGTTTTACTAATAAATTTACCATTAATTCTATCTCCTCTTGATTATACTCATACATAATACTCTTTTTATTAATATGAGAAGCAAGAGCATTCATTATCTCTATATTATTTTTAAACTCTATTAAAATATTTTTTAATTTTATCACTGATAAATCTATATTATCAAGTTGTTCTAATATTTTTTGAAGGTGCATATCCACTCCTTTTATGGATTAATAACTATATTATAGAGTGTTAATATATCATTTTATACCTAAATTTAAATTTATTGTTTCAAAAATACACAATAGATAATAATATATTTATATCATTTTATTCTATATTAATAAGTTTTAGTTATCTCTTTATATTTTTATATCTATTAAACTAGGATAATTCACTCTAATTCAAGATAATTATAATTTATAATTATCTTTCTGATAAAATTTTACTATTTAAGTAAATATAACTATAATATTCTATTTTTATTTTTATTACTATCTACTTGACTTTTTAAGATTTATTCTATTACAATGATATAAAATTAGATAGGAGGAATAATGACAAAAATCACTAAAGAGAATGAAAAAACTCTCGTTTCACATAGTCGTAGAGATTTTTTTAGGAAAACTGGTTTTTTAAGTGCTGCTGCTGCAACTACTGTTTTAGCTCCAGTAGAAATATTAGCTGCTGATGATGAGAATATTATACATCATTCAAAATGGGGGACAACTCTAGGATATGAGCTAAATAAAAATCCTTATGGAGTACCTTCGCCTTATGAGCATAATGTTGTAAGAAGAACAACAAGTCTATTATCATCTGGTGGTGATATGCATGCTGCTATATCTCTTACACCACTTCACGAATTAAATGGTATTATTACACCAAATGGACTTTTCTTTACAAGGACTCATAATGGTGTAGCAAGAATTAATCCAAATGAATATAGATTTATGATTCATGGTATGATTGAGAAACCAATAGTATTAACTCTTGAGGATATTAAAAAATATCCAAGTGAATCTGTTATTCACTTTTTAGAGTGTCCTTCAAACGGTGCTGCTGAGTGGAAAGGACCACAATTTAACTCTCTTCAATTTGTTAAAGGTATGATGAGTTGTACAGAATGGACAGGAGTTAGACTTAAAACTATTCTTGATGAATTAGGTGTTGATCCTAAAGCTATCTGGTGTTTAGCAGAAGGACAAGATGGTTCAGAGATGAGTAGAACTATTCCTACTGAAAAAATTATGGATGATGCAATGCTTGTTTATGCAATGAATGGTGAAGCATTAAGAGAAGAACAGGGTTACCCATTAAGATTACTTCTTCCAGGTTGGGAAGCTAATTTATGTGTTAAGTGGCTCAAAAGATTAGAGTTTGGTGATAAACCGTGGTATTGTAAAGAGGAGACTTCTAAATATACTACTCTAACAGCTAGTGGTAAAGCAATCCAACACTTCTATCCATTAGAAGTAAACTCTATTATTACATCTCCTTGTCCTGAAAAACCATGGACACATCTTAAAAAAGGTGATATAGTTGAAATTGAAGGACTTGCATGGTCAGGTCATGGAAAAATTAAACTTGTTGACCTTAGTTTTGATGGTGGGAAAAATTGGGTAGAGGCTCAACTTAAAGGTTTAGTATTACCAAAAGCTTGGACTAGATTTAGTTATATCTATAAGTATGAAGGAAAACCTTTAATATTATCTAGTAGAGCTATGGACGAAGCAGGTTTTGTACAACCAACTGTAAATCAAGAGAAAAAAATTATCGGTGTAGAGGGTGTTTATCATAGAAACTCAATCTGTACTTGGGAAATAAAAGCTAATGGGGAGGTTAATAATGTTCAAATGCGTTCATAAAAATATAGCAATTGGTTTAACAACATTAATGCTAAGTGCAATTTCATTAGAGGCTTCTACTGCTAAAAAAAATGCTATTGATGGTGGTATGACTTATACTAGAGATAATGGTATGTATTCTGATTATCATATTAATGAACAAGATACAAAAGGTATCTATTATGGTAGAAAACCAACAGCTAATGAACTAAAAGCTTGGGATACAGATATTATGCCTGATGGTACAGGACTGCCTGATGGTAAAGGTTCTGTTGAAGAGGGTGATGAACTTTTTGAAGAACAGTGTGCAGTTTGTCATGGTGATTTTGGTGCTGGTGGTGTTGGTTATCCTACACTTACAGGTGGAGAGATATCTTCATTAAAAAATCAAAGAACAGCTCCTGGTATGGATGCACCTAAAAGAACAATTGGAACATATTGGCCAAAAGCTAGTACGCTGATTTGGTATATTAGAGATGCAATGCCTTATGCACACCCAAAAAGTTTAACAAATGATGAAATCTATGCACTTACTGCTTATCTATTATCTGCTAATGAGATTAAAGTTGATGGTAAAGTAATGGAAGATGAAGATGTGCTAAGCAAAGAGAATTTCCTTAAAATTGATATGCCAAACAAAGATGGTTTCTATCCAAATATTGATGGTCCAAATGGTGTAGAGAATGTAAGAAAATTCTTTAGCAATCCAAAAAACTTTGGTGCTAATACTGTAAGATGTATGAAAAACTGTAAAGATGATAATGCAAAAATAATGAGAATTGGTATTGAGATGAAAGATGTCAAACCTCCTTATAGTACTGTTAGAGATTTACCTCCTGTAAATAATAGTGGTGCTCACCCAGGAAAAGCTGGTTATGAAGCTAACTGTGCAGTATGTCATGCAACAGATAAAATGGGTGCTCCTGCTGTTGGAAATAAAGCAGCTTGGGATAAAGTGTTGAAAAAAGGTAGATTAGCAGTTATGAAAAATGCAATCAATGGTACAGGTGCTATGCCTCCAAAAGGTGGTAATAAAGATTTAACTGATTGGGAAATACAATTAATCATTGATTATATGATTTCAAATAGTAAATAAAAAATAATATTGATAAGTAAGTAAAAGTAATAATATTATTTGATATAATTTCAATCATCAAAAAAAGAAAGGAAATTAAGATGGATAGAAGAAAATTTTTAGGTTTAGGTATAGCAGCAGTAGCTCTAGTACCTGCAACTTTAAGTGCAGTAGATTTTAGAACAGAGAAGCCAGATACATGGAAAGCAACAACAACTGCTGATGCAATTAAAGGTTTATATGGAGATATTACTCCTTTAGAAGAGGGTGTAACTATTAAAGCACCAAAATTAGCAGAAAATGGTGGAGCAATTCCAGTATTTGTAAAATCTGATAAACCAGCTAAATCAGTAGCTCTTTTCCAAGATGCAAACCCTCGTTCAGCTGTTGCAGTATGGAGTGTTCCAGAAAATGGTATCGTAGATTATGGTATTAAAATTAAAATGAGAAAAACAGGTAAGCTTACTGCTATTCTAGAAGGAACAGATGGTAAATTCTACTCAAAAAATCTACCAATTGAAGTATCTATTGGTGGTTGTGGAGGTTGATTTAACCCCCACCCCCACAGATAAATTAAGTATAAAAAATAATAAAAACAAAGGAATAGTAAATGAAAGTTAAAGCAAAACTAAAAGGCGATGTTGTAAATGTTAAAGTACTAGCAAAACATGTTAATGCTGGTCCAGAAGAGGCAGAAAAAAAGAAAATTGAAGCTAACTTTATTACAAGTGTAATTGCAAAAGCTAATAATAAAGTTGTTTTTGAAGTTAGTGGAAGTGGATTTATATCTAAAAATCCTCTTTTTAAATTTAAATTCAAAGGTGCCAAAAAAGGTGATAAGTTAGAAGTTACTTGGACAGACCTTAAAGGTAACACTAAATCTAAAACAGCAAAAATTAAATAGTTACTAAAGATACCCTTTTTAGGGTATCTTATGAATAAAATAGTTTTATTAAAGAGTTAATCAAACTATTTTATTTAAATTTATTAACATTAGGAGAATTAAAATGAAAATATTAAGAGTTATCTTAGCTTTGACATTATTATTAATATTAGGTGCTTATGGTAATCAACAAAACGATAATAATAAGTCAATAATTAAACCTACTCATCCATCACTTCTTCAACAAAATGTAGAAAAAGATACTAAAGATGATATTAATATAGAGAAAAAAGAGAGTGCGATAATCAAAACTAAATTAGTAGAAGAGTTATTATCTCAAATGAGAGCTAAAGAGGGAAAACCTATTGTTAGCAAAATTTCATCAATTGGTAAAGATAAATCTATTACTCAAATTATCAATTATGCAATAAATAATAATTAATTTATTATAGTATGTTTTATAAAATGATAAAAATAATCTCTGCTATATTTATGATAATATTTTCAACTTCATTATATAGTGATGAAGTAGATTTTAATATAGATAAATACTCTATGGAGGCTAAAAAGAGTAATAAGCATATAATATTATTTTTACATAAAGATAATTGTGGATTTTGTGAGAGAATGTCATTTACTCTTGAAGAGGATAAACTCTCTAAAGCTATTAAAAAAGATTTTATTTTATTAGATATAAATAGAGATGATGATGAAATTGTATCTTATCAAGATTTCAAAGGTAGCAATGCAAAATTTTTAAAAGCACTAGGAGTAAATTTTTATCCTCTTTTAATGTTTATAAATCCTAAAAGTAATAAAATTATATATACTATATCTGGATATAAAGATAGTGATAAAGTATTGGTTGTATTAGATTACATCAAAAGTAATTCTTATACAAAAATGACTTTAGAAGAGTTTGAAGATAGGTTATTTTTCAATGAATAATAGAGTAGGAAAAGTTATATCTCTTTTTATATCAACTTTAGGAGAGAAAAAAAGAACTTTTAAAGATACTATTACTACTGATAGTAATGGTGTAGTTGATGATAAATTTTATGCTAAAGATATTGAGCGTTCTATATTAATTACGACAATAGAGAGTTATGAGTTAGCTAAATCTCATAATATTGATATAGAAATTGGTGCATTAGGTGAAAATATTCTTATAGATTACAATCCTTATAGTTTAAAAGTTGGTACACAACTTATTTTTGGAGATGTAATATTAGAGATTAGTCAAAATTGTACTCTATGTAAAAGTTTAACTAAAGTAGATAGTAAACTTCCAAAACTTCTAAAAAATGATAGAGGAATTTTTGCTAAAGTAATTAAAGGTGGAGTGATAAAAAAAGGGGATAGTATATATATTTAATATCCAAAAAGCTTTATTGGAGTTTTTTGAACATTAAATATTTTAGGAGAAGTAATGAAAAAAATGATTTTATCTATAGCAGTAGCAGGAGTTTTAGCTGTATCTGCAAATGCATTTGAATTGGGTAAGTATGGTGAGATGAAGTTTGAAAGAGTAAATCAAAATGTATTTATTATGCATGGACCAGCAGTAAATCCAAGTGTAGAGAATGAAGGTTTTATGAATAACCCATCAATTATTGAGGGTAAAAATTCTCTTATAATGATTGACCCAGGTGGAAATTATAATGTAGGAAAAAAGATTTTAGCAGAGGTTGAAAAAATAAGTAAAAAACCAATTGTAGCTATTATAGCAACTCATAAACATGGTGATCACTGGTTTGCAGGTAAATCTATAAAAGAGAAGTATCCTAATGTAAAAATATATGCTTTACAACATATGATTGATGTATCAAAAGCTGGTGAAGCTCAAAAATGGTATAATATATTAGATGGATTATCAAAAAATTTAGAGGGTACAAAAGAGTTTGCATTTCCAACAATAGCTATAAAAAATGGTGATAAACTTCAAATTGATGACCAAACATTTTATATATATAGCCCTAAAAGAGCTCATACAGATACAGATGTATTAATAGTTCATGCTCAAAGTAAAACTTTATTCCTTGGTGATAATCTTATGAAAAATCGTTTAGGTGGATTTGATGACTCATCAAGTATATTAGGTAATATTAAACTACTAGAAGAGATAGAAAAAGCTCCTGAATTAGCATTATATGTCCCTGGACATGGACCATCTGGAAAAATGCATGAAGCGATAGACCCATTTTTAAACTATATGAAAAAACTTGTAGCTGGTGCAAAAGAGGCCTATGAAAATGATATGGAAGCTTATGAAATAAAACCAAAAGTAGCTAAAAATATGAAAGAGTATCATAACTGGGATGAGTTTGATAGACAAATGAGTAAGCATCTTCAAAAAGCGTTATCAGAACTTGAAGAATCAGAAGATTAAACTAAAATATGATAAATAATATAGAGTTTAAAAACTTAGAAGATATGGGCAATATCAAAAATGTTATAAGTGAACTTTTTGGTGTAACACTTGATATATCAGGTGGTTGGGGTTATGATGCAAATAGTAGTGTAATTATAAATAACCTTGATATGCCTATAAATCAGTTTTTAAATCTATTTGCAATGGTTAGAGCAAATATGGAGATGAATATTACAGTTGATAGTGATAATAGATATAGTGGTATTAATGTATCTTTAGAAGAGCAAAAAAATATTGATATAGAGGATAAATCATATCAAGTTGTAACATTTAAAATTACTGCTATGAATGAGAAAATATATAAGAATTTCATTACTGAATATAAAGAGAACTTAAATAAAGAAGAATTTGATTTAAGTAATCACTTTAAAAGACGAGATGAGAGTAAAATAACAAGAGTAGTTGATTATTGGTTTTATAATCTTCATACAAAATAAACTAAAAAGGATATTAATGAATAAGATAATATTATCTAGTATAGTGGTTAGTTCGCTATTAACAATAAGTTATGCTAGTGAGACTAAAGCGTGGTTGATAGATGGCAAAACAGGTGAGAGAGTATATTCAAATTCTATACTACCACCTAAAGAAAAAAATGCAAAAAAAGAGATAGACTCTTTAAAAAAAGAGATAAAATCTTTAAAAGTTAATATTGCCACACTTGAAGAAGATAACGAGAAAAAAATAAAAGAAGAGGCAAAAGGATTAAATAATCTTATTAAAGAGTTGGTAGTAGAGATAAAAAATGATATAAAATCAGAAATAAATAATCAAAGCGAAGAGTCTAAAGTTATAAAGAGTGAAAAAGCATTTGATTATAAATTAAAACCAAAACAGGTAGCAGAAAATGTATGGTGTTTCTTTGGAGCATTAGATAAACCAACAAAAGAGAATGCTGGGAATATGGTAAATGGTTGTTATATTAAAACCAATGATGGTTGGCTTGTAATGGATACAGGACCATCATATGAGTATGCAAAACAGACTTATAAAGCTATGAGTAAAATTGCACAATTACCTGTTAAATTTGTTGTAAATTCACACGAACATGATGACCATTGGTTAGGAAATGATTTTTATAAAAAGAAATTTAATGCTACTCTAATTGGACCAGAGAGTATTAATGTTAATTATAAAGATGGTGATAAGACAAGAATGTATAATATACTACCAGAAAATGCAATAAAAGGTACACATATTATAGACCTTGATAAGATAGTTAAAAAGACAATGACTCTTAACTTTGGTGGAGAAGAGTTTACAATTATACCTATGGATGTAAGAGCTCATACAGGTGATGATGTATTTATCTATATGCCAAAAAGAAAAGTTCTTTTTGCAGGTGATTTAGTTATGAATGGAAGAATTACATCAGGAAGAGATGGTTCTGTAATGGGACAATTAAAAGCATTAGCAATAATGAAAAAGCTTGATTGGAAAGTTTTAATACCTGGGCATGGATTTATTACAGATGCAACTGCTATGGACGAGGCTAACTTATACTTCAAACTTACAAAAGAGAGAGTTTTAAAAGCAATTGAAGAGGGTGTTGATGCTACTGAAATTAATGAAGTAGTTAAGCTTATAGAGTTTAAAGATAAAGCTATGTATGATATTTTAAATGCTCATAATATCGGTTTTGCTTTTGATGAACTTGAGATGTTAGAGTAAAAATTCTCCTCTATTAAGATAGTACTTAATTAAGATATATCAATGGTGGGTTTTTACCCACCCTACTCAATAAAATCAATCTACTTTTAAATATTAGATACTTTTAGTAACCTTTTCAATTTTTATTATTCAAAACTTTACTTTTAATAGATTTAATTTATTTTTATTAGATATAATAATATTTAAATATTATTTTCATAAGGAGAAAAAATGCTTAAAAATATTTTGAGTGCTATTGGTGCTATTGCGTTAATTGCAATAGTTTATATGTTAATTTCATTTGGAGGAATGATGAGTAAAGTATCTACTCTACATCCTGATGCTATTGGACATTATATGAGTATGTTTGAAAAAGTTTTAGAGACAGGTAATAGTGCTGAGGCTATGACTAGAAGAGTAAAAATCAATGATGATGTATCTACTGAAGATGTTGTTGAGAATTTAAAAAGTATTGCTTCTGAAAATAACTTTTTAGTTGTTGGTGATTCAAAAATGTCTGTTAATAGTAGTATTAAAGAGGGTGGTAAAAGATATATTAGAATATTACACTTTTGTGCTCCATCAGTTGCTGAAAAATTTATTGGTTTTTCTGAATCATTTGGTGCATTTATGCCATGTAGAATTTTGATTGTTGAAGATGATAAAGGAAATAGATGGTTATATACAATGGCTATGGAACTTATGCTTTATGGTGGAAAACCACTTCCTGCTGATATGATGAAAATGGCTGAGAGTGTGCGTGATTTAATGTATGGTATGATGGATGCTGCTGCTGTTGATGGTGATTATGAACCAGAAGAGACAGAGTAAGGAATATTAATGAAATTTAATAAAATTTTAAATCTTGTAACAATATTTCTATTATCTTTAGGTATATCACAAGCATCTACATTAGTAGAATTTCATGGCACAAAAGGACAAGCTGATAAAGAGCTAAAAGCTATGATTGAAAAAATAGAAGATACAGGTTTTACAGTAACAACTAAAAATGAGCATATTGAAAATCACTATTTTAATGAGTTTAAAGAGAAAAATCTTGACTTATTAAACTTCTATACAATAGTTGATATAAAGTCAATGAGAGAACTTTTAATTAAAAATCCTGATTTTGGTGCTTATGCTCCATTTAACCTATTAGCATTTAAAGAGTTTGCTAAAGAAAAAGGTGGTGATACAACTTGGTATGGACATCTCAATGTTGATACTATGTTAAATATTATCGGTGAGAAAGATGAAGCTTATAAGAGTAAATTTAGAACTATGATAGCAAAAGTTGATAAATTTCTATTAAATACAATGAAACCAACAGCTAATAAAAAACTTACTTATGATAAGGCACTACCTGCTAAACCACTATTAAAAATGGTTAAAAAATTTGGTAAAGTTGATGATTTAGAAGAATTTGTAGATGATTTTATAATGAAACATGATACACTTTTTGGTAAAAATGGATTTATCATTGCAGGATTCTTAGATTTTAAATTTGAGTATGGTGATTTAGATTTAGATTTTGAAGAGTATGATGCTTATTGGGTATCTTCATTATGTCATTTTGAATTTTCTAATACTGTATTTAATAATGGTGCTCCTTATGCTGGTGTATTCGCTCCTTGTTCTGTATATTTCTATATTCCAAAAGGTTCAAACGAACTTCATGTTGGTTATGCAACAGTTGAAAACTGGATTACAACTACTGGTATTACAGATAAAAAGAAAGTAGCATATATGCAAAAAATTGCAGATGATGTTACTAAAACATTCAAAGAATTAGGATTCACAATTGAATAAAAAATAGTAGAACTTCTTTATAGAAGTTCTCTATTCTCAAAATATATTCTACTAAATATAAAAAATATAACTAATTTTAGATATAATATAATCTTTTAAAAATATATCATTACTGGAGAATTAGAAATGCTAGAGGCTTTACATTATGAGTTTATTCAAAATGCAATTATTGCAGGTATTCTTGTAAGTTTTGCTAGTGGAATTATTGGTTCTCTTATAGTTGTCAATCGTATGGTTTTTTTAGCAGGTGGAATTGCTCATACATCTTATGGTGGTATTGGCATAGCAATATATCTAGGGTTACCTATATTTTTTGGAGCAACTATATTTGCAATTGCTTCTGCATTACTTTTAGCATTTTTGACACTAAAAGGTAGAGATAATATAGATACTATTATAGGTCTTATTTGGGCAGTAGGTATGGCTATTGGTATTATTTTTATAGATTTAACTGATGGATATAAGGTAGATTTGATGAGTTATCTATTTGGTTCTATCTTAGCCGTAAGTAGTAGTGATTTAATATATATGAGTATATTATTAGCTATTATTATTATTAGTGTAGTTATCTTTTATAGAGAGATTTTAGCAGTATCTTATGATATAGAGTATGCCTCACTTAGAGGAATTAATATCAAATTTTTCTACTCTCTTATTTTAGTTTTATCTGCTCTTACAGTAGTGATTGCTATTAAAATTGTAGGATTAATATTAGTAATTGCACTACTTACTATTCCTATATATATTGCTCAAAATCTTGCTAATTCATTAGCTATTATGATGATTTTATCAGCTATACTATCCTCTATTTTTACCCTTATAGGACTTGTTATATCTTATGATTATGATATTAGTAGTGGTGCTACTATAATATTAGTAAGTGCATTATCTCTAATAATATTTTTATCTATAAACTTTTTGATTAGAGTTAAAAATGGAGTTTAAACCAGCTTTTGGATTAGGAAATAGACATATCCAAACACTATTCCCATCACTATTTAAACCAAAACTTAATATAGAGTTTGATATAGAGAGATTTGAACTTAATGATGGTGATTTTGTAGATTGCTATTGGGTAGATAAAAATAGATACTCTAATATTGTAGTTATTTTACATGGGTTAGGTGGTTCATATAAATCTCATTATATTCAAGGGCTTATGAAAAAACTATCTCAAAATGGATTTAGTAGTGTTGTAATGCACTTAAGAGGCTGTAGTGGTGAAGAGAATAGACTTCCACGAGCATATCATAGTGGAGATACTCAAGATATATACCAATTTATTAACTCTCTTCATAATAGATATAAGAATACTCAAATTTATGGAGTAGGTTTCTCATTAGGTGCGAATATTATGCTAAAACTTGTAGCAAATTATGATGTCAAACTTACATCAATTATAGCTATTTCGCCCCCTGTCAATCTAATTGAATGTGCTAATTATATAGATAAAGGATTTTCTAAATTTTATCAATATATGATGATTAAGGCACTCAAACCTCTACTAAAAAATAAATATAAAAGACATAATATAGAGCAATTAACAGGAGTAAATTATAATCAAGTAGATAAAATAAGAACTTTTTGGGATTTTGATGAAGCCTATACTGCACCAATCCATGGATTTAATTCAGCAAAAGATTACTACTCTAAGTCTAGTTCTAATCAATATCTAAAGAAGATAAAAATACCTACTCTAATAATTCACTCATTAGATGACCCAATTGCTCCATCTATACCATCAAAAGATGAAATCTCAAACTTTATAAAGCTTGAGATATATCCTAAAGGTGGTCATGTAGGATTTATATCAGGTACTCTTTTTAAACCTATCTATTGGTTAGAAGATAGAGTTGTTAAATATTTTAAACATCTCTAAATCAAAATTTCTCTATTACCTTTAGCATTAGCAGGACTCAATACTCCCATAGATTCTAATTGTTCTACAATTCTTGCAGAACGATTATATCCAATTTGAAGTTTTCGTTGCAGATATGATATTGAACTTTTTTTATCTTCTAATACAATTTTTTTTGCATCTTCATATAGTTTATCAAGTTCATCAACACTATTTCCTTTACTGATACCACCACCATCTTCAGCACTATCCAAAAATCTACTATCATAATTTGGTTCTGCTTGTGCCTTTAGGAATTCTACCACTTTTTCTATCTCCTCTTCACTATTCCAAGGAGCGTGAATCCGTACAATATTTGATGTAGCAGGTGGGGTAAATAATCCATCTCCTCGTCCCAATAAGGACTCTGCTCCTTGAGTATCAAGAATTACTTTACTATCAATTCTTTGTCCCACTTTATAGCTTAATCTTGTGGGGAGATTAGCTTTAATTAATCCTGTTACTACATCTACACTAGGTCTTTGAGTTGCTATTATTAGATGAATACCACTAGCTCTTGCCATTTGAGCCAATCTTGCAATTGAGAACTCTACCTCTTTACCACCAGTCATCATTAAATCAGCCAACTCATCAATTACAATTACTATATATGGAAAAAGTTCTAAGTTCTCCTTTTTGGCTTTTGCATTATGATTTTCAATATTTTTTGTACGACTACTTGCCATTAATTTATATCGTCTCTCCATCTCTATTACCATATTTGCCAATACTGCTATGGCTTTTTTGGCTTCTATGATAACTGGAGTAAGAAGATGAGGAATATCATTATATATAGAAAATTCTAACATCTTAGGGTCAATTAATATAATTTTTAAATCATCAGGTGAATTTTTAAATAGTAATGATAAAATCATAGCATTAATTCCAACAGATTTACCACTTCCTGTTGTACCTGCTATTAGAATATGAGGAAGCTTTTTAAGGTCTGTTATAAATGCGTGTCCTACAATATCTTTACCTAATGCTAAAGTTAATGGAGATTTTGAATTTTTAAATATATCACTATCTAAAATCTCTCTTAGATAAATTGTCTCAAAAACAGAGTTTGGAATCTCTATTCCAATTACATCTCTTCCAGGGATTGGTGCTTGTATTCGTATCGTCTCAGCACTCAATGCCATAGCTAAATCATCTTGTAAGTTTAAAATCTTAGATACTTTTACATTTGCAGCAGGTTTAAATTCAAAAGTAGTTACTAAAGGACCTGTATAGTGATGCATTACATCTCCATCAATTTTAAACTCTTTTAATTTAGCTAATAACTCTTCAATTTTTTTATCAATTTGAGCTTCACTCATTCGTTGAGTAGATTTCTTTGGTTTCTCTAAAAAGTCTAAACTAGGAAGTTGAAAATTATCTGGTTTAATACTCTCCCCTTTTTCAATCTCATCTAATAACTTTTTATTCTCTAGTAACTCTTCAATCTCTACGGAACTACTTTTAATTTTTTTCTCTTTTTTACTAATTACCTCTTTTACTGGTTTCTCTTTTTTCTCTATCTCTTTTATTCTCTTTTTAGCTCTTAATTTATCTTCTTTCTTCTCTTTTATCTCTCTTTTTTTAGCTACTTCTACTGTTTTTATTTTGGCAATATCATTAATATCTCTATCAATTAATGCCTCTTTTTTTTCATTTTCTATTATCTTAGCATTGAAAACTCTTTTTTGAGATTTTTTTACTTCTAAAATATCATTATTAGATGCAAAAGGATTTTTAAATTCAAATCTAATAGATTCCATAATATTTAAAAGATTATCTATCCATCTATCATGAGTTTCATTCATATCATCACCTAATATCATTACATACGAAAGCATTAGAGTCATTATAAAAAATAAAAATAGTCCAAACTTACCAATATATGGAAGTAAAAAGGTAGAAAATTCACGAGCAATAAATCCACTATGATATGAACCTACTAATAAAAATTGAGCTATTAATATTGATATAATTAAAAGTATCCAACCCAAAGAGTATTCAAGCTTATTCATAGAACTTTTAGTATAAATAAGTTTAAAAAAAGGATAAACAAGAACAAAAAGAATTATATATGCAAGATAACCAAAAAGAAATATATTACCATCTCCAATAGATTGTCCTATATTTCCAATAAGTTTAGTTTTATGAAAAATAGTTGAGATTGTAGTATAAGTAAATAGTATAGAGACTATTATAATAATAATTTTCAAATTTTCTCCTAAATATTTTAAGTAACATTATTATACTAAAGAGTTTAATAACATTAGATAAAATATTCAAGTATTAATTTTAAAAGGAGTTAATACCCCTCTTCAGATACCTACGGCACATATTGAGTGAAGATGTGCTGCTATGTTCCCATCCTGACACGATGTCTTCAAACAATATTGCATAGGTCTAAAAAGAGGCACTCAAACTACCAATATAGCTTCAATGTCTCTTTTAAAGATTATAATTATACCTTATTAAATATTAAATAAACCTTAACCCCTTTAAAAGGAGGAGTAGAAAAAAGGGGCTAATAGTTTATAAGGGGGGGGAATATTATAGAGCTGCTTTTGCTGCTTCTAAAGCCTCTTCATAGTTAGGTTCTGTTGTAATTTCTGGAACAACTTGTTTATAAGTTACTTTTCCATCTTTACCAATTACAAAGATAACTCTTGCTGTAATTCCTGCTAAAGGACCATCTGCTAAAAGAACACCATAAGCATTAGCAAAATCTTTATTTCTAAAATCAGAACATACTTTTAAATTTTCAATTCCAGCTGCTCCACACCATCTAGCTGCTGCAAATGGTAAATCCATAGAAACTGTAATTACCTCTACACCCTCTAAATTTGCTGCTTCTTGATTAAATCTTCTTGTCTCTGCATCACAAACACCAGTATCAAGTGAAGGTACTGCTACTACTAATTGAACTTTACCCTCTCCACCAATTTGCTCATTTTGAAGCATTGGATTACAATTTACTACTGTTACTACTGGTGCTGTATCACCTACATTAACTTCATTTCCTGCTAAATTACATACTGTATCGTTTTTAAATGTTACTGTTGCCATTTTTTATTTCCTTATTTTTTATTATATAATTGTATTATATCTTAAATAGGATAAAATTAGTCTTAAATTAAAAAAAATATAGTTAATTTTGTATATTTAATAATTAAATGGTATAATCCATATATTATAGTAACATAAAGGATATTTAATGGGATTTATTAAAAATCTTCTAGGTAAATTTAAAAAAGATAGTGCAAGTGCAAAAGATATTAAAGTTGAAACAACTTATAATGAACAACTTATAGATAACTTTAAAAATGATCATCAAGAGTTATTAAAAATATTTGGTGATATTAAAAGTGCTTTTGAAGAGGATAAAAATGCTCATAAAAAAGTTGTAAATCTATTAAATGATTTCAAGATTGCTTTAGAGATACATTTGATGATAGAAGATAATAAATTATATAGTTATCTTACTGCAAAATATGGTTCAGATGATGTACATAAAGCATTTGTAGAAGATATTCAGACAGAGATGACAAATATTGCAAAAGAGGTGATGTTTTTTATAAGAAAATATACAAATAGACAATCTTATGATAATAATATAGATAACTTTTTAAATGATCTTAGTAATATTGGAGAAGTATTAACAAGAAGAATTAAAATGGAAGAGGAGAAATTATACGCTTTATATGTATAGTTAATTAAAGGGCAATCATAAATGATGCCCTTAGATATTATTTTGCTAAAGCTGCTTTTGAAGCTTCTGCTACTTTTGTAAAATTAGCAGGTGCATTCATAGCCATATCTGCTAATATTTTTCTATCTAATTCAATATTTGCAAGTTTAAGACCATGCATAAATGTTGAGTAATTCAATTCGTTAAGTCTTGCTGCTGCATTAATTCTAGTAATCCAAAGTCTTCTAAAATCTCTCTTTTTTTGTCTTCTATCTCTATAAGCATATACTAATGAACGCTCTAATTGCTCTTTTGCTTTTCTAAAGTGTTTTCTTCTTCCACTATAAAAACCTCTTGCCTGTTTTAATAATTTTTTGTGTCTTCTACTTCTTACAACACCAGTTTTTACTCTCATAGTTTTCCTTTCACTTTTGAGGTGTCAAATAATTATATTATTTGAACTTGCCCATTATTTATGGGAACTTTAAATTAATTTAATTAATCATCTCTTTAATATTTTTTGCATCAACGCTATCAACATATTTAGCACTTCTCATACTTCTATGATGTTTACCATCAACTTTTGATAAAATATGACTTCTAAAAGCAGTACCTCTTTTTACAAGACCACTTTTTTTGACTTTAAAACGCTTAACTGCGCCTTTTTTACTTTTCATTTTAGGCATTTATTACTCCTTTTACAAAATTTTCCATAAGTTAGCAGAAATGGAAATAGAATTGTATCTAAATAATATTTAAATAGTAATTAATTAATCTTATATACTTTTTAAAAGAATTTTGAGTATAATACATATATTAATATAAAAAAGGTTGAATATTTTGAATTTTATGGGAAGCAGTAATAGAGAGTTGATACTTCTAGATTATAATACTAAACCTAAATATACTACGGGAATAGTAAATATTATGCTATCTCCATCTTTATATACTCTTAAAAAAGAACCCTTAGAGATAAAATATAAAAGACAAGCAAAAGCATTAGCACCATCCGTTTTAGATGAACTTTTAGATGATGATTTTGATTATAGTTATGATGTTTTTAAAGATGATGATGGAGTATGGGTATTTATAGCTTATGATAAATCTAAGATTATTAAGATGTTAGATGGAATTGATATTAATAGAGTATATTTTGCACAGGAATCATTTGAGTTATTTTATCAACCTATATCTCTTAATTCTACTCAAGCATTAGGATTAGTTGATGGGATAGTAACAACTATTCCTAAAGTTGCTTTTAAAGAGGGGCAGAGATTTTTATCTTTTGATAGTAGCTTCTCTCCTAAAGGTAGAGGCTTTAAATTGAGTAAAAGTTCTAATGAGTTTATAGATGTAAAAAATTCTATAATTTTATCCGTAATTTTTACTCTATTTGCTATATCTTTTGGAATTGAGGGATATGAATATTCATCTTCTATTTCAAATCAATCTACTAATGAGCTTTTAGAAAATTATCCATCTTTACAGAGTAAATATAGTAGGGATAGTATATCAGCTAAATATAATAAAATTGATAAAAATGAAAGAGCTAAGAGAGAGTTTCTAAAATCTCTATCATCAATCGTAAAATATGGAGCAAAACTTCAAACTCTAATTATTACAGAAAAATTAATGGTAGCCACTATGAGTATAAAAGATAAATCAATTTATAGTGATATGAGTAAGAGCATTAAGATAAAAGATATGGGAAATGGTATTATAGAATTTAGGGAGAGTATATGAATATAGAAGAGTATAAATTTGAGATAATATTAGCTTCATCATTTCTTTTAATGATTATGACATTTATCTATAAAAGTACAAGCTACGCTACAATGCAAACAAGCACAATAGAGAGAAGAGTAGATAATCAAGAGATTAGTAGAGTAATTGCCCTAAAAGAGCTTTGGGGAGATAAAAAGCTTACTAAAAAAGTAGATAGTATCAAGCAGGGAATAGCTCAAACTAAGATAAAAGAGTTTAGAAATAGTAGTAAAAAGCTTAGAGCATTATTTCAAGATTTATCTATTAATGAGCTTAATCGTGTAGTTAAAAAAGTTACAAATTTAGCTATTAGTATTGTAAAGTTTAATATTAAAAATAGTAATGGGAAGTATAGAGTTGAGTTGAGGTGTAAGTGGTAACTTCGATAACGATAACACAAAAATAGATAATTTTATATTTATAAAAAATGAAGTGTTAGAAAATATTAAAAAAAGGATTAAAATGCAAATGGTAAAAAAGATATTTACTATTATATTAGCTGTTATATTATCTATTATAATATTTGCACCCAAAGATAGATTATATTTTATGTTAGAAGAGCAGTTAAAAGAGCAGAATCAAATAGTTGTCTCTAATGAGAAATTAAATAGTGGATTTTTTGGACTTGAGATTAAGAATGGGGATATATCTATAAATGAGATTAATTTGATTAAATTTGATTTAATAGATATAAGTTCATTTATATTTAGTTCAAGTGTGGATATAGAAAATATGAAAATAGATAAAAGTGTGAGTAGTATGTTGCCTATTAGTGAATTAAATGCTACAATTACTCATAATATCATTTCACCAATGCAAATAGGGATTAAGATTACTTCTGGGGATATTACTCAATATGCTACTCTTAAAATGGTAGAAGATGGATTAATTCAAATTAGGATTAATGATATAAACTCTACAAAATGGCTAAAACCTTTTATGAAACAAGATGAGAATGGGTGGTATTATGAAACAACTATTTAATTCTAGTGCTTTTAAATATACTCTAATAGTATTGAGTGTTATGGCTATAATTAAATTTGTTTGGGTAGTTGTAGGATTTATATTATTACCATCAACTACAATAGAGTTAAATTCTCCAAACAGAGTAAAACCTCTATATTATAGAATAGTTTTAGCTAAACGAGATAGTAGTATAATAGATAAACCAAAAGTTATTAAAAAACCTATCAAAACTAAAGCTACAATGAGAGGTATTAGATTAATTGGTATCTATATTGATGCCAATAATACTATTGTTACTCTTGAAAAATTATCTAAACGAAAAGTAATTAGTAAGGGTGAGAGTTTTAATGGATTTAAATTAGTTGGTGCTACAAAATATTATGCTTTATTTAATAAGTCTAATAAAGAGTATAAATTAGAGTTCAAAAAGATGAAGAGTAAGAAAAGTAAATCAAAAGCTATAATTAGAGAAGTTGAAGATATTGTAGAGAGTAAAAAAGAGACTAATCAGGATATAGAAGATGATGGATATACCAAAACTGTTAAAAGAGAATTTTTAAATAATTATATGAAAAATCCAAAAAATATATGGAAAGATATAACTATTAATGAGATTAAGAGTGGTAAATCTATTGTAGGATTTAGAGTACGCTTTGTTCGTAAAGGTAGTGGATTTGACAAATTGGGAATTAGAAAAGGTGATTTAATATTAGAGATAAATGGAGAGAAATTAAACTCTACCAAAAGTGCATTTAATGCTTATAAAGAGATTAAATCAATAGAGAATTTAACACTTACAATTAAGAGAAATAATCAAGAAATGGAGTTAGAGTATGAGATTAAGTAGAGTGCTATTAGCAGTTATAATATCAATGAGTATTATGCTAAATGCTAATGATAAAAAGGTGGATATAAATTTTAAAGATTTGGATATGCAAAGCTTTATAGAGACTATTAGTAAAATAACACATAAGAATATCTTGGTAGATACAAAGTTAAGAGGTAAAGTAAATTTTATTACAAATGAACCTATCAAAAAGAGTTCATTAATCCCTCTAGCTAACTCAATTTTATCAACTCATGGATTGACTCTTGTTGATTTAGGGGATTTTTATAAAGTTGTAAAATCAAATGATGCAGCAGGAGCAGGATTAAGTGTGAGTGATAAGATTACAGGAGATACCATGAGAACTGTAATATTTACTCTCAAAACTGCAAATGCTTCAATACTTAGAGGTAAAATTCGTCCATTACTACATAAAGATGCTAAAGTTGTATCATTTAAAAATAATAATATGCTCTCAATTACAGCATATCCTAAGACGCTTCGTTCTATTAAAAAGCTTATTGATAGTGTAGAAGAGAGTAGCAAAAAGGGTTCAGTATTTATTAAACTCAAAAATGCCTCTGCAAAAAGTGTATATAGTAGTGCAAATGCAATGAGTAAAAAGCTTTTTCCTCAATCTATTGTTAGTGAAAAAGTAGATGTGATGAAAGATGAAGCTACAAATACTATTATATTAGTAGGTAAAAGAGAAAATGTTAATAGAATGGTTAATTATGTAAAAAAACTTGATATTGAAGGTGAAGGAACAGAGCAGAAGATGTATGTTATTCCTCTTAAAAACTCAAATGTTGAAGAGATGGAGAAGATATTATCAAAACTTATTGCTCAGATGAATGGTGCAGAGGTAGCTAAATCTAAAGTCAAAGGTAAATCTACAAAACCTCAAAAAGCTATGGTAGTGAGTGATTTAGAGAGAAATGCACTTATTGTTTTAGCCACTCCTGAACAAATTCAAAATATTAAGCTTACAATTGCTAAGATTGATATAGAGAAACCACAAGTATTTGTCAAAGCGAAAATTGTTGAGATTAATGAGAATATAGCAAAAGAGGTTGGTGTTAGATATGGATTTGAGGGTGGTAAGATTACTTCACAAGGATTATTCTCTCTAGCAGGTGGAATGTTGGGAGGTAGTTCTATGATGGTATCTCAAAATCTTATGAGTTTTCTTAATACCCAATCTACAAGTTATGATGCTAATGGTAATGCTATTACTAATACAGATACACCATTTAAATTCTCTTCTGATATTTCAGAGATATTTGCTTTGGGTGCGAAGCTTGATTTATTGAGTCAAAATGGTGGAGCTCAAGTATTAAGTGAGCCATCAATCTTATGTACAAATAATAAAGAGGCTTCTATTTATGTAGGACAGACTCAATCAATCCTTACAAGTTCAAGTAAAGGAAATAATGCACAAGACCTTACTCGTAATAGTTATAGTAGAGAGGATATTGGTATCACTCTAAAAGTAAAACCTAGACTCTCAAGTAATAATAAAGTATCACTAAGTGTTGAAGCAGTAATAGAAGATATATTAGGAAGTTCAGGTTCTCTATCTGATAGACCAACAACAACTAAAAGAAAAGTTTTAACTAATGCAATTGTAAATAATGGTGAGACTATTATTGTGGGGGGGCTTATCAAAAAATCTACCGGTAAAGCTACAACAAAAATACCTCTCTTAGGAGATATTCCAATTATTGGAGAACTCTTTAAATCTAATTCAAATGCTACAAGTAGTGTAAATGTGGTTATATATCTTACTCCTTATATTGTTCCTAGAAGTGGAGATTTGAAAAAGTTACGAAAATTATTAGTAGAACTTGATGGATTACAGACAAAATATAACTCCATTGTTTATCATACTTTAGAGAATAAAAGAGATGCTAATACTCATGGTGCAAGTAGTAGAATAATAGGAAATAGCACAACAAGAACTAATAATCATAAAAACTATTCTAAACATCCAGCAAGTAGTAGAATACTATCACACGATGATGAAGAAGAGAATGGTATCTTTATACCAGGACAATAAAATGGAATTTTTAAGATTAAAAGATGTCAATTTAGAGCCATTTATTGATGAAAATATTAATGCAAAAGTATTATTAAAGCATAATTTACTTTTTGCAGAATATAAAGATAAGATTATATCAGTATCCAAACGAGATACTCTCTCATCTGCACTAAATTATCTTGCAAAATTGAGTCTAGATTATCCAATCTATATTTTAGATGATGATAGTTATGAGAGATTACTTAATAAATTTCAAGAGATACAAACAAGTAGTGATTTTGAGAATATATCATCTGATACAAGTGATGAACTCATAGAGGTAGAGTCTGACTTATTAGCATTTATTCAAAACTCTCAAGATTTACTCTCAAGTGAGGGCTCTGCACCAATTGTTAAGCTTGTAAATTCACTATTTTTTCAAGCTATTCAAAAGGGTGCTAGTGATATTCATATTGAAAATGGTGAGAATAAAGGAGAAGTTAGATTACGAATTGATGGAGCATTAAAAAAGCATATTGACCTTGAAAAAAAAGTTGTTGGACTTGTTATTAACCGTATTAAGGTTATCTCCAATCTTGATATTTCAGAAAAAAGAGTACCTCAAGATGGACGAACACAGGTAAAAATATCGGGTAAAACTCTTGATATTAGGGTATCAATTCTACCAACATATTATGGTGAGAGAATTGTTATGAGAATATTAATGCAAAGCGAACATATCCCTACTCTAAGAGATTTAGGATTTAACAAAAAAATGACTGATGAGTTTTATACACTACTGAAACACTCTCATGGAATGATATTAGTAACAGGACCTACGGGAAGTGGTAAATCAACTACTCTTCACGCCTTTTTACAACATATCTCAACACCTGATAAGAATATTATTACAGTAGAAGACCCCGTAGAGTATAATGCCCATAATATTAGTCAAATTCAAGTAAATGCAAAAGTAGGACTTACATTTTCAGCAGGACTTAGAAGTATTCTAAGACAAGACCCAGATGTAATTATGATAGGTGAGATTAGAGATGCAGAGACAGGTGAAATAGCACTACAATCAGCACTTACAGGACACTTACTATTATCAACTCTTCATACAAATGATGCTACCTCATCACTTACAAGATTGATGGATATGGGAATAGCAGATTACTTAATATCTTCTACACTTCTAGGAGTATTAGCTCAAAGACTTGTACGAAATTTATGCGTAAATTGTAAAGAAGATACTCATCTATCACCTCTAATAATAAAAGACTTAAATATCGCAATAGATGCAACTCCTAAAAAAGCAGTAGGTTGTACAAAGTGTAATTTTACAGGATATAAAGGACGAACAGCAGTAGGTGAATTATTTGTAATTAATGATAGTGTAAAAGAGATGATAAAAAAGAAATATACAGACCACGAGATTAGAATATCTATGAAAAATCAAGGTATGGTAACAATTGCAGACCAGTTAAAAGATTTAATAGAAGATGGTTCTACCAGCTATGAAGAGGCATTAAGAGTAGGAATAATGGATGGATAAAAATTTGAAACGAATTGTATTTAAAGTAGGTAGTTCTGTATTAACAGATATAGATAATATAGCAAAAGAGAGAATGTTAAATCTTGTCTCACTCCTTACAGAAGCTAGAAAAAAGTATGAAGTGATATTAGTAACTTCAGGAGCAGTTGCTGCTGGATATACAGCATTAAAGCTAGATAGAAATAAAGATATTAGTAAAAAAGTATTAGCATCAGTAGGACAACCAATTTTGATGAGTAGTTATAAGAGTATGTTTGATATTTACAGTGTTAATACCTCTCAAATACTACTTACAGAAGATGATTTTGACTCAAGAACTCGTACCAAAATTTTTCAACAAATTATAGATACAACTTTACAAAATGATATATTACCAATTGTAAATGAGAATGATATATCAACCACCCCAGACCAGTTATTTGGAGATAATGACCAACTTTCTGCTCATGTAGCACACTATACAAATTCTGATATGTTGGTAATTTTGAGTGATATTGAGGGATATTATGATAGTAATCCCAAAGATAATCCAAATGCCAAAATTAGAAAAGTAGTCAATAGTATAAAAGATAATGAACTCACACAAGCACATACACCAAATAGCCAATTTGCAACAGGTGGAATAGTAACAAAATTAAAAGCTGGTGAGTATATTATGAATAACAATAAAGAGATGTTCTTATGTAGTGGTTTTGATTTGACTACTGCTAGAGAATTTTTAATGCAAGGTATCCATAATAAGGGTACATTATTTAAAAAAAAAGGATAAATAGATGACAAAATTAGATAATATTTCAATTATAAAAGAGGCTAATATATATTATGATGGTAAAGTTACAAGTAGAACAATTATATTAGAAGATGGCACCAAGCAGACTTTGGGAATAATGCAAGTTGGAGAGTATAAATTTGATACTAATGAGGCTGAAATTATGGAGATGATGAGTGGTGAGTTATCAATTAAATTGCCAAATGAAGAGTGGAAAACTCTAAATACACCAGAGACTTTTGAAGTACCTGCAAATTCATCATTTGAACTTAAAATTACTAAAGTAACAGATTACTGTTGTAGTTATATAGAGAATTAATTATATTATTTTGCCGTATGGTGGGTGAAACCCACCAAAATATATAACATAAATTAAAAAAGTTAAAAAGGTATATTATGGAAGCATTTTTAAAAGAAGCAAAAAATTCAAGTAGAGTATTTGCTACTCTTGATGGAGCTAAAAAGATAGATATATTAAAAGAGATGGCACAAGCATTAAGAGATGAGACTCCTAATCTATTAGAAGCAAACTCTCTTGATATGAGTGCAGGAGAAGAGAATAATCTATCATCTGCTTTGATGGATAGACTATTTTTAGATGAGAGTAGAATTGAGGGTATGGCTACTTCAATAGAGGAGATAGCATCACTTAAAGACCCAGTAGGTAGAGTATTAGATGGTTGGATTACACAAGATGGACTCAAGATTGAGAAAATATCTATCCCAATTGGTGTAATTGGTATCATCTATGAATCTCGTCCAAATGTTACAAGTGATACAGCAGCGTTGTGCTTCAAAAGTTCTAATGTATGTGTATTAAAAGGTGGTAAAGAGGCAGAAAACTCAAATAGAGCAATTGCAAAGATACTTCAAGGAGTATTAGCCAAAAATAATTTACCAACATCTCTAATCTCACTTATTCCAGACTCTTCAAGAGCAGGAGTTGATAAGCTTATTAAGATGGATAAATTTGTAGATTTGATTATCCCAAGAGGTGGTGCAGGATTAATTAATCATGTAAGTCAAAATGCTACGGTAAGTGTAGTAAAGCATGATAAAGGAGAGTGTCATACATATATAGATGAAGATGCAAATATAGATAATGCTATTGCTATTGCTATAAATGCTAAATGTCAAAGACCAGGGGTTTGTAATGCTATGGAGACTCTACTTGTAGATAATAAAATAGCCGATTATATTTTACCAAAATTAAAAGAGGCTTTTGATATTGAAAATACTCATCTAAAAGGGTGTCTGGATACTCAAAGTATAATAGAGGTTGAAAATGCTACTGATGAAGATTATGACACAGAGTATTTAGCAAATATATTAAATATAAAAGTTGTAGATGGAGTAGATGGAGCAATAGAGCATATTTCAAGATTTACATCAGGACACTCCGAAGCAATTATTACAGAAAATATCACAACTGCCAATCACTTTTTAAACTCAATTGATGCAGCAGCTGTATATGTAAATGCAAGTACAAGATTTACAGATGGTGGAGCATTTGGATTTGGTGCAGAGGTTGGAATTAGTACAAATAAACTTCATGCTAGAGGACCTATGGGGATAGAGGGGCTTACTACTTATAAATTTACTATTATGGGTAGTGGACAGGTTAGAAAGTAGTATTTTTAAGGCAAATCCTTAGATATTCCAACATTAAATAAAGGCTGTAAAAATGATAGATAAAAAAGTTTTAGTTATGTGTACTGGAAATTCTTGTAGAAGTATTATAGGTGAAGCACTTATAAATGCAAAATTAGATGGTGTAGAGGCTTTAAGTTGTGGAGTAGCACCAAGTGGGAAAGTCAATCCTAATGCTAAAAAAGTGTTAGAAGAGAATAATATTTGGAGTGATAACTACTATTCTAAACATTTAGATGAAGTGATAGAGATAGATTTTGATTTGGTGGTTACTGTTTGTGATAATGCCAAAGAGACCTGTCCGATGTTTCCAAAACCAGTTAAAAAAATTCATATAGGTTTTGAAGACCCAGATGGTAAAGAGTTTGATGCTTTTATAGATACTTATAGAGAGATTGAAGAGGTATTATTGGCAAAGGTAAAAGATGCTCTTAGCTAGTAGTATATTTTTAATCACACTTATTTTTATTATTTGGCAACCTCGTGGACTTCAGATTGGGACAACGGCTGTTATTGG
>FRYL01000012.1_pt1 | contig 59499 bp, 53 predicted proteins | sample 1057401 | NCBI WGS metagenome assembly FRYL01 (sample SAMEA4473313, study PRJEB15554) | hydrothermal vent metagenome | biome: marine basaltic hydrothermal vent biome; feature: marine hydrothermal vent; material: water | place: Pacific Ocean | collected 2011-06-14/2011-07-23 | depth 1199 m
ATTAGAACAACTTAAAAAAGGTAGTAAATATAGCCATATATCTGTACTTGTTATGACTACTGAAACAGATATTAGACAAAAATTATATGATAAAGGTGCTGATGGCTTTATTCTCAAACCTTTTGATTTAAATGATTTAAAATTAAATATATATAATAGAGTCAAAGAGAAACAGAGTATTGTTAAAACAACTATTAATAATAAAGTTATAAAATATAATAAAAATAGTATAGAAAAATCACAAAGAGAGTTTTTTCATAAGTTAGCTTCACTTAAAGTGATATCAAATCCTACTGATAAATTACAATTAAAAATTATATCTCAAATTACAAAAGAGTTTGCTAAAAAGTTAGGCTTTAATAAAAATGAGATACAAAATATATATGTAGCATCAAAAATAAAAGATATTGGTTTAATTGGTGTAAATAATATATGGGATAATAAAAATAAATTTACTGAAGTAGATAGAAGAAATTATGGTAAATATATACTATTAGGGCATCAACTCTTATCTAATTCTATTGAGACAGATTTCATAAAAGTAGCAAAAAATGTTGTATTACAGCATAGAGAATCTTATGATGGCACAGGAGTACCATATCAAATAAAGGGTGAATCAATTACTGTTGAAGCTATGATAGTTATGATAGTAGAGATATTTGAAGCACTTTTAGGATATAGAAGTTATCGTAATCCTCCTCAATATACATATAAAGAGGCTTATGAGATATTTAAAAAATTAATTGGAAAAAAATTTGATCCATATTTATCAAAAATGTTTTTAAAATATTTTATAGAGTTTGTTGATTTAAGAAAAGATATAGTAGAAAAAGAGAGAAGTTAAAAAAGGGAGTTTAAAATATGAAAAGTAAAATAATTAGTGCTTACTCTATTGAAGATTTAATAGATGAAATTGATGAGGTAGTTAAAAGTGATTTTAAACCATCATTAGCATTTATCTATACATCTGTAACTTATGATGTTAGAAAATTAGAGGCAGAGTTACATAAATATAAATTTTTGGTATTTGGTGCTACAACAGTTGGTGAAGTTTTTGCTAATGAGGAGTTTGGTGTTAATGAACTAGAAGAGAGTATTATATGTATGCTTGTAGATATTAATCCTGATGCAATTGATTTGAAACTTCTATCTGTTGATGGAGATGATTACTATAAGGTAGGAGAACAGGTAGGTGAGTGGGCAAAATCTACTTTTAAAGATAGTAGTATAATTACAGCTACGGCAGGGTTAATGTTTGATAATGATGCCTATACGCAAGGAATTTTATCCAGAGGTATTGTTTATGCTTTTGGAGGAGCAGCAGGAGATGATTTAATATTAAAAGATACTTTTGTATTCTCTAATCAAAACTTTACAAATCATGGTATTGTAGCACTTGCAATAGATAATAGTAAAATTGATGTAATTGGTGCAAGAGCATTTGGTTGGGTTGGTATTGGTAAAGAGAAGATAGTAACAAAGGCTAAGAAGAATATTGTTTATGAGATTGATAATAGACCTGCTATTGAGTTTTATAAAAATTATCTACAAATTACAACTATACAGATGCCACAAACAGGAATAGAGTATCCATTAGAAGTTACTATGAAAAATGGGCAGGTAGTTTATCGTGCTGTTCTTGATATTAATGAAGATAATGGTTCATTAATCTTTGCAGGACATGTAGAAGAGAAATCTAAGGTGCGTATATCTGCACCTCAAGGTAAAGAGATAATTAATTATGTGGAAGATAGTCTTAATAATGTAATAGAAGAGAATAATAATTTTCAACCTGATATTACTCTAGTATTTCCATGTTGTTCAAGAAAACAGGTTCTTGGAGCATTAACAAGCAAAGAGATAGAGGTAGCCTATAAGGCTACAAAAGCACCACTTATTGGTTGTTTTGTATATGGAGAGATTGCTGCTTTCCCTGGTGGATATGGATTTCACAATGAGACATTTGTTAGTGCATTATTAAAAGAGAAGGAGTAATATATGTTTATCAAACCTATGAGAACGATTATAAATAATTTACCAGAATCTAGTAGTAAGGTTGTTTTGAATAAAAAACTTGATATTTTAGATAAGCAGATGAAAAAAATAGAAGCAAAATATCTAAAAGCAAATGAAGATAAACTTACTCTATCTCATCTACTTACACAAGTAAATCAAGAGTTAGAAGAGTCATTAGCAAATGAAAAAAGATTTATAGCTTCAGTCTCTCATGAACTTCGTACACCACTTACAGCAATTTTAGGATATGCAGAACTTTTAGATGATACAGTATTAAATAATAAACAAGTGAGATATTTGAATAATATTGTACAGAGTTCAGACCACCTTTTGGCACTTATTAGTGATTTATTAGATGTTGCAAAACTAGAAGATAATAGGATTGAGCTTTCAGTAAGAGAGTTTGATTTAGATGATATTTTAAATGAGTGTGCAAACTTAATTAAATCAAAGATTTCAGAAGATGTAGAGTTTATAACAGATATTCCAATGCTTGATTATCCAATTATTTCAGACGATAAGAGACTTAAACAGATATTTATTAATCTACTATCTAATGCAGCTAAATTTACTAAAAAAGGCTCTATAAGATTTTATGTAAAATCAATTGAAGAGTTAGAAAATAAAAAGATGAAAATCACTATTAATGTAGATGATACAGGAAATGGTATTCCTCTTGAAATTAAAGATAAACTTTTTGAACCATTTAAATCTACTGATAAAACCCAAGGTACTGGTCTTGGATTATATATCTCTCAACAATTAGCATATCTTATGGAGGGTAAAATAAGTGTAGAGTCTAAAGATGGTGTCGGAAGTAGTTTTAGTACTACAATTACGGTAGATATATCAGAGAAAAAAGAGATAGGTAAAGAGTTAAAAGGTGCAAATATTATGATGTTTGCTAATAAAGATGATTTTATTGAAAACATATCAAGAGAGTTTATGGAGTTGGGTGTAAATTTTCAAAACTATTGTGTAGAAAATTCAGATATTACATCTTCATTAGTTCAAATGGTTGTGAGTGGAAGATTTTATGATATAGCTGTATTTGATATGGAGATATTCCAAAACCATACAACTCATATCGCTGGTACTCTAAAGGCAATTAATCCAGATATTAAATTAATTGCACTTATCCCTCAAGATAGTGAAAATAATTTTGCTGAATTTGATACAGTAATCTATAAACCTCTACCATATCAAAGATTTGTCAAAGATATGGAAGATATATATTCTCAAGAGTTTTTTGGGACAGAAATAGATGTAGATTACTCTAACTTAGAAGTTTTAATTGTAGAAGATGTTGAATTAAATCGCGAGTATGAAAAAGAGATGCTAAAAAATTTCTTCTCTATCAATTCGGATATAGCAATAAATGGTAAAGAGGCAGTAGATAAAGCAAAAACAAAAAGATATGATGCAATTCTAATGGATATGAGAATGCCTGTTATGGACGGATTAGATGCTACAAGAGCTATTAGAGAGTTTAATAAAGATATACCTATTATATGTATGAGTGCAAATGTATATAAAGAGGATAAAATTGCAGCTAGTGAATCTGGTATGAATGACTTTATTGAGAAACCTCTATCTAAAGATGATATAGAGAATAAACTTCTAAAATTAATCAATAATGAGTTTATAAATCAAGAATATGAAAAAAAGGAAGAGATAGATGAAGAAAAAGATAAATCTCCAAAGAAACTATTAAGTAGCAGAGAGATGAGAAATAAAGCTTATGAGCATCTTGGTACTAATTTTAATACTGATATTGCTAATAAACTATTATCAAAAGCACTTAAAAGTATATCTGATTATAAAAATAGAGTAGAAGAGAACTTTAATAAAAAAGATACTAAAGCACTTGTAGAAGATTTTCATGTTTTAAAAGGCGTATGTTCTAATATTGGATTGAGTGATGTTGCTAATTTAGCAGGAGATTTACAAAAAATATCAGAAAGTGGTGATTTCTTAGCAATCAATGAACCAAAAACAGAGTTATTAAATCTATTAACAACTCTTTTGAGTGAAGATGATTTGGGAGATAATATATGATAGGATTAGAAAATTTTGGAGATATTACTCTTTTAAGTGTAGAAGATGATGAGTTCAATCAAGAGTTAGCATCTGCTATATTTGAAGAGTTTAAAAATGTTACTGTATTACAAGCAAAAAATGGCGAAGAGGCATTAGAGATACTAAAAGAGAGAGAAGTAGATATTATTCTACTTGATTTGATGATGCCTAAAATGAATGGATTTGAGACTCTTGAAATTATTAAAAATAGTGATAAGTATGCTTTAATTCCCGTAATTATTGTAACATCTGAAGAGAATGAGAAGAAACGAACATATAAACTTGGTGCAAATGATTTTGTATCTAAGCCTTATAGTCCAACTGAACTTAAAATGAGAGTAGCTAATAATATTAAAATTAGACGATTTTGGGATATATTAAGTGATATTCAGGTAGATGCAGAGAGTTCTAATGCTATGAGTAATGAACAGTTAAATAATCTTCGTTATGCACTAAAAATAGCTGATAATTCTCAAAAACAGTTATTAATAAAATTAGGTAATATGGCTCATAAAAATGGATATAGAGATAAACACTCTACTGAAAGATTGAGTGATTATATGTCATTTTTGGCAAAACTTTATGGTATTGATAAACAAGAGATTGATAATATGGCATACTCTATTGCAATTTATGATATTGGTTTATTACGAATAGATAAAAATAAGTTATCTAATAGTGATACAGTAGAGTATAAGAGTCATCCAGAACTTGGACTTAAAGTATTAGAGGGATTAGAAAATAGTAATCTTATTGAGATGGCAAGAGAGATTACAATATCACATCATGAAAATTGGGACGGTAGTGGTTTTCCAAGAGGTTTAAAGGGTGAAGAGATATCTATATATGTTAGAGTTGTAGCATTAGTAGATTATTTTGATGAATTAACATCTAATAGATGCTATGATAGTAATATATTAAGTGATAGTGATGCTTTAGAGGTAATTCAACGAGAGAGAGGGGTAAGATTAGATCCTAAATTATTAGATATATTTGTGGATAATTTTGATAAGTTTTTAGATATAAAAAGAAAATGGTTTTTAACAAATTAAAGAGGAGTTTATAATGAAGATTATATATATTATAGTATTAATAACAACAATAGGTTTTTCTCAATCAGAGGTAGAAGATAGTAGAATATTTGATAAATCTAAAATAGTTTTAATCAAAAAAGATAAAAATGGTACTATTACGACTATTTCTGATACAAAAGAGAAAAAAAAGCACATTAGTATAGTCAAAAAAATAGGATTTTCATCAAAAGATGGTATAGTATCAATTGATACTAATAAAGCTAAATCATATTTTAGTGATTTGGGTAAAAATATCAAAGATAAGAGTAAGCAACTCTCAAGTGAATTAAAATCTAAATCCCTAAAAGTTACTAAAGATATGGGAATAGAGTTAAATAAAGACTCTTTAAATATAGATTTTAATAAAACAAAAGAGTTTGCAAAAAGCATTAGTAAAGATATAAAAGTATTTGCTAATGATATAAATCAATTTACAAAAAAGATAAAAGCCGAAATAAATGGCTCAAAATAAAGGAAAAATATGCAACCAATAGATATGAATTCAGATGAGTTTCAAGCAGAATTTGAGAAGACTTGGAAATTTGTAGAGAAAGTTAATAAACAGTTTAATTTTGTACAAAACCCAAATGATGAGGTAAATGAGGGTGTTGCTATGGGTCTTGCTAGAAATAAGCTTATGTATGGTAAGAGATTTTGTCCATGTTTTATGGTAATAGGTGAGACTAAAGAGGAGCAAAAAAAGGCAGATAATAGAATTTGTCCTTGTAAACCAGCACTTGAAGAAGAGATACCTCAAAATGGACTTTGTCATTGTGGAATATTCTGTACTCCAGAGTATGCAGCAGCTCAAAAAGCAGAAGATAATATGGAAGAGGCTGTTCATCAACACTCAAGAGGATTAACTCAAGAAGAGGCAGTTAAACTATTAGAGAAAGAGCAGTTAGATGGTGAAGAGTTAGAAGCATTAATAGAGGCAAAATCACTTAAAATGGTAGATTTTGAATTAATAGATGTAAGGGAAGATATGGAGTTTAGAATGGGGCATATTGTAGGTACTGACCATCTTGTGCCAACATCAATGTTTTATGCTAAAATAGAGGAACATAATAATAAAAAGGAGACTCCAATTATTGTATATTGTCATACAGGAAGTAGAAGTTTTCAAGTTCAACATGCTATGAAAGCTTTAGGATTTAAACAAGTTTCTAATTTACAATATGGTATTATTGCTTATAATGGAGATATAGAAAAGGGTTAATTATTTAATCTTGGTGGGTTTTACCCACCCCATTAAATTATTTATTATCTCCAGTAGTCTTAGCTACAACATCTTGCATACCATCTATCATAAAAAAGACTCCAATAATAAAAATAGCTAACACAATTAATGGTGTATATTTTTTCATAAATTCTATTCCTTATTTTAAATTTGCTTTCATATCTATAATAGCTTGATGTAATCCTGTAAAAATACTTCTTGCGATTATACTCTGTCCTATATTTAACTCTTCTATATCTTCTATTAATGCAATATCTGATATATTTTGATAATTTAATCCATGTCCTGCTGCGACCTTTAGACCTAACTCTTTGGCATATTTAGAAATCTCTACAAGTTTTGCTAACTCATATCTAAGCTTTATCTCTAAATCTTTTCGTGGTAGTTCTAATCTTTTGATTGAGTGATTTGATGATTTTAAATTTCCATAAAGCATTCCATATACATTTGCATACTCCCCTGTATGTAGCTCTATCCACTCTACACCTAAAGCTAATGATGAGTTAATAGCCTCTACACAAGGGTCTATAAAGAGTGATACCTCTATACCTTTGAATTGTAACTTATTAATAGCCTTAATTAATACCTCATCATTCTCATCTACAATCAAACCACCCTCTGTTGTAACCTCTTCTCTATTTTCTGGTACAATTGTTACACGATGTGGATTAGAAGCCACTGCTATATCTATCATCTCTTCTACTTTAGCACACTCTAAATTAATTGGTAAAGAGGATAAATTCATAATTCTTTTTAAATCTTCATCTTGAATATGTCTTCTATCTTCTCGTAGATGTATCGTAATTTGATTTGCACCTGCTAACTTTACAATAGAGAGTGCATCTATAATATCAGGGTCATTTACTTGCCTTGCTTCTCTTAATACTGCTATATGGTCTATATTTACACCTAACTTCATAGATACTCCATTTTTATATGAATTATAGCATAATTATTATTTTAGAATTTAATCATAAGCTCTATTTCTATGCTTAACTCTATATACTATAATAATATTTTTCTCAATATTAAATAAAACTCTATAGTTTCCAACTCTTAATCTATAAGGTGGTTCAAAATTATTTAATCTTTTAATATTTGGTATTTTTGGAAAATTTTCTAAGGTTTCAATTTTATTAAAAATTTTAATAGCCTCTTTTTTATCAATTTTTGATAAATCTTTAATAGCTTTATCATCAATATTAATTATCATATTAAACCTAATTTAGCTTTAGCTTCTTCAATAGAGTATTTTTTATTATTCTCTTTTTTTGTACTCTCTATATCATAAAAATCTTCTGTATCTTTTGCAATAGATTCTATATTAAAAATATCTTTTTCAAATCGTATCTGTTCAATAATCCCACTTTTAAGATTATCTATAATAGTTAAAAATGTATTTAATTTATCATCTTGAATATCTAGTTGTATAGTTTGCATATAATAACCTTTAAATATAAATATAGAATAAGTATATCTAAAATAAAGTTTTAAACTATTGAAATAGTTATTCTAATCTAATAGAGTAGAAAGTAAATTTACTTCTACTCCTTTATAACTTACAACTCAATGCCTCATCTAATAAAATATCAGACATTATATCACTTCTATTTAATACATGCTTTAGATTATACTCTTTTAATAGCTCTACCTCTTTTTTATTAACTACCTTTGCAATTACATCAATATCACTACTAATTGATTTAACTCTATCAATTATCATTGTAATTTTCTTGAAATTTTCCATAGTAATAATAACACTAGATGCTTTTTTGACATCTAATTTTTCTAATAATGAAGTTTGTGTAGCATTTCCAAAAATAATATTTTTATTTCCTCTTTTAGCTTGTTCTACAAGTTTGATATTATGTTCAATGATAATATAGGGTATTTTGCGTTTTTTTAACTTTTTAACAATACTTTTACCCGTAGCAGAGTATCCACAAACTATAATATGGTTATTATATCCACCACTAGAAACTTCTACTTCTAATGGCTCTTCTTTAATAATTATATCTACAATATCTGCTAAGTGATTTAAAATAAAAGGGGTAAATATCATAGAAATCACAATAGATGGAATTAAAATTTGAACTATACTATTATCAAGCAAAGAGTATCCACTAGCAAGTGATAAAATCACAAGAGAAAATTCACCTATTTGAGATAATGATAATGCACTCTTAAATGCTACTCTAGGATATGATTTAAATATAATAACAAAATAGATTATAAGAGCTTTTATACTCATAATAAGAACTACTAATAGTAAAATTAATAATATATTATCCATCACTAAATTTATATCTATTCCCATACCAATTGTGATAAAAAATAGTCCTAATAGTAAATCTCTAAAAGGTATTAAATCTGCCTCTATTTGATGTTTATATTTAGTCTCTGCAATTGTCATACCTGCAATAAATGCTCCAAGAGAATAAGAAAATCCAAGAGTATGTGCTAGATATGAAGAGGCTAAAACAATTAATAGAATTGAAGCAATATATATCTCATTACTCTTAGATGATACTTCTAAAAATTTTTCAACTATATATTTACCAAATATAAACATAATAGAGAGAGCAATTATTGCATTAATTAATGTATAAAATAGAAGTGTTGATATAGATTGAGTTGAATTTGTAAAAATATCTACCATTAATAGAATTGGAATAACAGCTATATCTTGAAATAGTAAAATACCAAGAGCCTTTTTACCAAATGTTGTATTGATTTTATCACTCTCATTTAATACTTTTAATACAATAGCCGTAGATGATAGAGATATAGCAGAGGCTATAATAATACTACTTTTAGTATCAATACCTATTATAATATGAATTATTATAAAAAATATTAAACTACTAAGAGTAATTTGAAGAAGTCCATTTAAAAAGACCTCCTCTTTCATACTTTTGAGATGAGCAATAGAAAACTCTAACCCAATAGTAAACATTAAAAATACAATACCAAACTCTGCAATATCTTTTATCTCATTAGAAGTATGTTCTAGCCCAAAAAGAGAAGTAATTACTACTCCTGTAAATATATAGCCTATAATAGTTGGTACACCAAATTTTCTAAGAATTATATTCAATACTGTTGCAATAGCAAATGTTGAAATAATTACAATCATAACATCATTCATAATAAAAACCTTTAATTTAGATTTTTATCCTTCAGAAGTTCCAAAAAGTTTTTTATGTTCTACCATAGCACACATATTTTGTACCACAGATATATTATTCTCTAATGCTTTAGCAGAGGCACTATTATTAATAATACCAATCTGAGTCCAAAGAACTTTTACATCTCCTCGTTCAATACAGACATCAGCTATATCATCAACAACTTGTGGTTTTCTAAAAACAACAACCATATCGACAGGTTCTTTAATATCTTTTAGGGATTTATAGACTTTAGCTCCAAGAATATACTCTTCTTTAGGATAAATAGGAATTATATTATATCCTGCTTCAAGTAAATATTTGCTTACTCTATGACTATCTTTTTCTGGTTTTGGAGAACACCCTACTACTGCAATAGTTTTGCACTTATTAAAATACTCTCTTATCTCATCATCATTGCTATGAAATTTTGGCATTTCACACTCCATCTTATCTCCTTATAATAATTTTGATTATTATAACATATAATCAAAATTATTTATATTAATATTTGGTTTTTACCAAAAATTAGATAAAATACTCTTAATTTAAATAGTAGGATAGTTATAATGGATATTAGAAAAGAATTTTTGGAGTATTTTAAGGATAAAGGGCATAGTGTAATTACTTCTATGCCTCTTGTTCCTGATGACCCATCATTAATGTTTACAAATGCTGGAATGATTCAGTTTAAAGATATTTTTACTGGTGCTGTGCCTATACCTGCTAATCCTACTGCTACAAGTTGTCAATTATGTCTAAGAGCTGGTGGGAAACATAATGACCTTGAGAATGTTGGTTATACAGCACGACATCATACACTTTTTGAGATGCTTGGAAACTTCTCTTTTGGAGATTACTTTAAAGAGGATGCTATCTCTTATGCATGGGAGTTTATTACCAAAAATCTTGAACTTCCTATTGAAAAGCTTTGGGTTACTATTCATAATGATGATGATGAGGCGTATGAGATTTGGAGCAGATATATAAGTCAAGATAGAATTATTAGATTTGGAGATAAAGATAACTTCTGGTCTATGGGTGATACTGGTGCATGTGGACCTTGTAGTGAAATTTTTTATGACCAAGGCGAAGAGAATTTCAACTCTCCTGAAGATAAAATGGGTGGAGAGGGTGATAGATTTTTGGAAATTTGGAATTTGGTATTTATGCAGTATGAGAGAGCCAAAGATGGTACTCTTACTCCTCTTCCAAAACCATCTATTGATACAGGTATGGGATTAGAGAGAATAATTGCTATTAAAGAGGGAGTACTAAATAACTTTGATAGTAGTCAATTTAAACCAATAGTTAATAAAATAGAGGAGCTAAGTCCATCAACTATAAATGATAAAAATATTGGTAGCTTCAGAGTAATAGCAGACCATATTAGAGCCGTCTCTTTTATGTTGAGTGATGGGATTTTATTTGATAAAGAGGGGCGTGGATATGTATTACGACGAATTTTAAGACGAGCTGTAAGACATGGTTACTTAATAGGATTTAGAGAACCTTTTATGGCAGAACTTGTAGATAGTTTAATTAAAACAGTTGGTAATCATTATAAATTTTTAGAAGAGAAAAAAAGTTTTATAAAAGAGCAAATCAGACTAGAAGAGAATAGATTTTTTAAGACTATTGAAAAAGGTATGACTCTATTTAATGAAGAGTTAAAAAATAGTAAAGATAAATTTAATGGTGAAGTTGCATTTAAACTATATGATACTTTCGGCTTTCCTCTTGATTTGACTCAAGATATGCTAAGAGAAGTAAATAGAGAGGTAGATATTGAACTCTTTGATAAGTGTATGAGTAAGCAAAAAGCAAAAGCAAAAGAGGCTTGGAGAGGTAGTGGAGATAGTGCTAAAGAGGGTGATTTTAAAAAGATTTTAGAGAGTATTGGTAAAAATGAATTTATTGGATATACTCAAACGACATCTAAGAGCAAAATTTTAGCCCTACTTGATGAAAATTTTAAATTAGTAGATAAATTAGAGACCAATAGCATTGGTTGGATAATGTTAGATAAAACCCCTTTTTATGCCACAAGTGGTGGACAAATGGGAGATATTGGAGAATTAAATAGTGGTAAAATTATTGTTACTCAAACAGAAAAATTCTTTGATTTAAATCTATCTAAAGTTGAGATTAAAGCTGGTTCATTAAATATCAATGATGAGGTTAATACTATTGTAATTAATAGAAAAGAGGTTGAGAAACATCACTCTGCTACTCATCTATTACAGAGTGCATTAAAAAATATTTTAGGTGATACAGTATCACAAGCAGGAAGTCTAAACGATGATAAGAGACTTAGATTTGATTTTACATACCCAAAAGCGATGAGTAGTAATCAAATTCAAGAGGTTGAAGATTTAGTTAATAAGTTTATTGATGATGCTATTTATAGTAATATTCAAGAGTTATCTATTGATGAAGCTAAAAAAACAGGTGCAATTGCTATGTTTGGTGAAAAATATGGAGATAGGGTAAGAGTTGTAAAATTTGATGATAAAAGTATTGAATTTTGTGGTGGAACTCATATCTCAAATACAAGTGAAATAGGAAGCTTTTATATTATTAAAGAGAGTGGAGTAAGTGCTGGAGTAAGAAGAATAGAGGCAGTTTGTGGAAAATCAGCACGAAATTTTGCTAAAGATATGAGAGATGAACTAAAATCTATTAAAAATGAACTTAAAACTCAAAATCCATTAATGGCCGTAGATAAACTAAAAGAGCAGATAAAAACTCTCAAAAATGAACTCAATAATGCCTATAACTCCACTAAAAAAGAGTTAGAAACTAATGAGATAAATGGAGTTACAACTATTGTAGCAGAGGTTGAAAATGGAGATATTAAAGCCTTAATTGATGAAGCCAAAAATAGATATCCAAAAATTGCTATAATGCTAATGATGAAAAAAGGCGATAAAGTGATGATTGCTTGTGGAAGTAAAGATACAACAATAAAAGCAGGAGATTGGATAAAAGAGATTGCTCCAATCCTTGGTGGTGGAGGTGGAGGTCGCCCAGACTTTGCTCAAGCAGGTGGGAAAGATATTTCTAAGATAGACGAAGCATTAGCTAAATCTAAGGAGTATTTAGAAAATAATCTTTAGATAATTTAAAAAGGGCAATCAGAAAGAATTGCCCTTATAAATAATTGATATTTTACAATAATATTCTACTCTTCAAATCTACCATTGATAAAATGTCTAAAAATATCTGTAACAAGTTCAATTCGTTCTATAAAGCTTTGTTTATTGGCTCTTTCGTGTATAGTATGGTCACCATCACCATAAGGTCCAAATCCATCAAGAGTAGCTACTCCACAAGATGAGATGATATTAGCATCACTTACTCCACCTCTTCTCTCTAATGGTAAATCTATATTACATAGAGTATTAATCTTATCTATAAACTCTTTTTGCTCTTTTGAGGGTTGCATTACATCTCTTTGAATGCCACCACTTAGAGTTGATTTTGTACCCTCTACAAAGCTTTTTGCTACAATTTTATCAATCGCTTCTAATACCCTACTCTTCTCACTACTATCTCTATATCTTAGTTCAAATGTAAGCTTAGAGTGTGGTGAAATTGTATTTGCTCCAATTCCTCCCTCTATTTTACCTACATTTAGAGTCGTCTCTTTTTCTAAGTTAGTAAGCTTTACAAGTTCTATAAGCTTTAGAGAGGCTTCCATATTAGCATCTACTCCATCACTATAATGATTTCCTGCGTGAGATGCTTTGCCCTCTATATCTATGAAGAATGTCCCTACACCTTTTCGTGCTTCTACTACTTCTCCATTGACTCCACTAGCTTCAAAAACCATACAGTAATCATAATTAGAGGCTAATTTAGCACTAAGGAATTTACTATCATCACTACCTGTCTCTTCATCACTTACAAGTAAAAAATCTATATTATAAATCTCTCCAAACTCACTATATATATTTTTAAGAGCTTTATATGCTACGAAATTACCACCTTTCATATCACATACACCTGCTCCATATATCCACTCATCATCTTCTCTATACCCTTCAAAAGAGTTAGGAGGGAATACTGTATCAAGATGTCCTAAAAGTAGCAGTTTTTTACCCTCTCTACTTTTGCTTCTGAAGTGTAGGTGGTCGCCTATATAAGCTCTTTCGTGCCTATGTAGAGTAAATCCAATATCATTAAGCCACGAGGCAAAGATATTAGCACTAATATCTAGACCCTCTTTATTTTTTGTCCAAGAGTTTATCTCTATAATCTCTTTTAGTTTATCTAACTCAAGATTTTGCATAATACTCTAATGCCTCTTTCATTAGTGATATATGATAATTCTCTTGATTATTTATCAAATCAAAAAACTTTGCCAACTCATCTGAATCTTTTGAGACTGCCTCTGATAATAATCGGCACTCCTCTTTTGCATTTATCTCTTCATTGATACCATCTTTTAGAAATTTTGTAATATCTGTAATTTTATATAACTCTTCATTGACAATTCTAGGGACTGCTAATATTCCCATATCCGACATCATCTGCCCAAAACTTTTTAGATGAAAAAAGCTCTCATCAATTAATATAGCAAAAATTCTATTCAAAAAGGCATCATTGCTATTGGCTTTGAGATAATTATATATCATAATAAGCTCATACTCTTTATAACTCTCTTCAAATAGAAATATAGTTAAAGCATCTCTAGCTTCATCTTGTAGTTTAATATTAGGTAGTTCTCTTTTGGTATTAAATGCTGTTACTTTCTCCTCTTCCATTAAAGATATATCATAGATAATAAAATTTAAATCACTCAATATTCTATCTCTTAAATCTTTATCATCTATTACATCAATATTATCTATAATCTTTTGAACTCTTTTGATAATATCATTTAATAAATATGAGAAATTCTCTACTTTAATAGGAATAGAACCTCTATTATAATTATAATCAATATTAGATTTAATAAGTGCATTCTCTACCCAAGTAAAGTGTCTAAATAGTATATCAGAACTATCAAAGAGTTTAACTTTATTTTTTTTGGAAGCAAATCCTGCCATTAATGTCTCAAGCCATACTTCATGAATATCTATAAAAATCTGTTTCATCTACTTCTTTTCCTCTTCTATTTGACAACTATAAGATATTGATTGAGATATTACAGGGGCATTTTTATCACTCAATCTATCTTTATAATTTTGATACATAGACTTATATGCCATTACCACCATCTCTGAACAAGCTGCCTCTTCGCTAGGCTTATCTTTAAGCATATCAAGAATTTTATCGGCTAAAATATCAGCTTCATTTATCAACTCACCCTTTACAGAGTCTGTAAATATAGAACCTGCTACAATGGTAGAAGTACACCCAATAGCTTGAAATTTAATATCAACTATTCTCTCATCTTCTATCTTAGCATATAGTACTACTTTCTCACCATTTTGAGGATTTTCACCCAATCCCTCACAATCTCTATCTTCAATAATACCATAATTTCTAGGTTCCATCATATGTTTTAATATTTCAGCCATCTCCATAATTAAATCCTCTACAACTCTGCTTTAGCTTTTTGTAAAGCATCAATTACATCATCAATATTAGCCTTTGGAAGATGAACTTTCCAATCTGGTTCATTTGAACTCTCTTGTAGTGATACTCCAATAGAGGCTACACTTGCACTATTTTTACCATAAGGCTCTTCTACAATAGATACTGTAATCTTACCATTTTTTGTACCATCTAACTTCATTTTAGCTATCTCTTTCATCTCTAAATCCTTTTAATTTTTTGATATTTCAAATTTTATCATAATAGTATAAATAACTATTTAACACTATATTTTTTTAATATTTCTAATCACCTCATCTACACTAATATCTCTAATAGAGTAATCATTTTTATCTAATTTATAGTGATTAATTTTACTCTTTGATTTAATAGCTCTATTTATTGGAGTGATATAAATTCTATTTATTGGTGTAGGTCCAAATATTGTAATAGAGGGAGTATTTAATCCCCATGCCATATGAGTTGGACCTGTATCATTTCCTATTAATAAATTAGAGTGATATATTATCTCTTTTAACTCATTTAGATTTACTTTTGGTAATGCTTGAAGATATGGTGATTGTTGTTGCATCCATAATGCTTTGGTATGCTCCTCTTGAGTTCCCCAAGATATATAAGTAGCTGTTTTTAATCTATTAGCAATCTCTACAAACTTCTCTTTTGGATAATTTCTACTCTCCCAAGTTGAACCAATTACAAAAATATTATATTTACTATCAAAATCTATTTGATTGAACTCTTTTTTAAAAAATAGAAATTGTTGCTTCTCTATTATCTCTTTTGAAGTTACTTCTATACCCAATGCACCACATATCACTTTAACATTTCTATCAATTGTATTTGCACTATAATCTATATGAATATGTTTATCATAAAATTTTGATGCAATTTTTTCTCTAATAGAGTTTTTTGAAAATCCTATAATTATACTATTTTTATTAGATATTAATTTAGCAGTAATTGCTGATTTTATAAGTCCTTGAGCATCTATTACAATATCATATCCATTTTTAGAATACTCTTTTACTTTTTTAATCTCTTTAAATATATTTTTTTTATCTTTTTTAATAGATTTTAAATTCAATGATAAAATATTATTAATATTTGGATTATTTTCTAATATAGATTTAAAGCCCTCCTCTACTATCCAATCTACTTTTATATTTTCTGTTATTTTCTTTTTTATAAACTCTAAAGCTACCATTGAGTGTATAATATCACCCATAGCCGAGAGTTTAATAATTACTATTTTCAATTACTATTCCTTAGTTTCAAATAAGTTAGTTATAATAATAGCTAACTTTCATTTAAAATAATACAAGGCAAATTATAATGCAAGACAAAACTCTTTTAAACTCTTTTATTTTTGTAGCGAAATATTATGGGAAAGATATAACTCAAAATAGTATCCTATCCCAATTACCTAAATTTGATGGAGATATACCTTACGCATATGTAGGTAGAGTATCACAAAAACTACATTTTGATTCAAAGATTATAAAACAGAAAGATATTAATATTGATGTAGAATTTTTACCAGTAATAGCAAAACTTGTAAATGATAAATTTTGTGTAATAGTTGGATACCAAGATGATAAAATAATTATACAAAATTTACATCTAAAAAATAGCTTAGAGTATGTTACAAAAGATAGATTTTATGAAATTTTTGATAATGAGATAATTTTAATTAAACCTAGTCTTGAATTTTATAAATATCATACAAATAAATCAGCTATTACTGATTTAAATCCAAAAAATTGGTTTATACAATCTATAATGCTAAATAAAGGATTATATGCTCAATTAATTTTGACAACTATTATGATAAATCTAATGGTTTTAGCACTTCCTATGTTTACACTTAATGTTTATGATAGGGTAATACCAAATAATGCAATTGATACTCTTTGGGTATTATCTATTACAGTTATTATAGCTCTAATTTTAGATTTTATATTAAAGTTCTTGAGAGTATATTTCTTAAGTGATGCAGGTAAAAAGACAGATATTTTAGTATCTCTTAATATATTTGATCATCTAATGAATTTAAAACTTGAACAAAAACCAGTATCAACAGGTATATTTGTAAATACACTACAATCATTTGAAAAAGTAAGAGAGTTTTTAACAAGTGCAACAATGGTAACTATAATAGATATGCCTTTTGCTCTGCTTTTTATGGGCATAATATTTTTAGTAGGAGGCCCATTAGCCTATATACCTCTTATTACAGCTATTATTATTATATTTATAGCACTTGTTACACAACAAAGGCTTAAACCAATTGTAGCAGAATCTTTTACTCAATCTAAAATAAAACATGGAAATCTTGTAGAATCTGTTTATGGATTAGAGACAATTAAAGCTACAGGTGCTCAAAATAGAATGTCATCTAGGTGGGAGACAAGCATAAAAGATACTACTAATATTAACCATAAAATCAATGTAGAATCTAAAGTATCAAGTTCGTTAATCGCAACTGTTGTACAGATGAGTTCAATAGCATTAGTTGGAATTGGTTCTTATATGGCAATTGTTGATAAGAGTATTACAATGGGGGTTATTATTGCTACAATGATTTTAAATGGTAGAGCAATGGCTCCAATAGCACAATTTGTTGGAATTTTATCTCAATTTAATATGACTCTCTCATCATATAAAGCACTTGATGATTTTATGAAACTAGAAGATGATAGATATACAAAAGAGCAATATGTAACACATGATACAGTTGAGGGGAATATTGTTTTTGATAATGTATCTTTTAGATACCCAGAGGCTCAATTTGATAATCTAAAAGATATAAATCTAAATATTAAATCTGGAGAAAAAGTAGCAATTTTAGGACAAGTTGGTTCTGGAAAATCTACACTTATTAAATTAATAGCAAATCTATATGCTCCTACATCTGGCTCTTTAATGCTAGATGGTACAGAGATGAGAAATCTTGACCCTCATGATATTAACTCATTTATCTCACTAATTCCTCAAGATATTGTACTCTTTTCTGGAAATTTAAGAGATAATATATCGGTAGGTTATCAACATTTAGATGATAAAAAATTATTAGAGATAACTACTTTAGTAGGACTTGATGGTATCATATCAAAACATAAAAAAGGTCTTGATATGATAATTGGAGAGAGAGGAGATGGGCTTTCAGGAGGAGAGAAAAAAAGTGTTACAATTGCTAGAGCATTAGCAAGTGATACAAAAATACTCTTAGCAGATGAACCAACTGATTCAATAGATTCTCAAACTGAAAATCGTATTATTAAAAATCTAAAAGAGACTATTAAAGATAAAACATTTATAGTAGTTACTCATAAACCATCAGTATTAAGATTAGTAGATAGAATTATAATTATGAAAAATGGTAGAATTGTACAAGATGGTCCAAAAAATGAAGTATTAAAATCTATTAGAGGTAAAAAATGAATAAAGATGATTTAAAATATACCGATGATTTACTATTTACGGTTAAATATGAAAAAAATTATATACATAGTTTAATGTTATATAGTATTTTATTTATAATAGTAGCATTTATTATATTAATAAATACTGCATATATTGATGAACGAATTAAGGCACAAGGTAAAGTAGTTACTAAATCATCTCTAATAAATATTCAGGCATTAGATGGTGGAATAGTAGAAGAGATATTTGTATCTACGGGTGATATTGTTAAAAAAGGAGACAAACTTATAAAACTAGACCCTACAAGAAACTTTTCAACTAATAAAGATACAATAGTTCAGCTAAACAGTAAAAAGGCTCAAAAAATAAGATTAATAGAGGAGAGATTTTATGAAAGAGATAAAAATATAACCCTTACTTTTCCAAAAGAGTTAGAAAACTATTCGGCTCTTCAGATAGATATTTTCAATAAAAGAGTAATGGAACTTAATAGCAAACTTAATATTATAAAAGAGAGAAAAATACAGAAATTATCAGCTATAAAAGATTTAAATATTAAAATAGCTCAACTTGAAAAAGCTATCACAATTATAGAAAAAGAGATAAGTATTAAAAAAGAGTTATATAGAAGCCGTGCTATATCAATAGAACAGATATATACCATAGAAAGAGAACATATTAATATGGTATCAACTTTAAAATCTTACAAAGACTCTATATCCAATGGTATTGTCAAAGATTTATACTTTTCTCATAAAAATGAGGTAATCAAACCAGCAGAAATTATAATGGATATTTTACCAATTGATGATAAGCTATTAATTGAAGCTAAAGTTAATCCAAAAGATATAGCTTTTATTGCAAAAGACCAAAAAGCTACTGTAAATATTACAGCTTATGATTTCTCTATATATGGTGGATTAGATGGTAAAGTTGTAGAGATTGGAGCAGATAGTAATTTTGATAAGGTTAATAATAAATATTATTATATAGTTAAAATTGTTACAAATAAAAATTATCTTACTAAATTTGGTAAGAAATTACCTATTATACCTGGAATGGTAGCATCTGTTAATATTGTAACTGGTAAAAAATCTATATTTGACTTTATATTTAAACCAATTATTAAAACATTTAGAAACTCTCTACATGAGAGATAAGGAGATAAATTGTTGAAAAAAACTATGTTAATATTACTATTATCTATGGAATTAAATGCAAATAGTATATATCAAAGTGTAAAATATGCATTAGATAATAGTGATAGATTAAAATCACAAAATATTGAAATTGAGATTAAAGATAAATATATAGCACAAACAAAAGCTAATAACTATCCAACAGTTGATTTAAATCTATATAAAAAACGAGAAAAAACTCAATTTCAAGATAGAGCTGATACAATAAATAGTAGTACAAACTACTCTATTACTCTAAAGCAAAATATATATAATGGTGGATATGATAAAAATAGTATTAATATGGCAAAAGAGGATAGAAAAATAGCTATGGTAGAGTATCAAAAAATAGCTCAAGAGGTAATATATGGAGCTATTGAAGCACATATTAATCTAATTGAAACAAAAAAAATATTAGAAATATATAAAGATATGATAGCTAAATATAAATCACTACTACATCTTGCTAATCAAAAATCAAAATATGGAAATGAATTAGATAGATTAGAGATAGATGTAAAATTAGAAAATGCAAAGCTAAGATATTTAGAGCTACAAGATAGATACCATTCACAAGAGGAGATATATAGAGCAAGAGTAGGTATATCGCCCTCTAAATTAAGTGGTAAAATTAACTTCAAAAAATATTATATTAAAAATATTAATAGAGTTAATTTCAATAAAATCAATATAGATTTACTCAAAAATGCTCTTGAAATTCAAAAAAGTAACTATGCAATATTACAATCTAATGCCAACTTTTTACCAACTGTTGATATTGAACTAAAAGCCTATAAATCAGAACCATTAGTCCAAACTAGCGTTATTACAGATAATCAATATAGTGGAGAGATTAACGTAAGATATAATATATTTAATGGTGGTAAAGATAAAATAACTAAAGAGATAAATAGACTTAAAAGATTAAAGTTAGTAATCAATCATCAAGATATACTCAAAAATATTAAACAAAAATATCAAAAAAACTTTATGCAATTTAAATATGCTCAAAAATCTAAATCTAAAATAAAAAGATATATCAAAAATGCAAAATCTAAATATTATAAATATAATAAACTCTTTAAACTAAGCTCTCAAAAAAGTATATTAGATATGAGTAATGCAATAGCAGACCTATCATCTGCCAAAGAGAAATTAGTCAGAAATTTAACAACTAGAGTAATGAGTTATATCAATATGTTACTACTTCAATCACAACTTACAACTAAGGTATTAAGATGAAATCACTATAATCTATTGACATTTAATCTTATAAATGATATAATTTTTTTACTAATAAAAATTATTATATAAGGAATTAAAAAATGATCGTAACAAATCAAGCTCCAGATTTTACAGCAACAGCAGTATTAGCAGATGGTCAAATTGTGGAAGATTTTAAATTATCAGAAAATATGGGAGAAAAGGGTACAGTTCTTTTCTTTTATCCATTAGACTTTACTTTTGTATGTCCATCAGAGATTATCGCTTTTTCTCATAGAGTAGAAGATTTTAAAGAGAGAGGTATTAATGTAATTGGTGTATCTGTGGATTCTCAATTTTCTCATTTTGCATGGAGAGAAACTCCCGTAAATAAAGGTGGTATTGGTAGAGTTAATTTTCCACTTGTAGCAGACCTTAATAAACAAATCGCTAGAGATTATGATGTATTACTAAATGAATCAGTAGCTCTTAGAGGTTCTTTTTTAATAGATGCAGATGGAACTGTAAGACATGCAGTAATTAATGATTTACCACTTGGTAGAAATATTGATGAAATGATTAGAATGGTAGATACAATGATATTTACTAATGAAAATGGTGAAGTTTGTCCTGCTGGTTGGGTAAAAGGTGATGATGGTATGACTGCTACGACTGAAGGTGTTGCAGAGTATCTTGATGGTCATGCAAAAGATTTATAAGGTTTAGGTGGATTTCTCCACCTAAGTATTAATATGATAAATTATCAAAACTTATTAAAGTCTTACGGACTTAAAACTACTTTTCAAAGATTAAGCATTTTACAATCAATTGATAATGCAGGACATATAACAATAGATGATATACACAAAGATATACTTATAAATCACCCCTCACTATCATTAGCTACTGTATATAATAATATCCTAAAAATGCAAGAGATAGGAATAATTGTAGAAGTACCTATTAGTGGTGAGAAATCTAAATATGAAATTATCAAGGCTAATCATATACATCTAATTTGCCAAAAATGTAGTAGTATAATAGATAAAGATATAAATAAAGATATAGAAGAGGTATTTAATAAAATGAGTATAGAAAATAGTTTTATATTATCTTCTACTCAAAATAATTTATATGGAATTTGTAAAAATTGCATATAAATTTTAGATTTATTTAAAAGGTGCTATTTTTAACGCACCTTTTTTAAATTCTAATGTAAAAAGTGTCTTACAGTTGTAAAATATAGAGCCATTCCATGCTCATTTGATGCCTCTATAACCTCATCATCTCTAATACTCCCACCTGGTTCTATAATTGCTTTTACCCCAGCTTTTGCAGCAGCATCAATGCTATCTCTAAATGGGAAGAATGCTTCACTTGCCATTGCACAACCACTTACATCAAGACCCATATCTTTAGCTTTTTTCAATGCACATTGAGAGGCATCAATTCTACTTGTCATTCCCATTCCAACAGCTACCATTGCACTATTCTTTACATAAACAACACAATTTGATTTAGTAAGTCCTGCTACTTTCCACGCAATCTCTAAATCTTTCATCTCTTGATTAGATGCTGACAACTCTGATTTTTGATGAGCATTTTTAACCTCATTATCACAAATACAATCACTATTTTGATATACAAATCCACCATCAATATGTTTAAAGTCGTGACTATCTCTACTCATTACAATTTTTTCACTTCCTTGAGAGAATAGTTTAAGTCTCTTTTTCTTTGCAAATACCTCAAGAGCTTCCTCTTCAAAATCTCCTGCCATTACAACTTCTAAAAATATCTCATTCATCTTCTCTGCCAACTCTTTTGTAACCACACCATTAACAGCTACAACTCCACCAAATGCAGAAATTGGGTCGCATTTAAGAGCCTCTATATAACTCTCAAGAAGAGTATCTTTAATCGCAAACCCACAAGGATTACCATGCTTTACAATACAAACAGCATTCTCATCACCAAATGAAGATGCAATTTTTAATGCACCATTTACATCATTTAGATTATTAAAACTAGCTTCACCTTTTATCTGTTTAAAGTTATTACTAAAGTGGTTATCAAACTCATATAAAGCACCTTGTTGATGAGGATTTTCTCCATATCTTGTCTGAAATGATTTTTTACCAGTGATAAATTGATACTCACCAAATCCACCATTAAATCTTCCATTCATATAATTAGCAATCATCGCATCATAACTTGCAGTATGTTCAAATGCCTTTATCATCAAACCTCTTCTAAATTCAAGAGTATTATTACCATTTTCCAAAGCATCAATTACAGTTGAATAATCCCCACTTGAAGTTACAATAATAACATCTCTAAAGTTTTTAGCAGATGAACGAACCATTGTTGGACCACCAATATCAATATTTTCAATTATCTCATCAAAATCTTGGGTCTTCTCAATAGTCTCTTTAAAAGGATATAGATTTACACAAACCAAATCAATCCCCTCAACACCCAACTCTTTTGCTTGTGCTATATGAGCTTCATCATCTCTTTTATATAAAATCCCACCATGAACAAAAGGATTAAGAGTCTTCACTCTACCCTCAAAACACTCTGGAAACTTCGTAACTTCATCAATCTCAATAACTTTGATACCATTTTCACTAAGCTTTTTATATGTCCCACCAGTTGAGATAATCTCATACCCCAACTTCTCCAAAGAGGATGCAAACTCAACAATCCCATTTTTATCACTTACACTTAATAATGCTCTCATAATAACCTTTTTTAATTAAAATATTTTTAGTATTATACTAAATTATCTCTTGTATAACACTATTTTTAATCCTTTTGAGATGAAACAAGCCCAAAAATAACTATCAAAATAGGAAGACTCAAAGATATAATATAGGGTATAATCTCTAAATCTCCATTTCGGGAAAGATATACAAAGCCAACAATCATTAGAGTATAACCCAATAAACGATATGGAGCTAAAGAACTTTTGGCATCTTTGATACTCTCTACAAATCCTCTAGCACCTTTTAACCTCGCCCTCTCCTCTTTGACAACCTCTACTAAATCCTCTTCACCTCGTTCATTATTTATCTCATTATCATCAAATAGATGATATGGGTCTTCTACTTCATCAATTACATCTCTACTATCATCAGGAATAGCCTCATTTTTAATCGCTTTTTCTACAACAGCACGATAACTTTTCATTGATGCTAATAGTACAATAGAGCTACTAATATAAGCAATAGATACAGAATATAAATAATTTATATCTATAAGTAGTGCAATAGAGATAGCAAACATAAATCCACTAGCAAGGAGTATTAATATCTGTTTCATTAATCCTCATCATCTTTAGGTTTATAATTTTGATATTTTGGGTCATCTGCCAACTCTTCTAAACTCTTTTTCTGTTTTTCATAAGCTTTATATACATTTAAAAATGCCCCTGCAACACCCCAAAATACACCTAACCAAAATAGCCAAGGAGTATCAAACAAATCTCTCATCAAAATTCCTAATCCTACCCCCAATAAAACAGCTACAACCATTGATATTCCAAGACTTAAATCATTCGCACCATCTGCTATTTTTTTAAATTTTGGTTCGTTTTTATTTTCCATTTACAACTCTCTCATAACCTCTTTAGCAATCATAATAGTCTCTTCAATCATCTCATCAGTAGTAGCCGTAGATATAAATCCAGCTTCAAAAGATGAACATGCTAAATATACTCCACGAGATAACATTTTATTATGAAATTCTCCAAATCTTTTTGTATCATTCTCTTGTGCATCGCTAAAGTTCATCACCTTTTTATCAATAAAGAAAAATCCAAACATACTTCCTCTTGTATCTGTAACAATATCAACTCCTGCCTCTTTTGCACCCTCTTCAAATCCTTGCATTAATCTTACTGCTCTTCTATTTAATAGATCATAAATATCAGGGTTGGCTTTTAATTTTTGAATTGATGCTACTCCTGCACTCATAGCTATTGGGTTTCCACTTAGAGTTCCTGCTTGATATATATCACCCTCTGGAGATAATCTTGCCATAATCTCTGCTCTTGCACCAAATGCACCTACTGGCATACCTGCACCAATTACTTTACCCCAAGTTACAATATCAGGTTTTACTGCCGTAATTCCTTGTGCACCTTTTAGAGATGCTCTAAATCCACTCATAACTTCATCAAAAATCAAAAGTGCATTATACTTATCACAAAGCTCTCTAATCTCAACTAAGAACTCTTCAGTAGCAGGAACTAATCCCATATTCCCAGCAATTGGTTCAATTATAATACAGGCTACACCATCACTATCCTCAAAACACTTTTTTACACTATCAATATCATTATAAGTAGCAAGTAGGGTATGCTTTGTAAGTTCAGATGGCACTCCAGGGCTACTTGGACTTCCAAATGTAGTTGCTCCACTTCCTGCTTGGACTAATAAAGAATCACTATGTCCATGATAACACCCTGCAAATTTGATAATATCATCTCTATTTGTATATCCTCTTGCAACTCTTAATGCACTCATTACAGCTTCAGTCCCACTACTTACAAATCTTAGCTTATCTACATTATCAAACATCTCTACTATCTCATTAGCAAGTATCGTTTCAGTAGTAGTAGGTGCTCCAAAACTAAGCCCTTTTTTGATACTCTTTGCTACGGCTTCTTCTATATCACTATCACAATGCCCAAAGATAAGAGGACCCCAACTCTGTACAAAATCAATATATCTATTACCATCAATATCAATTAAATATCCTCCCTCACCTCTCTCTATAAAAGGAGGAGTCCCACCAACACTACTAAATGCTCTTACAGGAGAATCAACTCCACCAGGGATTACTCTATATGCCTCATCAAACGCTTCTATACTCTTATCAAATTTCATTTTTTCTCGCTTATTAAATTTTTATTTATTATACTATATTTTATACTCTTATTAAAAAAAATTAAAAATTTCTACTTCCCATAGCTAAATCTCCAATAATTCCAAGAGCTGAACCCTCTCCAACATCATGTCCTCCTGCTTGTGGAGCTGCTGAATACATTCTACTTGCTAATCTTGAGAATGGTAGTGATTGTATCCATATTTTACCAGGTCCTTGAAGCTTTGCAAAGAAAAATCCTTCACCTCCAAAAAATCCAGTTTTAATTCCACCAGCTTGTTCTATATCCATATTAACAGTAGGCTCCATTGCTACAAGACAACCAGTATCAAGATGTATATGCTCTCCTGCTTGAAGTTGTATCTCTTTAAGCATTCCTCCTGCATGAATAAATGCTTGTCCATCACCCTCTAACTTTTGCATAATAAATCCCTCTCCACCAAATAGGGCAGTTAAAATTTTCTTTTGAAAATAGATACCGATTGATACCCCTTTAGCTGCACATAAAAAACAATCTTTTTGACAAATTATAGTACCACCAACATCTTTAAGGTTTATAGGTATAATTCTACCTGGATATGGTGCTGCAAATGCTACTCTTGCTTTTCCATTTCCTTTATGAGTAAATACAGTAGTAAAGAGAGATTCTCCTGTAACTAATCTTTTACCTGCACCCACTAATCTATCAAATAATCCTCCACTATCATCTCTACTACCTGAACCATCTCCAAATACTGTATCCATAACAATAGCACTATGCTTATACATCATACTACCAGCCTCTGCTACGGCACTCTCATTTGGGTCTAACTCTATCTCTACATATTGAATATCTTCACCAAAAATCTCATAATCAATCTCATCAGAACTCATCAAAGAGTAACTTGCTTGTTGATTTCTATTATTAATAGGAGGTTGTGGAGTAGAAGGTGGTGTAGGATTATAAGGTACTGCATTACCCACCCCTACAAGCTCTTCAATTGTATTCATTGGTTGCCAATCACTCATTCCTTCACTCCAAGCATATCCACTACTATCATTTTTAACTGCTAATTTAGCCTCTATTTTAGTAATAGGTCCCTGTTTTCTACCATCATCATACTCTATATACCACTCTTTTCTCATCTTCTACTCCTTCTATTTTTTATGTCTATAAAGATATTTTTTGACTATCTTCTCTAATGCTTTTTTTATATTATCATCAAATTTATTAAATTCAATATCTAATTTTGATGCCAATATATCAGCCTCTCTTATTGACTCCTCTAATCCTAATATATTTATAAAACTATTCTTATCCCCATCATTACTTGTAGGCTTACCTGCCTCTTCATCACTTAGAGTCTCATCTATAATATCATCTTGAATTTGAAAAAGTAACCCTAAATTTATACCAAATTCATAAAGATTATTTTGAGTTGTTTTATCTAAATCTACAATAATAGCACCCATTAATAGAGATGAAGCGATAAGTTTAGCTGTTTTATTAATATGAAGCTCTTTTACTTCTGTTATAGTTAAAGGAGTATTCTCAAAATAACAATCAAGTGCTTGTCCTAATACCATACCTTGCCCACCACCATTTAATGCCAAAACTTCAACAAGTTTTATCTTAACATCATCTCTTAATGGAGCTTGTGCAATAAGTAAAAAAGCATCACTATTTAAAGCATCTCCTACTAAAATAGCAGTAGTCTCATCATATTTAGTATGAATTGTTTGATACCCTCTTCGTAAAGGGGAGTTATCCATAGATGGCAAATCATCATGAATGAGTGAATATGTATGAAACATCTCAATAGCTAATGCCACAGGTAAGGCTGAATTATAAAGTAGAGGTTGATATGCCTCTACAAGATTTAAAAGTAGAAGAGGTCTAAACCTCTTACCTCCAGCTTGAAGCATACAACCTAGTGCATCTTCATATATTGGGTGAAATGAATCTACTTTTGGTAAATTATTTTTTAGATATATCTCAAATCTTTGCATTTATAAACCTTATAAGGTAAGTTATATTTAATTATACCATTATGAATATAAAATTTGGCATTGATAAAAGCACAATATAACAGTTATACGCTCTAAAAAAATAGAATTTAACCGTATGTAGGCTGTTGAAAAATCATAACTAAATAACTACTTTCCTTTCTATTTTTTGGGAATAAAAGTTAGCTTTATTTTGATGGTTTTTGCTTATACTATTAAAATTTAATGTTAAAATCTATATTGTAGTTAAAGTCGGAGTCGGAGAGTACCGACCTACAAATATATAATATTTATCATAATTTTGTTTCATTTAGTAACTTTTTAGAGATATAATTAATCTCTATAAAGAGTTTCAAATCCTATAAGGATACCTTTTAAATAGCAATCAAACCAGCTATCTAAGGGCTTTCCACCTAAATTTAAACAAATTTACTTTACCAAAAATAAGCTTAAAGCTAATAGTCATAATTGCTAAAAAATGTTATTGATATGTAAATGGTTCATATTCTCCAGTTTCTACGATACATTTTTTAATCCTGTTTCTTACCCGTAGGGTGCGTAATCACGCACCATAAGCAAATAGTTCAATAAGATTATATTTAGACAATCTTTAATATCTCTCTTAAATCCTTAACATCTATAATATGAGTTGCCTCCTCTTTTAATACATCTTTTGCACAAAAGGCTACTCTTGTATCTGCGTGAGCAAACATACTTAAATCATTTGCACCATCTCCTACCACTAAGGTATCTGCTCTTGTGATACCTAAAAGGTTTTGTAATCTTACTATCATATCACCTTTTGAACTTGAAAACATCATATCCCCTCCAACTTTTCCAGATAATATTCCATTCTCATCATGTAAAATATTAGAAAAATCGGCATCAATTCCCAACTCTTTTGAAGCAGGAGAGGTGGCATTTCTAAATCCACCAGAAAAACAAACTACGGTATAACCTTTGGCTTTTAGTCCCTCTATTACCTCTTTTGCTCCATTCATCATAGGCAATTTAGCACATATCTCATCTACTTTTGATTTCTCTAATCCTTTTAGAAGTGCTACTCTAGTAGAGAGAGATTCAAAAAAATCAAGCTCTCCTGCCATTGCTCTCTCTGTAATAGAGGCAACTCTCTCTTCTAATCCTAATGGTTTTGCTAAAAAATCTATTGTTTCACCGTCCATTAGAGTTGAATCAAAATCAAAAACTGCTAATTTATTAAAATTTCTCAATTTACATACTCCAGAGTTGCTAATTCTACTTTTTTACCTTTTTGTTCTAATACTACAACTGTTATATCATCACCAACACTATATCTCTCATCAAGATTATTTACTCTATTTTTAGCTACTTTTGAGATGTGTAAAAGTGCATCAAAACCATCTGGCATCTCTATAAACATACCAAAATCAACAATTTTTTTAATTTTACCTTTGTACTCTTTATTTATCTCATAAATTTGTTGTTTTTTTGTTGGTGTAGATGCTATTTTTTCAATATGAGCTTTTGCATTAGCCACTTTAGTTGGGCAATCTCCACTCACTTTTACTCCACCTACATCTCTTTTAATATCAATATTTACTTCAAATTTTTCTATTATATCTCTAATTGTAGCTCCTGCTTTACCAATAATATCTACAATCTTATTAGGATCAATATGGAAAAATTCAGTTGATGGCAGTGCTTGACTTCTTTGCATACTGCTTTGTGCTTCTACCATTTTAGATAATATATGTCGTCTTGCTACTGTTGTTTTAGATAAAACATCTCTTAAAATCTCTAACTTTATTCCACCTAGTTTAATATCTAGTTGAAGGGCTGTTATACCCTCATCTGTTCCACAAATTTTAAAGTCCATATCCCCATCATGGTCTTCTAATCCCATAATATCAGTAAGCACTGCATATCTATCGCCCTCTACAATTACACCCATAGCTACACCAGCTACTAAATTTACACTCTCTACTTCTGCAGCAGCCATTGCTAAAGAACCACCACAAACAGTAGCCATAGAAGATGAACCATTACTCTCCAAAACTTCTGAAACTAATCTCACACTACCATCATATCTCATATCAAAAGATGACTCTAATGCTCTTTTAGCTAAATTTCCATGTCCTAATTCTCTTCGCCCTGGAGGTCCTTGATATTTAGCTTCACCTACTGAAAAACCTGGAAAATTATAATGAACCATAAGCTTCTCATATTGTGTATTTTTATCTGTTATCAAATCATAAGATTGAGCAGCTTTAGCATCTCCTAAAGTAGCAGTTACTAATGTTTGTGTTTGCCCTCTTGTAAATAGACATGAACCATGAACACTAGGTAAAATATTCATCTCTATTGATATATCTCTAACATCATCTAAGCCTCTTCCATCTGCTCTAATATTATCATCTAATATCATAGCTCTTACAATCTCTCTTTTATGCTTCTCTACTACTCGTTGAGCTACCTCTTTATCTATTACAATATCATCAGTAGAATATTTTTCTATCACTTTTAATACTACTTTTTTTAATTCATTACTTCTCTCACTCTTTGCCATAGAAGATACTGCTTTTTTAATATCATCATTAAAATCACTACCTACTTTTTGATACAACTCTTCATCAAATATATCTTGTGCTAAAGGTAATTCAAGAGGAGTTTTAGCTACCTTTTTAAACTCATCTTCAAATCTATTAGTAGCAATATCAATAGCACGAGAAGCATACTCAATAATATCTATCATCTCCTCTTGTGATACCTCATTTGACTCTTGATGTTCAATAGTAAGAGGAATAGCACCAGAAGTTGGGTCTAATACGCCAAAATTTTCAACTTCAGATTTCATAGATGGTATTGAACGCATCTCTATCATCATTACATCTTTACCCTTACCAACTACAAGTAAATCAAGAGTAGAATCTTTTAATTGAGAGTTTGTAGGGTTTAGTATGATTCTACCATCTATTTTACCTATTCTTACACTAGCTATTGAACTTTGTACAGGAATATCAGAAGTAAAAAGAGTAGCATTTGCTGTATGTAACGCAGCTACTTGCATATCTACATCTTCATCACTACTTACTACCATTATAGTAAGGACTATCTCATAATTAAATCCTTTTGGAAATAGTGGGCGAATTGACCTATCTACTATTCTTGAAGTTAAAGTCTCAAAATCAGCTGGTTTTGTCTCTCTTTTGATAAATCCACCTGGAATTTTAGCATTAGCATAAGCTTTTTCACTATATTGAACAGTAAGAGGCAAAAAGTCTTCATCCATTAATTTCTCATTTATTGCAATTGCACCAATTAATACTGCTTTACCACATCTATACATAACAGCACCACTAGCTTGTTTTCCAATTTTACCAAACTCATATTTCTCATCTAAATTATTGACATCTATCTCAAATATCTCTTCTTGCATCTTACTTTTCCTTTATAGACCTCTAAAAAGTCTTATTAATTATTTAAATTAATTGTATCTAAAATATAGTTAATTTCTCTAATGCTATTTTATTTTTATAGTAAAAAGTAACTCTCTTATTATAGATATATATATCATAAATTGAGTATATAAAGCAAAATTTAATAGCAAATCAATATAATGTTATAAAATCTTGATAGGATAATCTATGAAAAAACTCTTTTTAATAATTATATTTATGTTTCAATATATTTATGCAAACGATATAATATCTGATTATATTAACAAACAATCAATTTTACAATCTAAAATATCAGAACTAAATGATACAAAAGTTACTGCACAAAATCTATTAGATGAAAAACTATCTAATGAAAAAGATTTCTTTAATCAAATTATGAGTTCTAAAGAAGAGGTATTATCTCTATTTATACCCCATAAAAAAGATAAAAAGAAGTTAATAAAAAAGATAAAACATAATCATATGAAAAGTGATGAACTTCAAAGAGATAAATTAAAATTAGCATATTATAATCTACTAGATGATTTTTATAAACTCATTCACGGAATATTAATAGCTACATATAGCAGTAGTCTAGAAAAATTCAATAAAGAGGTAGATAGAGTAATTTTGGAGAATAAAAACTCTACGGATATAGAGATAGATGATAAACACAAAGATAATATAATATATGATGAGAATATACTAGATGATATAAATAAATATAGTGATAAATTGAAATATTTAATAGAGATAAATAATAATATGAGAAAATATATCCTCAAATATCAAGATACGATATATCAAAGTAGCATATACTCTACATTCAAATTAGATACTATGAGTAGATATATAGCTAACTCATCTTTTGCAAAATCTTTAGACCCTATATTAGCATCTATTGGAGTAAATACAACAAAATTGATTTTGATTATTTTAATAATCTTATGGGCTTTAATTATTAGTAGTACATACTATTTTATTTTAAATCTTATACTAAAATCTATTAAATATCGTACAAGTGAACTCTTATATATTATCAAAAAATTACAAACGATAATAAGACTCTTTATATTAGTATTTGGTATTGATATGATTACTGATGTATATTTAGGAGTTGGTTCAACAGTAGATGAGAGTAGAAAATTCTTTATAATGACATATATTGGGCTATTTACATATATGATACATAAAATAGTATATACAATATCAAGATATAAAATAGAGGCATTAACTGCTCAACATAAGAGTTATCGTAATGAAGTTGTAAATTTAATTGTTAGAATAATTAATATAATTGTATGGATAATAGGGCTTCTCTTCATTCTCAAAACTTATGGAATAGAGCTCACAGCTATACTCTCTGGACTTGGTGTCGGTTCATTAGCTGTCGCATTTGCAGCAAAAGATACAATTGCCAACTTTTTTGGATATGTATCTATTTTAGTTGATAATACATTTTCTCAAGGTGATTGGGTAAAGATTGGAGATGATGAGGGTACTGTAATAGAGATAGGTTCTAAATACTCTACTTTAAGAACATTTGATAATGCACTTATTACTATTCCTAATGCTAAAATTGTAAATAGCAGTGTCAAAAACTGGAATAGACGCTCTTTGGGTAGAAGAATTAAGATGTATATAGGTGTAACTTATAGTTCTAACTTTGAGAATATAAAAATAGCTATTGATGATATTAGAGATATGCTAGAGAGACACCCTCATATAGCATCTAAAAATACAAAATATGAAGATAATAATAAAAAAATAGGATTAAAACTTGTATCTAAAGAGGATTTAAAAGGGATTAAAAAGACTCTACTTGTAAATCTTGATAGTTTTGGAGAATCTAGTATTAATATTATGATATACTGCTTCTCCAAAAGTACAAGTTGGGATAAATGGCTAGATGTCAAACAGGATGTTATGTTTAAAATAGCTGATATTTTAAAGAAAAATAATTTAGAGTTTGCATATCCATCTATGACTCTATATATAGATAAAGGCGAGAATAAAGATAAAGATGAAGAATAATTTATATTTTATTATCTATAAATATATTCTCTCACCTCTTTATCTATCAAAGCTATATCCTCTATACTATTAGCTTTGATATTCTCAAATTTCTTATAACAATCTAATATAATCTCACTCATCTCAAAAAATTTACACTTCTCTTGTGAAAATAGTTTAATAGCCTCTTCATTAGAAGCATTTACCACAACTCCAAGATGTGGATTGGCTAAAATATCATCTTTGATTTGCCATATTGGGTATCTACTCTCTTCTATCTCTTTAAACTCAATTTCACCCATTTTTAATAAATCAATATGAGGCAATATCTCATCATCAATTTTTTGATTAAGTGCATAAGCGATGGGTAGCTTCATATCTACTCCTGCAAAGTGAGCCGTAGTAGAACCATCTTTAAACTCAACTAATGCGTGAATAATTGATTTTTTCTCTATAAAAGCATCAATATTAGAACTATTAAATAGCCATTTCGCCTCTAAAAGTTCAAAGAGTTTATTTGTCATTGTAGCACTATCAATAGTAATTTTACTACCCATACTCCAATTAGGATGTTTTAAAGCATCACTAAAAGAGGCATTTTTTATCTTATCTATATCCCAATCTCTAAATGCCCCACCACTTGCTGTAACAATTAGTTTTTTAATAGGTTTATTATCTAATAGATACCATAATCCAAAATGTTCGCTATCTATTGGAGTAATATTTGTAGTATCTATAAATTCACCTGCAACTACTAAAGACTCTTTATTTGCAAGTGCTATTTTTTTATTCATCTCAATAGCTTTAAGAGTTGGCATTACTCCTGCATAACCAACCAAAGCATTTACAATAGTTTGACTTTGAGATTTTTCTATAATCTCCTCTATTCCACTATTTCCAAAATATATATTATTATGATTTACTAAGTGAGCTTTTTTCTCATCTCTAATTCCCACAAATTTTGGCTTATATATCTCTATTTGACTATTTAAAAGTTCTATATTATCACCAGCTACAAGAGCCTCTATCCTATAATTGTATTTAGATGCAATTATAAGAGTATTAACTCCAATAGAACCAGTAGAACCAAGTAAGACTATGCTGTTCATTTATAAAATAGCTCTCAATGCAATTACCATAATAATCGCACCAAATAGATAGCCATCTATTCTATCCAATACTCCACCATGCCCTGGTAAAATATTTCCACTATCTTTTACCCCTGCTCTTCTTTTTAGAAAACTCTCAAATAAATCTCCATAAATAGAGGCTACTGCTGTAACAAAGCTTACAATAAGTGCAATTTTCCAAGGTGTAACAAAAGAACCTGCATAAGTACCAGATATAGTAGCTACCAAAATACCACCAATTACACCCTCCCAAGTCTTGTTTGGACTTGTTGTACAAAATTGATGAGAGCCAATAGCTTTACCTGTAAAGAATGCTCCAACATCTGTCATAGCCACAACTACAAGTAACCAAATCATAGCATCTATTCCATAATCTTGATATATAACTAGAAAAAATAGAACTCCACTAGCAGGATATAAAAATGGTAATAGTAATTTTGGTTCAAAGTTTCTTGTAAATGCAATAAGTGATGCAAATATTATAGCTATTAAAAAGAATAAATCATCAGGATTTGGATAGAAGTATGCAATTATCCATAGACTTAATGCCCAAAAATATAGAGATGGTGCATATAATCTAAAAAGTTGCATAGCCTCATAAAATGCTAACATATATACTACTCCCAAAAATAGCCACATTGTCAAAAAGTTATCAATCCACCCTATAAAACCTACTAATAATAGTAGTGCAATTCCAGTTAGCCATCTCTCACTGTGGTCTGTAAATATCTTCATAAATTACCTCAATCTTTTTTAATAGCATTATAACACTATTTTTTAAATCTATCTTTATAGCTACACTTCCTACACAACTCTTCTACTGCTTTAGAGTTTTTAAATCCATCTATTATAGATTGAGCTTTTTTACTCTCTAAAATATCTTTAATAGTACTATTATTAATATTTCCTAACTCCATTACTCCATCACCATCAAGACAACAAGGCACAACAACACCATTTGATAAAATTCCAAAATGAGATTGCAATCCTTGACAACTACCATCTCCATAGATTTGATTATTAAGAGAGGGCCACTCAAAATATTTATCAAAGTGTAGAAGTGTTTTATAAACTAATCTTATATTTTTGGGGTTTTGCTGATATATTTTATCAATATCTAACTCTATATTTAATCTATTAGATATTTTAGCAAACACCTCTCTATTAAATTCTATCTCACTCATTCCCTCATCTAAGTTCCAAATTCGTAGATTTATAAACTTATCAATTTTATTATCTCTTTTATACTCAATTAACTTAAATATTGGTTCTAAATACTCATCTAAAGATATAGAGATATCATTTTTATTAAAGCTATTTAATGATATATTTATCTGCTTTATTGATGGGTGCATTAGACTCTTTAATTTATGATTTGATATAAAATATCCACTTGTAGTAATCAAAGCTTTTAAATTATATTTATAAATTATATTAAGATACTTTTCCAAATTTGAGAGAACTAATGGGTCTCCCATAATATGTAGTGCTACCTCTTTGGTAAATATTGGAAGTTGTGATACTATTTTTTCAAATGTAATTAAATCCATAATTTGATTATTAAGCTCTTTTGTAGGACAAAAACTACATTTAAGCCCACAAATATTAGTAATCTCTATAAATACTTTATAAAACTTCACTTGTAATCTAACTTTGGTAACTTTTCATCTCTTGCAATTTTCCATCTCTTTAAAAACTCTTCTCTTGTATAAATTTTTGCTCCAAGAGAGTTTTTATACTCCATATAGGGTTGTCCTAAATTCCAAAAAGCAAAACCATTTTTTTCTAATAGTTTAGAGAGTAAAACCATCTGTAAATTACCATAATTACGATATATTTTCTCTTTAGAACTAAATCCTGTAAGGCTTGTATATGTTCTTCCAATAATATAACCTACCTCTCCTGCAATAAGCTTACCTGTAAAGCTACATATAACCTCAACACTTATCACTCTAAAATCTTTTTTATTTTTATGACTTCTATATAAATCTTCTAAAAGCTCTTCATATTTCCCATATAACCAATTATGATTATGATGATTAGCAATAGCCTCTAATACCTCATAAAATCGTTGATTAATAGAAAATCTAAAACCACCTTTTTTTATTAATGATTTTACCTTTTTAGAGATATGTAAATTTTTAAAATCTAATATTGAGTATGCAAACTCTATTTCAGGTAGTAGTAATAGATTAGATTGACTATCTTCTGTAGTAATAGTAATAAAACCAGCATAAGCTAAATCTATATAAAACTCTTTTGAAAAGTTATTACTCCAGTAGTAATTACATCTCATATTTGGATAAACAACCTTCTCTAAAAAACTATCATTTTGAAGATTATGTTTAGTAATATAATGAATTTCTGGCTCTCTTAATAGTTCCATCTCCTACTCTCTTTAGATTAATTTACAATTATTATAACACAAATTTATTAAATTCTAAAATAGTACAAGCTATATTAAACTATCTTTTTGATAATATCATAATAATATTAGATAAAGGGATATGTTGAAAATTATATCATCAGAAAAAGAGCTAAATAAAGTATATAAATATCTTGAAAATAATTTACCATCAAATGCAATTATATTATTAAGAGGTAATCTTGCATCAGGTAAGACTACTCTTACTAAATATATAGCAGAGGCAAAAGGGATAAAAGATAGTGTCTCTTCTCCTACTTTTTCTCTTCAAAACTGTTATGGGAATACTATTTTCCATTATGATTTATATCGTATTGATAATGGTGAATTTATGGAACTTGGACTCTTTGAGGAGTTTGAGAAAGATGGTTGGCATATTGTAGAGTGGGCTAGTGAAGAGCTAGAAATATTTTTAAGAGATGTTGGATATAGTGTAAGTGTAGTAGATATTACACCTATTGATAATAGAAGAGAGTATAGTATAAAGTGTGATAATGTATAAATTAAAAGCTTCAAATTTATCCAAAATAATCCAAAATAAGCAGATTGTTCATAATATATCCGTAGAGGTTAATTCAAAAGAGATTGTAGGATTATTAGGGCCAAATGGAGCAGGAAAAACTACAACTTTTTATATGATATGTGGATTGACAACTGCATCAAAAGGTAATATATATATAAATAATAATGATATAACCAATATGCCATTAAGTATGAGAGCAAAGATGGGTATAGGTTATCTACCTCAAGAGTCAAGTATATTCAAAGATTTAAGTGTAGAGGATAATTTAATAATATCAGCTCAAGCACATAAACTAACTAAAGAGGAGACAAATAGTAGAATAGAGAAATTATTAGAGCTTTTTAATATTCAATCTATTCGTAATCGTGAAGGAATACGACTAAGTGGAGGAGAAAGAAGAAGAGTAGAAATTGCTAGAGCATTAGTGGGAGAGCCCAAATTTTTACTCCTTGATGAACCCTTTGCAGGAGTTGACCCAATTGCAGTTATTGATATTCAAAATATTATCAAACAACTTATAGAATTAAATATGGGAATATTGATAACAGACCATAATGTGAGGGAGACTCTTGATATTTGTGATAAAGCTTATGTAATGAAAACAGGTGAGATGTTAGCAGAAGGAAGTAGCAATGAAATTAGAGAGAATAATGATGTAAGAAAATATTACCTTGGAGATAATTTTACATTTTAGAATATTTTAAATCATTTAGTCTTGAAATAGAGATATAAACAAGGTATAATCCAACAAAAATTTAAAAGGCTTAAAATATGAAACATGTACCTATCGTAGTTCTTGACTTTGGTTCTCAATATACACAACTAATTGCCAGAAAATTAAGAGAGAGTGGAGTTTATTGTGAAATTTTACCATATCGTGAAGATATAGAAAATATAAAGGCAAGAACTCCAAAAGGTATTATTCTCTCAGGTGGTCCAGCTTCTGTTTATGCAGAAGATGCTTATAAACCAAGTGATGAAATTTGGGATATGGATATTCCAATTATGGGAATTTGTTATGGTATGCAACTTATTACTCAACATTTTGGTGGAGAGGTAATATCAGCAAACCATCACGAATATGGTAAAGCAAAATTATCATTTAGTAGTAATAATAAAATTTTTAATAATATGAGTGATAATGAAGTGGTTTGGATGAGTCATGGAGATAGAGTATCTTCTCTACCTAATGGATTTGATGTAATTGCTACAAGTGAAAACTCTCCTTATGCTGGGATTGTAAATGAAGAGAAAAATATTTATGCATTTCAATTTCATCCAGAAGTTCATCATAGTGTAGAGGGGACTAAGCTTCTTAAAAATTTTTCTAAATATATTTGTGGCTGTGAAAGTACATGGAATATGGGTGGATTTGCTAAAGAGAAGATAGCTCAAATCAAGGCACAAGTTGGAGATAAAAAAGTTCTTTGTGGTGTAAGTGGTGGAGTTGATAGTTCAGTAGTAGCTAGAATTTTAAATGAAGCACTTGATAAAGAGCAGATAATTTGTGTATTTGTAGATCAAGGACTATTGAGAAAAAATGAAGCAGAAGATGTGCAAAATATGTTTAAAATGCTTGATATGAATCTTATCACAATTGATGCTAAAAAACTATTTTTAGATAAATTAGAGGGGATAAGTGACCCTGAAGCCAAAAGAAAAGTGATTGGTGAGACATTTATAGAGGTATTTGACAAAGAGGCTAAAAAACACACAGGCGTAGAATTTTTGGCACAAGGAACATTATATACAGATGTAATAGAGTCAGTATCAGTAAAAGGACCTTCTAAAACAATCAAATCTCATCATAATGTAGGAGGACTTCCTGATTGGATGACATTTGAATTAGTTGAACCTCTAAGAGAGATTTTTAAAGATGAAGTAAGAGAATTAGGATTAGAACTAGGACTTCCAAAAAATATGATTGGCAGACACCCTTTCCCTGGACCAGGACTTGCAATACGCACAATGGGTGCAGTAACAGATGATGGGTTAAGATTAATTAGAGAATCTGATGCAATTATGCAAGAGGAACTTCATGCAACAGGATATTATGATAAAGTTTGGCAGGCATTTACAGTTCTTCTAAATGTACAATCTGTTGGAGTAATGGGAGATAATCGTACTTATGATAATACAGTTTGTGTAAGAATGGTAGAGTCAGTTGATGGAATGACTGCTACATTTGCTCATATTCCTCATAATGTATTAGAGGGAATTAGTAGAAGAATTATTAATGAAATTGATGGAATTAATAGAGTAGTTTATGATATTAGTTCTAAGCCACCTGCTACTATTGAGTGGGAGTAGTTGTTATTATAAGTATATAAAAAAAGTTTTGGAGGTGTTTAGATGGAGTTAGGTTTTGTATTTCTATTTGGTATTCTTATTGGTTCGTTTATGAATGTTGTAATTTATAGGATACCTAATGAAGAGAGTATTGTTTTTCCCTCTTCAAAGTGTCAAAGTTGTCAAACTCCTTTGAAGTGGTATCATAATATTCCTATATTCTCTTGGATTGCACTAAAGGGTAAATGTGCCTTTTGTAGTAGTCCAATCTCAAAGCAGTATCCAATCATAGAGTTTATTACAGGATTGATATTTCTAGCCGTTTTTTGGAAAATGGGAATAACAATATATGCAGGAGTAATAGCAATAGTATTTACACTTCTCTTAGCCCTTACTATGATAGATTTCAAATATATGGCAATTCCTGATAGTTTAAATCTATTGGCACTTACTTTAGCTGTTGTTCAACCTGATTTTATGGAGGCTGGACATAATGCACTTTTAGCTGTTGCAGGATTTACTCTAATGAGATTTTATCTATCATATCTATTGAAAAAAGAGGCAATGGGAGAGGGAGATATTATGATAGCAGGGACAATGGGGGCAGTTTTAGGATTTCCACTATTCTTTTTTGCACTATTTTTATCAGCAATTCTTGCACTTGTACCATCTATGATGGCAAAAGATACAGACCACGCAGTACCATTTGTACCATTTTTAGCACTTGCTACTTTTATAGTATTTTTATTTGATAATAATTTTATGGCACTTAGTAGTTGGATAATGCATGGGTAAAATAAGGTGGTATATACTCTCAAATTTCTTTAAGACATTTTTGAGTCTATTTATACCACTATTTTTAATAATATCTCTAGTCTATGTAGTTAAAATTGCTACACTCACTACTGAAATAGAGATTTCATTTAGTGAGCTTATAGAGATATTTAGCTATTTTATTCCTATAATTTTATTCTACACAATGCCTATATCTTTTATGGCTTCAGTTTCATCAATGTTTTTTAGATTATCAAGTGATAATGAACTTGTTGCACTATTTTCATTGGGTATTAGAAGTAGTTATATTATCAAAATAATTGCCTATTTAGCTACTCTTTTATCTATTTTTCTCCTATTTTTATCTATATTTATAGTACCTCAAAGTAAAAGTATGTTTGCATCATTCAAAGAGACTAAACTTAGTCAAGCAAGAGTAAATATTGTCCCAAATCAATTAGGACAAAAGTTTGGAAATTTCTATATATATATCAAAAGTAAAGAGAATAAACTTTTAACTGATGTAGTAATATTTAATGCTTCAAAGCAAGGAGAACAGATTTTTATAGCCCCCAAAGGAGAGATAAGAGATAATAATGGACTATTTTCATTGCTTTTAAATAGTGGGAGAGGATATACATATAATGATAATAGACTCAAAGAGATAGATTATGAGAGTATGGAGATTTTTGATTATATAAATTATAAAAATATAAGTTTTAGTAATGCATTAGATTATTGGAGTCAAGCCCAACATAGTAATAATATAAGGGGTAGATTACTATTTTTTATATTTACAAGTTTAATGCCAATATTAAGCTTATATATTATAGTATCATTCTCTATTATTAATAGTAGATACCAAAAAAATAGACTATTTCTTGTAATATTTTCAGTATCTATAATCTATTATCTGACAGCAATTTTAATTAAACAAAATGCAAATGAGACTCTATTTATTTTATCTATCTTAATATCTATAATATTAAGTTTTTATCTATTTAGAAGAAAAATAGCTAGTTTTTATTAGAATACTATTCTTATATTAAAATTATAATCTTTCAAAAACTTATAAAATGAGTTAAGTTGAGCATATATAGTTTTTAGATATTATACAAAAGCAATATAAAGTAAAAAGTAATAAATTTAGGAAAATAATAGATGAGTAAATTCACACACCTACACCTACATACAGAGTATTCACTCCTTGATGGAGCAAACAAGATTAAAGAGTTGGCAAAACAGACTAAAGCACTTGGTATGGATAGCATTGCTATGACTGACCATGGTAATATGTTTGGAGTAATTGACTTTTATAATGCAATGAGAGCAGAGGGGATAAAGCCAATTATTGGAATGGAGGGGTATATTCATAATGAAGAGGATATTGGGGATAAATCTACTCGTAAAAGATTTCATATATCTCTATTTGCCAAAAATGATGTTGGGTATAAAAATCTTATGTTTCTTAGTTCTCAAGCATATATTAAAGGTTTTTATTACTATCCACGGATTAATTGGGATTTACTCAAAGATAATTGTGAGGGATTGATTTGCTCTTCTGCTTGTCTTCAAGGTGAGATAAATTGGCATCTAAATTTAAGTGAGAGAAATTTAAAAAATGGTGCAAAAGGTTATGATGAAGCAAAAAGAGTAGCACTTAAATATAAAGCTGTTTTTGGTGATGATTTTTATCTTGAACTTATGCGTCATGGGATTGGACATCAGTATGATATTGATAGCAAACTTATTAAACTCTCTCGTGAAACTGGGATTAAAATTGTAGCTACTAATGATACACACTATCTTTATCAAAGTGATGCAGAGGCACATGAGGCATTTATGTGTATTGCTATGAATAAACTATATGATGACCCAAACAGAATGAGACATAGTGTGCATGAGTTTTATCTAAAATCACCAGAAGAGATGGCAGAACTTTTTGCAGATATTCCAGAAGCATTAGAGACTACTCAAGAGATAGCTAATAAGTGTAATTTGGAGATAAAGCTTGGTAATCCAACTCCTCCAAACTTTAAATTTACTCAACAGATAGCTAAAGATGAGAATATATCACTCCCTGATAAAAAAGAGTATTCATTGGAGTCTGATATAGTTCTATTTAATCATCTATGTAAAAAAGGGTTAGAGAAGAGATTACAGTTTGTAGATAAAGATAAACATCAAGAGTATAGAGATAGACTTGAAGTAGAGATGGATATTATCAACTCTATGAAATTCCCTGGTTATATGTTAATTGTTTGGGAGTTTGTAGCTAAGGCTAAGGAGATGAGTATTCCCGTAGGACCAGGGCGCGGGTCTGCAGCAGGCAGCCTTGTAGCATATTCACTAGAGATTACAGATATTGACCCTATTCCTTATGGTTTGCTTTTTGAGAGATTTCTCAATCCTGAACGGGTATCTATGCCTGATATTGATATGGATTTTTGTCAAAGTCGTAGGGGTGAGATTTTAGATTATGTGGTAGAGAGATATGGGCGATATAATGTGGCTCAAATTATTACATTTGGTAAGCTTTTAGCAAAAGGGGTTATTCGTGATGTGGCTAGGGTTCTTGATATGCCCTACTCCAAAGCAGATGCGATGGCTAAACTTATTCCTGATGAACTTGGAATAAATTTGGAAAAATCTATTACAAAAGAGCCAAAAATTCAAGAACTTCTTGATAGAGATAAAGAGGCTTCAAGAGTTTGGAAATATGCAGTGGCATTAGAGGGGTTGAACCGTAATGCAGGGACACATGCAGCAGGGGTTGTTATTAGTAATGAGGAGCTTTGGAAGAAGACACCTCTATTTAAACCAACAGGACTTGATACTTTGGCTACTCAATATAATGGGAAGTATGTTGAAGATGTAGATTTGATTAAGTTTGACTTTTTGGGGCTTAAAACTTTGACTGTTATTGAAGAGGCTAATAAACTTATAGAAAAAAGATATGGAAAGAGGATAAATTTTCAAGAGAAAGATGTAGATGATAAGGGGGTTTATGAGCTTATTCAAAGTGGAAATACTATTGGGCTTTTTCAGATAGAATCAGCTGGTATGCAGGATTTGAACTTTAGATTAAAGCCTAATAACTTTGAGGATATTATTGCTGTTCTTGCTCTTTATAGACCAGGCCCTATGGAGTCTGGAATGCTTGATGATTTTATTGAAAGAAAACATGGACGAGCAAAGATTACCTATCTATTTAAAGAGTTAGAACCAATTTTAAAACCAACTTATGGGGTAATTGTATATCAAGAGCAAGTTATGCAAATAGTACAAACTATTGGTGGGTTTAGTCTTGGTGGGGCAGATTTGGTTCGTAGGGCTATGGGTAAAAAGATTAAAGAGGAGATGGATAGACTTCAAAATCAATTTGCAGATGGTGCAGTAGAAAAAGGGCATGATAGGGAAACAGCTATGGAGCTTTTTGATTTGATTGTGAAGTTTGCAGGGTATGGATTTAATAAATCTCACTCTGCTGCTTATGCTTTGATTACATTTTATACCACATATCTTAAAAAATATCACCCAACAGAATTTATGTCAGCACTACTTACACTTGAAAAAGATAATACTACAAAAGTGGTAAAGTATGTAGATGAGGTCAAGAGAATGGGGATTGGATTGCTTCCTCCTGATATTAATAAATCTGATCTAGTATTTACTCCATCTATTCAAGATGGGCAAGAGGTTATACTTTTTGGAATGGGTGCTTTAAAGGGTGCAGGTGATGTAGCTATTAAATCTATTTTAAAGACTCGTGAAGAGGGAGAGTTTAGGGATTTAAGTGATTTTATTAGTAGAATTGACTCATCAAAAGTAAATAAAAGGGTAATAGAGGCACTTATAAAATCTGGTGCATTAGATAGATTTGAATATAGCCGAAAAGCACTATTAAATAATTTAGAATATCTAATGGATAGTGCAAATAAAGCATCTCTTGCCAAAAAACAGGCAGTTGGTTCGCTATTTGGTGATGATGAAGATATGGTTACTATTGATGTAAAGATAGATAATGAAGAGGAGTATAGGGGCATTGAGATATTAGAATTTGAAAAAGCCTCTCTTGGATTTTATGTTTCAGGACACCCATTAGATGAGTATAGAGAAGCACTTGATAAGATAGATTATACCCTAAGTTCTCAAATTCCAGACCTTGCTGATGGTAGTGAAGCACTTTTTATTGGTAAAATAGAGGAGATTACAGAAAAAATATCAAAAAAAGGTAATAAATTTGGAATAGCAAATATTATGGATTTACATGGTAATATTGAACTTATGCTATTTGAAAATAGATTAAGAGAGATTGAAGAGGATTTTGATATAAATAAGCCAATTGCATTCAAAGTCAAAATTACCAAAGATGATAATTTTACAAGAATGAATATATTACAAATCAAAGCTCTAAAAAATGCAAAAAAAACAAAGGTAAAAGTATTAAAAGAGGAGAAGATAGAGGAGATTATCGCCCCTGTAATAGATGAAGAGCCTCCATTAATATTATCACTAAATTTAGATAATAATAATCTAGCTATGGTTGATGAACTATTAAATATTGTACGAAGACATAAAGGGACAAGGAGACTACAATTATCTGTTAAATCAAAATTAGCAGATGTTATAATTGAGACACATATTAGAGTAAGTGATTTAATTGTTGAAGATGCTAAGAGTATTGGGGTTTATATGGAGGAGAAATTAATATCAAAATAGTGGTAGGAGTTACTCCTACCATTTTGTTATTTAGTGACCACAGCCACAGCCACCCTCTCCACCATGAGAACCACAACTACCACCTTGTTGCATTCCAGCAACTTGACCACTCTCAATCTCATCAGAAGTTGCTTCTCTACAATCTAATACAGTTACACTAAACATTAAACTTTTACCAGCCAATGGGTGATTATAATCAATTGTAACCTCTTTATCATTAAATGATTTTACAGTTACTTGAACTTGTTGTCCCTCTGGTCCTTGTCCATAAAGAGTCAATCCCTCTTTAAGTTCAACTCCCTCAAACTGCTCTATTGGAAGAGTCTCAATAGCCTCTTGATGAACTTCACCATAAGCATCAGCAGGTTCTACTAAAATATCACTACTCTCTCCCTTTTTCATACCTACTAAAGCTTTCTCTAATCCAGGGATAATATGATTTTTACCTGTAATAAACTCTAAAGCTTCTCCTGTACCTTTATTTGAATCTACTATCTCTGTTGTTCCTGCCTCTTTTACTTCGTACTCTATACCTACTACACTATTTTCTGCTGTTATTAACATATATCATTTCTCCATTAAAAATTTAAAGGCATTGTACCTATAATAACTTTATCTTAGTTTATCTAATCTTATCTTTGCGATAGAAACACTACTATTATTAGAATAATTATCTACTATATTTTGATAAAATCTTTTTGCCTCTTTTTTATTTCCTACTTTTTCTAATGATATAGCAGTATGAAGAAGTAAGATATGCATATAAGATGCTTTTGATAATACTCCTGCACTCTTTTTAAAATAGAATATTGCATCATCATATCTTTTTGTAAAGTATGCAATCTCTCCTAAATAATAGTTTGTTGGTCCCTCTTTATATGATGATTTACTAAGTGATTTGAATATTAGTTTAGCTTTTGCATACTGCTTTTTATTATATAATCTTACAGCAGAGATATATTTAGAAGAGTTAGAAGATTTTGCTATATTATTTACTCTTTTATCTTCTTCAAATACTCTAGGAGTTACAACTCTCTCATTAGGAGTATCTTTAATCTCTATAACATCATCGCTATTATTAAAAATCCTCTCACTATTATCAATAGTACTATTTTTATAATTATTAGCAAGATTTTCTATCGCTTTTTTTAATTCAGCTTTACTTACATAATTTTCATTAATATTATCTACAATTCTACCCAACTCATTTACAAGCTCTTCATCTGAATATCTGCTACCTCTTCCACCACTTCTATTTTGTCGTAGTTCATTAATAGTGCGTCCTAACCCCTCTACAATACGAGTAAGTCCATCTATTCTCTCTTTTTGTTGAGATAATCTATATCTTAAATCAGCCTCATTTGAGTAGCTAAAAGATGCTAGAATTGCAACTGATAATATAATTTTATTTAATTTCATATTTTTCCTTATTAATTGTTTATAAATACAGATAATGGTGGGTTTCACCCACCAAAATATTATATTAAAGTTTTATTATTTATGGTACAGGGACAGCTTCTAAAATCTTTTTGATAATATAATCTTGTGTAATATCTTCTGCTTGTGCTTCATAAGTGAGTATAATTCTATGTCTCAAAATTGATAATGCACAATATGCTACCTCAATTGGAGATACAAAATCTCTGTTTTTGATATATGCCACAGCACGAGATGCTTTATACATATCAATAGTAGCCCTTGGACTTGCACCAAACTCTATATAGTGAGAGAGTTCTTCTAATCCATAATCTTTTGGATTTCGTGATGCCTCTATAATATCAACAATATATCTCTCTACCTCTTCATCAATATGAACATTTGATACCTCTTCTCTCATCTCTTTAAGGTTATCTAATGATGCAACTTGTTCTATTGTACCAAAGCTATTATTTGCCACTCTTCGTGCAATCTCTAACTCTTCATCTTTTGTATTATATCCAATTACAATCTTCATCATAAATCTATCAAGTTGAGCTTCAGGTAACTCATAAGCCCCCTCTTGTTCTACTGGGTTTTGTGTAGCCATTACTAAAAATGGAGGAGTTAACTTAAATGTCTCATCTCCAATAGTTACTTGTCTCTCTTGCATTACTTCTAATAGTGCTGATTGTACCTTTGCAGGTGCTCTATTTATCTCATCTGCCAAAAGTAAATTGGTAAATACTGGACCCTGTTTAATCTTAAAAGAGTTAGTTGATTGGTCATAAATCTCTGTACCAATAATATCACTTGGTAACAAGTCTGGAGTAAATTGCACACGACTAAAATCTAATCCCAAAGTTTGAGATAATGCATTTACTGCCGTAGTTTTAGCAAGTCCTGGTACACCCTCTAATAATATATGCCCACGACACAAAAGCCCAATCAAAAGCCCCTCTATCATCTTATCTTGACCTACAATAACCTTTGATATTTCATTCTTTATACTATCTACTATTTTTCTACTACTCAATATCAACTCCTAATGATTTTAGAATTATTATAAGAATTATAGTTAAACCAAAGGTAAATCTATTTTTTACTAATTTTTATTCTATTTAAGACTATTTTTATCCTATTTAAGATATTATTTAAAATAATATATATCATAAAAGGAAGTTATATGAAAAAGATAATGATTTCAATAGCAATTTTAACAACAACAAACCTAATGGCTAATATAGTTGCAGGAGAGAAAGTATATAGAGCAAATTGTGCAATTTGTCATACTATTAATGGTGGAAGAGCTTTGGGTAAAGACTTTAATATTGTATCCTATACAAGAAGAAAAAATGAAATAGAAAAATATGTAAAAGACCCTTATTCAAACTTTAAAGAGTTTGGATATAGTGCTAATGCTATGCCAACTCTACCATTAGAAGAGCAGGAGATTAAAGATGTAGCAGATTATATATCATCTCTACAACCATTTAAAAAGTGGATGAAGAAAAAAAAATAGGAGAGTTTAATATACTCTCTTATCTATTTAATTATTAAATATTTAGATACTTTATAGAAATTAATTATATTTTCATCAAATTTAAACTTTAATATTTTATTATTAATATATTTAAACTCTATTAAATAGTAAATCTTTGTAGGCTTATATTTTATATACTCTTTATTATGTAGATAGAGAACAACTGCTTTTTTATCTATTTTCTTACTCTGTTGTAAATTTTGATAAAACTCTTTTTTACTATTAAATTTATCTATCATTTTATTGCTACAAGATATTAAAATGATACTAATTGTTATAAATATAATTTTTTTCATAGAATTATTATAACATACTTTACATTTAAGAACTATTATGTTAAAATTATTTTAATAATTACTCAATTATATAAGATAAAGCTAAACTATCTGTGAAGATAGGACAGAAAGCTATTGGGTCTCAGTTTAGAGATTGCCAAGCTACCTCAATTAATTTCAATTATTTTATTACTTCTAAATAGAGTAGAGTTTAATATTCTAATTTTTACATCAAATTCTAATCTAAATTAACAAAGGAAATATTATGAACTATATAAAATCTATTATTATTTTTATACTAATTGGTTTATTCAACCCTTTATATGCTATCAATGGAGATAGCCCATTCCAATGTGATGCTACACCTTATATGGTTATAGATAGACACTCTATGCTAGAGAGTATGGATTTAATAGATTTAAGCGAACATAATATAACTTATGTTGATGCTTATGATGAGAATGTTCCTATTGATAAACTTAGAGTTAATGGTATTGCTTATAATATATTAGATAACTATATTTATGGTAGGGTTACTACTGAATATAATACTACAAGTGGAAATTCTGAACATAATTTAAGCGTTGGTGATATTATTAGATTGGAAAAAGATGGTAATCTTACTAGAATTGGACATGATTTAAATGGAAGTAATATATATGGTAATCTTCTTACAAGTGATTTATATAAAAATTCTAATGTTTTAGCAGGGACTATGGATAGTCAAGGAAGATATTATACTATAAATACTAAATCTTTATTTGTAGTAAATATTGAACAAAATGCCTCTCAAGATAGTATAAAAGATGAAAATATTACAAAGTTTCCATTACAATTTTGGGATAATGATGATGGAGAGTATCAAGATGCTACTTCTAATCCATCAGAGATATGGGGTAGTGAACCTGCTGATATTACTTTTAATGTAGTAGATAAAAAAATATATGGTTTAGCTAAAAGAAAAAATGATAACAATAATAGTATATATCTTTATAGTATGAGAAAAGGAAAACATAGTAATGGTGCAGATAGATATATTGTAGATATAGTTCCAACTACTGGTGCTACAATGGCAGGACTTGCAGGAGGGGCTTGGAGTACAAGTAATGGTACTCTATATTTTTATCAAAATGCAGAAAATAACTCTCATTTATATAAAATTGATGTATCAAATACTCCAGCAGTAGTTACAGAAGTAACAGATAATGTTAATAATAATAAATTTTTTGATGCTACAGCTTGTCGTCCCCCATATGTAACAAAAAAAGCTCAAAATAGATTTGTAACAGCTGATGGGAATTTAACATATACATTTCAAATCAATAATCCACATACTAAAGATATTTATGTAAAATTTATAGATAATTTAGGAGTTGAATTTGATAAATATTTTACAAATAGCCTAACAAGTGCAAATGGAGGTACTGTATCTTTTACAAATAGTGATAAAAATTTAACAATTGATAATTTAAAACTACCAGCAGATAGTATGGTTGAGTTTAATATTACAGTAAAGTTAGGCAGTAATTTAGCAGTGGATAAAAATATAAGTAATATTGCATATATTAGTTATGGTGATACTACTTTAGGTAGTGATGACCCTGTAACTGCTGATATAGATGATGGAACAATAGTAACTGTTGCACCTACTATATCTATTGGAGATTTATCAAAAAGTGAAGGGAATAGTGGTACAACTAATTTTAATTTTGATATTAATCTATCTGATAATATAGGTACTTATGGAGGAAGCGTAGATTATTATATAGTAGCAAAAGATACTAATAGTAGTGATTTAAATCTATCTCAAGTAGGTACAATTAATTTTGCTTCTGGAGAAAAGGATAAAACAATTACAATAGAAGTTAATGGTGATATAGATATAGAAAATGATGAGAAGTTTTATGTAATATTACGAAATGAACAAAATATATCATTAGGTGATTTTAATGCAACGGGTACAATCCTTAATGATGATTTACCACAAATTTCAATCGCAGATATGAGTGCAAATGAGGGAAATAGTTCAACCACAAACTTTGATTTTAATATCTCTATGGATAGAGTTAGTAATCAAGATGTAAATGTAACTTATACAACTGCTAATGAGGGAGATGATTTAAACTCTAAAACGGCAATAGCAATAATTCCAGCAGGAGAAAAGTGGGTAATAGTCTCAATTCCTGTCAATGGAGATACAACTGTTGAAGCAAATGATACATTTAATTTAAACTTAACTAATCCGAATGGTGCAACTATATTAGATAATCAAGCAACTGCTACAATTTTGAATGATGACATACCACAAATCTCAATAGCAGATATAAGTGCAAATGAGGGAAATAGTTCAACTATAAATTTTGATTTTAATATATCTATTGATAAGCCAAGTAATTTAGATATAAATGTAACTTATGCAACTGATAATGAGGGAGATGATTTAGCTCATAAAATAGGAACTGTTAAAATTCCAGCAGGGCAAAAATGGGTAATAGTCTCAATCCCTGTAAATGGAGATACAACTGTTGAAGGTGATGATACATTTAATCTAAATTTAACTAATCCAATAAATGCAACTATACTTGATAATCAAGCAACTGCTACAATAGTAAATGATGATATTGCCGTAGTTACACCTCCACCTCCACCACCTCCACCACCAGCAAATAGTGTAGATGCAAATGATGATAATATAACTATGAAGTCTAATACTCAAGTAGCTATTGATGTATTAAATAATGATATAGATGCCGATGGTGATAGCTTCAGTATTAATAGTTTTGATACAAACTCTACAAATGGTGGAGAGATAAGTATAGATGAGAATAACTCTTTGGTATATAAACCTACAAAAGATTTTATAGGAGATGATAGTTTCACTTATGAGATAAAAGATAGTAATGGAAATATAGATAGAGCTACCGTAAAGATAGAGGTAACTCCTATGCCAATAGCCAATGATGATAATGTAACTACCTCCAAAAATAGTGAGATTAATATTAATGTTTTAGATAATGATATAGATTTAACTAATAATGAATTAAATATATCTAAATATACAAACCCATCAAATGGTACAATTATATTAGAAGATAATAATACTATTACCTATATACCAGATAGTGATTTTGTAGGAGAAGATAGCTTTATATATACTATTATTGATATAAATGAAACTCAAGCTAATGCCTCTGTATATATTATTATAGAGGATAGTAATAGTTCAGATGAAGATAATACAACTACTAATATAGATGATAGTAATAGTTCAAATGAAGATAATACAACTGCTAATATAGATGATAGTAATAATTCAAATGAAGATAATACAACTGCTAATATAGAGGATAGTAATAGTTCAAATGAAGATAATACAACTGCTAATATAGATGATAGTAGCAGTTCAACAGATAATAACAGTAGTGAAATCTTACCACAAGCAATAGATGATATAGTAGAGGGTAAAAGAGATGAGATTCTAACAATTCCTGTATTAGAGAATGATATAACTAATATTGGATTTGATGTAACATCTTTAAAACTTATTGATAATAATGGTAATGAAGTTAGTTATATTGATGTACCAAATGAGGGTGAGTGGATTGTAGAGGATAATGGTACAATTACATTTAAACCAGTTCCAGACTTTAGAGGTGAAACTACCCCAGTAGGATATACAGTTGATGAGACGACGGGAAGAAGTGTAACAAGTACAGCACTTATATATATTTCATATCCAGAGGTAAAAGATGATATAAAAGAGGATGATAATGCAACAGCAGGAGAAGATAGTATATTTGTAGATATATTTACAAATGACCCAATAGAAGACCCTATATTATCAACCTTACAAATTATAGGAACTAATAATCCATTAGAGTCATTAATTGTAGATGGTGAAGGTATTTGGAGTATTGAGGGAGATAAAATCATATTTACTCCAGAAAATGGATTTTTAGGAGACCCTACTCCAATAAAATATATAGTAGAAAATAGTGCAGGAGAAAAAACAAATCCAGCAAGAGTTGAAGTATATTACCCTATCAAAGCTAGAGATAATTATGCCTCAACTACACCAAATAAAGCAGTTGAATTAGATATATTGAGTGATGATAATGGTAATTTAGATAGAGATTCCATAGAGTTAGTAATACCAGAAGAGTTATATGGTATAGCAATACTTAGTGATGATAATAAGAGTATGATTGTACCAAATGAAGGAGTTTGGGAAGTATTAGGAGATGGTATGGTAATATTTACACCCAATGCAAAATTAGAGAGAAGCCCTACTCCAATAGATTATATAGTATATAAAAAGAATAGAACAAGAGTAGCAGGTGCATCTATATTTATAGACTTGAGAGCAGTTGGAGATGTGTGTGATACAACTTGTGGACAAAGTGATAGTGTATCATCTTATAATATATTATCTATGATACTTATATTTATCTTTACAATACTCTTTGTTAAAAGAGAAGAGAACTTATGATATAATTCATTAAAAAGAGATTGTTATGAAAAAAATACCTTATGGAATAAGCGACTTTAAATTATTAAAAGAGGAAAATTACTACTTTGTAGATAAGAGTGACTATATAGAATTAATAGAGAATTATAACAGTAGATTTTTGATGTTTTTACGACCACGAAGGTTTGGAAAATCTCTTTTTATCGCTATTTTAGAGGCATATTATGATAAGTTTTATAAAGATGAGTTTGATGAGATATTTAAAGATACTTATATATTAGATAATAAAACTCCAGAAGCAAGTAGTTATTTAGTCCTTAGATTTGATTTTAGTGCTATTGATATATCAAATGTAGAGGAGAGTTTCAAAGAACATCTATTATTAAAAATGAATAGTTTTATAAAGAGATATAATTTAGATATTCAAGTAGAAAATAGAACACCTATATCTATGCTAAATGCTATATTTGACCATATTCAAAACAACTCTCATCTCAAACTATACCTTTTAATAGATGAATATGACAACTTTGCAAATAAACTACTCTTAAACTCTCAAAATGAGTATCTAAATATAGTATCTCAAAAAACAGCCTATTTTAAACAGTTTTTTACAGTTTTAAAGGCAGGGGCAAGTGGGAATAATGCACCAATTAAGAGAATGTTTATTACAGGGGTAACTCCTATGACTATGTATGATGTTACAAGTGGGTTTAATATTGGTGATAATATTTCGCTTCATAAAGATTTTAATAATTTAGTAGGGTTTAATGATGATGAGTTAGTACAGATTTTAAAAGATTTTGAATTAGATAAAAAGGTAGATATATCTATATTAAAAGAGTGGTATGATAGTTATAAATTTAATGCTAAAAGCCAATCTATATATAATACTGATATGATTTTATACTTTATTAATAAAGTCATCGCAGAAGATGAGTTGCCAAAAGAGATGATAGATATAAATGTACGAAGTGATTACTCTAAGCTTAAAAAGATTATATATACAAATAAAAAGTTAAATGGAAACTTTACAACATTGCAAACTTTAATTGGAGGTGAGTCTATATCTACAAGCAATTTAGTGCAAGATTTTAGTGCTTTGAATTTAGAAAAAGAGAGTAATTTTAAATCTTTTATGTTCTATTTAGGACTTGTAACTATTAAAGATAGAGGATTAGATTTAAATTTACATATTCCAAATGAGAGTGTTAAAAGAATAGATATTGACTTTCTTAAAGATGCTTTGGAGATAGAGAATATTTTTAAAATAGATATAAGTGATTTAGAGAGAGAGTTTAAAAAGTTTGCATTAAATGGAGATATAGAGGTATTCAAATATTTAGGAAATATGATAAAAAAGAGTACGGGAATTAGAGATTATATCTATAATGAACAAACCATAAAATCAATGTATTTAGCATATCTCTCTCTTACTCCATATTATGTAATTAAGAGTGAATTTGAGATGAATAAGGGGTTTTCTGATATATTTTTAAAGCCTTTAAATCCATTTGTAGAGTATATTGGATTAGTTGAGTTTAAATATATTAAAAGAGGTGAAAAGGCATCAAAAAAGAGGATTAAATCTCTTGTAAATGAGGCTACAAATCAATTAATTGAGTATGAAAAAGATGAGATAGTAGTTAATTATATAGACGATGGATTGAAAATTAAAAAAGTTGTAATTGTATTTTGGGGTTGGGAGATGGTTTGGTGTAAAGAGGCTTAATAGTAATTAACCTCCACTCTAACCTCTTGAAAACAGGCACTCTCTCCCTCTTGGGATATAATTGATGGAGTAATTTGATTTACTCCATTATGATTTACTTTGACTACAATACAATCTTCTCTTAGAGTATCATCTATTTTGACAATAGACTCAAGCACTCCATATTCACTTCTGATTTTAATATTATCTCCATCTCTAAATCCACTATTAGAGTGTATTAATATATGATTATCTCTTTTGAATTGAGAGTTGATAGAGTTTGATGCTTTGGGTGTGATTAAAAAATATTTTCCATCACTTACTTCCCCTTTTCTTCTTATATTTCTAAAGCGTTTAATATTCTCAAAATCATCATAAAAATCATCTATAAACTCAAACTCCTCTATATCTGCTATCTCATCTCTCTCTTGATTTAGCCATAACTCTATATACTCTTGTTCTGATTTTATGGGTTCTAATTTGAGCTTATCTATCATATATTTAGTAAAGTCATACTCACTTATCCCATAATCACAACTATTAATCTTATTCATCTTTTTGATAGAGTAATCACTATAACTAAGCCTTACATCATCTTTTTCCAAAAAGTTCAAAGCAGGAATTACTACTCTTGCTAATCTACTTGTCTCATTCTCATATAATCCAAAATATACTAAATTTTTCACTTTTTTTAGGCTTTGAATTACCCTATTACTATTTGGCATTGAGTGTGCAGGATTTGCACCTTGAATTAATACTGTATCAAAATTTTCAAACTCTGTATCTACTTTTGATACCTTTTTACCTTTTATAGCAAAAATATTATTCAATCCCAATTTAGAATTACCCAAAAAGCTTACTCCACAACCATCACGATTAAAATGCCCCAAAGTAATAGCTAATCCATCAATAGCCCTTAATACACTATCACCAATAGAGTATTTTTGTACTCCTAATCCTACTAAATATACAACTTTAGGATTTGATAAATACTCTATCACTTTAGAAATATCATTAATTTCTACTCCGATATGAGCCAATATAGGCTTAATCCTAAACTCTCGTGTAAATTCATAAAAATCTTCAATATCGGCTACATCTGTATCTTTTTGTAAATCTTGCATTGTAGAAAATCTAGCTAATAGTAGTGCTAAATAGAAATCAGTTCGTGGTCTGATTTGTAGATGAATATCTGCCTTTTGTGCTATTCTAGTTTGTATAGGGTCTATTACAATGAGAGTTTTACCCTCTAAATATGGCATTAGATGAGAATTGGTTGTAGATATATTCCTGCCCCAAACTACTACTACTTCTGCCTCTTTGATACTTCTAGGAGTTACTACACTATTAAACCCCCTCCCCTCTTCTATCCCATACTCCCCTGCTCCATCACAAAGACTCCCTTTAGTCGTAGTAGCATTAAGTTGTTCAAAAAGTAGATTAGTAATATCATTCATCACCCCCACATTACCACTACCACGATATAAAAGCGAATTTCTATCCAAAGATATTTCATCTAAAGCCTCTTTTAGACTCACCTCAACACCATCAATAGTTGGCTTTGTAATTCGTGGAGTTTTTGGTAGTTGATTATGCACCACACTACACAAATTACCACTAATTTTACCATCTTTATAAACTATCTCACAAGCATCATAACAATCCAATCCACAAGCTAAAGTTTTCATTTTATCTCTACCTTTACAAGCTTAGAAAATTCAATTTGTGGTTTATCTATAACTATCTCTGCTCTATATGATGATATAAACCTCGTATCTGCTGTTTGCCAAACCTTATCTACTCTAAGATTAGTTCTATTCCCATCTAAATATATACTCTTATCTTGCAACTCTTCTACCTCTTGTGATTCTAAAAATAGTACAAGTTTAGCCTTGGATAAATCTTGAATAGTAGCTAATGGCGAACCAAAATTTACAAACTCACCTGCTTTTGTATGAAGTTTATATAGATATTTATTTTTGAGTATAATATGCTTTTTAGATATACTATCTTTTAATCTCTCAATCTTTAGTTTAGTTGCAAGATATTGATTTTTAGATGCTATAAAGTTATAATATGCACCATCTTTTTGAGCTTTAGATGCTGTACTTAATCTATTTAATTTATTAAAATAACTCTCTTTTCTCTTATATGTACTCTTAAGCCCTATTAACATCTCTTGTGATAACTTTAAATCCTGCTTATCTATCACATCATCTAATGATATAACCTCTCTATTATTTACCTCTCTACCCTCTGAATTTAAATCTACACTCAAAACTTTTGCACTTACAGCAGACTTTAAAATAACAGTATCATAAGGTTCTACCTTGGCATAATGCACTTTTGCCATTATCAAAATAGGTGCTAATATTAATAGTAATTTTTTCATATTTTATCTTCCTTTTAATTATATAGATAATTTAATTATTTATATATACTCATATTTTACACTCTTTTTGATAAAAATAGTTAGTAGCCTCCACAAAACCATCTATACTACCACAATCAAACCTCTTCCCCTCAAATTTATAAGCTAATACCATACTATTTTTAGCCTGTTTAAATAGTGCATCTGTAATTTGTACCTCACCATTTTTACCAGCCTCTGTATCTCTTAGAATATCAAAAATATCAGGAGTAAGAATATATCTACCTATAATTGCTAAATTTGTAGGTGCATCTTGTGGCAGTGGTTTCTCTATCATATTAGATATAATATATAAATTATCATCTACTAATTTACCATCTATTATCCCATAACTACCCGTTTTATCTTCTTTTATCTCTTGAATAGCTACGATAGAACATTGATACTTATTATATATTTTTATCATTTGAGATAATACCCCCTTGGGTGCATCACATAAATCATCAGCCAATATCACAGCAAATGGCTCATCTCCAATAAGTGCCTCCCCCTCCAATATCGCATTACCTAATCCCATCATCTTAGTCTGTCTTGTATATGTAAAAGTACAACTATCAATAACCTCTCTAATCTCTTTTAAATAATACTCTTTATCACTCCCTTTTATCTGATGTTCCAACTCATAAGATATATCAAAATGGTCTTCAATAGCCCTCTTACCTCTCCCCGTAACTATCGCCATAGTCTCAATATTAGCCTCAATAGCCTCTTCCACCCCATATTGAATTAATGGCTTAGTAAGAATAGGCAACATCTCTTTAGGTGTAGCCTTAGTCGCTGGTAAAAACCGTGTCCCATACCCAGCAGCAGGAAAAAGACATTTTTTAATCATCTATATCATCTCTATTCCATCTAGTTGGGTCAAGTAGCGTATCATCATGAATATGTTTAAATGATGCCTTAATCCTCTTGAATATATCCTTATCCTCTTTTTCTAAATTAGCCAACCAATCCTTAGTATTAGCCCTAGCATAAGGCATCTTCACATCTTTTAGCATAGCAGGACAAGCCTCATCTCCAAGAGTAGCAAAACTATTATCATTTGCAAATCCTCTCAATTGAGACTCTCTCACCTCAATAAGTGGACGAATAAGATGAAACCCTCTCTCCGTCTTATAAATAGGTGCCATAGCCCTCATAGTCCCATTATAAAACATATTCATAAAAAAACTCTCAACCGTATCATCAAAATGATGCCCCAATGCCACCTTATTAAACCCATTATCCTCTGCATAAGAGTATAAAGCACCTCTTCGCATTCGTGAAAAATAGCTACAAAATGATGAATTTTCTCTAATAGCACTATTTGAAATCTCATAAATATTAGTATGAAAAACAGTATGAGCAATCTCATACTCCTCTGTATGCCTCTGCAACTCATCATAAGCCTCATTAGGCATACCATAATTAATAGTACAAGCCTCAAACTCAAAATTAAATGGAGCATGTGCTTGAATATGTTTGAGAATATGAATAAGAGCAAGAGAATCTTTACCCCCACTAAGCCCCACTAACACCTTATCCCCCTCACCAATCAATCTATATTGAGCATTAGCCTTACCCACAGCCTTTAAAAGCTTTTTACTAATATTTGCTTTTTTATTTGGTACTTTTTCTCTTTGCATCTGTTTCCTTATCATTTTTTATCATCTCTATAATCTCCTCCTTAACAAACATCAAATTTCTATAAATCCCTTTTAAATCATCTATCTTACTACTATCAAAATTCTCACTCACAAAATATTGATATTTATCTTTTCCCAACTTCTCCAAAATCACAAAATTCCAAATAGCCCCTATAATATATGCACCTCTCATAGAAGTTTCATTATTAAGTTCAACAGCCGAAATAAGTTCGGCTAATAGTTGTGGTCGTGGATTACTAAAATCTTCAGCTTTTTTAAACTCCTGAATAAAAAAATATGGTTTTTCAGTCTCAAACAGTCCCTTAGCTACCACAAAATCAGTAGTACCACCAAAAATAAATCTATCTGTTTTATAGACAATCTTATTCTCATAAAAATCTCTAATATTATGCTCAATTGATTTAAATCGTATCTTATTTAATAAAGGTATAATAAAATGTACTTTTAAATCCTCTTCATTATAACTATCTATAAATAATCTATTTTCATCTATAAGCTCAATTAAAAACTCTTCTATTTCCTTATCTATCTTTACATTATTATTAAACCAACTATCAAATATATCATAACTTATAGCCTTTTTGATAGATAAAAACTCTTTTAACTCTTTGTCTCTAATCTTGCTAAAACTAAAAGTAGGAATACCTTGAGTATTTAACCCTTTAAGCTTTTTTATCTCTCTTTCTAAGGCTTCTATTCTTTCTAATTCATTCATTTTTGTTCCTTGTTTGATTTTAATCTCTCCCACTCAAACCCACCAATATTCCTCTTCTCCTCATCAAAATTAATTCCCACTAAATATATATCTTTGTCCTCATTTATATACTTTTGAGCATAATCTTTAGCTTTGATTTGAGCAAGAGCATTCCCTTTGCCTACTTTGAACTCTATGAT
>FRYL01000021.1_pt1 | contig 57668 bp, 58 predicted proteins | sample 1057401 | NCBI WGS metagenome assembly FRYL01 (sample SAMEA4473313, study PRJEB15554) | hydrothermal vent metagenome | biome: marine basaltic hydrothermal vent biome; feature: marine hydrothermal vent; material: water | place: Pacific Ocean | collected 2011-06-14/2011-07-23 | depth 1199 m
ATACTCAGGTGCCCCCATATAGAAGAAATGATGACCTGTTCCTAAAATACCAGAAATCATAGTCATAGCAATGATTAAATATAACCATTTATCAATATGTTCTCTATCTACACCAGTCACTTTAATAAGTACAAATGCTAAGATAGCACCAAGAATAAGTTCCCAAGTTGCTTCAACCCATAAGTGAACAGTAAACCACCAGAAAAATTTATCCATAATAAGATTATCAGGCACATAAAATGCAAACAAGAAGAATACAGCAAGACCTAAAAGACCTGTTAAAAGTACTGTGGTAATAACTGTTCTTCTTCCTTTAAGTACAGTCATAGTTACATTTAAAAGGTAAGAGAGTACAACAAGAACAATTCCCACTTTAGTTGGTAAAGGCTGTTCTAAAAATTCTCTACCCATTGTAGGTAAAAGATTATTAAAGGTAAGTTCAGTCAATGTTGCATAAGGTACAAATAGATATCCTAAAATAGTAAGCACACCTGCTACTACAAATATCCAAAAAGTAATTATTGCTAATTTTGGACTCCAAAGTTCACTCTCTGTCTCTTCTGGTATTAAGTAATAAGTAGCACCCATAAAACCAAATAATAATAAAACTATAAGTAGATTGGTATGTACCATTCTTAAAACATTAAATGGAATTAATGGAAATAAAAAATCTCCCCAAATATATTGAATACCCATAAGTAAACCAAAAAGAATCTCTCCAGCAAGAAGAATCAATGCAAAAATAAAATATGGTTTTGCTACCATTTGTGATGTATATTTCATATTCTTCTCCTATCCTTCAATAGTTGGTGGCCACTCATTGGCATTTACTTTTGATGTCCAAATTAAAAAGTCTGATAAGTTATCAACTTCTGCTGGAGTTAAGTGAAACTGTGGCATCTTTCTTCTGTTTGGTATATTTAGTGGTTGTGCAGCCATCCACCCTTGCATATATGCTTTAAAAGTTGCCTCATCTGAAGCACCTCTTCTTTGAAATACATTCATAAGTTCTGGTGCAAAATAAGCACCCTCTCCAACAATGGTATGACACCCAACACAGTCATTTTTTTCCCAAAGTTTCTTTCCAGCTACAACACTCTCTGTCATATTTTGCTGATTAGAGCGTTTTGGAATTTGATGTACTGTATCAAAAGTAAGGGCAATAAATATCATAAGTGCGAATGTACCGCCACCATAATAGATATTCTTTGCCATACTTTTCGTTATACGTTCAGTCATGGAATATCCTAGTTTTAAATTCTACTCTCTAGTAGTAATTGGAATTTTAGCATATATAATATAATACTACCTTAAAGTAGTAATTAGAAAAATTCTATTATAATATGAAATATAAAAGGAGTTATATGCAATTAAGTAATACATCACAATATGCAATTAGAATACTTACATATATGGCAGATAGAAAAGATTCTTCACTTATTAATGCTGTTGAATTAGCAGAAGCACTACAAATACCCTATAAATTTTTAACTAAAATTATGACAGCATTAGTAAAAGCAGAGTTAGTAACCTCAATAAGGGGTCGGGAAGGTGGATATAGTTTAAGTAGAAAATCTTCAGATATTAAAGTTGATGATATACTAAATATATTTAATGATTCTATTCAAGATGAACTATGTCTTTTAGGTATAGGGTTTTGTAATGGAATCTGTAAATGTGCCTTACATGACCAATGGATGGAGCCAAAAATACTATTACAAAAGATGTTTCGTGAGTCAAGTTTAGAAGATATTGCTGGAAAAGGGTGTAAAATATAGTTTCTCCTATTTAAAGAGATAAAAAATTTTAATCTCCTAAATATCTCTTTAAAAGTTTAAATCTTTTGGAATTACTACCCTTATAGTTATAATGTTTTCTAAATCTATTATCAACTCTACCACTATATCTAGCGTCCCAACCTTTATATATACTACCAATATTAAAATAGTACCAACTAATTGAATTTTCTTCAAAAATATCTAATAAATCTTTAAGATAAACATTAGAATTTTCTGCCCATAAAATTACACTAAACTCTGAAATTGATATAGGTTTATTATACTTCTTACCAAAATCGATTAAAGGTTTTAACTGTTCATAAAGTTTATCTCTATTCCATCTCTTGCTCCATATCCAGAGAGGATAACTATATTCATTTTTAATTTTTCTAACTTGTTGATGTGTATATTTATGAGGCTGATACATATGTGCATTATATATAATTTTATCATCATTAAAGGGTTTAACTTTAGAATAATGAGAAGCAATGCCCCATGGTGCAACACTATAAAATAGATATTTATCTCTATCTACTTTACGAGTTATTTTAATAATATTTTTAAATATATCATTCCAATTTGTCGGTTCTAATGATTTACCGGAGATCTCTACTACTGGTTCTCCAAGAAATTCATAACCAATTAAATTGCTACTCTTAAACTCATTTACAGTTCGTTTAACCATAGTATATATTTGATTTACACACTCTTTACTACTCCAATATATAGGTTTCTTTTTATCTATACATTTAGTTTGAGTTAGTGGAAAATCTGAAATTGTAATCATTGAAGATATATTATTATCATTTAACTTTTGATATATCTCCTTACTCCATTTTAAATTCAACTCTAATGCCTCACTTGCATCAACATCAAGTTTTTTCATTGTATTTAAAATATATATATGTATTCTAACTGAAGGTATTTTCTCCCTAATAATAAACTCAACAGCACTCTTATCATAATAATATGATAATGCCGTAGTCCCTACTCCTCTAAATATCGTAGAGGAGTTTAACAATATAGATGTTATCACTGCAATAAATAAATATCTCATTGTTACTCCTCTTATATTAATTAATTTTCACTCTCTTCTTTTCTATTATCTTTTATTGAATGATATAAAGATATTCCAATAAATCCAATACCAACTGTTCCTACAATAATCTCACTCACCTCAAAGAACATCTTAATAAACATCACTAATGCCAAAGCAAGAATAGCATAATGAGCCCCATGTTCTAAGTATCTAAACTCACTCAAAGTTTTCATCTCTACAAAATATAGAGTAAGACTTCTTACAAACATAGCACCAATTCCAAGACCCATCATAATGATAAATATATCACTACTAAGAGCAAATGCACCAATTACACCATCAAATGAGAAACTAGCATCTAATATTTCAAGATATAAGAAGCCCATAATACCACTTCTTACTCCATCAGTTGAAAGAAGCTCATCAAGTGAAGCAATCAAAGAGTGTAAAAATACTCCTCCAAAATATGCCATAGCAATACTTGCATTTTGAGTCTCATTTATAAGAAGTAATCCAATTACTAATGCAAACATTAGTTCTATATTATTTACATCTCCTATTGCACTTGTTATTTTATGCTCTTCTATTACTTTTATCCACTTCTCTTCCCTATCTTCATCAAAGAAAAAATCCAAAAATACCATCAATAAAAATGAACCACCAAATGCATAAATTAACTCTTTTGTAGATTCTAATGTATGATGATACTTCTCTGGTTCATTAAGTGCTAAGTTAAATGCCTCCATAAATCCCATAGAACTAGCAATAGAAACTATTAAAATAGGAAAAATAAATCTCATACCAAATACGGCTATTGGAATACCAAAAGTGATAAACCGTTTTTGCCATTTTGGCTCCATTGTCTCTAATACTTTTGCATTTACAACTGCATTATCAAAAGATAATGAAACCTCTAATACTGCTAAGAGTGCAGTAATATATACACCATAAAGCCCACCTAAATAGAATGCAATAATCAAACCGATAATGGTTATTACAATTGAAGTATAAAAATGTTTCATTATTTAATAGCACCTAAAATCTTATTTAACATATCTTTTTCTGTATCATCTAAATGTCCATCAGCTTGTGCAATATGATTAACTAATGCCTCTATCATTGGTGGATACTCAGGATATGCTTTCATTTTTGATATTTCAGAAAGTAATTTTGCCTCTGCTAAAATCCATTTAGTGGGATTATTAATAACCTTTGAAAGCTCTTCAATGTGTAATTCATAAAGCTCTATCGCTTCTGTTGTAAGATTAAGGTCATTAATTTCATCAATATCTTTAATCAAATCAAGAGCAGTTATAATCTCCTCTGTTGTAGCTTTTTTATCTGCCATTGTCATCAATGCCATACTTACAACCAATGCATTTACAAACTGCTTCTCTTTTGAAAAACTCTCTGGTGTATATTGTCTTAATTTTCTTCGCCCATCTTCTAAAGCTTTACTACTTACCTCTTTAATTCTATTCCAATCTAGCATTATTATCCCTTTTATTTAACTAATAGATAAACAGATCTACAAAACCTTGTAATCCATTATTATATCCTGTTCCCACTGCTTTAAATCTCCAACTATTATCTTTTTTATAAAGTCTTCCAAACTCAATAGCAGTCTCTGCTGAAAAATCCTCTTCAAGGTCATATTTAGCAATCTCTACATCTGTATCAAGGTCATAAATTCTAATAAAAGCATTACGAACTTGTCCAAAATTTTGAGCTTTTTTAACAGCATCATCAATTGTTACTACAAATACAAGTTCTGTGATTGATGGGTTTATCTTATTTAAATTAATTTTTAAACTCTCATCATCACCTTCACCTTCACCTGTTCTATTATCACCTTGATGAATAACAGCACCATCTGGAGATTGAAGATTATTATAAAATACAAAATACTCATCTTGAGGTACTTTACCACTACTATCTATCATAAATACAGAAGCATCTAAATCAAAATCTGCTCCACTATCAGTTACATTTGTATCCCAACCAAGTCCAACACCAACATTTTTTAATGATGGTACCTCTTTACTTAAATTTACTCTTCCACCTTTACTTAGACTAATTCCCATATCTTTCTCCTTTTTTATTATTATACCATTTTTTGTTAATGATTTTATTTTTATATATCTCTTTCATCTTAATATGATATAATAAATGCAATTAATTATTAGAGTATGTAGAAAAGGAAGATATATGGAGTTAAAAGAGTTAAGAGATAATATTGATAGAGTAGATAATGAGATTTTGACTCTACTCAATGAGAGAATGAAATTCGTCCATAAGGTAGGAGAGCTAAAAAATAGTACAGGTGGAGCAATATATAGACCTGAACGAGAACAGGCTATTATCAATCGTCTTACAAAACTTAGTCAAGATACTAATGGTATTTTATGTAAAAAATCTATTGAAGCTATATTTTATGAAATTATTGGAGTATCTAAAAATCTTGAACGAAGAGAGAAAGTAGCATATCTAGGACCAATTGGAACTTTTACCCATCAAGCAACTCAAAGTAGATTTGGTGCAATTAAAGATTATCTTCCAATGGGTTCTATATCTGCTGTATTTAAAGCCGTAGATAGCGACCGTGCATCTTATGGAGTTGTACCCATTGAAAACTCTAGTGATGGGGTAGTAGGTGAAACACTAGATTTATTAGGAGAGTATAACTTAAATATAGTTTCAGAAATATATATGCCAATTCACCACTCATTTGCCTCACTTGCAACCTCAACAGATAGTATTACCAAAATATACTCCAAAGATAAAGCATTTGGACAGTGTAGAGAATTTTTAAGCGAACATGGATTAGAAGATGTAGAACAAATCCCAGTAGAATCCACAGCAAAAGCAGCCCAATTAGCAATGCAAGATGAGACATCTGCTGCTATTTGTCTTCATATCGCTGCTAAGATTAATCATCTTCCTGTAATATATGATAATATTGAAGATAGACACGATAACAAGACTAGATTTATAGTAATTAGTAAAGTAAAAAATGCAAAAAGCAGTAATGATAAAACATCAATTTTGGCAAAATTATCAAATAAACAGGGTTCTCTTGTAAGATTTTTACAAGAGTTTGATAATGAGGGAATTAACCTTACCAAAATTGAGAGCCGTCCATCACATACAGATGAGGCATTCTCATATTGGTTCTATATAGATTTTGATGGACATATAGATGATGAGAATGTACAAAAAATTTTAAAAAGACATAATGATATAAAACTATTAGGTAGTTATGCAAGGAGTGATAGTGAAGTTTAGAAAAGTATTAGAGAAGATAAAAATATACGAAGCAGGAAAACCAATTGAATTGGTTGTAAGAGAGTTTGGAATTGAACCAAAAGATGTAGTTAAACTTGCATCAAATGAGAACCCAAAAGGTGTAAGTCCTAAAGTGGCAAAGGCAATTGTTGATAATGCCTCAAAAGCATTCTTATATCCTGATGATAGTATGTTTGAACTCAAAGATGGGTTATCTAAAAAGTTTGATGTAGAGAGTAGTAATATCATTATTGGTGCAGGAAGTGACCAAGTTTTAGAGTTTATATCACGAGCAATACTTGAAGAGGGTGATAAAGTTTTGATGAGTGATGTAACATTTGCTATGTATGAAGTCTATGCGAGACAGATGGGGGCAGAGATAATTAGGACAAAGAGTTATAAACATATTGTAGATGAGTTTATAGAGGAGTATAATAGGCATAAACCAAAAATTATATATATTTGTACTCCAAATAATCCAACGGGTGATGCTACTAAAAAAGAGGAAGTTTTAGATATTATTAATGCCGTAGATAGAGATAGTATAATTGTAGTTGATGGTGCTTATATGGAGTATGCAACTGCAAAAGATAAGGATTATAGAGTAACACCAAATGATTTAATTGAGTTTGATAATGTAATATATTTGGGTACTTTTTCAAAAGCTTATGGACTTGGTGGTATGAGGGTAGGATATGGTATTGCTAATGAGGATTTAATCAAAGCACTACATAAAATGAGACCACCATTTAATATTACAACTCTCTCTCTTGTAGCTGGGATTGAAGCTTTAAAAGATGAAGAGTTTGTAGAGAGTTCTATTACTTTACACCAACAAGAGATAAAGAGATATGAAGAGTTTGCAAAAAATAATAATTTTAACTATATAGATAGCTATACAAACTTTATTACATATATATTTGATGATAATTTAAACTCCACAGATATTGCAAATAGACTACTTAAAAAAGGGGTAATTATACGAGATTTAGCATCATATGGTATGAATGCTATAAGGATTACAGTAGGGACAGAAAAGCAAAATAGTAGATTTTTTGAGGTGTTTCAAGATATATTAAACTCATAATTTTAATAAACTTATGATATACTTATTATTAATAAAAATAAACTATATCATAAGGAAAATTTATGAAAAAATTAATTGGATTAACTATTTTAACAACACTATTTTTATATTCTGAAAATAATAGTAGTATAGAACAAAATCTTACACAAGCTCAAATTGAACTTCAAAAACAGATAGAGAGGGAGAAGGGATTTGCTAAAGATGGAACTTTTTTAAAGGGTGAAGATTATGATTTATCTTATGCAGAGGTAAATCGTAGTACATTAGATAATATTCCTCTAATCGAACCTGATTATGATTTTGATATGGACGATGTTTATAGTGATTAATTAATAATAGATTAGTATTACTTCTTTTTAAATTTATCTATAATATTATTAAAATAGAAGATTAGATATAATAAGATAATTAAAATGGAGTTTGTATAGTGATAAATAGTATAATAAAGGGTTCAATTCTCATAATCTCGCTTTTTGCAGTAGCATTAATAGCTTCGTTTGTATATGCTTATGAAGAGGTTAAGCTTGATGCCAATAAATTAATAAATTATAAACCTGAAGTATCTAGTGTAATATTAGATAGGAATGGTAAAAAATTAGCTTATGTATTTAAAAATAAACATAGATTATATGCACGATATGAAGATATGCCAGGGTATTTAATTGAGGCTTTAATAGCGATAGAGGATACACGATTTTTTGAGCATAATGGAGTAAATATTGATGCAATTATTAGAGCCATTGTTAAAGATATTCAGGCTGGTTCTTTTGTAGAGGGGGGGAGTACTCTTACTCAACAACTTATTAAAAATAAAATTCTAACAAATGAGAAAAAATTAAGTAGAAAACTCAAAGAGGCTATTTTAGCTCTAAAAATTGAGAATGAACTTACCAAAGAGGAGATACTAGAGAGATATTTAAATGAGATATTTTTTGGTAATGGATATTATGGAATACGAACAGCATCAGAGGGATTTTTTCATAAAGAGATGAAAAATTTAACTCTAAAAGAGTGTGCTATATTAGTAGGGCTTCCAAATGCTCCATCATCTCTAAATCCTATTAAACATTATAAAGCATCTCTTATCCGTGCTAATAGCGTACTATTTAGGTTACGAAAAATAGGTTGGATTACTAATGATGAATATTTAAAAGCAGTTAAAGAGATGCCAAAAGTATATAAAACAACTCTTACTCAAAATAGAGCTCCATATATAGTAGATGAAGTATTACGAAGATTTAAAGGTAAGCTTGGAGATATACGAACAGGTGGATATAAAATATATACTACAATTGATATTAAACAGCAAGATATTGCAAAAAAAGCTCTTAAATTTGCACATAATAAGCTTATGAAAAAATATAGAGAAAATCCTAAAACTACAACAATTAATGGAGCAATAGTAAGTGTAGAGGCTAAAAGTGGGGATATTTTATCACTAGTTGGGGGAGTTGATTATAAACGAAGTGCATATAATCGTGCTACACAATCTACTAGACAACCAGGTTCTTCATTTAAGCCTTTTATATATCAAACAGCTATTGATATGGGATATAATCCTGCTACTGAACTTACTGATTTGGCAAGAACATTTCAATATTATAGTAATGGAAAAAGAAAAATTTGGTCTCCTAAAAATTCGCATGGAGGATTTAAAGGATTTTTAAAACTTAGAGAAGCATTAGTAATCTCTAGTAATCTAGCTACTATTAACTTAGTACATGATTTAGGAGTAAATACTATTAGAGATAGATTAGCACTTCTTAATGTACCACACATTCCAGAGGATATGTCAATATCATTGGGAAATCTAGGTTTAAGTCCTCTTAAAATGGCTCAAATCTATTCTGTATTTGCTAATTATGGACATATGATAGAACCAAGATTAGTGAGTAAAATTGTATCCAAAGAGGGAACTGTTATATATGAGACAAAACCAAATGAGATAGCAAACTTCACTACACCAGAACAGGCATATCTAATGACTTCAATTCTTCAAGATGTGGTCAAAAGAGGAACAGGACGAAAAGCTCAAGTAAAAGGAATAGAGGTTGCAGGAAAAACAGGTACAACAAATAAAAATGTAGATGCATGGTTTTGTGGATACTCTCCTACTATTGAGACTATTGTATGGTTTGGTAGAGATAATAACAAACCAATAGGGTATGGTGCAACAGGAGGGAGAACAGCAGGACCTGCTTTTGCATATTATTATAGAGAGCTTCTTAAAATATATCCAGATATTAAAAAGAAATTTGATAAACCTGAAGGTGTATTTGTAGGAGAGATTGATGGTAAAAAAGAGTTTTATACTAAAGATTCACCTCTTCCAAATCAAGTAGTCAAAAAAGAGGAGTTTGATACGGGTGAAGTAGAGTATGATAATGAACCTGATTATGAAGGGACTGCATTACACCCAAAAGTTATTAGACATAAAACATCGGTAGCAGATGATAGTGGAACACTATTTTAAGTTTTTGATTATCTATTTCTCTAAATTATAATATTTATTCATAAGTTTTTGATTATCTTTCATATCTATATTACAAAGAACGATACCTAAATCATTAACTTTTTTACTAAATTCATCTAAGTTTTTGAGATAATCTCTCTTTGAGAACATATTTTTAACTATATAGAGAGACATATCACTATGACTCATTATTATTTTTGCATCTTTTGTAAATGCAACAGGTGGAGTTACTAAAATAATGATACCATATAACTCTCTTAACTTAATAATAATATTTTTTACATTTTGAGTATGTAAAATATTAATGGAGTTTTTCTCCTCTTTTCCTGAATGAATTACATCAAGATTATTATATATACTCTTTTGAATTACATCTTCAACCCTATTCTCTCCTCTCAATACACTATTAATTCCAAAATCACATTTTCCAAAACTATCTAATATATTACTTCTTCTAAGGTCAAAATTTAATAATATAACTTTTTTATTGGTATAGCTAAAAATTGATGCAAGGTTAATAGCAGTTGTAACTTTACCCTCATCTGTAACAGTAGATGTAAGAGAGATAACAATAGAGCGATGGTTTGGATATAGTAGTTCTATATTAGTACGAAGAGTCTTAAAAGCTTCATTGAATATAGGACTAGGATAGTTTAAAATATCTATTTTTACCTCTTTTTTAATAACTAAATTTTTAGTAATTATCATATTTTTGGGTATTAATGCCACTATTGGTACTTTAGTAACAAGGGCTATATCTCTCTCTGTTTTAATTCTATTATCAAAAAACTCTCTAACAAAAGCATAAATAAGTCCTAAAATAAGTCCTAAAATTGTACCAATAATAGTAACCATTTTTCGTTTTGGAGATACAGGTTCTATGGGAATTGGAGCAAAGTCTAAAATTTTATTTTTATTTACAGTAGATGCTTTTGCAATTTCTGCCTCTATTTTTTTACTTAATAGATATGAATATATTTTTTCATTAACTTTATGTTTTCTAGTTAGATTAGAGTACTCTCTCTCATATTTAGGTAAAGAGTTTAATATTTTAACTTGCTCTTTAATCAACTTCTCTATATTTTTTCTCTTATTTCTATAACTATTTCTAAGATTTTTTAAAGTTGCTTTTATCATGCTCTTTTTCTCTTTAATACTTTTATTAATGGCAATTATTAATGGGTGTGCATCTGTATATTGTATTTGAAGAGATTTTTTCTTTATAATATCCTCTTGTAATCCACGAATAAGTATAGATATAGACATATCAGATAGCTTTACACCTGCTAATGAAATAGTATCTATTCCTTTACCTTTTTTTATACGATTATAAATTCTATTTAATATCTCTTCATCCATTTTAATTTGAGATAGTTGAAGTCTATATTTATCTATATTTTCTATTTTAATTTTAGCATGAGCATCTATATTTAAAGTTCCCCTTTTCATCTTAAATAACTCTATTCTATCTTGTGATTGAGATAGATTTAAATATAGCTTTTTCAACTGTTCTTCAATAAAAAAGAGCTTTTGTGTAGCCTCTTTAGTCTTCTCTTCTAACCCTCGTTTGATATACTCTTTTGCCAACTCATCTAAAAATTCTTTAGTCCTTAAAGCAATTGTATCTTGATATGTGATTTTTAAAATATTAGAGTCTTTTGATTTCATAGATACAGTTATTTTGGATTGTAGAGCATTTACAACTGTATCAATCTCTGGAACTATAAAAATATATTTATTTTGTGTAAGTTTTTTATTTAGTTTGACTTTGAGATGAAAATATTTAGTTCGTATCCACTTATTATAATAATGAATATTACTATATTTTATCTCTTGCCCACTCTTATTTTTAAATTTTAATTTTAATCTAAAGCTATTTTCATCAAGAGGATATAGTTCAAACTCTTTGTTAAATCCATCTTTTAAATCTACTGTAAATGGTCTATTTTTATAGTACTCCACAAGTTTATAACTATGTTTAGTATAATAACGGTGAAGCATTCCTACTTTTTTAATCGCTTTTGATATAAGTTCACGAGATTTTATAATATCCATCTCTGTCATAAAATTTGTCTCTTGAGAGACACCAATTGCATCAGATAGAAGGTCATCTTTTTCTCTTTTAGATACCTCTGAACCTACCTCTATGGTTACTACACTTTGATAGACATTCTTTTTCTTATAAACATTAGTACCCATAAAAATTGTCATAACTATCATTAAAAATATAATACTAAATTTATAACGATATATTGTAGATAATGCTCGTCTTACATCTATCTCATCATTATCAAAATTAAACTCTTTAGCTTCCATATAATTCTATTTTGATAATATTAATGAGGCAATTGCACCTTTTCTATCTTCTCTATTTCTAATACTTATCTCTGAACCCAAAGCATCAGATGCACTTTTAGCAAGAAATAGTCCTAATCCTGTACCAGTAGAATTAATACCACGAATAAATGGAGCAAACAGATCTTTTTTCTCATCAATACCAACTCCCTCATCAATTACCTCAATTACAAATTTTTTATCTATAATCTTAGCCTCTAATATTACTCTATTTTCTGAAGGGGTAAACCTAAGTGCATTTTGTACAAAATTTTGTAATATTTGAGTTAAAAGTAGTGTTTGTATCTCTATATAATAGCTTTTAGGAGTAATTTTATACTCAAATAATTTTTTTTGTGATATAGCCAAAAATTCAAAATCACGACAAGTTTTATTAAGAAACTCTACAATATCTATCTTTGTAGGAGTTTGAAATTGTGCACCCTCAGCCCTACCAAATGCTAAAATAGATGATACAATCTTATTCATATTATCAACAGATTTTATATTCTCTATTAAAGCCTCTTTTAACTGTTCATTTGTTGGATTATTTTTACGCAAAGTTACTTGATTTTTAGTCTTCATTACTGCTAATGGAGTTTTTAGTTCATGTGCAGAACCGATAAAAAGCTCTTTTTTATATTTTAGAAAGTTATCTATTCTCATCAATAGTGTATTAATAGATACTCCTAATGGTTCAAATTCAATAGGTAGCATAGATATATCTATCTTTTTTAACATATTCTCATTCATATTAGATAACTTTTTAGCAAGTGTTTTAATTGGATAGGTAAGAAGTGCTGATAAAATAATAGCATAAATTCCAACAAATACAATATTAAATATATTTACAATTAAAATAGCTTGATATATACTATTTTGTAACTCTTCTTGAAGAGATGGAGCTAATGAAGATATAACCGTAGTATCTATAATATATAGAGTATATCTATAAAATACAATTGATAATAGAACAACTAAACCCACCATTGATATGGAGAGTTTAATTAAAAAATTTTTTCTTATGCTTTTTTTGGAAAGCAAAATCTATAACCTCTTCTACGAACTGTCTCAATAGTTGTAATATTGAGTGGTTTATCCATTTTTTGTCTTATTTGATTAATAGCTACCTCTATAACATTTGGAGTTACTAATTCTGGTTCTTCCCATATTGCATCAAGGAGTTGCTCTTTAGATACAATTTGGTCTTTGTGAATTGCTAAGTGAGTAAGTACTTCAAATGGTTTACCTTTGAGTTCTATCTCTTCATTATTATAAATAATTTTCTCCTCTTCAGGATTAATAATAAGATTATCAATCTCAATAATATTAGAATCACCAAATCTAAGTTTAGCCTCTATTCTTACTACTAATATTTCAAAGTCAAATGGCTTCTTAATATAATCATCAGCACCAGCTCGTAATGCCTCTATTTCACTCTCTTTATCATCTCTAGCAGATAATACAATTACAGCTGTTTTATGACTAATTTGCTTGATTTCATTGATTAAGTCAATCCCATTACCATCAGGTAGCATCCAATCAAGTAGAATTAAATCATAATTTCTTATTCCTAAAAAATATCTAGCATCAGCTAAATTTTGTACAACATCATTTTGATAATCACTATCTTTAAGACCATCAGAGAGCATTTTACTTAGGGATACTTCATCTTCAATAATCAATATTCTCATATAATATTTCCTTTTGAGTAGTTTTAAGTTTATTTTTATAATTATACCATAATTTTATACCATTTTAAGAAAAATTTCAAAAAACTTAATACTCTCTATAATGAGCACCAATACTCTCTTCTCTATCTAATGCACTTTCTAGTATAACTTTAGCAATTTCAAGTGAATTTATAAACTCTAAAAATTCAACTAAATTTTGATTATTCTCTCTACTCTTATCCCCTATTCCCATATCTTTTATATCAATACTATTAATATATCTTAATAACTTCTCTAAATCTACTCTATTTCGTATCACTCCACCCTTTAGATAAAACTCTTCTCCAATCTTATCTCTTATCTTATAGAAATTTATCTTATTACTATAATTATATATATTATCTATCATAATTTTATCATCTTCTAACTGCTTAGAATTTTTATCTATTATATCATCACTTTTAGAATAGTTATAAGCATTAATCCCTGCTAATCTACCCATAGAAACCACCTCTAAGAGTGAATTACCACCCAATCTATTAGCCCCATGAATATGAGAATTACTACACTCACCCACAGCAAATACTCCATCTAATCCATTAATAGAGAGATTATTATCTACATCAATTCCACCCATAGTATAGTGAGCAACTGGTTTAATTGGTATCAACTCTTTTGCTGGGTCTATATTCTCATGTAATTTACAAAGTTTTATCTCTTGAGGTAATAACTCATTTAACTTCTCTTCTCCTAAATGACGAATATCCAAAAATATATCCTCTCCTTTAGCAATTTGTTTAATAATAGCACGAGATACCTCATCACGAGGTTTTAGCTCATCAATAAATCTCTCTTCTTTACTATTAACTAAATATCCCCCCTCCCCTCTAGCACTCTCAGAGATTAATATCCCAGAACTCTTAAGTGCTGTTGGGTGAAACTGAATAAACTCCATTAAACTCACCTCTCCTCCTGCTTTTATAGTAGCAGATATTCCATCTCCTACACTTCCATAAGAGTTAGTTGTAAAGTTATGATAAATGGAACTATATCCTCCTGTGGCTACAATTATAGATTTAGCAAATATCTCAATGACTTCTCCTCTTGTAATATCCCAAAAAGTTGCACCTACAACTCTATTCTCATCTTTAATAAAACTAAGAAGATAATGCTCATTAAGAAATTCAACTCCCTCTTTTAAAGCATTATCATATAGAGTATGAAGTATCTTTAGCCCTGTATAATCTTGAGAGTAACAAGCCCTCTTATGAGTAGCCCCTCCCAATCTTCTTTGGGCAATATTACTATTCTCATCTCTTGAAAATGGTACACCAATAGACTCTAACCACTCAATGCTATTTTGTGCATCACTACACATCTTAGTTATCATCTCTTCTCTAGCTAAACCTTTTGAAGATTTGAGAGTATCAGCAATATGAGACTCTACACTATCATTATCCATATTTCCAAGTGATGCGTTAATCCCACCTTGTGCCATAGTTGTTTGTGAATTAGTTGGATAAGCTTTTGATACAACTAAAACATCAGCACCCATATATCTAGCACTTAAAGCACTACTAAGCCCTGCACCACCTGCTCCAATTATTAATATATCTCTCATTTTTATCTCCTATGGATTATCTTATAAAGCTTTTGGAAACTATATCATAAAAAATGTTATAATTAAACTTCTTTAATATAATATTTTCAAAGGAGTAAATAATCAAAAATATATATTTCTACCCATTTATCTTAATATATAACTTAGCTATTATATATCTAATTAGCACCACTCCAATAAGCCCACACGAAGCATATTCTCTTTTTGAGGGTAGTGATTTGGTATCAAGATTAATGCAATTATCTTATAATGGAGTTGATTTTTACTCTCTTAGAACTCCATTTTATATATTTGGTATTATCAATATCTATTTGTATTATGAACTCTCTAAAATATACTTTAAAAATCAAGATGATATATATCTTAGCACCACTATTTTTATGCTTCTACCTGGTATTATTGTATCAATGGCATTAGCTAATATATCTGTAATTGTTATAACCATAGTATTATTATTTATAATAGCCAATAAAAAAGATTATAGATATATAGAGATAATATTAATGATTATTCTACTATTTGTTCATAATGTAGCAATTATATTTTTTATATCTATTTTAATATACTCAATATATAATAAAAAACGATGCTTATTATATGCTTCTGCTATATTATCTATAATATCTCTTTATCTATCTTCATTTATAGTTGGTGGTAAGCCATCAGGACATTTTATCGATATATTTGGATTATATAGTGCAATATTCTCTCCATTTCTATTTATATATTTTCTATTTGCTATATATAAAGCAAAAGCTAATAGAGATATTTTATGGTATATATCATTCATCTCTCTTATTGTCTCTCTTATCTTATCAATTAGACAACGAATATATATCACAGAATTTACATCTTATGTATTAGTTGGTATGATATTAATGATACAAATTTATCATAATAGTTTGCGAGTAAGATTAAAAGAGTATCAAGGCTTATATAAAAAAATATTCTATTTTATGATGATAACTCTTATTAGTAGTACTCTTATTATAATATTCCATCAACCACTATTTAATCTTGTAGATAATCCCAAAAAGCATTTTGCTTATGATATATATGAGATATATTGGGTATCTCAAAAAATCAAGAGTGGCTTAATGAGTTGTTATGATACAGATGAAAATAAAAAGAGATATCAGTTGAGGTATTATAAAATCAAGAGTTGTAAAAAGTAAAATTTTTGTTTCTAAAATACACAATATAGTAATAAATCTTATATTATTTATTAGTTGTAGTCAAATTAAAACAATCTAATGATAAAGTTGTAGTAACAATTAAACAAAAGGAGAACTCAATGGCTCAAAAGGCGATTAGAGAATATGATGCTAAGTCAATCTTAGCAAAACATTGGGACAAATATTTTCCAGATTTTACTTATGCTTATGAAACAGTAATGGTTCAAAATGGAGCAGAGTTATTAGAAAAAGCAAAAACTGCATCTTGGTTAAATGAAAAAACATTAGTTGCAAAACCAGATATGCTATTTGGAAAAAGAGGAATGAATAATTTAGTTCTTTTTAAAGATAGTAAACCAGGTGATGTTACACTGGAAAAAGCTGCAAGTTGGATAGATGAGAAATCATCATCTCCTCAATCAGTATATTTCTCATTTGATGAAAATGATAATCCAGTTGGTGAACCATCTGTAGATATGTTAACTAATTTTATTGTTGAGCCATTTACTCCACACGAGCAATCAGAAGAGTATTATGTATCTGCTACTTGTGTAGGTGATGATGATGTTATCTATATGTCTGCTGAAGGTGGAATTGCGATTGAAAAAGATTGGGATTCAAAAGTTACTGAAGTAGCATTTCCTATCACTGCAACTGAAGATGAGATAGCAGAGAAAATTAGAGCTAATGTACCAAAAGATGTATCTGATGAAAATAAAGAAAACTTTGCTGAATTTTGTATCGGTTTCTTTAGAGCATATAGAGAGTTAAATTTCGCTTATCTTGAGATTAATCCTTTTGTAATGCAAGGTAATAAAATTGAGATGTTAGATATGGTTGCAAAACTAGATGATACTGCTGGATTTATGATGGTAGATGAGTGGGGTGATATTGAGTACCCAACTGCATTTGGTATGGAATCTAAATCTCCAGAAGTTGAAGCTATTGAAGAGGCTGATGCAAAAACTGGTGCATCTCTTAAACTTACACTTCTTAAACCAGAAGCTAGAGTTTGGACAATGGTAGCAGGTGGTGGTGCATCAGTTGTATATGCTGATACTATTGCTGATATGGCTGGAATTGAAGATTTAGCTAACTATGGTGAGTATAGTGGTGGACCAACTACTGGTGAAACTAAATTCTATGCAGAGACTCTACTTGATTTGATGACTAGAGAGAAAGATCCTCAAGGTCGTGGTAAAGTTATGATTATTGGTGGAGCTATTGCTAACTTTACTGATGTTGCAAAAACATTTACAGGTATTATTCAAGCGTTTGAAAATTATGCTGAAAAAATGAAAGAAGTTGACCTTAAAATATATGTAAGAAGAGGTGGACCAAACTATGAAAAAGGTCTAAAAGACATCAAAGAGGCTGCTGATAGATTAGGATTATATATTGAAGTATATGGACCAGAGACTCATGTAACAGATATTGTAAGAATGGCACTAGAGGGAGATAAATAATGAATCAATTATATACAAAAAGCACACAAGCTATTTTTTGGAATAACAATAAAACTGCAATTCAAAGAATGTTAGATTATGACTATACAATTCAAAGAGAGACTCCATCAGTTGCTGCTATTGTAGCTCCAACTTCAAATAATAAATTTGAGAAGTTCTTTTGGGGTGGAGATGAAGTGATGATCCCTCTCTATAAAAATACAGCAGAAGCAAAAGAGGCTCAACCTCAAGCTGATGTTTTATTAAACTTTGCATCTTTTAGAACAGCTTATGATGTAACAATGGAGGCACTTAAAATTGGTGGTTTCTCATCTATCATGATTACAGCAGAGGGTATTCCTGAAAGACTAGCAAGAGGTATGAATGCAAAAGCTAGAGAATTAGGTGTTACTGTAATTGGACCAGCTACTGTTGGTGCTATAACTCCAGGTGCATTTAAAGTGGCAAATATTGGTGGGACTATCACTAATATTGTTAATTCTAAACTTCACCGTGCAGGAAGTTGTGGGCTTGTAACTCGTTCAGGTGGATTATTTAATGAGTTAAGTAATATTATCGCTATTAATGCTGATGGTATTGCAGAGGGTGTTGCTATTGGTGGTGATAGATTTGTTGGTTCAGTTTTCATTGATAATCTTCTTAGAATGGAGAAAAATCCTGAAGTAAAATATATGATACTTTTAGGTGAAGTTGGTGGAACTGAAGAGTATAAAGTAATTGAAGCTGTAAAAAGTGGAGCTATTACAAAACCAATTATCGCTTGGTGTATTGGAACAATTGCTAAATATTATGATAGTGGTGTTCAATTTGGTCATGCAGGAGCTTCTGCAAATGGTGAAATGGAGACAGCAGAGTATAAAAATAATGCTATGAGAGAAGCAGGTATCCATGTACCAAATACATTTAATGATTTACCAGCTAAAATTAAAGAAGTATATAAATCATTAAATCTTGATCCAATTCCAGAGCCTCAAATGAACACAGTTCCAGCTGTAAGAAGAAGTAAACAGTTTATCTGTACTATTTCTGATGATAGAGGAGAAGAGGCAACTTATGCAGGTTTCCCAATATCAAGTGTAGCTACTCCTGATACAGGAAAAGGAATTGGTGATGTTATCTCACTTCTATGGTTTAAAAAACAGTATCCAAAATGGGCAACAGAGTTTATTGAAACTGTAATCAAAACAGTAGCAGACCACGGTCCTGCCGTATCTGGAGCTCATAATGCAAAAGTAACAGCAAGAGCAGGTAAGAGTGTTGTTGAATCACTTGTAACTGGACTTCTTACAATTGGACCAAGATTTGGTGGAGCAATTGATGGTGCAGCAGAACACTTTAAATATGCAGATGATAATAATCTATCTCCAAAAGAGTTTTTAGCTCATATGAAAAAACAAGGTATCCCAATCCCTGGTATTGGTCATAGAATTAAATCTCTTAAAAACCCAGACCTTAGAGTTACAGGACTTATGAACTTTGCTAATGAACACTTCCCTGCAACTCCACTTCTTGATTATGCAAGAACAGTTGAAGCACTAACAACATCTAAAAAAGAGAATTTGATTCTTAATGTTGATGGTACAATTGGTATTCTTATGGTAGATATGTGGAGAGCATTAGGTTACTCTGAAGAGGAAATCAATGAGTTTATCGCAAGTGGTACTCTTAACGCATTCTTTATTGTAGGTAGAAGTATTGGTTTCATCGGTCATGTGCTTGATGAAAAAAGACTTGCAATGCCTATGTATCGTCACCCAATGGATGATATTTTATATGATGTGCAAAAAGCTGAAGAGATTTAATTATCTTTTTAGTTTATTCTCTAAAGTCTTTTTGGCTTTAGGGGATTAATTTTACATTTTACAAGTCAGGTGTTGAATATAGATTAAAATAATGCTATAAGTTTTAGGCTAACTCTCAATACCCATCTCTTCCACAAGCTCCATAAGTTTTAAATACTCATCACTCTTAATCTCATAACTCTCTTCTAATTGACTCAATTTATCACTCAATTCGCTAAGTCCTATATTATTATAACAATCAGGATTTGCTAAACAGTTATTAACCTCTTCTATCTCATTTTCAAGAGACTCTATCTCATTAGGTAAGTTATCATAAGCTCGTTGTTCTTTAAAACTTAATTTTACTTTTTTCTTAACTTTTTTCTCTTTTACTACACTCTTTTGTACAATATTGTTAGAAAACTCCTCTAACTCATTTATCTCTTTTTCAATCATCAAATATTCACTATAATTTTGAAAAGACTCCTCTACTACTCCATCACCTTTGAATATCAATAATTTTGAAGCGATTTTATCTATAAAATATCTATCATGAGATACAAATAAAATTGCCCCACTAAAGTTTATTAACTGCTCTTCTAAGATATTAATTGTCAAAATATCAAGGTCGTTTGTTGGTTCATCTAAAATTAAACAATCTACATCTTGAGCCATAAGCCAAGCTAAGGCTACTCTGTTTTTCTCTCCTCCACTAAGCATTCCTATTTTTTTATTAAGATACTCTTCTGGAAATAGAAAACTTTTGAGATAGCCATATACATGACGATTTTGCCCTTTGATATGAATTATATCTCCACCATCAGGACAAAAAGTTTCAATTAAACTCTTTTCATCACTCAACATATCTCTATGTTGGTCAAAATATCCAATTTTAAACTCTCCCTGTTTTATCACTCCACTATCAGGTTTAATATCCCCTAACATAAGCTTTAACATTGTAGATTTTCCACTACCATTTGCACCTACAATGGCAATTTTATCTCTTTGAACTATTCTTGTAGTAAAATTCTCTAAAAGTTTTTTATTAGCAATTGAGTATGATAAATCCTCTATATCAAAAAGCATCTTTCTCTTGGCTACTATCTTATCACCATTCCAATTTCTCTTTTCTCGCTCCAACTCTACTTGCATTTTTCGTATAAGTGTAGGATTTATCTTGGCTTTATCTCTTAAATCATAAACTCGTTTTTTTCGTCCTTGATTTCTCTTCTCTCGTGCCTTTACACCTTTTGCCAACCACTCTTCCTCTTTTTTGAGAAACTTTAATAGATTATCATGCTCTTTTGCCATAGATTTCATTCTCTCCTCTTTGAGAACCAAATATCTACTATATCCACCACTATAAGATACCAATTTTCTATTCTCCACCTCAACTACTCTTGTAGCAATAGTATCAATGAAATATCTATCGTGTGAAATTAAAAGTAGAGTAAATTTCTCTTTGAGCAAAATCTCTTCTAAAAACTCAACCATATAAACATCAAGATGATTAGTTGGTTCATCAAGGAGTAATATATCAGGCTTTTTTAGAATAAGTGATGCTAAAGCTACTCGTCTTTGCTCTCCACCTGATAAAGTAATAACCAATCTATCCTCATACTCTTTGAGTTTAAACTCTTGCAATACTCTCTCTATTTTATCATCTAAACTCCACGCATTATGGTGGTCAAGAAATGTGATAAGTTGTGCTTGTTGAGATAATAAATCACTATTTTCATAATCATTAATTAACTCTAAGGTAACTCTATCATACCTCTCTTTTACCTCTTTTAGCTCTTTTAACTCATTCTCAATAGCATCTCGTACATTTAGAGAAGCATCAAACTTTGGTTGTTGAGATAACATTCCTATCTCAATACTTTGATTAATAGCTCTCTTACCCTCTGTTGCCTCTTCTTGCCCAGTAATTATCTTCATCAAAGTAGATTTTCCACAACCATTCTGCCCAACAATAGCTACTCGCTCACCCTCATTTAGATTAAAAGATACATCTTCTAAGAGTATTTTTACATCATAATGTTTATATATATTTAAAAGAGTAATTAATGCCACTTTTTTCCTTTTATAAATTTATCCCAAAAGCCCTGCACCACTCATAGGAGTACTTCTATCCTCTGCATATACTCTTTTACCATCAATTACATCATATTTCCAAATAGGTGCATTTGCTTTAAAATCCTCTACAAACTCATCAATAAGTTCTAATGCTACTCCTCTTTTTGGAGAAAAAACTGCCGATATATAAGAACTTGTATGTACTTTTACATCTCCAATTGAATGAGCCATCTTTACAATTGCACCTCTATCTTTAGCTTTTTCTACCCAACTATCAAACCACGCTTGAAGTACTGGTTCATAAATATCAAAGCTTAATGCCTCAATTCCATCTTCTGCTCTAATAGTACCAACAAAAGGAATATATGCTCCATAATTAGAGTTACTCTCTTCATCTAACCATCTTGCAAAAATCTCTTTAATATCTAAGCTTCCATTATATAATTCCATATTAACCACCACAAACAGGAGGTAGTATTGATACTCTATCTCCACTCTTTAGAGATATATCTAAACTACTCACCATAACATCATTAATAGCTACTGCTGATTTATCCAACCACGAAGCTATATCACTATTTTGTTTTAATATTTTAGATAACTCTTTTAAATTTGATACATCTACCTCTATTGGTTCTATTCCCATAGGTCCTAAAAATTCTACTTTTATCATTAGTTACTCTTTTTATTTATTATTTAATCTTACTTATCAAACTATTCACTTCTCTCTCATACAACTCTGCTATCTCTTGATTAGATGCTTCAAAGCGTGTAACTAATACAGGTGTAGTATTACTAGCACGGACTAATGCCCAACCATCATTGAATATTATTCTAACTCCATCAACTGTAATAATATCTTTGATTTTAGGAAAAGTTGAAGGTGGATTATCAAGAGATGATATAAACTTATCTACTATTTTAAACTTACTCTCTTCACTCACTTCTACTTTTATCTCTTCTGTAGAATATACTTCTGGCAGACTCTCTACCTCAAAATCTAAATTCATTCCATTGTTAATAAGTTCTAATACTCTAAGGGTTGAATATAGGGCATCATCAAATCCAAAATATCTATCATTGAAGAATATATGCCCACTTACTTCTGCACCTAAACTTGCATTTAGTTCTTGAATTTTTACTTTTAGGTTACTATGTCCTGTTTTATACATTACACCTTTGCCTATTTTCTCAAGTTCATCATACATTACTTGAGAACATTTTACTTCACCTACAACAATTGGATTATCCATATTTTTAGATAATAGTAGTGCTAATATATCGCCTTTGATATTATACTTTTTAGTTAATACTGCAATTCTATCAGCATCTCCATCATAAGCAAAACCTATATCAAAGTTACCTTTTAGCTCCTCTTTAATATCTACTAAATTCTCTTCTACACTTGGGTCTGGGTGGTGATTTGGAAAAGTTCCATCTGGTGTGGTATATAGTGCTTTATAATTTAACTCTAACTTATCAAAAATTTCTGTAATAGCAGTATCAGCAACACCATTACCACAATCTAAAATAATATTTTGATTCATTCCTTTTAAAGCTTGAAACTCATCTACCATATAATCTATATATAGACTCTTGACATCAATTATCGTAGAAGTTCTGTTATCCTCTATCTCTATATCACTAGCTATAATCTTATCACCTAATGAGTATATCTCATTGGCAAAGAATGGTTTTTTATCAACTGTGATTTTAAATCCATTATATTCACTTGGATTGTGTGAACCTGTTATCATAATAGAGGCAAAAGGGGTAACTCCATCAAATGATTGATAATTTCCAAAATAGTTAATAGGAGTAGCTACCATTCCCATATCAAGGACACTACAACCTGAAGCATTTAATCCACTTGTAAGATAATCTCTAAGTATTGGTGAGTGGCTTCTCGCATCATATCCAATTGATACAAAAGGCTTCTCATCTGCATTAAACTTTTTGATAATCTCTAATCCTAGAAAATATCCAATAAGCTTAACACTCTTTTCATTCAACTCTTTTTGGTAAATTCCTCTTATATCATACTCTCTAAATATACTTTTCATAATAACTTAATCCTCTTTTACTTTATGCTTACACTCTAAACATTGATATACAGTACCACTTTTTAACTCTTTTTTACCCATCATATAACCACACTCTGGACATTTTTTATCTGTTGGTTCAATATTAGATATAAATTTACATTTTGGGTATCCTTGACAACCAAAGAATTTATTATCTCTCTTCCCCTGTTTCTCTTCTAGTTTTGAACCACATTTTGGACAAGGTACGGCTAAAACTCTGTTTGGTACTAATGGTTTTGCATTTTTACATTTTGGATATGCACTACAAGCTAGAAACTTGCCTCTTCGTGACTCTTTGATAACCATATCAGAACCACACTTATCACACTTCTCATCACTTTTCTCCTCTTTTGGAGTCTTTTCTGTCCCATCTACATTTTTAGTATATTTACATTTAGGAAAATTACTACAAGCTATAAACTCCCCATATCTACCTTTTCTTAATAGTAATTCACCTTCACATTGAGGACACTTTTCACCTGTTGGAATTGCTACTTTTAGACTTTTGATACTCTTCTTACCCTCTTCAATTTTTTGCATAAATGGATAATAAAACTCTTTTAGAGTATTTTGCCAATCCATCTTAGCTTCTGCTATCTCATCAAGATTATTCTCCATCTTTGCAGTAAAACTACTATCAACTATATCACTAAAATTATCTTCTAATAACTTGATAACTGTAAATGCTATCTCTGTTGGTCTAATTCTCTTTTTCTCTACTGTGATATACTCTCTTGCAAGTAGTGTTGAGATTGTTGGAGCATAAGTACTAGGACGACCTATTCCTAAAGATTCTAAAACTTTGATAATAGATGCTTCATTATATCGTGGAGGTGGTTCTGTAAAGTTCTGTTTTGCATCAATTTTATCTAATGATACAGTTTCACCCTCTTTTAATTGAGGCAATAGTTTATCTTTACTATTTCCTCCATAAACCTTATGAAATCCATCAAATATTAGCTTACTTCCTGTGGCTTTGAATATACTTCTAATACCTTTAAAGAGAATTGTTTGAGCTTCAAACTTTGCATCACTCATTTGAGAAGCTAAAAATCTATTATAAATTAATCTATATAATTTATACTCATCAGAACTTAGATACTCTTTTGCAACAGCAGGAGAGAAATCTATAATTGTAGGACGAATAGCCTCGTGAGCCTCTTGTGCCCCTTTTGCTTTGCTATGATATACTTTGGCTTTAGGAGGTAAATACTCTTTACCATAACTATTTAATATATACTCTCTAGCACTATCTACGGACTCTTTTGCAAGATTTAAACTATCTGTTCTCATATATGTAATTACACCCATAACACCATCAGGAGTCTTAACACCCTCATAAAGCTTTTGAGCTATCATCATACTCTTTTTGGGACTCATACCAAGATTAGTTGATGCACTCTGTTGAAGAGTTGATGTCATAAATGGAGGAGGAGTTTTTGAATTTTTTAGAGATTTTCTGATACTATCTACTATAAAATCTTCACTCTTTGCACTCTCTAAAATAGCATTAGCATCATCTTCATTTGTTATTGTAAGTTTATCTATTTTAGTTCCATCAAACTCAGATATAGATGCCTCTATACTCTTTTTAAATATAGCATTTATACTCCAAAATTCAACTGGCTTAAATGCCTTTATCTCTTTTTCTCTATCTACAATAATTTTAAGAGTAGAACTCTGCACTCTTCCTGCACTAAGTCCTTTTTGAACTTTTGATGCAAGTAGAGGAGATAATTTATATCCCACAATTCTATCAAGTAATCTTCTAGTTTGTTGTGCATTAATACTATCCATATCAATTTTTCTAGGATTTTCAATAGCTCGTAATATAGCACTTTTAGTAATCTCATGAAATACTATTCTAGGAAGAGAGCTTGGCTCTTTACCAATTGCTTTTGCAATATGATAACCAATAGCCTCTCCCTCTCTATCCTCATCTGTTGCAATATATATAGTATCTGCACTCTTTGCAAGAGTCTTAATCTCTTTGACAATTGGATTAGCAGTTCTAGGAATAGAGTATTTAGGGATAAACTCTCCACTCTCTTTATCTATTGTTATGCCAAATGTACTTTTAGGTAAATCTCTAATATGCCCTTTAGATGCAATTACATTATAATCTTTGCCTAAAAAGTTAGATATTGTTCGTGCTTTTGCTGGTGATTCTACAATTATTAAATTTTTCATTACTTATATACTTTATATTTTTATGAAATTCTAACATAAAAAGATTAAGTATTCTATCATATTATAAAAATCTAATCTTTCAAATACTCTACTATCATATCTACGGCATCATCTACACTAGAAGTTTTGATAATAATATCGGGATTTTGGGGTACTTCATAAGGTGAATCTATCCCTGTAAAATTCTTAATCTCTCCATTTAAAGCTTTTTTATATAATCCTTTTGGATCTCGCAATTGGCAAATTTCAATTGGAGTATCTACAAAAACCTCTACAAATTCATCATCTTGCAAAATAGATTTAGCATACTCTCTTTCACTTTGAAATGGAGATATAAATGCAGTAATAACAATAGTACCACTCTCTATAAAAAGTTTCGCAACCTCTGATATTCGTCTAATATTCTCTACTCTATCCTCATCACTAAATCCTAAATCCCTATTAAGTCCAAAGCGTATATTATCACCATCAAGAAGCATTGTGTGATAATTTAATTGATATAATTTCACCTCTAAAGCATTTGCAATTGTAGATTTACCACTTCCACTAAGCCCTGTAAACCATATAAGTCTAGGTTTTTGATTTAATCTCTTTGCTCTATCTTCTTTTTTGATATGTTGATTATGCCATACTATATTTTTATTACTCAATTTATCTACCTTTTATCTATTATAATAATTTACTCTATCCCAAATCTATAAAAACTAGCAGATGAACTATCACCTTTTAATCTTATTTGATATACTTTAAACGGTATTACTTGCTCCTCTTCAAGTTTAATATCATCATTAATAAATATATCTCTTTTATATTTTTCTAAAATCTCTCTACTATTAAATTTATAATTTTTAAATAGGTTTCCCATTACAGTATAAGCATCTTTGTTAGAGCGATGATATTTCTCTATACCATCATCTATAAATAGTGTATTTGTTAATTGTGATAAGGCTCTATTAGTAATATAGTGTGCCATATCTCTTGTTTGAGATTGGATTTTGATAATTGCTAATATTACTATGGATATAAGCATAACTGATACTAATAGTTCTATAATTGTAAATGCTCGTTTTTTCAATAAAAATCTCCCATATTAGATACTTTATCACTATATTTTAACCATAAATCTTTTGCTTCATCAAAATCTTTTACTTTTTGAGTATCTCCAAAATATGATGGTATATAAAAATATCCTCTTTTATTCTTAATTACCATTTTAGAGTTGCTTTTGTTTGAATATATATTATATCTAATACATAACCTCTCATCATCTACTCTACCATACTCTACTTTTTTAAAATTATCATCAAAATCTAATATATAAACCTCTAACTCACCTAAATCTATCTCACCTTTATATCTTTCAACAGTTGAAGAGTTGGCTTTGGAGTAGTAACACTCTTTACATTTTAATATGCAAAAAAACTCACCCTCTTCTCCAATAAGCTTATTTACTTTTTCTCTAAAATTTATAGGAGTTATAATTTTTGGTTTATCTCTATTTTTTTGTAGATTACTAAATATTAAAGCATATATAAGAGTGAGTAGAAATACGACGACAATAAGTTCTAATAGCGAAAATCCTCGTCGTAATTTCATTATTTACACTTGCTTAAAAATATATCCTCACCATCTCCACTTCCACCCTCTTTTCTATCACTACCAAAACTAATTAATTCATATTTAGTATCATTTTTAATATATGTAAAGTGTGTCCCCCATGAATCTTTTGGTAATTTTTCCATATAAGGCATTCTTGCATAATTTGGATATTTATCACTATCAGGATTAGTTATAAGTGCATTTAATCCCTCTTCTGTATCAGGATAAACCCCATTATCAAGTTTAAACATTTTAAGTGCCTCTCCAATAGATTTCATTGATACACAAGCTAAATCTCTTTTTGCTCCCTCTCCTCTAGCTATAATTTTCGGTGCTACAACTCCTGCTAATAATCCTAATATTAAAATAACTACTAATAACTCTAGTAGTGAAAATGCTTTTTTTTGATTTTTCATTATTTATCCTTGTTGTTTATGCTTAATTTAGATATTATTTTACTTAAATAGTGCTTTTAAAAGGATAAAAATATGGAGTATATGTTTAGAGATGGATTTTTAGGGACAAGAGCTCCATTTTTTATGGATTTTACTACTCTGATTGTAGCACTTCTTCCATTTTTAATTGCAATTTCAATATATTTTGCAAGAAAAAAGAGTTTTAAAGTTCATCAAATTTCTCAAATAGTTATATTAATATTCTCTACAACTATCATAACATATTTTGAATATGGTGTGCGAGTGGGAGGAGGATTTAAAGGATATATTGAAGAAAGTTCTTTCTCTTCTAATATAGCAATATTGATATTAATTATTCATATTATTATAGCTCTATATACTCTATATATTTGGGTAGCTACAATTATAAAAGCAAAAAAAAGTAAAAATCATATTCAAGATGGCAAAAAAGTAGTATTGGGAATTGTAGCTACTTCAATTAGTGGTATATGGATATATATAATTTTATTTATACTCTAAAAAGTAGCTCTATATCTCTCTTTAACTTTTTCTATAATATAAGAGTTATTAAGTATCTAAACAAAATATTTTAAAGAATTTATCAATTAAATAATATTATAATTAGATTTAATTTATATTATAAGGATTATAATGTCTAAACATATACCATGGTGGATTGCTGGAATTTTAATGGCACTACTTTTACTCTTTACTTTTTCTATTTTTGGTGCTAATCGTCCACTTGGTGCATCAACATATGTACCATATTTATCAGGAATAGTTTTTGATTTAAGTCCAGAGAAATATCCATATCTAAAAGAGGTACATTTTGCAGGTGCTTGGGAAGGAGTAATGCTTTTAGGTGCTTTAATAGGTGGTTTTTTTACTTCTATATTTATAACAAAAACTTTTCGTTTTTCAGTTATGCCAAGAGGGTGGAAGATGTATAAAAACTCTTCTGTTATCTCAAGATTAGTTTGGAGTTTTGTAAGTGGTTTCTTCTTGATTATCGGTGCTAGATTAGCAGGTGGTTGTACAAGTGGTCACTTTTTAAGTGGAATTGCACAAACAGCATTTAGTAGTATGATTTTTGGGACTGTTGTACTGATAACTGTTATTATTACAGGAAAACTATTTTATAAAAGTGAGGCAAATAATGATTGATAGAATTTTAAATATCTTTACTACTGTATCTAATGAAGCTCATGGTTCTCTTGCCGTAGTATTTTTAATAGGTATTATTTTTGGTGTTATAATTCAATATAGTAGAGTTGCAGAGTTTGAGAAGATTGCTGGATTTGCAATGCTAAAAGATACAGTTGTTCCCAAAATGCTCTTTTTGGCAATTGGAATTACAAGTATAGGTCTATATTTTATGATTCAAGCAGGTTATGCATCATACCATCCTAAACCAATTATTTTAGGTGGTCTTATAATAGGTGGTATCATCTTTGGTGTCTCAATGGCAATATTAGGCAAATGTCCAGGAACAGGTCCAATTTCTATATCTGAAGGACGAATAGATGTTTTAGTTGCTGCTATTGGAGGAGTATTTGGTGGGCTTGTTTTTACAGTTTATTTTGACTTTTTCAAAGAGATTATGGGTAAGAGTTTAGGGAAAATAACACTTATTGACTATTTTAATGGTTATGAAACTCTTACAATTCTTATTTTTGGAATTTTTCTAATTGGAGTAAGTATTGCAATCCCTCTTAGAACAGAGTTAGATGAAGAAGAGATAGATAAAATTAATGAATAATATCTAAATCTTTAACTACCTTATAAGTTACATTTATCATTGTTGTAAGCTCATCAAAAGTAAAACAGTATGGAGGCATAAAATATATAATATGCCCTAATGGGCGAATATAGACTCCCTGTTTTAGAGCTTCTTGAAATACCTTTAATCCTATTCTATCTATGGCATTATATCCATCTAGTTCAATAGCACAAACCATTCCTCTTTGACGCACCTCTTTTACATTATCTAGTAATTTAAACTTTTGAGTATGCTTTTTTATAAACTCTATTTTACTTTTATTACTATCTATAATATTATCATTCTCAAAAATATCTAATACAGCATTTGCCACAGCACAAGCAATAGTATTTCCTGTATATGAGTGAGAGTCCAAAAATGATTTACCCTCATTATAATCACAATAAAAAGCACTATATATATCATTTGTCATCATTACCACAGAGAGAGGCATATACCCCCCTGTTAATCCCTTGGATAGACATAAAAAATCAGGTGAGATATTGGCTTGTTCAATTGCAAACATTGTCCCTGTTCGTCCAAATCCAACGGCTATCTCATCGGCTATCAAAAATACTCCATAATCATTACATACTTTTCTAAGCTTTGTAATATAAGATGAATTATACATTTTCATAGAACCAGCACACTGAATTAATGGTTCAATCACGACAGATGATACCTCGCCCTTATATTTATTCAATACTCTTATCATATCTTCTATCGCTTCATCTTCATCTACTAATGCAGGAGATTTGGCTTGAATAGTTTTGATTAGAATATCACTATAAATATCTTTATATAATCCTGTATCACTTACAGCTAATGCACCCATCGTCTCACCATGATAAGAGTTTGCAAGTGAAACAAATAATTTTCTATCTTCACCCTTGTTTTTAAAGTATTGAAAGCTCATTTTTAATGCAATCTCAATAGCACTAGAACCATTATCAGCAAAGAATATCTTTTGCAAAGGCTTAGGTGTAATTGCTACTAATCTTCTAGCTAAATCAATAGCAGGTTTATGAGTAAATCCAGCGAAAATTACATGCTCCAACTCTTCTACTTGATTTTTAATCGCACTATTAATATAATCATTACTATGTCCAAACAGATTAACCCACCACGAACTAATAGAGTCTAAATATCTATTTCCCTCAAAATCTTCAATATATGAACCTTTTCCTCTTTTAATTGGAATTAAAGGCAATTTTTCATAATCTTTCATCTGCGAACAGGGGTGGAATATATATTTTAAATCTTCGTTCATTAGTTGCTTATTTCTCATTAAAACCCTTTATAATTAGATTTATATCTTTTGTGCCACAAGTAGAGTAGATATTCCCATAGAGAATGGTTTGACATATCTCATCTCAAATCCTGCCTCTTTTAGCTCATTTTCTAACATTTCAGTAGTCAAAAACTCCTCTATTGAATCTGGTAAATATCTATATGCTTCATAATTTTTAGATACTAATCCACCAATTCTTGGAAGTATCTTTTTCATATAAAAATCTGTTATCTTAGATATAAATCCACTCTTCTCTTGTTTTGTAAATTCTAAGATTACTACCATTCCATTTGGTTTTAACGCACGATTAAACTCATTTAATGCCTCTACTCTATCAACTACATTTCTAATTCCATAAGAGATTGATATTATATCAGTAGAGTTATCTTCTATTGGTAACTCTTGTGCTTTACCCTCTATAAAAGATGCAAAATCTACCTTCTCTTTAGCTACTTCTAGCATTCCCACAGATGGGTCAATTCCAATAAATTTTTCTATCTCAATAGATTTCTTTTCTGCTCTCTCTTTCCAAAAAAGTAGTAAATCACCAGTCCCACAAGCTACATCTACAATTTGAGAAACTCTATCTTTAGCCAAAATTTCATAAGCTTTATCACACCCTTTTCTTCTCCACTGCTTATCTATTCCAAAACTCAATACTCTATTTGCCAAATCATAAGTAGATGCTATATCATCAAACATCTCTACAATTTTTTCTTGTTTCCCTATTTTATCACTCACTTTAATTGCCTTAATTTTTATAAGTATTATACTAAAAGATATTTAAAATATGAGTTATGTAAGAGTTAGAGTAGTAGTTATAAAATTCTATCATATATTTTAATTATTTAATTTTATCTGTTATTTTTCTTTTTTTTCACTATTATCTTCTTTTTTTTCACTATTATCTACAACCTCTTTATCAACTTTTTTTTCTTTTACATTATTATTTTCTTTTTTAACATCAACTTTTTCTTTTTTTACATTAATTACATTATTTATTCAAGCTTTTTGTTCAAAATCTACTAAATATCATTTAAATTTTGTTAGATTAAAAGTTGGGTCTTTTTTAGATTTAAAATTAATTTTTCTTTTAAAAATAGAATATAATTTCTTATTCTTAGAAAGTTCTCTTACTCTCTTTTCCAAATCATTAGGAATATCTATATTTGCATTCTTTTCTATTGCCTCCACAAAAGAGAAAGACTCTTTTTTGATAGATAATTGAGCTGATTTAGCCTCTTTATCTTCTATATCTTTTTTAGTTAATTTTGGTTTTTCTATTTTGCTAGAGTTTGTTTCAAATCAATGTGTAGGAGTTTCTCACATAAAAAAGTATTATAAATATTTAATATTTATAACACTATCATATTTTCAAATATTTTACAAATTTTTACTTCTATTTTACATACTTACTAAATCTTGCATTAGTTTTATCAAGCATTTTTCCATCTTCATCAAGTCTTTTTCCCTCTTTTTTAAGACCTTTTATATCTTCATCAAGTCTTTTTCCCTCTTCATCAAGTCTTTTTCCCTCTTCATCAAGTCTTTTTCCCTCTTCATCAAGTCTTTTTCCCTCTTTTTGTAATCCAGCAAGTACTTCATCAAGAGCAATAGATTTTTTATCTAAATCCTCAATTACTTTTTCTTCCATAGCTGAATGTTGTTTATCATATCTATTTAGCCAATATTCAGCACAATCTCCCTCTACTTCTGTATCCATATCACCATTTCCATTTCTATCACATATTTCTGCAAATTTTTCATAAGGAGGATTATAATCACCATTATATTTTATTGTATATACTTTTTCTTTACCATTATAAGCAACAGCAAAATCATCAGCTTTAGTAGATGTAGGATTAGCTATAGCCATTGCAACAGCCATTGAAACACCACCAATTGAAGTAGCTATTGAGTCTATTTGAGGAACTATATGGTCTAATGTAGAATTTAATTGTCCTGATATTAAATTGAGATAATCTATTGCTTGTGAAGTAGGTATCACTTCTTCTTCTCCTTTATCTTCATAAGTTAAATTTTCACTTGCCATAATATTTTATTTAATTATTAAAATTAATTATACTAAAATTAGTATAAAGTCATACTTACTTTTGTCAAACTTTTTTGATTTTTTGTGTTAAAAAGTTTATTTATTAATTGTCCTCTCTTCTATTTCTTTACTTTCATTATCTTGTACTTTTCCTAATAATGTAGTTCAAGCTAATGATTTTCCAGCATTAATTAAAATCTAAATCAAATAGTTTGAAATTTATTCATAATTTTTTAAGTTATTGCTATTTTTAATCATCAGTTGAAAGATATATTTCTTTTACATATTTTCATCATCAGACATAGCCTGTTGAAGAACTATAACTAAATAGCTACTTTCCTTTCCATTTTTTGGCTACTATCGTAGGGTGGGAGAATCCCACCTTTTGAAATAATATAATAATAATTTTAGCTATTTCTTTTATTCCAAAAATAGTAAACTAAGGATAAAAAAACTACTCCAAGAAGTGTAATCATAGTAATAAACTTCAAATTTTCACTAATAAGCTCTTGATTATCTCCTATAAAATATCCAATAGATAATAAAACTACTATCCATATAGAAGCACCCAAAGATGTATATATTGAGAATTTAAAAATATTCATCTTCGCAAGTCCAGCAGGGAATGATATATATTGTCTGATTCCTGGGATAAGTCGCCCATTAAATGTGGATATTTCACCGTGAGAGATAAAAAAATTTTCTAATTTTATTAATGTACTCTCTTTTATATATATCTTCTCTCCATATTTTACAAGAAAAGCCCTACCATATTTAATAGCTAGAAAATAATTGAATAATGCTCCTGCTAATGAACCAACTACTCCAAAAAGAAATGCTAAATATATATTCATCTCACCTTGAAATGCTAAATATCCAGCTGGTATCATAACAATTTCGCTAGGAAAAGGGAAGAAACTACTCTCCAAAAACATAAGAAAAAAGATACCTAAATATCCTAAATCTCCTATGCTTTGAAGTATAAAATTCGCTACTTCATGCATCTATTCGCTAAATGCACCAATAGCAGTAATTTGATTATATCTTTTTTCTAAAAGTTCCTCTGTTGAGAGTGCAGATAACTCTTCAACTGACTTTAGAAAATACTCTTTTACTATATAAGAGGCTGACTTTTTATTTCTATGAGCTCCACTCAGTGGCTCATCTAAAATATCATTAATAAGATTATGCTCTAATAGATATTCAGGTGTAATTTTTAAAGCTTTTGTAGCTTGTTCTACCTTTTTAGGGTCATTCCAAAGGATTGCCGAACACCCCTCTGGAGAGATTACAGAAAATACAGAATAACGCATCATAGCTAACTTATCACCTACACCAATAGCTAATGCTCCTCCACTTCCTCCCTCACCAATTACAATTGATATAATAGGAACTTTTACATCTACAAACTCAAAAAGATTTCTAGCGATTGCCTCGCTTTGTCCTCTCTCTTCTGCTCCAAGTCCTGGATATGCACCTGGGGTGTCTATTAGCATTAGTACAGGGATATTAAACTTCTCTGCCATTTTTACAGCTCTTAAAGCTTTTCTATATCCCTCTGGATTTGGCATACCAAAATTTCTCATAATCTTCTTCTTGATACCCCTACCCTTTTGCTCACCAATTACCATAGCTTTTTTACCATCTATCCAACCAATATAACAAACCATTGCTGTATCATCTTTAAATGCTCTATCACCATGAATTTCATAAGATTTATCCATAATATTTCTTATATAATCAAGTGCATAAGGTCTATCTTGATGTCTTGCTAGTTGTAATTTCTGATAATCACTAAGAGAGCCAAATGTTTTGCTAATCTCTTTTCTCATCTCATCTTCAAGTTTCTTTAAGAGCCCCTCATCTAACATAATTCTAGCAGAATCTATCTCACTCTGAATAGACTCTATATTTTTTTCAAAATCTAAATATACAGGCAATTTATACTCCTACATTTTTTTAAAGATAAGCACACCATTTGTACCACCAAAACCAAATGAGTTACTCATAGCTACATTAATTTCAGCCTCTCTTGCACTATTTGCTACATAATCTAAATCACAATTCTCATCTACATTTTTATAATTAATTGTTGGAGGTAATATACCATCTCTCATTGCCATAATAGTTGTAACTGCTTCAATTGCTCCAGCAGCACCTAAACAGTGTCCCAATTGCCCCTTAATAGAACTTACAGGTGGAGTATTCTCTTTTCCTCCAAAAACCTCTTTTAGTGCCATTGTCTCATTTTTATCATTTGCAGGTGTGCTAGTTCCATGTGCATTTACATAATCTACTTTTGGATTACCTGCCATTCTCATAGCTGCTTTAATTGCTCTTAGAGGTCCATCAACCACAGGTGAAGTGATATGGTTTGCATCTCCACTCTCACCAAATCCAATAATCTCTGCATATATTCTAGCACCTCTTGCAACTGCTACTTCATACTCCTCTAATACCAATGCACCAGCACCCTCACCCATTACAAAACCACCTCTAGTAGCATCAAATGGACGAGATGACCCCTTAGGATTATCATTATCAGTAGATAATGCTTTCATAGCTGCAAATCCACCAATCCCAACAGGACATATAGCTGCTTCAGCACCTACAACAAGCATTCGTTCAGCACCATCTAACATTATAGTTTTAGTTGCCTCTGCTATTGCATGAGTACCAGCAGCACAAGCAGTTACAGAAGATAGATTTGGACCTTTAAGCTTTTGGTAAATTGATGTAAATCCACCAAGCATATTAACTAATGATGATGGAATAAAAAATGGTGAAATTCTTCTAGCTCCTCTTGTATTACATATTATAGAGTTTTTTTCTATATTAGGAAGCCCACCAATACCAGAAGCAGAAGATATACCAAATCTATCATAATCTATATCTTCGCCAAAGTTAGCATCTTCCATAGCTTCATTAGCAGCTTTAAGCCCAAGTTGAATAAATCTATCTGCCTTTTTTACCTCTTTAGCATCCATAACACTTAATGGGTCAAAATCTGTTATCTCTCCTGCAATCTGTACTGAATGTTTTGAAGCATCAAAAGAAGTTATATTATTAATTCCACACTCACCATTTATAATCGCTTTAAAAGATCTCTCTTTATCAAGACCCAAACTATTTATCATTCCTATACCTGTAACTACAACTCTTTTCACATTTACTCCCATTTTTTGGTATTATACTAAATTATTTTATAACTAAGAAATATATATAAAAGACTAAAAAGTCTCTTATATATACTCTTGTAGGTTTAGCACTGCTAAATATAGAAAATTATACTCTATTTATTAAGCACACCCAACCTACAAATTATTTATTTATTGATTATCTTCAATAAATTTTATAGCATTTGCAACTGTAGAGATACCCTCTGCCTCTTCATCAGGAATTTCAATTTCAAATTTCTCTTCAAGAGCCATAACAAGCTCAACAACATCCAATGAATCTGCACCTAAATCTTCAACAAATTTAGACTCTTCCTTAACCTCATCAGGGTTTACATTTAATTGTTCTACAACAACTTCTCTTACATCTTCAAATAGTGCCATAAATCACTCCTTAATTTAAATAAAAATACCTCTAATTGTATCTAAAAAATACTAAATCAATAGATATAAGTAAAAAAAAAATTATTAAAATTTAATTTTTAATTCTAATTTCTTTAATACTACTTCAAACTTTGTAAAAATCCATTCAAAGTATTTGCAAACTCTTGAGCATCTTTTGTAGAAAATGGCTTAGGTCCTTTTGTTATCTCTCCACTCTCTCTTATAGATTCCATTAAGTTTCTTATAGCTAAATACTGTTTAATATTATCTTTACTATATAGTTCGCCTCTATGGTCTATAGCATGAGCATTTTGTGATATTACTCTATCTGCCAAAGGAATATCTGCTGTGATTACCAAATCACCCTCTTTTAACATCTCTACAATATGATTATCTGCCTCATCTGCACCTCTATCTACTATTATATAATTAATATTTTTGGAACTACCCACTGATATTCGTTTATTAGATACTACAAAAGTATTTAAGTTTAATCTATCTATTGCTTTCAGTAAAATTGGTTTTAATATATTTGGTAGGGCATCTCCATCTATGTATAGTTTCATTCTACTCCTTTATATAAATCACTTCCAACAACATTATAATATATGATATTCTCATCAAACTTATCATCTAATCTTACTCCTCCAATAAGGGCTACTTTATGTTTTGATTTTTTGGCTACTTCTATTAGATTATCACCTAATGGGGCATCTTTTTTGGTATTTGTGGTTCTGTATGCACCTAAGCCTATATAGTCTAAATCTAATGAATTTGCTTCTAATATTTCATCTATATTATGAGTGCTTAGTCCTAATAGTTTATTTCCTATTTTATCTCTTATGATTTTAATAGCTTTACTGTAATTAGTATCATATTTTAGAATATCATCTTGACCAATATGTAATCCATCGCAATAATCAATAGCATTAATATCATCATTAATAATAATTTTACCATTATATAATTTTCTTATAATTTTAAGGGTTTTAATTCTATCTTGTGTAGTTGAGTTTTTGGCTCTATATTGTAGTAAAGGAGTGTTGAATTTATTTATTTGAGTTATTAGTTGAGTAATAGAGATAGTACTTTTATCAAGGCTATCTCTATCTATTAGTGCATAAAGATTCATTTACTCTTCTAAACTCTCTTTTAAATCACTACTCTCTTCTTGTTTCTCTTCTTGTTTCTCTTCTTCTTTTTTTATCTCTTCTTGTTTCTCTTCTTCTTTTTTTATCTCTTCTTCTTTATCTTCCTTTTTTATCTCCTCTTTCTCTTGATAAAAAAGTTTTAATAAATCAGCAATAGTCTCTTTCATATCTATTCTATCTACTATCATATCAATCAAACCATGCTCTAATAGAAATTCAGAACGCTGAAAACCTTCTGGTAAATCTACACCAACAGTTTGCTTAATTACTCTTTGTCCTGCAAATCCAATTAATGCATTTGGTTCTGCCATAATAATATCACCTAACATCGCAAAAGAGGCACTTACTCCTCCCATTGTAGGGTCAGTTAAGATAGAGATATATGGCAATCCTTTTTGATGAAGTCTATTTAATACAGCTGAAGTTTTACTCATCTGAAGTAGAGAATAAGTACTCTCTTGCATTCTAGCCCCTCCACTTGCACTAATAATAATAACTCCACACTCTTTTTGTATAGCACGATTTACTGCCCTTACTATCTTCTCACCCTCAACAGAACCTAAACTTCCACCCATAAATGCAAAATCAAAAACTACAAGTTCCACAGGTAATCCCTCAATTGTACAGCTTCCACTCATTACAGCTGAAGTTTTACCATCAGTTTTAGCTTTTGCCTCTTCAAGTCTTTTTTTATAGCTCTTTTTATCTGTAAATTTAAGAGGATCAACTGGTGCAAGAGATTTATCATGCTCTACAAATGAACCCTCATCAATAAGATAAGCTATTCTATGTTGAGCATTAATTCTAAAGTGATGATTACACTTAGGACAAACACTTTGCTTTACCTCTATCTCTTTATAATACATCAAAGATAGACATTTTGGACATTTTATCCAGTTATTTTGTGCCTTATTAGACTCTTTTGATTTCATTCCACCAAAAAGATTACCAAAGTTCATATTATCTCCCTAATTAATCAATCAATTTTTTGATTATAGATTTTGCTGCTTCTCGTCCATCATATACAGCAGTTACCACCAAATCTGCTCCACGATGACAATCTCCACCTGCATATACACCTTTTAATGAAGTCTCATAATTCTCATCTACTTTTATACCATTCCACTTATCTAATTCAATTTTATTATCTACTAAGAATGGATATTTAATAGTATCAAATCCAAGTGCAAATATTACAATATCAGCATCTATTTTATAGTCACTACCCTCTATCTCTTCTACTTTAGCTCGTCCCGTAGCATCAGGAGTCCCTAATTTTGTTTTAATAACTTTAATTTTATCAATTTTACCATTTTTCATTTTTAAAGATTTAGGAGATGTATAAAATTTAAATTCAACCCCCTCCTCTTTAGCATTAATATACTCTTTTTGACTTCCAGGCATATTTTTTGCATCTCGTCTATATATACAAGTTACACTTCTAGCCTTTTCTCTAAGAGATGTTCGGACACAATCCATAGCAGTATCACCACCACCAATTACAACTACTCTTTTATCTTTTATATCAATTGATAACTCACTCTCTTCATTAAAAAGCTTTTTTTGGATTGATGTCAAAAACTCCATTGCTAAATATGCATTTGGTGCATCTTGATTTTTAAGTGTAGCTCTTCGTCCTGCCGTAGCACCTACAGCAATATATATTGCATCAAACTCTTTTCGTAACTCTTTAAATGATATATCTTTACCCACTTCACAATTTTGATGAAATATTGCCCCTGCCTCTTTAAGAGAATTTACTCTTCTTTCAACTACAGATTTATCTAATTTAAATCCAGGTATTCCATAACTCATAAGCCCACCTGCACGATTATGCTTATCAAATAGCTCTACATTAATGCCTTCACGAAGTAAGAATGTAGCGGCGGATAATCCAGAAGGTCCTGCACCAATGATAGCTACTTTTTTACCAACTTTTTTAGTTGCAAATTTAGGTTTTAATCCATTTTTGAAACCCTCTTCACTAATGAATGTCTCAATAGAACCAATTGTAATTGCTCCATGTCCATCATTTAGAGTACAATCCCCCTCACATAATCTATCATGAGGACAAATTCTACCCATTACTTCAGGGAATGGAGATGGCTCATTTGATAAGTTAAATGCCAACTCTAAATCTTTTGATGCTACACTTTTAAGCCATTGAGGAATAAGATTGTGCAAAGGACACTTATTATGACAATAAGGGTCTCCACACTGAATACAACGCTGGGCTTGTTCTTTAGCTTTTAGAGGTTTAAATTTATTATAAATTTCACCAAAATCCTTTACTCTCTCTACAACATCTCTTTTTCTTGCATCTATTCTATCTAATTCAAAAAACTTTTGCATCTTACTCTCCATCTTCAATTTTTAAAGGTACTTTCATATCTTTTGGTTTAACTAACCAGAAGTTTCTAATAGCTACTCTAAAATTATCTAATATATCTTTTGCTTTTTGACTATTTGTCTCTTTATAGTAATCTTTTAGAAGTTTTTTGAGATAATATCTCTCTATATCTGTATCATCTGTATCAATTCTTCTAGCTTCTATCAACTCTTGATTAATATTTTCTATAAACTCATGCTCTTCATCAAGTACAAATGCTACACCACCTGTCATACCTGCACCAAAATTTACACCTGTTTTACCAAGAATTATAATAACACCACCTGTCATATATTCACAAGGGTGGTCTCCTGTACCCTCAACTACTGCAATAGCACCAGAGTTTCTTACTGCAAATCTCTCTCCAACTTGCCCATTAATATATAGTTTTCCACCAGTAGCACCATATAAACAAGTATTTCCACCGAGAGAAAATTCACTTCCACTTTTTTTACTTGTAATTACAATTCTACCACCACTCATACCTTTACCAATATAATCATTACCTGCCCCATTAAGATGAAGAGAGACTCCATTACTCAAAAATGCTCCAAACGATTGTCCTGTTGTACCACTTAATTGAATATCAATTGTACCATCAGGAAGCCCTTTATCACCATAATATTTAGCAATTTCACCAGATATTCTAGCTCCAAAACTTCTATTTAAGTTTGATATATTTCGTTTAATAATAATTGGGTCTGATGGATTTTTGATAGCTAACATCGCCTCTTTTAATACATCTATCTCAAACTCATTTTTATCATAAGGCTCATTTGAAGTAACTTGTTGAGTATCTACACCATCTAATCTATAAATAAGGTTTTCAAACTCAAACTTTTTGGCAAACTCATCATCAATTACAGATAGTAAATCTGAACGACCTACAATCTCTTCAATAGAAGAGTATCCAAGGTGTGCCAATATATCTCTTACATCATCAGCTAAAAGTGTAAAGTAATTAATAACTCTCTCTACACTACCTTGATAATGCTCTCTTAATCTCTCCTCTTGAGTAGCGATACCTACTGAACATCTATTTAAATGACAAATTCTTAAAAGCTTACAACCAATTACAGTCAATGCACCTGTTCCAAAAGCATAACTCTCTGCACCTAATAGTGCCGCTTTTACAACATCAAGTCCAGTTTTAAGTCCTCCATCTGTTTGAAGATGAACTTGTCCTCTTAGATTATTTGCTTTTAGTGCATTATGTGCTTCAATAAGTCCAAGTTCCCATGGATTTCCTGTAAATTTAATTGAACCAATAGGAGCAGCTCCAGTTCCACCATCAGCACCAGAGATAATAATTTTATCAGCATAAGCTTTTGCTACACCTGCAGCAATTGTTCCAACACCGGCAGTTGAAACTAATTTAACTGCTACTGTTGCATCTGGATTAACCTGCTTCATATCAAAAATAAGTTGTGCCAAATCCTCAATAGAGTAGATATCGTGATGAGGAGGAGGAGATATTAGAGTAACTCCAGGGATTGTATGTCTTAATCTTCCAATTAATTTTGTAACTTTATGTCCTGGAAGTTGTCCACCCTCTCCAGGTTTTGCACCTTGTGCTACTTTAATTTGAAGCTCATCAGCACTTCTTAGATATGCAGGAGTTACACCAAATCGCCCAGATGCTATCTGCTTAATTCGTGAGTTTTTGATAGTTTTAAATCTACTAGCATCTTCACCACCCTCACCTGAATTACTCATACCACCAATTCTGTTCATAGCTTCTGCTAGACACTCGTGAGCTTCAGGAGAGATTGAACCTAAACTCATAGCGGCTGTAACAAATCTTTTAAATACTGCTTCTCGTGGTTCTACCTCATCTAAACTGATTGGTTCTCTATCACTTTTAAGTTCAAAGAAATCTCTAATAAACTTTTTATCTCTATTATCAATAATATTTTTAAGATTATCAAAATCCTCTTTTTTACCACTTTTTGAAGCTTCATGAATAGAGTGTACAACAGAAGGTGCATAGTCGTGATACTCACCACCATCAAGATATTTATAAAATCCACCAATATTTAAAGGATATATTCTATTTTTAATATCTTTATCATAAGAGTTTGAGTGAGTTATCTCAATTCTTGCTTGAATATCATTATATGTAAGTCCATTAAGAAGTAGAGTAGCACCATTAAAACAATCATTAACAATAGATTTATCCAATCCAATAATATCAAATAGTTTTGAGTTTCTATAACTAGAAATTGTACAGATACCCATTTTTGACATAATTTTCATAAGTCCAAAATCTATTGATTTGCGAACTTTCTTTAGAATAGGAGTAAGCTCTGGATTAGCCCCACCTCTTTTTGCAATTTGAGCTACACTCTTATATAACATATATGGATATATAGCAGATACACCAAATGCTATAAGTGATGCTGATGAGTGAGAGTCATAAACTTCACCTGTTATAGCAATAATTGTAGCTAAATGTCTAATTTTATTATCAAGAAGTCTCTGATTAAGTCGTCCCACTACCATTAAGATTGGTATAACCATTGTATCTTTATCTAATACTCTATCATCTAAGATAATAGTTCTTACTCCATCTTCTTTTACATCATAAATAATTTTATTCACGAGTGCATTAAGAGACTCTTGCATATTATTACTAAATGCAGTATCATAACTTCTATATTTATAAGAGGCATCATATTTAGGACTATTCTCATCTCCAAAACTCTTAACAACTTCAAGATTTTCTAATGATAGAATAGGTGAAGATGTTTTTAATCTTTTTGCGTGGTTAGAGTCATCACTCAAAATATTTCTAATCTCTCCAAATCCACTATTCAGACTCATTACAACTTTTTCACGAATTGGGTCAATTGGTGGGTTTGTAACTTGTGCAAATTTTTGTTTAAAAAAATCTGAAAAGTTTCTTTGATGATTTGAAAAGGCTGCTAGAGGTGTATCATCACCCATTGAAGCAGTAGCCTCTTTACCCTCAACCATCATAGGCTCAATAACTTGGTCTATTACCTCATGAGTAATATTAAAATATCTCTGTTTTGCTTCAAGTTCATCTTGAGGTATATCACCAACTCTAGTTATAGTTGTATCTACATGCTCTTGAAGATAACTCATATTCTCATTTAGCCATGCACCATAAGGCTCTTTATACTTTAGATAATCATCTATATCACAATTTTTTAGAACTTTACCATATTTAAGGTCAATTCCTATCATCTCTCCAGATTGAAGTCGTCCTCTCTCTACAATATTATCTTCATTAATATCTAATACACCATACTCACTTGTAATTAAAATACGATTATCAGTAGTAATAATATATTTAGCAGGTCTAAGACCATTTCTATCTAATACACACCCAATATATCTACCATCTGTCATACTTACAGCAGCTGGTCCGTCCCATGGTTCAAATGATGAACTTGTATATTCATAAAATGCTCTTAAATCTGCGTCCATATGAGGTGCATTTTGCCAAGGAGCAGGGAACATTGAACGAGCAGATTTGAAGAAATCTACACCATTTACATTTAAAAATTCAAAGAAATTATCTACACTAGCACTATCACTCATCTCTTTTTGTATAATATTAAGCACTCTAGCTAACTCTTCATCATTAAATACATCACTCTTAATATCTTCTGTTTTTGCCATTACATTAAATCTATTAGCAGTTACAGAGTTTATCTCTCCATTATGTGCAATAGTTCTAAATGGTTGAGCAAGTTTCCATTGAGGAAGTGTATTTGTAGAAAATCTTTGATGAAATAGACAAAAACCAATCTCAAAATTCTTATTAGATAAATCTATATAAAACTCTTTGATATGCGTAGGCATAACAAGCCCTTTATATGATATAACAGTTGTTGAGAATGATGGGATATAGAAATCTTTATCATCTTTAAGTCTATCTTCTATCTCTTTTCGTGAAAGATATACTAAAGCATCAAATCGTCTTGTTCCAAGAAGTGAGTTTGGGGTAACAAAAACTTGAACCATCTCTGGAAGAGATTCTAAAGCTTGTTCTCCTAAAGCATCAGTATTAACAGGTACTTCTCTTTTATAAAATACCTTTAAATCATTATTACTACAAATTTCATCAATTATATCAAGTTGTGAATTATCTTTGTAAAATACCATTGCAACTGCATATTGAGTTGGAAGTGTAACACCATCTTTTTTTGCTTCAAGTTCAAAAAAACCTTTTGGTAAAGATAGTAATAATCCACTACCATCTCCACTTTTACCATCTGCGGCAACTGCACCCCTGTGCATCATTCTAGAAAGTGAAGTAATCGCATCTTCTAAGTTTTTATGTGAAGGTTTGTTATCAATAGATGCCAAAAGTCCAAATCCACAATTATCTTTAAACGAGGTAAAGAGTTCTCTCATAAGCTAACCTTTTATTAATTTTTATGTCTTCTTTAAAATTTGAATAGATTATACTTAAAGGTGGATTAAATATAGATAAAAAGAGTAATAATTTATGTCCTATACTCTGCATTAATCTTCACATACTCATAACTCAAATCACAACCATAACTAATATAGCTACACTCTCCCAAACCAATATCACACACTACTTTAAAACTATTTTGCTTCATAATTTTATAGGCTTTATCTTCTCTATCTTTATCCAATTCTCTAAACTCATCTGAATAAATAAGCAAATTATCATAATAGATTTTAAGCTTATCTTCACTACACTCTATCCCACTAGCACCAATTGTAGAGGCTATTCGTCCCCAATTTGGGTCTTCTCCAAATAGAGCAGTTTTTACTAATAATGAGTTACTCAATAATCTACTAGCTTTTTGTGCATCTTCTATACTCTTAGCACCTTTTACTTCAAATGATACAAGCTTATTAGCACCCTCTCCATCTCTCAAAATCATCATAGCAAGTTCAAATGTAATTTTATTTAAAGCCTCTCTAAAAGCATCTTTATTATATGCACCACTCTGCTTATTTGCCAAAATCATTACAGTATCATTTGTAGAGGTATCACCATCAACAGATATTTTATTAAATGAGTCATCTACACTCTCTCTTAAAAGCTCACTCATATCATCTTTTGGAATATTAGCATCAGTAGTAATAAAACATAACATTGTAGCCATAGCAGGATTTATCATTCCAGCACCCTTACAAATAGCACCTATCCTAAAGCTACTTCCATCATCAAGAACCACATCATAAGCAATCTCTTTAGCAAAACTATCAGTTGTCATAATCGCTCTTGAAATCTCTTTATAATTTTTGGCATTAAAATCAAACTTATCAAAAGCAGATGATATTTTATCAATATTCAATCTATAACCAATCACACCAGTAGAACTCATAATAGGATTTGTAACCTCTATTTGATTAAGATTAGAGAATATTCTATCAATATCCTCTACCCCTTTAGCACCCGTCATTGCATTTGCATTTTTGGCATTAATAAGTAAAAAATCTGTTTGAAAACCATCTTCATATCTATTATAATGTACAATAGGAGAGGCTTGAAATCTATTAGTTGTAAATATTGCAGATACATCACAAAGAGTCTCTGAACGGATAAAGGATACATCACCATCATCACCATCTCTCATTCCCACATTTACACCATCACAAAAAAACCCTTTTGGACTAGCTATATTACCATCTATTGGAAAAAGTTTAAACATATTTTAACTCCTCTGGTTTATCTTTTTTTCTTATTATTTTTCGTATCTTTGCAATTGCATCACCTGTTCCAACAAAAAGTAATTTAGATTCGGGAAGAATTGTAATATTATCTGAAGGCATAGGCATAAATTTACTATCTTTATATCTAAGTCCTATAATTTTAACATCTGATACATTTTTAAATTTTGCATCTTTAACTTTTAGAAGAGTTAGCCAACTTCTTTTTGGTACTTTTACCTCTTCCATATCAAGTGGAGTATCTTTTTTATATAAAAAATCTTGCAATAAATTCTCCATATCGGGACGAGCTGCCATAGCATTTACTCTTTGAGCCATAAGTTTTGTAGCTGTTACAACTTTATTAGCACCTAACTTTATTAACTTCTCTTCATCTTCTGTACCATTTGCACTAGAGATTATCAAATATTTTCTTTTTCGTTTTATCTCATCTTCATATAGTCTTACAGAAGCAACAATAGCGATATTATCTGCCACATTTTGAGCTAATACAATTACACCTTTTGCACTTGATAAATATGATTTTAATATTGCCTCTTTAGTATGTGGTTCTGCTGATATATAGTATGGATAGTGATATTTTTTGGCAATCTTTTCCATATCTTCGCGTGGGTCAATCACTACAAAGGGTATATGATTAGCTCTTAGTTCGCTAGTAACTTGTTTTGTAAAATCATTATGATAACAGACTACAAAGTGCTGTTTTAATCTTGCTATATCAAAAAGCATTCTTCTCTCCCTTAAAACTTCTTGTAATTTACCTTTCAGAAAAACATCTGCTACAATACCCACAGACATAGAGAATACAACAAATCCAAATATAATAAGAGTAATAGTGAATATACGACCTATATCAGAAAGAGGTTTCTGTTCGCCATAACCAACAGTAGTAAATGTAATCCCTGTTTGATAGATAGCATCCATCAAAGGGTAATCTTCTATAAAAACATACCCCAAAGTCCCAATTAACATAACTAAGACAGTTAATATAAAAGGGTATCTAAATGGTTGAAGATGAGCATAATACTCATCACTTAAATCTATATGGGGTTTTGAGCTAATTTGCCAATCAAGAAATTTCTTTATCTTGTAAATTTTACTCATTCTTTGAGACTATTGTGCAGACTTCTTTTTCATTGTTCTAAGAGTTGAAGCAGCTACTTTAATTCTTTTTGTTGTTCCATCTTCTAGTGTTATTTTTACACTTCTAAGATTTGGAAGTTGTCTTCTTTTTGTCTTGTTATTAGCATGAGAAACATTATTCCCTGTTAATGGACCTTTTCCTGTAATATCACATCTTCTTGCCATAGTTTAACCTTTTAATTTTATATATAATATCACTAAAAAATAGTGAATAAGTATCGCAATTATATCTAAGTAAATATAAATTTTACTTAAAGTAGTTAGAGTTGATATTAAATTGCAATTAAAAAGTTTTCATATTTAGGTTATATTAGATATAATGTTCAACTTTAAATTAAATTAAGAAACAAAACAAGGACTAGAATTATGAGTTGGACACCAAGTAGTTGGAGAGAATTTCCTATAAAACAACAACCAAATTATCAAGATAAACAACTATTAAAATCTGTGGAAGAGAAGTTGGCTAGTTATCCTCCTCTTATTTTTGCAGGAGAGGCTAGAAATCTCAAAGAGGATTTAGCAAAAGTTGGTAGAGGTGAGGCATTTTTACTTCAAGGTGGGGATTGTGCAGAGAGTTTTAATGCTTTTGATGCTACAAATATCAAAAATCTATTTAAATTAATTTTACAAATGTCAGTAGTTCTTACATTCTCTAGCTCAAAGCCTGTTGTAAAAGTAGGACGAATAGCAGGACAGTTTGCAAAACCTAGAAGTAGTGATGTAGAGTCAATAGATGGTATAGAACTTCCTAGTTATAGAGGTGATATTGTTAATGATATTGGTTTTAATAAGAGTGCAAGAGTACCAGACCCTAATAAATTAATTCAAGCATACAATCAATCATCAGCTACACTTAATCTTTTAAGAGCATTTGCTAGAGGTGGACTTGCTGATTTAAATGAAGTTCATCTTTGGAATTTAGATTTTATAAAAGATAATCCTTTTGGTAAAAAATATGAAGCATTAAGTAATGAGATTGATAAAGCGATGAAATTTATGAAAGCTTGTGGAGTAGATAGCTCAACAGCACCTCAACTAGAGCATACTACACTATATACTTCTCACGAAGCTTTACTATTAAATTATGAAGAGGCATTTACAAGAGAAGATAGTATTACAGGTGAATGGTATGATTGTTCTGCTCATATGTTATGGATAGGAGATAGAACAAGAGATTTAAATGAGGCTCATATAGAGTATTTTAGAGGAATTAAAAATCCTATTGGATGTAAAGTTGGTCCAAGTATGGACGAAGATGAGCTAATAAGATTAATTGATATTTTAAATCCTAATAATGAAGAGGGAAGATTAAATCTAATTGTAAGAATGGGTGCTAATAAAATAGAGGAGTATTTTCCAAAACTTCTACAAAGAGTAAAAGCAGAGGGCAAAAATGTAGTTTGGAGTTGTGACCCTATGCATGGAAATGTTAAGAAAGCATCAAATGGATATAAAACTAGAGATTTTCAAAATATCTTAAAAGAGGTAGAACTATTCTTTGCAATTCACCAAGCTAATGGAACAGTAGCAGGTGGTATTCATCTTGAGATGACAGGTGAAAATGTTACAGAGTGTACAGGAAGTCAAAGTTGTCCTATTACAGAGAGTGATTTGAGTAGTAGATATCATACACAATGCGACCCAAGATTAAATGCAAATCAAGCACTAGAGTTAGCATTTAAAGTAGGAGAGAGACTAAAAGAGTATAGAAACAGTTAATTTTTTATATTTTTATACTATAATATCTATAATATTTACAGAAAATAGTTTCACATAAGGATTTTAATTAATGTATAATAGAGATAGAGGGGAGCTTTTATACTCCTCAGAAAGAGGTTATTATTATGAGAACGATGATAAATATCGTAAAAAAAATATTATTATAGTAGTATCAATACTACTATTTTCTGCACTAAGTGGATATTTAGGTTATATATTCACTAAATCTTCTCCTCCTACTTCTGAAATAACTAAAAATATTACTACTCAAAAAGAGAAAATAGTCCCAAAACCTAAAGTAGTAGAAGAGAAAGAGATAAAATTAGAGAAACCAATAGTTATTAATATTGATAAAAATATATCTAAAAAGATAAAAAAAGAGCCTATTATAAAAAAACCTATTATAAAAGATATATCCAAAACTAAGATAGAAGATAATAGTAGTCAAAAAGCTATTGATAAGAATATAACTCAAACTCCTATATTTTTTACATCTATGGGTAAGAGTGTAGATGGTGCAAAAATGAATAAAAATATTCAAAAAGTTGAACTAAAAGCCATAGATACAAAAAAAATACAAAAAGAACTAGCTAAAAAAGAGAAAAAGAGAAAAATAATAAAGAGTAAAAGTAAAAAAATAACTACTATAAAAGTAAAAAGTGGTGATACAATTTATAGAATTGCCAAAAAAGTTTATGGTGATTCAAGAAAATATAAAATTATTATGAAAGCAAATGGAATAAAAAAACCTAATGCACTTAAAATTGGACAAATATTAAGGATACCTCATGATTGAAACAAGAGATATAACTAGGTTCTCTGATATTAGGACAAAAGCTAGAGCATATTTTTGTTATCTATTTTCCAAAAACTTACCTAATAAACTACCATCTGTATCAGTTGAAACAGTAATGAATAGAATGCGTAAAATTCAAGGAGATTTAAAAGATAGTGAGGGTGTATATCTATTAGATGAAAAAGGTGTACAAATATCTCCTACTTATCTAAATAATGGTGATGTTTTAACAGATGATGCAGGTTCATTTAGAACACAACGAGCATATTATTATCGTGCAATGAAAGAGAAAAGATGTACAATTACAGACCCCTACCCATCTCTTCTTACAAATAATCTTACTGTTACAGTATCACAACCTATTTTTGATAAGAATAATGAGATTAAATTTGTAGCCTGTTTAGATATGTCATTAGAGGCTGTTATTAGAATTGGTGAGCCAAAATCAGTAACAAATATAGCTACAAATATATCTAAATTTACATATTTTCTATTTTCAATAGCTTTAGGAGTTGTAGCACTACTTCTATTTATCAAAGCTATTATAATATTTCTCTCCCAAGGAGCAGGTATTATAACTATTGATGCTAAATATATATTTTCAGCTACTATTCTACTCACTCTATCTCTTGCTATTTTTGACTTAGTCAAAACCCTCTTTGAAGAGGAGGTAATTGGTAAAGAGCATCATGATAAAAATTATACTATACATAAAACTATGATACGATTTCTAGGAAGTATAATTATTGCTCTCTCAATTGAAGCTTTGATGTTAGTATTTAAATTTGCAATGACTCAACCAGATAAACTATTTAATGCTATATATCTTATTGGTGGAGTTGCTTTACTTATAATATCATTAGGTTTATATATATATCTAACCACTAAAAATAGTATTAAAGAGGATTAATGAAGATTTCAATAATAGGTGCAGGGAAATGGGGAGAAGCACTATATCATGCCTACTCTTCAAATCCAAATAATGATGTTGTAATTACATCAAGAAACTTTAAAGATATAGAAAATTTTGTATCTTTAGATGAAGCGTTAAAAAGAGAATTTTTAATTATAGCTATTCCTGCTCAATTTATTAGAGAGTGGCTAAATAATAATTTTATTGATTTTAATCAAAATATATTAGTAGCATCAAAAGGAATTGAGACGACTACGGGAGCATTTTTGAATGATATATACTCCAAATTTATATCAGAGAAACGATTAGCATTTATATCAGGTCCATCATTTGCATCAGAAGTTAAATTATCACTCCCAACAGCACTTATAATAAGTTCTACCAATCAAAAACTAGCACAAACTTATGCCAATGGACTGCCAAAGTTTATCAAAGGTTATATAAGCGATGATGTAATTGGTGCAGAGGTAGCAGGTGCATACAAAAATGTAATAGCTATTGCAGGTGGTCTTTGTGATGGATTAAACTTAGGCAATAATGCAAGGGCTGCTATAATTTCAAGAGGACTTGTAGAGATGAGCCGTTTTGGAGAGTATTTTGGGGCAAAACTTGAGACATTTTTATCTCTAGGTGGTGCAGGTGATCTGTTTCTTACAGCTAGTTCTAAACTATCACGAAATTATAGAGTAGGAGTAGGACTTGCAGAAAAAAAGAGTCTTGATAGAATTTTAGAAGAGTTAGGAGAGGTAGCAGAGGGGGTTGGTACAGCTAGAGCATTAGATAAAATAGCACAAGCTAAAAATATATACCTACCAATTGCTAGAGAGATATATCTAATGCTTGATTGTGGTAAAAATCCTCAAGAAAGTGTAGATGATTTATTAAGTTAGGAGTTATTAATGACTTTAAATATATTATTATTAGTGGGTGTTATTTTAAGTGTAATATTTCACTTTATAGGTGTCTATGCAGGAGCTAAAAAGATTGTATGGATAGTAATAGGATTGATGTGGGCTGGTGCTATTAGTATTGCAATGAGTGAAATTAAGCCAAAAGGGTACGAAGCTGTCAAAAAGATGCAAGGGAAATATAAAGATACTGATAAAATTATAGAAGAGGCTGGAGATGAAATATCTATATATGAGATAATTCTTATTAAAAAAAGCTTTTTAGAAAATGAAAAGAGATGAGTAAAATAGGAATTATTGGCTGTGGTTGGTTAGGCAAACCTCTATATAATAAATTATCACAAAATTATAGTGTAGAGTGTTTTGATAGAAAATCCACAGATGATAATTCTAACTTCTGGAGTAGTGATACTATAATAATATCTATTAATACCAAAGATAATTATATAGAAACCCTAAAAAAAATCAAAAATCTTACCTCTAAAAATATTATACTATGTAGTTCTATATCCTTATATCGTGAATTTGATAATATTGTAGATGAGAGTGCTATAATTACAAAAGAGTCTATCCAAAAAGAGGCAGAAGAGATATTTGAAGATGCTCTTATACTACGATTAGGTGGATTAATGGGATATGATAGAGTAGCTGGAAGATGGAAAAAGGTTTCTAAATTTCAAGATGGGAAAGTTAATTATATTCACCGTGATGATGTAATTAATATTATAGAACTCTCCATTAAAACATCTCTTACCAAAGGAGTTTTTAATCTTGTAGCACCTCTTCACCCTCTTCGCTCAGAAGTACATTATTCAAATAGCAAAAAATTTGGATTTGAAATGGGAAGTTTTAGTGGGAATAGTAATAGAGAGATATTATCTAATAAAATTATGAATAGATTGAATTATAAGTTTAAATATCCTAATCCTTTAGAATTTTGGGATTAGAGAATAAAATCATATATATAAGTCTAGCAAAACCTATCAATAGTTGCTTATAATAATATAATTTTATAATCTTTACTTATAAAATATCTCTAATAACAATCGCATAGTGCATAACAAAAAGATTTATTATAAAAATAGCCATTGATGAGCCTCTTGAAATCATATGTTGAAGTGGTGTTCGTTCTATATTATTTGTTTTAAATGCTATATAAGTATGGACTATTGTAACTACAATTATTGTAGCTACTAACATCAATTTCTTACGAAGAGACTCTATAACTTTAGTATCAACACTATTATCAAAAAGTATAGAGATAAGTCCATTCTCAATAATCATATAAGTTCCCGTTGATACTAAAATTAGAAGTGCAACTATCTCAAAATATCCAAAAATTGGTCCAATTCTAGGATAGACTGCATTTTGGTCATCTTTATCTCTCAAAGATACTCCCAAAACAAACATAAATACAGAACCACCTATCCACGAAATAGCCGCGATTAGGTGTAGATGAATTGACCAACCCATCTTAACTCTCTATATTTAATACAGCCATAAAAGCCTCTTGAGGTACTTGAACACTACCTATTGATTTCATTCTCTTTTTACCAGCTTTTTGCTTCTCTAAAAGTTTTCTTTTTCGTGTAATATCTCCACCATAACATTTAGCAGTTACATTTTTACCCATAGATTTTACATTACTTCTTGCAATAATATTATTTCCAATACTCGCTTGTATAGCTACTTCAAAAAGTTGTCTAGGAATTAAATCTTTTAGAGATTTTACAAATGCTAATCCTCTAGTTCGTGCTTTACTCTCAGGAACAATAATAGAGAGTGCATCAACTACTTCACCTGCTACTTTAATATCAAGTTTAACCAATGCACCCTCTCTAAATCCAATAGCCTCATAATCAAAACTAGCATAACCTTTTGTAGTAGATTTTAGTTTATCATAAAAATCTAATACAATCTCATTCATTGGAATATCATACTCCAATAAGACTCTTGTCTCATTCAGATAATCCATCTTTATTTGGACGCCACGACGCTCATTAAGAAGCTTGATAATATTTCCTACAAACTCTTGAGGTGTAAGAATTGTAGCTTTAATATATGGTTCTAAAATAAAATCAATATTTTGAGGTTCAGGCAAATCACTTGGATTTTGTATTACAATCTCTTCTCCATTTGTCTTTTTAACTCTATAAACAACAGTTGGAGCAGTAGCGATTAAATCCAGATTAAACTCTCTCTCTAATCTCTCTTTGATAACCTCCATATGAAGCATTCCTAAAAAACCTGTCCTAAATCCTGAACCTAATGCCAAAGAACTCTCTGGTTCAAAGCTAATTGAACTATCATTTAATTTTAGCTTATTAAGTGCATCTCTTAACTCTTCAAACTTATCAGTCTCAATAGGATATAATCCAGCAAATACAAAAGATTTAGCACTCTCAAAACCATCAATTACCTCATCAGTTGGATTTTTTGTCATTGTAAGTGTATCACCTACTTGAATAGCATCAACTGTTTTTAGCCCCATTACCACAATACCAATCTCACCAGTTTTAATCTCATTAGTTTTAATTGGTGCAATTGGATTTGGATACATTAAATCTAATACTTGATGATCATCTTTTGTCCCTTTAATATGAGCCATTTCACCCTTTTGAATAGTTCCATCAAATACTCTTACAAGTGCTAAAGCACCTAAATATTGGTCAAACCAACTATCATATATCAAAGCTTTTGTTGGTTTATTAGGGTCTCCAACAGGTGCAGGAATTTTATCTACAATTGTATCAATCAAATCTTTTACACCAAGCCCAGTTTTGGCAGAGACTAAATTATGTTCTGTACAATCTAACCCTATCGCATCTTCAACCTCTGCCAACACTCTATCAGGGTCGGCTGAGGGTAAATCAATCTTATTTACAACAGGCAGAAGTTCAAGGTTATTCTCAATAGCAATATATACATTTGCAATTGTTTGAGCCTCAACCCCTTGAGCAGCATCAACAATAAGTAAAGCCCCATCAGAAGATGCCAAAGAGCGACTCACCTCATAAGAGAAATCAACATGCCCAGGAGTATCAATTAGATTTAAAATATATGGTTCACCATCTTTTATATAATCTAATCTTACACTTTGAGCCTTAATCGTGATACCTCTCTCTTTCTCTATATCCATAGTATCCATCACTTGAGCAGACATTTGTCTTTCCGTTACTGCCCCACACTCTTGAATAATTCTATCTGCTAAAGTAGATTTACCATGGTCAATATGAGCAATAATTGAAAAATTACGAATATTCTTTTGCATTAATTAATCTCAAATAGTGAATTTACACTCTCATTATTATGAACTCTTCTAATAACTTCACCTAACATTGGAGCAGTTGATAATACTTTTATCTTTTTTGATGCTCTTTGAAGAGGAATTGTATTAGAGACTACAAGTTCATCTAAATCACCTTTTTCTATTCTCTCAAATGCAGGACCAGAGAGAACGGGGTGAGTACAACATGCCATAACAGAATTTGCACCAAGATTTTTAAGTGCAGTTGCTGCTTTTACCATTGTCCCTGCTGTATCAATCATATCATCAATTAATATAATATCTTTACCTTTTACATCACCAATAATATTCATAACTTCAGACTCATTTGCTTTTTCGCGTCTCTTATCAACTATTGCCATATCAAGACCTAATTTATCAGCAAAATATCTAGCTCTTGCAACTCCACCAACATCAGGAGATGCTATCATTGGATTTTTAAAATTTTTTGATTTAATATAGTCCATAAATATAATTGCACCATACAAATTATCCACAGGAACATCAAAAAATCCTTGAATTTGAGAAGCGTGTAAATCAACTGTTACCATTCTTGTAATTCCTGAAGTCTCCATTAAATTTGCTACAAGTTTAGCTGTAATTGGTACTCTTGGAGCTGCTTTTCTATCTTGTCTTGCATATCCATAATATGGTACAACTGCTGTAATTGATTTAGCAGATGAACGCTTGAGTGCATCTGTCATAATCAAAAGTTCCATTAAGTTTGCATTTGCAGGAGCTGATGTTGGTTGTACGATAAATATATCTTTACCTCTTACACTTTGTGTAATTTGTACACTTATCTCACCATCAGAAAACCTCTTAATACTAGCTTTTGAAACAGGAAGTTCAAGATATGAAGCTATATCTTGAGCTAATTCTTTATTTGAAGTCCCAGAAAAAATCATATAATCACTCATTTAAAACCTTTTATTCTCTATATTATAATTTAAAGAAATATTACTATTATTTCTCTAAGAGGACGATTGAAATACTACTTTTTATACAAAGAAAAAAGTTTTTCATCTTTTAATTGCATTTTATGCTTTAGTATAAAAATTATACTATTAATATTAATAGTTATCTTATCTCTATCTTCTAAATCTTGTGATAAACTTTTGGAAATAATTTTTAATATATCTTGTTGCATATCTTTCATTTGAGATTGATTATCTTTAAGTCTATTTGTAATCTCCTCATTATCTTCATAATATTTAAAGAGATATTTAAGAAGTTCAAAATCTATTCTCATAAGATAGGCTAAAAACTCCTCTTTAAATTCATTAAAATGCTCTTTAACCATATAGTTATTAATAATATCTAACATATCTAAAAACTCTTCTAATCTCTCTATTAAAAGAGAGTACTCTTTTTCTAACTCTTTAGGCAAACTACTATTATAACCATCTTTATTACTACTAAATATACTAAAAAAACTAAACATCTAAAAATTCCTTATAAATATAATATAGGATAATACAATAAATAAGATAAAAGAGTTGTAAGATTTAATAAATTTTAGATATAGTTTCAATATTTATCTCAAATTAGGTTTATTAATGTTAAAATTTTTATTTGCTCTTATTATTATTCTCTCTGTTATTATGATTAATCTCTTTCAAAATAATAGTAATCATTGTAATATTGATGAGAACTCATATATAGATAAGAAATTTACTATTGCCTGTAATCCATTATATAAACCTTTACCAAATAGAAAATTTATATATCTCTCATTTGATGATGGACCTCTTAATGGAAGTCAAAATATAGATAGATTAGCATTAAAATATAAAATATACATAACTGTTTTTATTGTAGGAAAACATGTTTTTATGAATGATAGATATCATAAATATTTTGATAATTATATAAAAAATCCTTTTATAGAGGTAGATAATCATAGCTACTCTCACGCAAATAATCAATATAAAAAATTTTATAATAATCCACAAAATGTATTTGATGATATTAATAAGAGTATGAATATATTAAATCTCAAAAATAAAATAGTAAGATTACCTGGTAGAAATGTATGGGCATTTGATAATAGAACTCAAAATATTAAAAAAACAAAAGAGACAATAACTCTATTAAAAAATGATGGATTTAAAATGATGGGTTGGGATATAGAGTGGAAATATCACCCTATTACAAAAGAACCAATAGGTACAGCAGAAGAGTTTTTTAAAAAATTAGTAAAGAGAATTAATAGTAATGATAAACTCGTTACTCCATCAAATATAGTAATTCTTCTACACGACCCAATGTTTAGAAAAAAATCTAAAGTAAAAGAGTTGGAAAAGTTGATAACTCTTATTAAAGCTAATAAGAATTATGTACTTGTTCCGTTGAGTATGTATCCTATTATTTAATAAGGCTTTTCACCAATATAATTCCCAGCAGGATTATATCTACAAATGATAAGAGTATAACCTTTATAATTACCAGTTGAATAAATTGCTTTAGCACAACCTAACTCTGTTGAGTTTGCCCATATCATCTGTGTATAATGTCCACAAACTCCATTACAACTATTATTTTGATAATTATAATCAAATTTTTCCTCATACCAACTATTAATTGCATCAACATAAGTTGAATTATAAGATGATAAAAATAGATTCTCACCATAATCACTATTATCATGTTTAAATTCACCTATTGAAGCCAAGTAATTAGCATAATCTTTTGCACTATTAGCCAGATCATCACTCCACTTTATAAGTGAACCATTATAAATTTCACCTCTAATCTCATTATGTCTATCTACGGCATCTTGTATAGGATTAGGTTTATTAGTAGCTTTAATTCCATAACTATCACATAGATTAACAAACTCTTGTGAAGCTAAAAATCCATCTAATATCTCTTCTTTAGAACTACCATTATTTAATTTATTCATCCAATTAGCAATACCACCCACATCACCATCTCTATT